>Ga0075423_10000207_pt1 | contig 42520 bp, 37 predicted proteins | sample SoiMethybrSBSTD2_FD_80114 | JGI IMG/M metagenome (GOLD analysis project Ga0075423, IMG submission 80114) | Bulk soil microbial communities from a Populus tree surrounding site in Tennessee, USA - Soil MetaG P. TD hybrid SBSTD2 | ecosystem: Environmental > Terrestrial > Soil > Tree plantation... | reverse complement strand
GGCAAGGTGGAGTGGGCGGGCATCCACAAGGTGGGCGACAAGATCGGCTGGTCGACGGAGGAGGACGGCAAGACTCGCACCTCCAAACACCTGGTTCCCACGTCGAAGAGGGGACAGCGCCAAGCTCTGGTCGATTTCGACACGGGGGCGGAAATCAAGGATATCAAGACCGACCAAGTCGTCGTTTACGAGTACAAGGCGTGCCAGCCGAACGTCAACGGCTGCACGGGTCCCACCGCGGTAAAGGACCAGTACAAGGTAAACCGAGTGCAGTACATCGACGAAGACAAGGTCCAGCAGTCTTTCGAAGTTCCCTCCGGCATGGGCAAGAGGGCGGACTACTTCTGCGAGCTGCACGGCGGCGCCGCGGCGCCCGTGAAGTCCCCGGAAGAAAAGAAGGCGGAGATCGAAGCGAGCGCCCAGGAATTGCTCGAGAAGGCCGACAAGGGCTGGAAATCGGAGAAGGCCTCCGACAAGGCCTCCGCCCAGAAAATCTACAAGGAGCTCCTGCTGCCGCCGTACTCGGACACGCAGGTGGTGAAAGCCAAGAGGTCCGAGATCGAAACGCGCTCCAAGGAGAAGCTGAAGTAGCCGCCCCCGCGACTCTTCACGCCCCTCCGCACCTCCTCCCGCCCGGATCTTTTCACCTCCGTTGAAGGATTCTCCTTTTTTCTTGCGTCCAGAATGGTGATGCCTATACTCGGCGACTGACCTCACGGCCCGCAAGCGGAGCGCTCCCCTATGAAGACGCCGACGATCCTGCTCACCGCCCTCCTCCTGATCACCGTCGGGTGCAGCAGCACCCCCGGGAATGGAGGAGCCCCGACCGAGACCCCCGTCCCGGACACCGGGCCCTCGGCCGCTGCCCCCAAGGAGGGAGCGCCGCCCGCCGGCGATTCCCACTCGGGACAGGAATGGGAGGAGCTGCGCCACAAGCTGGCGAGCCAGGCCAAGATCGGCGAGCAGGAGAAGGCCGCGCAGTCGGACGAGCACTACCGCCTCGCCGTCCGGTACTACGATTCCGGCGACTTCGAGAAGGCCGAGGCCGAGTGCCAGAAGGCCCTCGGGTTGAACTCGGGCCACGGCGCCGCCAACGCGCTCCTGCTCGAGATCCAGTACGCCCTCGGCAAGGGCCGCCTGACCGCGAAGAGCCTCGAGTTTGAAGAGGTGATCGCCGCGGCCCGCGCCCGCCAGGAGCAGGTGATCCTCGAGATCCGCTCCGGCATGGAGAGCGGGATCCGCTCCTACAACCTCGGGAATTACGACGACGCCGAACTGCACTTCCGCCGCATCCTCGAGTACGCGAAGTGGCTGCCCACGGGCGTGGAGCTGGAGACCCAGCGCCGCCAGGCCGCCGACCTGCTCGAGCGGACGAAGCTGGCGCGCCGCCAGAAGCAGCTCGACGAGGAGCGCGCCCGCCAGGCCATCATCGAGGAGCAGCGCGCCCGCGAGGAGGTCCGCCGCAAGCTCGACCAGCGTCGCGAGCTGGAGCTCCTCTTCGCCCAGGCCCAGGTCCACTTCGAGCGCGAGCAGTACGACAAGTGCATCGCGGTGTGCGACCGCATCCTCTACATCGACCCGCGCCTCACCAGCGTGGACGAGATGAAGATGATCGCCCAGCGCCTGAGCCACGTGAAGAGCGACCGCGACCTCTCCCGCCGCTACATCGAGCAGTGGAAGCGGACGTTCGAGAACGTCGAGATGTTCGCCGTCGTCCAGCCGGACGAACTGAGCTTCCCGGCCCGCGAGATCTGGCTCGAGGTCGTCCGCCGCCGCAAGCCCAAGGGCCTGCGCGAAGGGCAGGAAGACCAGATGAGCGAGGCGGACCGCGAGGTGATGAACAAGGTCCGGACCATCCAGGTCAACCTCGACTTCCAGAACGCCGACGTGCGGACGGTCGTCGATTACATCCGCGAAATCAGCGGCCTCAACATCGTCCTGGGGAAGGAGATCACCGACCCCACCACCTACACGTACCCGACCCTGCGCCTCAAGGACGTCACGATTGCCGCGGTCTTCGACATCATCCTGGTCTCGAAGGAGCTGGCGTACGTCGTCGAGGACGGCATCGTCGTCGTCACGACCGCGAAGGCCGTGAAGCAGAAGGTCGTCCTCGACATGTACAACGTCCAGGACATCACCTACGGGCTCCAGGACTTCCCGGGCGTGAACATCACGCTGGCCGAGGACGCGCTGGGCTCCGCCACGACCCAGGAAGAGGGCGCCAAGCCGGTCTTCGACGGCGAGGCCCTCGCCAACCTCATCAAGTCCACCATCGAGAAGAACAACTGGGACGACGCGAACGGCCAGTCCTGCGTCTTCCAGAACGGCCTCCTCATCGTCCGCAACTCCATCGACGTGCACCGGAAGGTCCGGAAGTTCCTCAACGACCTGCGCTCCTCCACGGGGATCCTCGTGAGCGTGGAGAGCCGGTTCCTGACGGTCGAGGACAACTTCCTGCAGCAGGTCGGCATGGACTTCCGCGACGTGGACGGCGACCGCGTGGCGGGCGTCCTCTCGCTGGACGACATCAATCCGGCGATCTCGACCCTGCCCGGCACGCAGTTCCAGCAGTTCATCGATCCGGACACGGGCGGCGGCCCCCTCGCCGTGAGCTCGCCCGGCATCACGGGCACGTTCGGCAAGGACATCGTGCGCAACATGGGCGCGCGCATCCAGAACATCATGGTGAACGACCAGATCCTCCAGCGCTTCTACCAGACCGCGCTCTCGCCGCTGGGCGGCCTGTCGCTGCAGTACACGCTGCTCGACGACATCTCGCTGGAGGCGATCGTCCGGCTCGTGAGCCGCAGCACCCGCCAGCACATGCTGACGGCCCCGAAGCTGACGCTCTTCAACACGCAGCGCGGCAACATCCGGATCGCGAACCAGTTCGCCTACATCAAGGACTACGACATCCAGGTGGCCGTCGCCGCGGCCGCGGCCGACCCCATCCCGAGCGTCGTCACGGACGGCATCTCGCTCGACGTCCGGCCGATCGTCAGCGCCGACCGGCGGTTCGTGACGATCGAGCTCCGGCCGACGGTGGCCACGCTCTTCCCGCTGCCGCCCCAGGTATTCGGCCTGAACATCTCGGTGGCGATCCCGGGCAACATCGTGACGCCCACGCTGACCCTCCTCATCGAGACGCCCATCCTGAACGTCCAGGCGCTGAGGACGACGGTGATCATCCCCGACCGGGGGACGCTCCTCATCGGCGGCCTGACCGTCTACTTCGAGGAGGACGCCCAGAGCTCGGTGCCGCTCCTGCGGAACGTGCCGATCCTGGGCAACCTCGGCTCCGAGAAGGTGAAGGGCCGCCAGCGCCGCCAGCTGCTCATCCTGCTCCGGGCGAAGATCATCATCCCCGACGAGGAAGAGCGCCGGCAGTTCGACTAGGCCCCACGGGACGTCCGGACGGGCGACAGGGAACGGAAGATTCGACAATCGCTGCGAGGTGACGGAATGAGTCAAGCTTCGTGGATCCGCGCGCTGATGGCGGCGCTCGCCGTCGTGACGGTCTCCTGGGGTTGCTCGAGCGCCCCCGAGGGAGCCGCGCCGGCCGAGACGCCCCCCACCGCGGGCGGACAGGATACCCCGGCCCCCAAGCCCGAGCCCAAGGACCCGGGCAAGATCGACGCCCAGGACGAGAACTGGAAGAAGATCGCCGAGGAGGTCGCCAAGTCCCGCACGGTCCAGGAACAGCAGCAGATCATCGAGTCGCAAGCCCACTATGACCGGGCCCTCGAGTACCGCAACCGCGGCGACTTCGAGCGCGCCAAGGAATCGGCCGCGAACGCGCTGAAGTCGTGGCCCGGCAACGTCGAGGCGCGGAAGCTCCTCGCCGACATCAACGCCATCCTGACGGGCGCGACGGCGGGCACCGAGCAGGACCGCATCAAGAACGAGATGATCGTCCAGATCGAGCGCGCCCAGCTCGAGATCACCTCCCTGATCCGCGAGGGCGACCGCTACCGCGCCGTCGGCGACTACGAGAACGCCCTCAAGCAGTTCGAGGAGGCGGAGTTCAAGATCAAGAGCATCCCCTACAACCTCAAGGCGATGAAGGACCTCCTCCCCAAGGTCGAGGAGTACATCCGGCGCACGCGCGAGGCGAGCCTGGAGGCCCAGCGGGTCAAGGACGAGAACCAGAGGCGGATCGCGGTCATCGAGGCCCAGGCGTACGAGCAGGCCCGCAAGCGCGAAGTCCTCGAGAAGATCGCCCACTTCCTCGAGCAGGCCTACATGTCCTTCGACCAGCGCAAGTTCGACAAGTGCATCCAGCTCTGCGACGGCATCCTCGACATCGACCCCCACTACACCGTCGCCATGGAGCTGAGGGAGGACGCCCAGAAGGTCCGCCACCGCGAGGAGTACTACGACTTCCTCCGCGCCAAGGTGGAGAACTGGAAGCGGTTGACCGACCGCGACGACGAATCGGTCATCCCCTACGCGGACACCGTGGTCTTCCCGACCGCCGAGGAATGGGCGGAGATCACCCGGCGCGCCATGGCCTCCACCTTCCAGCGCGGCGCGGAAGGCGCCGAGGACCCCGAGATCCTCGCCATCAACCGCCAGCTCGACACCATCAAGCTGACCCTCGACTTCCAGAACCAGAAGCTCGAGGACATGGTCGCGTACATCCGAGAGTTCACGGGGCTGAACATCTTCATCGAGCAGAACCTCGGCGACAAGTTCGACCCCTCGGCGACGAAGACGTTCCGCGTCCGCGACATCGTCCTGCGGACCGCCATGCGCCTCATGCTCGACCAGTTCGAGCTCGACTACACGATCGACGAGAACCGCATCATCCGGATCACGACCCGGGACAAGGCGGGCGGCAAGCCCGTGCCCGAGCTCCACGACATCCGGGACATCCTGGTCCGCATCCAGGACTTCGCGGGCCCCAAGGTCGAGCTCTCGACCCCCGGCGGCGCCGGCGCGGCCCTCGCGGGCGCGTCGTTCACCCTCGAGGAGCCGAAGGAATCCGCGGTCTCCGAGGAGCAGATCGTCGACCTCATCAAGGACAACGTCGCCCCCGGCACGTGGGAGGGCGAGTACACGATCGAGAAGACGCCCAACCAGCAGCTCATCGTCAACCACAGCCCGAAGGTCCACCGCGAGCTGCAGCAGTTCCTCGGCCGGCTCCGCAGCTACACGGGCACGATGGTCTCCGTCACGGCCCGCTTCATGGCCTCCTACGACGACTTCCTGGACGACTTGGGCGTCGACATCATCAACCGTCCCCCGGTGGGCGGCTACGACATCACGGGCGTGGGCTTCACCGACATCGACGAGCGGGCGGACAGCGCCCCGGGCGCCCCCGGCTCCGAGGTCGGCCCCGGCTTCGTGACGCGCGAGAGCGCGCGCCTCGAGACGTACGACCTCCGCGCCCAGACCTTCCACACGCTCCTGCGGTTCGACCCGCAATCCCGCGCGGCGATCGATCCCATGTCGAACCGGATGTTCAACCAGGGCGGCCTCGGCCTCCAGTACCAGTGGATCGGCGAGCAGGCGCTCCAGACTGTCCTCCGCGCCGTCCACAAGGAACAGAAGGCGACGATCATCCAGGCGCCGCGCGTCACGGTCTTCAACACGCAGCGGTCGCACATCGTCGTCCAGACCCAGAGGCCGTACATCTCCGACCTCGAGCCCCAGATCTCGACGGCCGCCGCGGCGTACGACCCCGTGATCAGCGTCCTGACCGAGGGCGTCGTCCTCGACGTCCGCCCGATCGTCTCCAACGACCGCAAGTACGTCACCCTCGAGCTGCGCCCTTCGCTCGCCGAGCTCCAGACGATCCGGAGCATCGACATCAACGCGGGCTCGGGCCAGGCGCAGGGCGTCGGCCAGGCGATCATCCAGCTCCCCTTCCTCGTCCTCCAGCGCGCCGAGACGACGGTGACGATCCCCGACCGCGGCACGCTCCTGATCTCGGGCTTCAAGGACATCATCATGCGGGACATGAAGTCGGGGGTGCCCTTCTTCGAGAACATCCCCGTGCTCAACTTCTTCTTCACCCGCAAGGGCAAGACGAACGAGCGCAAGCGCCTCATGATCCTCGTGACGCCGGAGATCATCGACCTGGCGGACTACGAGAACCGGCAGTACTAAACCGCCGTTCCATCGGGTAAACTCACGGGAACCCTCCTCGGAGGGTTCCCGTTTTTTATTTCCGGATCTCCATGGCCCCCAAGCTCAAGGCCGTCCTCTTCGACGTCGACGACACGCTCTTCTCCACGACCGAGTTCGCGAGCCGCGCCCGGCGGGAGGCGATCGAGGCGATGCGACGCCACGGCCTCAAGGTCCCCGCCGAGGACCTCCTCCGCGAGCTGAACGAGGCCATCGCCGAGTTCGGGTCCAACTTCGAGCACCACTTCGAGAAACTCCTGCTCCGGCTCCCCCGGAGCCAGCTCCGCGGCGTCAACTGGTCCCTGGTCATCGCCGCGGCCATCGCCGCCTACCACGACGCCAAGTTCACCCAGCTCGGCCCCTTCGACGACGTGGTGCCCGCGCTCGCCCGCCTCGCCAAGACCGACCTCGTCCTCGGGGTCGTCACGGACGGCCTCGAGATGAAGCAGGCGGAGAAGCTCATCCGGCTCAAGCTCACCTCCTATTTCGCCCCCCAGGCCATCTTCATCTCGGACCGGATCGGGATCTCGAAGCCCAATCCGAAGCTCTTCCTGCGGGCCTGCGAGGCGCTCGACGTGCCCCCGGCCCAGGCGATCTACGTCGGCGACCACCCGGTGAAGGACATCGACGGCGCGAACGCCGCCGGGCTCATCACCGTGTTCGTGAACCGGAAGGGGCGCCACGCGGGCGTGCCGGGGGCGACCCGCCCGCGCTATTCGGTCCAGGATTTCGGGGAGCTCTTGAATATCGTCGGCCGCGATTTTAAAGTGGCCCTTCCCTCTTGAGCGGCGGACGCCCCCCGAACCATGGAACATGAACTCGTCGGCATCGTCGATTTCGGCGGGCAATACACGCAGCTCATCGCCCGGCGGGTCCGCGAGGCCGGCGTTTTCTGCGAAATCCTCATGCCCGACGTGCGGGCCGAGGATCTCCGGCGCCGGAACCTCAAGGGACTGATCCTGTCGGGCGGCCCCGCGAGCGTCTACGCCCCGGGCGCGCCGAGGTGCGACACCCGGCTCTTCGATCTCGGCGTCCCGGTCCTCGGCATCTGCTACGGCATGCAGCTCTTCTGCCTCGCCCTGGGCAGCCGTGTGAAGGCCGCCCGCGACCGCGAGTTCGGGCGCACCGACCTCCGGATCACGAACGGCTCGCCGCTCTTCAAGGGCGTGCCGCGCCGCACCTCGGTGTGGATGAGCCATGGCGACCGGGTGGAGACCCCCTCCCGCGAATTCCACGTCCTGGCCGCCACGCGGAACTGCGCCAACGCCGCCGTCCGCCACCGTTCCCGGCCGCTCTTCGGGGTCCAGTTCCATCCCGAGGTCGTCCACACCCCGCACGGCGGGCGGATCCTCCGCAATTTCCTCTTCGACGTCTGCGGCTGCGCCGGGGACTGGAAGACGACCTCCGTCATCGACCAGGCGGTCGCCGACATCCGCGCGACCGTCGGGCCCCGAGCGCGCGTCATCTGCGGGCTCTCCGGCGGCGTCGACTCCTCCGTGACAGCGACCCTCGTCCACCGCGCGGTGGGCGACCGGCTCACGTGCGTCTTCGTCGACAACGGCCTGCTCCGCCTCGGCGAGGCGGAGGCCGTCCGGAAACTCTTCCGCGACCGGATGCACCTGAACCTGGTCGTGGCCGACGCCTCCGAGGAGTTCCTCAAGAAGCTCAAGGGCGTGACCGATCCCGAGCGGAAGCGCAAGATCATCGGCGCCCAGTTCATCGAGGCTTTCGCGCGCGAGGCGAAGCGCGTGCGGGGCGCCGAGTTCCTGGCGCAGGGGACGCTCTATCCCGACGTGATCGAGAGCCGCAGCGCGTTCGGCGGACCCAGCGCCGTGATCAAGAGCCACCACAACGTGGGCGGCCTCCCCCGCCGGCTGAAGTTCAAGCTGGTGGAGCCCCTCCGCCATCTCTTCAAGGACGAGGCGCGCCTCATCGGCCGCGCGCTGGGGCTTCCGACCCGGCTCGTCGACCGCCAGCCCTTCCCGGGGCCGGGCCTCGGGGTGCGCTGCATCGGGCCGCTCTCGAAGCCGCGGCTCGACCTCCTGCGACGGGCCGACGCCATCGTCACGGCGGAAATCGAGAAGGCGGGCCTCCACGCGAAGCTCTGGCAGTACTTCGCGGTCCTCCTGCCCGTCTCGTCGGTGGGCGTGATGGGGGACGAGCGCACGTACGACAACGTCATCGCCCTCCGCGCGGTGGAGAGCATGGACGGGATGACCGCCGACTGGGCACGCCTCCCCGTGGACGTCCTCGCCACGATCAGCTCGCGGATCGTCAACGAAGTGAAGGGGCTGAACCGCGTCGTCTACGACATCTCGTCGAAGCCGCCCTCCACCATCGAATGGGAGTAGGAAGCTCCAGGCTTCAGGCGGACGACCCGGCCGGGGGCCGGACCCTGGAAACTGGACGCGATCCCCAAAAACAAAACCGCCCTGCCTCGCGGCAGGGCGGTCGTTGATTCGCGGGTCGCGGTTACTTCTTGCCCGACTCCGTCGCGGTGTCCGGATTCTTGGGCAACGGATCGTCGTCCTCGGCCTTGCCGGGGAAGAGCGTGACGCTCACCTCCTCCGCCGCCGACACCAGTTCCAAGTCCTTCACGGAGTCCTTGATCATCAGGATCGTCACGGTGGAAGCGGCCGGGTCGATGTCCGCCCGCAGGATGCCGGGCACCTTGAGGAGACGCTGGCGGAGATTCTCGGGCCGGATCCCCTTCTCCCACGCCTCGTAGGAGAGCGTGCGGAGGCGGTGCGACCGCAGGGCCACGAACTTGAAACCCGCGCCGGCGAGCGTCGTGGCGAACGAGCGCGGATCGACCGCGTTCACCGATCCGAAGAAATGGACCCTCGAGCCGTCGGGGAAGACCTTCACGACGCCCGGGATCTTGGACAGGGCGTCGGCCGCGAGCTTCGATTGCGTTTCGCGCGCCGCGGCGTACTCGACGGTGAAGAAGGCGGGCTCCGTCAGCGCCGCCTTGATTTTCACGTTCGCGGCCGCGTTCTGGAGCGAGGCCAGCTGCGCCCAATCGCCCGAGAAAACCAGGCGCGCTTCCATCGGGGAGACCGAGACGCCCGAGACGCCCGGCACGCGCATGAGGGCGATCTTCAGGCAGTCGCACGGCTTGACGTCGTGGGGAATGTACCGCAGGGCAACCCGCAGCCCCTCGATCTGGGGGACCTTCGGCGCCTTGGGGGACTTGCCCTTGGGGGCCTCGCCGGAATCCATGCCTCCCGGCACTTCCGGAGGACCCTTGCTCGCACCACTATCGGCCCCGCCCGCACCGGACGAGCCACCATCACCGCATCACTGGGCGGCGGCCGGAACGGCGTAGGCCGCCGTCACCGCGAGGGCGACCACGGCCGACAGGATGAATTTCATATCTCGCTCCTTCAAGGGGCCGGGCGACCGGTCCAAAACCGCCCGAACCCGTTCCCTAGTGATTTTATACAGAATCGGCAGGAAACCCTATTGGATTCGCCCGAAAATGGGGGCCGGGGAGGCCTATTTCGGGACCTTGAAATCACGGCGGGCCTGGGCCCACCACTTGGCCCAGTTTTCGGCGCAGGATTGGCGCTGGCGGGTGATCGAAACGAGCGCGTCCTGGACGGAGGCCTGGACGACGTGGCGCTCGGTCCGTTTCTCCCCCTCGTCCCCGTACTTTTCGCCCCCCTTCGGACGGGGGTCGGATTTGCCCTTCGTGGGATCGGGGACCGGATCCTCTCCCGAAACCGGCCGGTTCCCTTCCTTGCTCTCGAGGAGCGAAAGGCGCCGGATCAGGGGATCGATCGAGGAGATGTGGCGCGTCTTTCCCGCCGCGCGCGCCGCCGCCCGGGCGATCCACGGATCGCGATCGAGGATGGCCGCGTTGATCACCCCCGCGGCCGAAACCGCCTCGAGGGCGCCGAGGGTCTGCAGGATCCGGATCCGCACGGCCCGCATCGCCAGGTTCGCGTTGGTCGGATCGCGGTAAGCCTTCATGAGCGCCGCCGCCGTCTCTTCCACGGCGCGGAAGTCGGCTAGGACGAGCGCCGCGGTGATCCGGATCGCGGCGGTGGCGGTACGCTCCGTCATGAGCGGGGCGATCACGGCGAACGTGAGGGGATGGACCGTCTGTCCCAGGGTCCGGATCGCGAGGACGCGATCATCCTCGGTCGCCTCGGGCCGGCCGATCGCCGCCTTGAAGGCCTCGACCGCCGCCTCGGCTTCGGTGTCCGTGGGGCCCGGCGTGGCCGGGTCCTGGAAACCGACGAGCAACACCCCCAGAAGGACTCCCGCTCCGATCATGACCGTTCTCCCCGATGACCGCGCCGCGCGCTAGTCGAGGACCCGCCGGATTTCCAGCTTGTCCACCTCGAGCGTGCGCGGCTGCCCTCCCTCCTGGATCACGCCGATCATGAGCTTCCGCAAGGGTTCTCCCGCGACCATGTCCACCATTTCCTTCCGGAGCCCGCGCAGGGGCCACTCCTCGACCGCCGCCGCGGAGGTTGTCGCCTTGCGGGCGATTTCGCGATACCAGCCGTCGGCCCAGACGCAGAGCTTCGAGCCACTGCCGCCGCACGTGGCGCGCAGAACCATGTCCGAGGCGTACGGAAGAGGCTCATCGAGCGCGACGGCCACCCAGCGGACGGAGTCGGTGATGCCGGGCACGATCCGGGCACCGTCCTCGAGAGTCTCCGCCCAGCGCGACGGCGAGACGAATCTCCAGGGACCCTCGGTGGAGGTCGACCCCGCGGTGCCGCGGAAGACGAGCAGCGTTCTCGGGCGGATGGCGTCGTACCGCTGGGCGCGGGGGCGGCACGCCTCGGAGCCGTCCTCGAGCTTTACCTCGGAATTGGCCCGAACTTCGACGATCCGGTTCGCCTCGACGCGATCCGCCCCCACCTCCGCGCTTCCCCGCAGGATCAGCACGCGAAGGCCGGAGGGATCGGTTTCCGCGGCGGCCCGGCCCCGGAATCCCCGCAGCGTCACGGAGCGGTCCCCGCGCCGGATCTCCCAGTTCTGCGCCGCGCCGGCGGTGTCGATGAAGACGCGGCCCGGGCCGACCTCGACCGCGAACGCGGAGGCGTCCGCGGCGTACCCGATGCGGGCTTCCGTCCCCTCGTCGAGGACGACGAGCGCGCGGCCCTCCACGTTCACCGAGGCGGTCCCCTGGGGCCGGAGCGTGTCGCCAAACGAGAGCCGTCCCGAGGCCGGCGCCGGAATGCCCTCCCACTCGAACACCGGCACGGGCTGGAAACGCGAGGGGGGCGCGGGAAGGGGCGGCATCGGCGGGCTGTCGACGGCGGAAGGCCCCGACTTCTCCGGACCCGGATCGACGCGCGGCGCGTCCGCGGTCTTCCCCGCGGGCGTCGGAGTCTTTGTCGGGGTCGAAGGCGAGAAGTTCCCCACGGCCGTCCGATCCCCATCGTTCGTCAGCGCGACGGGATCCGACCGAACGACGGCGGGAGCGGTCCAGTGCACCGAGACGTACGAGGCCGCGATCGCGACGACGATGGAGGCGGCCGCGACCCGCCAGAAGGAGAAGAACGCCTCGCGCGAGGCCGTGCGGAGCACGAGATCGAGGGCCCGCGCCTCCTGGTCGGCGCCCAGCGCGGAGACGGGCTCGGAAGTCGAGAGGCGCGTCAGGGCCGCGGCGTGGCGGCAGTCGTCGCACGACGAAAGGTGCTCGGTGACACGGACGCGGTCCCCGGGTTCCAGGCCGTCCTGGAGCCAGGCGGCCAGCAGGTCTTCCGGCACGCACTCCGACGGCTCGGCGAGCGCGCCCTGCACGGCGAGCAGGATCCGGCGCTCGCCGTCCGATTCCAGGGAAGCCGGCGATTCGCCCGCGGTGAGGAAGGCCAGCGTGGCGGCGCGGCGGCAGTCGTCGCAGGCGGCCAGGTGGACCGACACCGTCTCCTCGTCGACCCCGGCGAGGTTCCGCTCCACCCACGCGGAGAGCTTTTCTTCGTCCGGACAGAACATCGTCATGGCGACCCGGTCCTCCGATTACCCGTTAGACGCCGGGAGGGGAGCATTCATGCCGTTTCCTCCCCGGACCGGGAGGCCCCGCGCGCCAGGATGGCCTTCAGCTTTTCGCGGGCCCGGAAGAGGTACGACGACACCGTGTTCGGAGCCACCCGGAGAATCGCGGCGATCGTCCGGTAGCTCAGGCCGTCGAGGTAGTACATCTTGAGGATCAGGCGGTCCTCCGCCGGGAGGCGCCCCATCGCCTCGTGGACGAGGAGGAAGTCCTCCTGGGTGAGGCGGTCCGCCGGATCGGCGGGGTCGCGCAGCTCGCCGAGCAGGTCGGCGTCGTCCGTCTCGAGGCGCACGTGCTTGAGCGACCCCTTCCGCATCTCGGTGCGGATGAAATCGAGCGTGCGCCGCGTCGCCAGGACCGTGAGCCAGGTGCTCAGGGAGCTGTTGCCCGCGAAGCTGCGGAGCCGGCGGCAGCGGTCCTCGCAGAGCGAGGCCCACACGGACTGGGCCGCCTCGTCGATCTGGTTCGTATCGACCGACTTGAGGACGCGGTGCAGCGTGGTGCGGGCCGCGTGGGAGACGAGCGCGCCGTACTGCCGGATCATGTAGCGCCACGCCTCGGCGTCGCCGCGGGAACAGCGGCGCACGAGGTCCCTCTCGGCGTCGGCCCGGGACAAGTCGCGCGCGGTCATGTCACATGAATTATACACCCCCCCGAGGCCCCTTCCCACTTTATGCTAAGGTGATCGCATGCCGGAAATCGTCCTCCACGGCGCCCCGAGATCCTGCGTCTTGCGCATCGGGCGGGGCTTCGCGCGGCCCGATCTCTCCATGGATCGCGTCGATCCCGACCGCCTCGTGATCGCCGACCGGCGCGTCGAGAAAATCGCCCGCCCCTGGATCTCCGACGGCCGCGCGATTTTCCTCACGGGGGGCGAGCGATCGAAGACCGTCGCGAACGCGATGAAGCTCATCCGGACGCTCCTCCGGCGGCGCCACGAGCGGCGCCAGCCCATCGTCGCCGTCGGGGGCGGGAGCCTCTGCGACCTCGTCGGTTTCGCCGCCTCCATCTACCTCCGGGGCGTCCCCCTCCACCTCGTGCCCACGACGCTCCTCGCCCAGGTCGACGCCGCCATCGGCGGCAAGAACGGCATCGACCTGCCCGAGGGGAAGAATCTCCTCGGCACGATCCGGCAGCCCGACACGGTCCTCATCGATCCCCTGCTCCTCGCGGATCTCCCCGAGCGCGAGTTCGCGTCGGGCATGGCCGAGATCGTCAAGTGCGGCGTCATCCGGGACGCGGACCTCTTCGACCTGCTCGAGCGCCGGGGCAAGGAGATCCGCGAGCGCGATCCCGGCGTCCTCTCGGAAATGCTCGTGCGGGCCATCACGGTGAAGGTCGAGGCCGTGCGCGCCGACGAATCGGACACCGGCGAGCGGGCCCTCCTGAACTACGGCCACACGGTCGGACACGCGATCGAGGCCGCGCGCGCCTACAAGATCCGGCACGGCGAAGCCGTATCGCTCGGCATGGAGGCCGCGGCGCACCTCGCGTGGAAGATGGGCCTGGTGCCGAAGGAGATCCCGGGGCGCCAGACCACGCTGCTGCGCGCGTTCGGCCTTCCCGTTCGGCTCCCCGGACTCCGCCCCGCCGCGATCCTCGAGGCGATGAAGAACGACAAGAAGCGGGCCCAGGGCCGGTCGCGGTTCGTCCTGCCCGAGGGGATCGGCCGCGCCCGCCACGGCGTCGAAGTCGACGAGAAGCTCGTCCTCGAGGCCGTCGAGAAGATCACCCGCTGACGCCGCCGGACGCCGCCCGGTAGACCTCGCCCTCGGACGTCACCAGCCCCCGCGCCGCCAGGCGCTCCAGCGACGCCGTCACGGCGCACTCGGGCAGGCGGCTCGCCGCCGCGATCGACTCCGCCGTCCGCGCCCGGGTCCCCAGCTCGCGCAGGACGGAGCGTTCGATCGGCGAGACGTCGGCGGCCGACGAGGCGCGCCGCAGGAGCGGGGCGATCGCCGGCAGTTCCTCGAGGACATCCGCGGCCGTCTCGGCAAGTTTCGCGCCCTGCCGGATGAGCAGGTGGGCGCCGCGGCTCATCGGATTTTCCACACTCCCCGGCAGGGCGAAGACCTCGCGACCCTGCTCCATCGCCCAGTCGGCGGTGATGAGCGCCCCGCTCTTCTCGCCCGCCTCGACGACGAGGATGCCGAGGGAGAGGCCGCTGATGAGGCGGTTGCGGCGCGGAAAATTCTCGGGCACCGGCCCGGCGCGCAGGGGAAATTCGCTCAGCACGGCGCCGCGCTCGGCGACGCGGCGGGCGAGCCCGCGGTTTTCGGGCGGGTAGACGCAGCAGACGCCGCTCCCGAGGACCGCGAGCGTCCGACCCTCCTTCGCGCGGAGGGCGCCGTGGTGCGCCTCGGTGTCGATGCCCCGCGCGAGGCCGCTGACGACCGTCACGCCCATCGAGGCGAGCTCGCCGCCGAATCTTCCGGCCTGCCGGAGGCCGTACGGCGTGGCCTGGCGCGAACCGACGACGCCGACGCCGAGCAGGTCGCGCTCCTCGAGGGCGCCCCGGACGTACAGGACGAGCGGCGGGTCGTACAGGTTCCCCAGCGCGGCCGGATAGCCCGTGCCGCCGTGCGGAAAAATGGAGACCCCCTCGGCCGCGGCCGACTCGATCTCGCGGGCCGCCTCTCCGGAGCGTCCGGCCTCGACGATCGCCGCCGAGGTGATCTCGCCGATGCCGGGAACGCGGCGGAGTTCGGAGCGGGGCGCGCGCAGTGCGGAGCGCGCCGAGCCGAAGTGGTCGCGGAGCCTTCGATGGAGAGCCGCCCCGACGAGACCCGTGAGGTTCAGGGCGACGAGGGATTCGAGATCGGGCTCCATCCCCGGAGTGCGCGGGATGCGCGCCGGGCCGCAGAGTTATCGCACGCCCACGCGCAGTGGCCGGAAGCTCTCGTCGTCCGCGGGCGTGACGTTCAGGAGTCGGACCTCGCCGGATTTCGTGCCGGCGTGGACCGCCACGAGGGCGTCGCCTTCCGGCACATCGGCGTACCGCGCCGTGAGGCGCGCCGCCTTCAGGACCGCCTCCTCGTCGTGAGCGCCGCGGATGACGGTGACGGGCCCCACGAAATCGCGGACCCGGACCAGCACGTCCTCCGGAGCGGCGAACGACTCGAGCATATTGTTCTCGCGCTCGTTGCGCCCCACGATGATCTTGCAGTCCCGCGAGATCCGGAAATGGCGCCCCACGCGCAGCAGGTTGATGTCGCGGGCGCCGCCGTCGGGATCGTTGTCCCAAAGATCGCGCAGGCGGTCGGAATAGCCGGGATCGGTGAGGAGGCAGCCGCCCGACGGCTGCGGGATTTTCTCGATGCCGAATTCCTTCGCCATCTCGTACTGGCGCGTCCGGCCCCGGCCCGAGATGTCGAGCAGGCGCGAGCGGTCGACGATCCCCTCGAGCTCCGGCCGCGTCGGCTCGAGGAGCTTCGCCGAAAGCGGCCGCACGACCAGGCCCACGAGGCCGAGCTCCCGGTCGATTTCACGGAACCGGTGGAGGGTCTGCGACATCGGCCGCTGGTTGAGCACTTCGCCCGTGATGAGGAATCCCGCGCCGTGGCGGTCGAGGAATTCCCGCGCCCGGCCCAGCATCATGATGCGGCAGTCGACGCAGGGATTCATGTTCCGGCCCCGGCCGTGCTTCGGGGCCTTCACCATCTCGATGTAGTCCTGGCCGAGGTGGGACATTTTCACGTCGAGGCCGAGGTGTCCCCACAGTTTCATGAGGGGTTCCACGTCATGTCCACAGGAGCCGGCGCTGACGGGGTCGCAGCCGAAGTGGGTAATGAAGCGGATCGCCGTGACGGGCACGCCCTGGTCCAGCATGACGCGGACGGCGAGCATGCTGTCCAGTCCGCCCGACAGGAGAGCAACGGCCTTGCGGGGTATCATCGCTTTTTCCGAAGGAAACGGGGGGCTTCCTCGCGTCCAGTGTATAGGCGCTGGGGAGGCGGTGTCCAACCCCAATTCGTTGACAGGGGGACCCCCGTGCCTATAATCCGGATCGGACTGCGGAGGACTCATTCATGCGCACGTGGACGATGACCGGCGCCGCCTTCCTGGCGCTCTCGGTGATTTCCGCCCCGCTCTTCGCGGACGTCGTCCCCGCGCGGAAGGCGAAGGCGGACCGCGACGCCGCGGCCGTGGAGCAGCGCCTCGTGACCCTCGGGATGAACGCCGGCGCGGCGCGCGGCAGCGCCGACCGGCTCACGCCGTCGGAGCTCCGCTTCTTCGCGACGGACACCTCGAAGCTCCACCCCGTCGGCCAGCAGGACATGTTCGCGGGCCAGACGGTCAACCTGTGGTTCGAGAGCGTCGGCGGCGCCGTCATGCTCGCCGCGGGGCTGGGCACCGGCTATTACATGCTGCACAACCGCGAGTAATCGCCGGAGACCGCCCGTGAAGAACCTGGGACGGGGAGTTGCCGTCGTCCTCTGCACGCTGATCCTGGCGCGGCCGGGGTTTGCCTGGGCCGACGTCGTACCCGCGCGGAAGGCGAAGGCGAATCGCGACGCCGCCGCCGTGGAACAGCGCCTGGTGGACTTGGGAGTCGACGGCACCATGGCCCGGGCCGGCGCCGAGGGACTCACCCCCTCGGAACTCCGCTTCTTCGCCGAAGATTCGAGCCGTCTCCATTCCGTGGGCGGACTGACGTGGGGCGAGTGGGCCGGCGGGTGTGCCGTCCTGGGCCTCATCGCCCTCCTCTATTTCACCCAGATCAGCAATCAATAATCCCATGAAGCATCGCACCGGACTGCTCGCGTCGTTTCTCGTGGCCGCGCTTCTCGTGGCGCGCCCCGGGATCGCCTTGGCCGACGTGGTCCCGGCTCGGAAAGCCAAGGCCCAGCGGGACGCGGCCGCCGTGGAAAGCCGCATGGCCTCGCTGGGCGTCGATTCCTCCACCGCGAAGGCGGGCACCGAGCATCTCACCCCGTCGGAGCTCAGCTTCTTCGCCGAAGATCCTTCGAGACTCCAGGTCGTCGGCGGCCTCACGTGGGACGAAATCGCCGGAGGCCTGGTCTTTGGAGGCACCGTCGCCTTGTTTCTCCTGCTCCTGGCCATCCACGCCAAGCAGTAGGCCTCATGAAGTCGAGCGGTAAGCGCCTTCTCCCCCTCCTGCTCCTCCCCCTCGCGGCCTGCGCCGGCATCGCCACCGAGGTTCCGCGCATCAGCCCCGGCGCCCTCGGGTACCGGCTTCTCGCGGGGAGCGTCACGCTGCCCCAAGGAAGCAATCCGAAGACCAATTGCGGCCCCGAGACGCTCTGCGCCGCGCTCAGTTTTCTCGGCGTCCCGGCCTCGATCTCCGAAGTCGAACGCGCCGTGTACGTCCCCGCAATCCAGGGCTCCGTGGCGCCCCCCATCGTCGAATTCGCCCGCCGCAAGGGGGTGAAGGCCAAGATCTCCGAGGGCGGGGGCAACTGGAAGCTCCGGGGACAAATCGACGCGGGCTTTCCGGTCATGATCGAGGTGACGCACAAGGGGCTCTATCACTACTTCCTGGTGGTCGGATACAACGACGCGGAACGCCTCTTCGTCTGCGCCTACTACGGCGACCGCCAGCACCTGCTGACGTACGAGAAACTCGAGGAGCTCTGGAGACCCACCCGGTTCCGCTCCATCGCGTTCAGCATCACGACCGCGGACCAATGGGTGGAGGACGGGTACGACTGCCTCGACTCGGGGCGGTATGAGCTCGCGGAGGAGATGTTCCTCAAGGCCCTCGCGCTCCAGCCCGACCACGCGAAGGCCCTCGCGGGAATGGGCCGGATCCGCATCCAGCAGGAGAAATACCGCGAGGCCGAGGGATTCCTCGAGGCGGCCCTCAAGGGCCTGCCGGACGATTCCGAGGTGCTCAACAATCTCGCCGACACGATCCTGAACCTGAAGGGAGACGCGGCGCGGGCGGAACGGCTTTCGAAGGAATCGATTGCCGGGACGCTGAGACGCCTCGCGGAACTGGAGGAGGAGCTGCGCGCCGCTCCGCCGGGCACGGCCGCCCGGGTCCAGAAGGACATCGACCAGACGCGCGTGAGCCTCTTTTACTACTACGGCACGCTCGGCCAGGCGTTCGAGGCGAACGGACGGTTGAAGGAGTCGATCGAGGCGCGGCTCGAATCGTTGAAGTATCCCCACGCCGGCGAGGACGATCCCGACGGCCCGGCCCGGCGCACGCTGGAGATCGCCCTGGCGCTCGGCAGGGCCGGGGAGAGGGAACGGGCGCGCGAGTTTTTCAAGAAAGCGCGGGACCTGACGAAAGATCCGGATTTGCGCGCGCGGATCGACGAGAGCGAAAAGCTGCTCGGAAAGAATTGAGTCGCGGGGAATTCCGCCGGGTTACTTCTTCTTCTCTTCCTTCTTGGCCGCCGCGGGCTTGGCGCCCGCCGCCGGAGCCGCGCCCTTCGCACCCGCCGCCGGAGCCTTGGCGCCCGCCGCGGGGGTCGCGCCGGCCGCCGGAGCCGCGCCCGGGGCGCCCGGGGCCGCCCCCGGGACCGCCTCCGCCGCCGCTTCCTTCTTCTTCGGCTTGGCCTTCATCAGGATGTTGCGCACCTTGCCCAGCCCGAAGATGGATTTCGATTCGTCCCAGCGGTTGTCCTTCTTGAGCGCCTCGAGACGCTCCGTCCGGGTGAGGACGTTGCGGTGGCGGCGCAGCTTGCTCGCCGGAACCAGGCTCTTGTGGATGGACATCGCGCGCGGTCTCCCTGAAGGCGAGGGAGGATACCGCGCCGGGACGGGGGAATCAAGCCCTATTGGGTGACGAACCGGGCCGTCCGCGCGAAGGGCGCCTGCGGGTCGCGGTCGAACTTGAGTCCCTGCAGTTTCCGGAACGTCTCGAGGGCGGGCGCCGAGTTCGCGTCGGCGAATTCCCCGTACCGGAGGACGATGCGCCGGTCGGGCGCCTGGCCAAGCGTGTCCACGACGGCGCCGCGGTAGCCCGCGCGCTCGAGTCCGAGCTTGTACCGCGTGGCGGCGTCGAGCGCCTTGGTGTACTCCTGGTTCGTCCGGGCGCGGTACTCGACGAGCTGGATCGTGAACTTCGGGGCGGGCCGCGCGGGCGCCTCGGGGACCCCGGTTTCGGGGGAGACGGGGACGGAGGCGGCCTCCGCGTGGGATCTCCCGGTCCGGACGCCGAGGGTGAAGGCGAGGATGACGACGCCGAGGGCGACGAGGCCCGAGAAGAGGAGCGTGTTGTACGTGACCCTCACGGCGCGCTCGCCGGGGTCGGCCGCGACGGCCGGCGCGGGGCGCTCGATCCGTTCGACGGGCCGGGGCGGAGGAGCGACGGGCATCGGCGCGGGGGGAGGCGGCGGAGGCGGAGCCTCGATCACCGGCTCGGGGGCCGGGGGCGGAGGAGGAGGCGGAGGAAGGACCGCGGGGGCCGGCTCCGGCGGCGGCTCCTTGACGACGGCCGCCGGGCCCGAGGCCGAGCGGAGGATCTCGTACAGGTTCGGGCTGTTGCGCGTTTTCATTCCCCCTCCGGGCTCCGGGGACACTCCGTCCCTTATGAATTATAAACTATGAATTGCCCCTGTCAAGGCGCATCCGCCCGGAACCTCCCCCGGGGCTTCTTCCGGGCGAGTTTCCCATTACCTTGACACCCCCGGCGCCGGGGGACTAGATTCCCGCGATGCGCAACCAACGTTTCCGCCGCCACCTCGGCCGCCTTGCGGCCCTGCTCCCCCTGTTCCTCGCCGGATGCTCCGCCTTGGATCCCTCGAACCCGACGTCGACGCGGACGCTCGACCTGGTCGCGGTCATGGTCGGGGTCGGAGTGCTCATCATCCTCGGCGGCCTGATGTACCACGACAACCGGAACTAGCGCCGCCCGCCGATTCGGCTTGCGCCGCCCGGGGACCCCGCCTATAATCTGCGCGGCTTTTCAGGCAACCGGAGGAGATCCGCTTTGATCCGCGTCAAGGCCCGCATGAACGAGGGGTTGGACCAGCTGCTCAAGCGCTTCAAGAAGGCGTGCGAGAAGGAAGGGCTCACCCGCGACATCAAGCGCACGTCGTACTACGAGAAGCCGAGCGAAGTCCGGCGCCGCAAGGAGCGCCAGCTCATCCGCAAGCTGCAGAAAGAAAGCCGCCTGACTCCGCGATAGGCTTCAGTCCGATTCGCCCGCAATCCACGATCCGCAATCCGCAATCGCTTTTTTCCCGTTTCCGCCCGGGTCAGTCAGATCTCCCGATCTCGAGAGAGTCATGGCCCAGGAAATGGTCCAGGTGATGGGCACGGTCTTCCACCTGGAGCAGGATGCCCTTGACCAGGTGCTCCGTCCCGAAGTCGCCCAGCTTCTGCGCGAGTCGGATCGACGACCGGAGGCGCTTCGCGATCTCGCCCTCGTGCGACCGGTCGAGCTCCAGGCTCGGGCGGATCCGGAACGTCCCCTCGGGCTCGTGCGCGACGAACGAGAGCTTCGCCTGCTCCACGGGGTCGCAGGTCGGGATCCCGCCGAGCGCCGTGATGCGCTCCGCGAGGTGGTCCCCCTGCTTCTCGACCTCCGCGTAGGCGTCGTTCAGGAAGAGGTGGAGGTCGCGGAACTGCGGCCCCTCCACAAGCCAGTGGTGCTTCAGGTACTGGTGGTAGAGGACGAAGAGCGACGCCAGGTGGGCGTCGAGCTCCTTGACCATCTTCGACGTCGCGGTCCGGTCGAGCCCGATCGGGTTTCCCTCGAGCGTGCCCGGCTCCTTCCAGGGCTTCATCGCCTTCTCCTTTCGCGCGCGGGCTGCTTCCGCCGGCAGGGGCGGCAGAGTCCGCGGAACTGTATCGAGACTTCCTGGACGTGGAAGCCCGCCGCCCGCGGCGCGGGCAGGGCGAGCGCCTCCAGCGCGGGGTCCCGCAGGTCGAGGATGCGCCCGCACGACAGGCAGACGAGGTGGTGGTGGGCGCCCTCGGCGATCTCGAACCGGGCGCCCGTCCCGTCGTGGGCGACGCGCCGCGCCACCCCGAGCCGCTCGAGGGCCGCCAGGACCCGGTAGACGGTCGCCAGGGTCATCCCCGGCAGCCGCGCCGCCGCGGCCGCGTGGATCCGCTCCGCGGTGGGATGGTCCCGCCGGCCCGCCAGGGCCCGCAGGACGGCCCGCCGCTGCGCCGTCACGGGGACCCCCCGCCGCCGGCACAGGGCGACCATCCGCCCCATCGATCCGCTCTCCATCGCCATATTTTTGATAATATATATCATTTGATAATCATTGTCAACAAAATCGGGCCGGGAGGGGGCGGGCGGCCGCGGGACAGGGCCGGGGGCCGTTTGCTATACTCCGGACGCCCATGGAGAACGTCATCGAGGCGCGGGGCCTGACGAAGGTCTACAAGGACTTCTGGGGGCGCCCCCGCCTGAAGGCGCTCGACGGCCTCGACCTCGAGGTCCGGCCCGGCGAGATCTTCGGCTTCATCGGCCCGAACGGGTCGGGCAAGACGACGACGATGAAGCTCCTCCTCGGGCTCCTCTTCCCCACCTCGGGGACGGCCCGCGTCCTGGGGCGCGCCCCCACGGACGTCGCCGCCAAGGCGCGGATCGGGTTCCTCCCCGAGGAGTCCTACCTCTACCGGTTCCTCAACGCGGACGAGACGCTCGATTTCTACGCCCGGCTCTTCCACATCGACCGCGCCACCCGGCGGAAGCGGATCGATGAGTTGATCGCCCGCTTCGGGATGGAGCACGCCCGCAAGCGGCAGATCCGCGAGTACTCCAAGGGCATGGTGCGCCGCATCACCTTCGCCCAGGCCCTCGTGAACGACCCCGAGGTCGTCTTCCTCGACGAGCCCACCTCGGGACTCGATCCGATCTCGACGCGCGACATGAAGGATCTCATCCTGGACCTCAAGGCGCGCGGCAAGACGGTCTTCCTGTCGAGCCACCTGCTCGCCGACGTGCAGGCGATCTGCGACCGCATCGGGATCATCCACGACGGGAAGTTGAAGGAGTACGGCGCGGTGCGGGACATCCTCGTCCGCCGGGACCACGTCGCCCTCACGTTCCGGAACCTCAGCGACGGAACCCGCAAGAAGCTCGTCGACATCGCCGCGCAGGAGGGCGCCGAGCTCGTCTCCGCCGACAACACCCTGGAAACCCTGGAGGACGTCTTCCTCCGGACGGTCCAGGGCGCGAAGAAGCCCCCGTCATGAGCTCCGCCTCGGGTCCCGCGGCCACCCTGTCCCGGCTCCGGGCCGTGGCCGGCCTCACGTTCCTCGAGGCGGTCCGCCGCAAGGTCTTCCTCATAGTCATCATCGTGGGGGCCGCGATCGTCAGTTCCGCCGCGTTCCTTCCCGCCGTCGACCCCTCGGGCCGCCTCCGGCTCATCGAGGTCTGGTCGGTCCGGACCGTCACGATTTTCTGCTCGCTCGGCGGGATCTTCCTCGCGGGCTTTTCCCTGCCCGGGGATTTCGACCAGCGCCGGATCTACACGCTCGTCACCAAGCCGATCCACAAGGGGACCCTCTTCCTGGGCAAGTTCCTCGGGTTCGTCCTCCTCATGGCGGTCTTTCTCCTCATCATGGGGACGCTCACCCTCGTCTACCTGCGGATCATCGCCGCCGCGACGAAGGACTTCCCCGAGGCCCGCGCCCTGCCCCGCTACACCCCGCAGGCGCTGATCGGGCCCTTCGAGGATCGCGAGCGTGGCGGCCGGGGAACGCGGTCCGACCATCCGGACGCGATCGAATGGTCGTTCGAAGGCCTTCCGACGGGCCGCTTCCCGTCGCGCGTCCCGGTGACCGCCAAGCTCGACTTGAGGCGCCTCCCCGGCATGGAATTCCGCCTCGAGGCCAACGTGGCGATCCTGGCGGTCAATCCGAAGACGTTTGAAAAGCACGAGCAGCAGGTGCGGTTCCAGACCAACCGTTTCACCACGTTCGAAATCCCCGGGTCGGCGATCTCCGACGACGGCCGGCTCACCATCCGCATGCGGCCGGGGGAGCCCGACATGCAGGTCGCCGCCTACCCCGACGGCCTGACGATCAGCGGCCTCCCCGTGAACTTCGAGCTCAATTTCCTCAAGGGAATGGGCCTCATCCTCCTCCAGTCGACGCTCGTCCTGCTCGCGACGCTCTCCGCCTCCACGTTCGTCTCCGCCCCGGTGAGCATCCTCCTCGGCATCTGCCTCTTCCTGACCGGCTCCTCCTGGTCGTTCGTCACCGAATCCCTCGAAGACGTCGACCGGCAGCTGCGGGACCAGGAGCGCCGCCTGCAGGAGGGCGGGGCGTCCCACGGATCGGACGAAATCCCTCCCTGGCTCCTGCGCGCCTCGGGCGGCTTGTCGCGGGGAATCCTGAAAGCGGTGCCCAATTTCGACGCGTACAATTTCGGGGAGTGGCTCCTGACGGACACCGCCGTCTCGGGTCGGGACGCGGGCCGCGCGCTCGGGGCGTTCGCCCCGCGCGGCGCCTTCCTCCTGGCCCTGGGGCTCCTCCTCATCTCGCTCCGGGACTTCGCCACGTAACCCGGTAGAATGGCTTTCGCACCGCCATGAAACCCTGGACCTGGCTGATCGTCGCCGCGCTCCTCGTCTCCCTCCTCGTCCTCCAGCATCGCCTGGAGCGGACGAAGGTCCAGAAGCTGGAGCGCGCGTCGCAGAATCTCGGCGAGCTGCGCGCCTCGTCCCTCCTTCCGACGTACATCGGCTCGCTCTTCCTGGGATCGTTCCGCGCGGTCGCGATCGACGTCCTCTGGATCCAGATGCAGCGGATGCGCGAGCAGGAGCACCGGTACTTCGAGACGATCGAGATCATGGACCTGATCACGAAGCTCCAGCCGCGCAACCCCGAGGCGTGGGCCTACCTCGGGTGGGACGCCGCGTACAACATCGCCAACCAGTTCCGAACGGCGGAAGAGGAAGAGGCGCGGCGCAACCTGGAGCGCGCCCTGGAGCGGCCGGGGGTCGATCGCGACAAGGTGAAGGCCCTCATCGCGGAGCTGGACGCGAAGATCGCCGAGAAGGACGCCCAGTTCCGGAAGTGGATCGGGCTGGGATTGGAGAAACTGGCCGAGGGAAGCCGCCACCTGCCGGACGATCCCTATCTCAAGCAGCAGATCGGGCTCACCTTCCTCACCAAGGCCTCTTACACGGGAGGCCGCATGGAGCGGCAGTTCCTCGAGGCCGTGGAGGATCCGAAGTCCGGGTTGCAGGCGATCGCGATGGAGCCGCCCGAGCCGGGTAAGGTCCGCAGCGCGTACGAGCTCTCGGAACACTGGTTCGGCAAGGCCCTCGAGTCGCTCGAGAAGCAGATCGAGAGAGGCAAGTTCCACGTCTACCGCTCCCTGGCCGAGAGCCTCCGGCGATCCGGGGAGAAGGGCGGCCAGTACCACACGACCCAGATGGGGCTCAACATCGATCCCGCGGGCCTCGACGGATTCCGCTTCGTGAGCCTGTACCTCCACGCGGTCCGGCGGTGGTATTCGGCCCGAGAGGCCGGGGAGCGCGCCCCGGCGGTCCTCCGCGAGGCTTCCGTCGCGTTCCAGCGGGCGGCCGACAAGGCACGGGACACACGGAACGCCTACTCGACCCCCGCGTGGCCCATGCTCATCTTCACCGACCGCGAGCGGCTCTGCCACGGCCTGGCCGAGGCGTGCGCCGAGCAGGCGGCGATGGCGCACCCGCTTTCGGAATCGGACCGGGTCCGCCTGCTGGCGCGTCTCGCGATGGTGAGGTTGCCGGCGCAAGACTTGAGCTTTCGCCCCGTCGACGACGACTACGTCCTGACCTACCTCGGCGACCTGAAGAAGTCCCTCGGCGGCGACGCGTTCGAATACAACGACGATTTCTACACGGAGGCCTACCTCGAGCCCGGCCGCCGCGCCGAGGCGACGATCGGTCCGGAACTTTCCGACGTCGACTGGTACAAGTTCATGGCCGAACCCCCCGCCGCGCCCCAGCGCGCCGGACATTCCCACGGCGAGGATGAAGAGTCGGGACCCGTCACGGCCGTATTCCAGGTGGCGCGCACGGGAGGCCTGACGCTGACCGTGACGGCGTACGCCTACCGGGGCGGCAACCTCGCCGCCGTGTCGACCTTCCAGGTCACCGACGAGAAGGTCCGGCAATTCGAAGTGGCCGCGGAGCGCGCCGGCCCGGTCTTCATCCTCGTGAAGGGAAGCTCCCCCACTCCCGAAGCGTCGCGCGGGTACTGGATCCGGGCGATCGAGGTCCGGCGATGATCGTGGCCGGCTTGGCGGCCGGCGCCCTTCCCCGCTGGACCGTGACTCCCTTCATCGCCTTTCTCCTCGCCGTCGCCCTGCTCCCGCTCGCGGCGCCGAAATTCTGGCACTCCAACCGGAACAAGCTCCTCGTCGCGCTCGCCGCCGCCCTGCCCGTCGCGCTCTACCTCCTCCTGGTCCCGGCGCAGGGAGGCGATTGGCTGCTCCACACCGGCAAGGAGTACCTCGCTTTCGTCGCGCTGATCGGCGCGCTGTATGTCATCGCGGGCGGGATCCACCTGAGCGGTTCGCTCGCCGGGACGCCGATCACCAACACGGTCATCCTCGCCGTCGGCGCGCTCCTGGCGAGCGTCATCGGCACGACCGGCGCCTCGATGGTCCTCATCCGTCCGCTGCTGCGCGCGAACGAGAAGAGGCTCCGGACGGCGCACCTCGTGGTCTTTTTCATCTTCATCGTCTCGAATGCCGGCGGCCTCCTGACGCCGCTCGGCGACCCGCCCCTCTTCCTCGGTTTCCTGCGCGGCGTCCCCTTCCTCTGGACGCTCAACCTGTTCGTGCCGTGGCTCCTCGTCAACGGGGCGCTCCTGGTGATTTTCAATTTCGTCGACCAGGGGATCCTGTTCAAAGAGGAGCTGGAGCGGCCCGGGTCGCAGCTCGAGGACGTCCAGAAGGTCGACGAACCGCTCCGCCTGGAGGGCGGTCTCAATCTGCTCTGGCTCCTGGGCGTGATCGGCGTCATCTACGCGAACGGGGCCTGGGGGTCGAAGGTGATCCGGAATCCCGACGCCGCCCTCTTCCTCCAGGTCGGCGCGATGATCGTCCTGGCGGGATGTTCGATGGCGACCACGCGATCTTCAGTGCGCAAATCCAACCGGTTCACCTGGGCGCCCGTCCTCGAGGTCGCCGCCATTTTCGCCGGGATCTTCGTGACGATGGTGCCGGCCCTGAAACACCTGGAGTCGGAGGGGGCGGGCCTGGGCCTCCGGCGGCCGGCGCATTTCTTCTGGGCGACGGGACTCCTCTCGAGCTTCCTCGACAACGCGCCGACGTACCTCACCTTCACGTCGCTGGCCACGGCCGTCGTGAATGGCGCCGACCCCGCGGCGGGCCTCGCGGCCGACCATCTCGGGCCCTTCGCGGCTCATCCGATGGGCGGACCCCTGCTCGCGGCGATCTCCTGCGGCGCGGTCTTCATGGGGGCGATGACGTACATCGGGAACGGCCCCAATTTCATGGTGAAGGCCATCGCGGAGGAGCGCGGCGTCCGGGTGCCCGGCTTCTTCGGCTACATGGCCTGGTCCGGGGCCGTCCTCCTCCCGCTCTTCGCCGCCGTGACGATCCTCTTTTTCCAGTCATGACAGGGGTTCTTGACACTCTCCGGGCCCCCTGCTATTAATCATCCCGCTTTGCCGTCCCGTTCGACCCTACTCGCCCAAGTGTCCCGGATTCTCTTTCACAGATTCTGGAGCCGCCCGTGAAACGTCGAGCCCGCCGCCGACTTCCGGCCGTCGCCCTGTTCGCGTTCATGGCGTTCTGCCTCTGGATCTTCCTGCAGCCGGACGCCATCGCCTCCGTCTTCGGGACCCAGGAGCCCGCCAAGACCGCGCAGGTCCACGAGGTCCACCTCTGCGAGTTCATGTCGAGCAACCACTACGACGGCTTCGAGCGGACGATGCTCTGGGTCGTCTTCCTGACGGCCCTCGCGGCGCTCGTCTACGCGTGGATGCTCGTCGGGCAGGTGAAGCGGGCCGACACCGGCACCGACAAGATGAAATTCGTGGCGGACGCCACCCGGGAAGGCGCGAACGCCTACATGGCCCAGCAGGGCCGCCGCCTCGTTCCCCTGATGGTGATCGTCACGCTCATCCTCTTCTTCACGAAACTGGAAGCCGGGATGACCCTCGCGGTGGGCCGCGCGGGCTCCTTCATCATCGGCGCCACGTTCAGCTGGCTCGTCGGGTTCGTCGGCATGAGGCTCGCGACGCAGGGCAACCTGCGCGTCGCCGCGGCCGCCCGCACCAGCTACGGCACCGCGATGCAGCTCGGCTACCGCACGGGCACGATCACGGGGATGCTGACGGACGGCCTCGGCCTCCTCGGCGGCACCCTGATCTTCATGATGTTCGGCGAGAAGGCGTACGAGGCCCTGCTCGGATTCGGCTTCGGCGGCACGCTCCTCGCGCTCTTCATGCGCGTCGGCGGCGGCATCTACACGAAGGCGGCGGACGTCGGCGCCGACCTCGTCGGAAAGATCGAGGCGGGCATCCCCGAGGACGATCCCCGCAACGCCGCGACGATCGCGGACAACGTCGGCGACAACGTCGGCGACTGCGCGGGCATGGCGGCCGACATCTTCGAGTCGTACGAGGTGACGATCGTCGCCGCGATGATCCTTGGCATGGCGAGCTTCGGCCACAAGGGGGTCATCTTCCCCCTGCTCGTGCGCGCCATCGGCGTCATCGGCTCCATCATCAGCACGTACAGCGTGAAGGCGGGCGACAAGGACACCTCCGACACGGCGCTCCACTCGGTCCACCGGGGATTCATGATCGGGAGCATCATCAGCGTGATCGGATTCTTCGTCCTGGGCTTCTTCTACCTCAAGTTCGACGCGCATTACTTCGCCACCTACCAGCAGGCGGGAGCCGGCTACCCCCACGGGATCGAGGGCCTGCCCTGGTGGGCCAACTTCGGCATGAAGGGCCTCGACCTCCGGCCCGCGCTGACCTGCCTGATCGGCGTCTTCCTCGCGGTCGCGCTGAACAAGTGCACGAGCTACTTCACCCACACGCAGTACTCCCCGGTGAAGTCGCTGGCGAAAGCCTGCCAGACGGGCCACGCGACGAACATCATCCAGGGCATCGCGGTCGGCTACGAATCGACGGTGTACGCCGTCATGATCATCGCCGCCGCGATTCTCGGCTCCGTGCTGGTCTACTCTGGCACGAGCCCGATCTTCGTCGCGTACGGCGTCGCCATGTGCGGCATCGGCATGCTGACGCTGACGGGGAACACGATCTCGATGGACGTCTTCGGTCCCGTCGCGGACAACGCGAACGGCATCGGCGAGATGGGGTACGACAAGGCCGAGATGGAGAAGAAGGAGCCGGGGAGCTACAAGCGCGCCCGGCAGATCCTCGCCGACCTCGACGCCGTGGGCAACACGACGAAGGCCGAAACCAAGGGCATCGCGATCGGCTCCGCGGTCATCGCGGCCGTGTCGCTCTTCGCGAGTTTCATCGCGGTGATCGCGGTCGGGAGCGATGAGAACATTCACCTCATGACGGTGAAGCAGTACATGGACGAGGCGGCCAACCTCAGCCTGGCCCACCCGATCGTCTTCATCGGCCTCCTCCTCGGCGGCGCGGTCCCCTTCCTCTTCTCGAGCATGCTCCTCCGCGCGGTCGGCCGCGCGGCGTTCCTGATCGTCAAGGAGGTCCGGCTCCAGTTCAAGGACAAGGAGATCTGGGCCGGCACGAAGAAGCCCGACTACGGCCGGGTGGTCGGCATCTGCACGACGGCGGCGCAGAAGGAGCTGATCGGGCCTGGGCTCCTCGGCATCATCACGCCGCTCCTCGTGGGCTTCCTCCTCGGGCCGTACGGGCTCGGCGGATTCCTCGCGGGCATGATCCTCGTCGGCCAGCTCCTCGCCGTCTTCATGGCGAACGCGGGCGGCGCGTGGGACAACGCGAAGAAGGCGATCGAGGACGGGCTCTACGGCGGCAAGGGGTCGGAAGCGCACAAGGCGGCCGTCACGGGGGACACCGTCGGCGATCCGCTCAAGGACACGGCGGGCCCCGCGGTCAACCCGCTCGTCAAGGTCATGAACATGGTGAGCCTCATCGCGCTCCCCATCATCATCAAGTTCAACATCAGCTCGACCCAGCCGGCCGCCGGCTGGGCCGTCGTGGTCGTGTGCCTCGCCGCCGTCGTGTGGGCGCTGTGGCAGTCGAAGCGGGAAACGGCCGAGATGAGCCAGGCGGACGAGGCGACGAAGTAATAACCAGGACCAACCCGAAAACACCAGTCATCGGAAACGATGGCTGGTGTTTTTCTATCGGGCATTCAAGAGTTCGGAGTTCTGGGTTCGGAGTTCGTTCTGAGTTCTGTGTTCGGCTTCACCTTGGAAGCGCCCTTGCCATTCCCCTTCCTGGGGCGGCTGCGGGGATGGGCCCTCAAGTAGCGGATGAAACCCCCCACCTTGGCTTTCGCCTCAGCCGCCAGGTCGTAGAGCATGTCGCATTGCCTCTCCGACAGGTGGCGCTTGTCCCCGCGTCGGATCCCTCGGCGATGTTGGACATGGCGGAATCGGTGCATCTCCACATCTGATCTCGGAGGGAGGGATTCTTGAAGGACGCCGCAACCGCCGCCTCATCAGACGCTCTCTGGAGCTTGAAAGACTGCTGCCATCCTTGAATGTCTTCGAACCGCGTAATGGGCGCCACGACCGGAGTGCACGGTGAGACGGGTGAGCCGCACTCTCATCACAACTGAATTGCGATCACGGTGGAACGTCCCCGGGCCATCGGGGGAATTGGTCCGGAACTCCGCACGGCGAACGAACTCAGAACTCAGAACCCAGAACTCCTACTCGCCCCTGTTCCTGACCTTGCTTACTTCAATACCGTACTCCGCCAGCTTCCGGTAGAGCGTCTTCCGGTCGATCCCCAGCCGGTCCGCGGCGGCCTTGATGTTGCCGTGGGTCTCCTGCACCACCTGCGCGATGTGCAGGCGCTCCACGTCCTGGAGCGACAGCCCCGGGCCCGGCGCGGGTCCCGCCGGGCGCGCCGCCGGCTTCGACGACCGGAGCTCCTCCGGCAGATCCTCGAGCATCACCTGCGATTTCGTGTTCAGCACCACCGCCCGCTCGATGACGTTCTCGAGCTCCCGCACGTTCCCCGGCCAGTCGTACTCCTGGAAGCGGCGGAGCGCCTCCTCGGAGACCCCGGCCAGGTCCTTCCCCGCCATCGCGTTGAACTTCCGGATGAAGTGCTCGCACAGGGCCGGGATGTCCTCCTTGCGCTCGCGCAGCGGGGGCGTGGTGATCGTCACGACGTTGAACCGGTAATACAGGTCCGCGCGGAACTTGCCCTCGCGCACGAGGTCCGGCAGGTTCTTGTTCGAGGAGGCGAGAATCCGGGCGTCCGTCTTGATCGTCTTCGTGTCCCCCAGCCGGCGCGTCTCCGACTCCTCGAGCACCCGCAGGAGCTTCGCCTGGAGCGAGACGCTCATGTCCCCCACCTCGTCGAGGAGGAGCGTCCCCCCCGATGCGACCTCGATGACGCCCGGCTTGTCCGAGGTCGCGGTGCTGTGCGCCCCGCGGGTGTAGCCGAAGAGCTCCGACTCGAGGAGCATGTCGGGCAGGGCGGCGCAGTTGATCGCCACGAAGGGCTTCGCCGCGCGGTCGCTGTTCTGGTGGATGGCCCGGGCGACGAGCTCCTTGCCCGTCCCGCTCTCTCCCTGGATGAGGACCGTCGTGCGGCCCGGCGCGACCTTGGCGATCGTCTTGTACAGCTCCGCCATGGCGCGGGAGTGGCCCACGAGGTTGAACCGCGCGCCCGCGACCGCCTCGGGGGGCGCCTCGGTCTTCACGGCGAGCGCCCGGTGGTGTTCGAGCGCGCGGCTCAGCGTCAGCTTGATCTCGTCGAACTTGAAGGGCTTCGAGACGTAGTCGAAGGCCCCCGCCTTCATCGCCTCCACCGCCGTGTCGACCGACCCGAACCCGGTCATCATGACGACCTGGGTGAGGGGACGGAGCTGGCGGATCTCTCGGAGGACCTGGAGGCCGCCGATCTTCGGCATCCGGATGTCGGCGAGGACGAGCTCGAATTTCTCCGACCGCGCGAACCGGAGCGCCTCGTCGCCGGTGAAGGCCGGGGTGACGGCGTACCCCCAGTTCGAGAGGACCTCCTTGAGCATGAGGCCGTTCTCGCGGTCGTCTTCGACGAGGAGGATGCGGGGGGGCTCGGTCATGGACCTACTCCGAGCGCACGCCGGTGCCTTTGCAGGAGGGGCAGATCCTGTCGGGGCGTCCGCTGCACTTGTAGCAGACCGGGGTGTCTCCCTTCCCCTTGCACTCTCCGCAGGTGGAGAACGTCTGGGGATCGAAGCCGGAACCCTTGCAGTTCTTGCAGAGGTTTCGGCCCTCGCGGCAGTTCTGGCACTTGACGATCTTCGCGCCCCGGCATTCGCCGCAGGCCGCCGTGCCGGGCCCCATCGATCCCGCGATGATCAGGACGACCACCACGACGACGACGAGGATGCCGACGATCTTCACGTACTGGAAGACGTCGTCGGCCTGGCCGGACTTGACCGCCTTTCGGACGACGCGCTCCGCCCCGCAGGAGGGGCAGGTCGGGTCGGTGGCCGCCATCGCGGCCCCGCACCCGGGGCACGGAAGGCTCATTTCGGAGTCTCCTTCGGCGGCTGCTCCTTGGGGGGATCTTCTTTCGGCGGATCTTCCTTCGGCGGGTTTTCCTTCGGAGGCTGCTCCTTCGGAGTTTCCTTCGGGGTCTCCTTGGGCGTCTCCTTCGGAGGTTCTTCCTTCGGCGGCGCCTCCTTCGGGGGCTCCTCGATCGTCGGGAACTCGGACCGGACTTCCCGGGCCTCCTTGAAGCACATCTGCGCGGTGCTGGCGTACTCGCGGAGTTCGCCCAGCTCGCGGAGCCCGTCCGGCGTCAGGTCCGGAAGGACGAGCCCCTTCTTCAAGTCGTCGTCGAGCCGCCCGAACTCGTCCCGGCAGCCGGCGAAGGTCTCCGCGAGCGCCTTGACCTCCTCGACGGCCTTCTTGATCTGGGCCGCGTCGCCGGAATCGCGGATCTCCTTGCCCTTTTCCTTGATCTCCTTGAGCCGTTTCGCGGCCTGGGTCATCCGCTTCTCCGCCTGGTACATCGGGATGTACAGGCCGCCGTACTCCAGGGGCTTCTTGGGCGTCTCCAGGACCCCGTTGGCGTCCCAGATCCAGGTCTTCACCTCGATCATCCGCCGGTCCATGTCGAGGAGTTCCTGGGAGGGCCTTCCCGACTTCAAGATGGCGTCGCGGAGCTCGTGGTACTTCTCCGCCACGTTCTCGTAGTCCTTGAGCCCCGACTTGACCTTGTCGACGTCCTCCGGCTTCAGCGCTTCATCGGTGAGCCAGACCTTGGATTCGAGCTTGAGGATGTCCCGGTAGGCGTCCTTCGCCTTGGAGTAGGAGTCGGACCATTCCTTGGCGACATTTCTCGGCGGTTCGGCCGGCTTCCGGTTGAGGATGCCCCAAACCCGGTAGCCGATCCAGCCCAGGAGGACGACCGTGGCCACGATGATGCCGACGACCAGGAAGGCCTTCACCTGGCTGGGATTGGAGGCCTTCGGCGGGGGTTTGCGGGTCGCGGGGGCTCGCGCCATCCCGGGCCGGGCGGGCCCCGGGGGCGTCTGGGAAGGTCCAACCGGCCCCGCGGGCGTTTCTTCGCTCATGCTTCATCCCGGGCCGCGGTCGGCGACCCGGGCTCCCCGTTCAATCGTTCTGGAGGCCGAGCGACTGCAGGTCCTGCGTGGCCGTTTCCGCCCACGGCGTGCCCTTGTAGACGCGGATGATCTCCGTGAGGTACGCCTTGGCGCGCCCCTGGTATTCCTGCTTCTGCTCGGGCTTCGGCGCCTCGGCGGCGAGGGCGGCGTAGCCCTTGGCCGCGATGCGGACGGCCGCGACGTAGTCTTCCGCGTCCTCGCGCCGCTCCGGGGGGCCGATCGCGATCGCCTTGGCGGCCGCGAGGATCGCCTCCCGGACCCGGGACTTTTCCTTCGACGCCTTCTCGAACAGCAACGCGGCGGCCCACGCGCCGGCGGCCTGCTGGAGCGACGCGGGCGCGGTCCGGTCGTCGAGCACCTTCTTCGCGAACGTCTCCAAGTCCGCCGTCTTCCCGAGCGCCTTCAGGCAGCGGAAGACGCCCAGCTTCGCGTCGGCGACGTACGGCGCCCCGGCATTGCCGGAGAGCCGGGTGTAGATCGGCAGCGCCTCGTCGTACGTCCCGCCGGTGAAGGCGAGGTCGGCCAGGCCCATCTCCGCCTCGCCGGCGAGCGGCTCCGGCTCCGACTTCATCTCCAGGAGGATCGCCTTGTGCGCCTCGGCCCCCTTGCGCCGCGCGATCTCGATCGACTTCGCGAAGGAGGCGGGGCGCAGGTGGCAGTCCCCGCATTCCTTACGGAGGCGGCTGAGCATCGCCTGTGCGCCCTCGACGTCGCCCCGGTCCCGCAGGTGGAGCGCCCAGTGGTAGAAGATGCGCGCCTTGTTGATCTCGCGGAGCTTCTTGGTCTCGATTTCCTTGAGCGCTTCCTGGAAGAGGGTGATCGCCTTTTCGGGCGGCTTGCCCTCGGCGACGGCGTTCTTGGCCCGGGGAAAGCTGGGCGGCTCGTCGCCGAAGATGATCCCGTCCTCGCCGATGTCGGAGGTCTTGATCGTCTGGCTCTTGCCGGCGGTGTCGGTGTACGTCACGGTCTGCGCTCCGGCGCGGACGACCTTGCCCTTGATCGTCGTGCCGTTCGCCATCGTGATCGTGTCGGTCTGGGCGGACGCGACGGACGCGCCGGCCAGGAGGAGCGCGACGACGGCGACGGCCTTCAGGAGCTTCATCCGGTTCTTCCTTGCTCTCTACGGAAGCGTTTTCAGCTTCTGCGTGATGATCTTCTGCCCTTCGGTTTCGGTGAACCGATCCATGGCGGACTCGAGCTTCTGGCGGGCGAGCGGGCCCGAGCCGGCGCTCTCGACGAGCTTCGTCGCGGCCTTCTTCGCCAGTTCGTCGATGGCGCGCAGTTCGCTCTCGACCTTGGCCTTGAGCTCGGGGGCGTTGAAGGGCTCCGCGAACCGGCGCCAGTCCTTGACCGCCTGGCTGAAATTCTCGGTGTTCAGGAACTGCGTCTTGATCCGTTCCCGCGTGTAGTTGTAGTCGTTCTGCCAGACGTCCTGCGCGTTGGTGCCGCGCCACCGCTCGAGGTCGGTCCTCCAGCCCTCCAGGACGCTCCGCTTCGCCGTCCGACCGTACTTCGAGATGAGGTCGTTGCATTCCCTCCAGAACGCGTCGGCCCGGCTCATGGCGGTCTTTTCCGCCTTCGAGGCGGTGATGCGGCGATCGAAGTCCTCGATGGCTTCGAGCGCCTCCCGCTCGAACGCGATCTGCTTCCGGTATTCCTCCGCGAGGCTCCGGCACTGGGAGAGGAACTGGGAGGTGCGGTGGGCCGGATCCCGGAGCGCGCCCTCGAGCAGGTCCAGGCCGGCCTGGATGTTGCCCGCGTTGGCGACCCGCTGGGCCTCCTCCATCGACTCCTTGAGGCTCGCGTCGGCCGAGCGGTCGCGTCCCTCGGGCGCGGTGCCCGACGACGAGCCGTAGACGACGAAGAGCAGGATGAGGGCGACGAGCCCCAGGCCGAGGCCGACGAAGAGAACCGTCTTGTCCTGGCCTCCCTGCGGAGGAGGGACACGACGTCCCCCGCCCGCGCGGTCGAAGCCGCCGGGCTTGCGCATGCCGATCCTACTTGGATTCATTGATGTACTTTTCGAGCAGTTTCTCGGCCTCGCCGCACCCCTTCAACCCGGGCCGGGCGGCCTCCATGGCCTTGCGCTTCTCTTCCTTCGAGCCCTCGGCGCTCTTGAGCTTCTCGACGAACTTCCGGGCCTCTCTCTGGACTTTCTCGCGCTCCCCTTGGAGGAGTTCCGCCAGCTGCTTGTTCTCCGCCTCCCGGAATTTGGCGCCGAATTCGTTGATCGTGACCAAGGCGGCGCCATAGGTGGCGGCGTCGATGGCCTTCTGGACGCCCTTCCTCAGCTGGACCACCTCGGCGGTCCAGGTCGTGCTCATGCGATTCTCGAGGTACTTCATGACCTCGTTGCGGACCTCGGTCAGCTTCGGGCCGAAGGTCGTCGTTCCGTAGGCGTCCAGGTGAAGCTTGACCTGGTCGTACAGCGAGTCGGACTGCTTCTCGTACTCCGCCGGCGGGCCCTCCTTGAGGTCCCGGTACTTGTCCAGGAACGCCTTCACCTCGGTCCCGGCCTTCTTTTCGAGTTCGGCGCGCGCCTTGATTTCCGGCCAGGCTTTTTCGAGGGGCCGGAGTTCCACGGGGGAATATTTCCGGTAGTCCGGATTGGCGAGGATCCCCTCTCCGAGAGTCGCCTTCTTGAACACCTCGGCATCGGGAAGGGCCAGGCACGCCTGGACTTCCTGCAGGCACTGCTTCTTCACCTCTTCCGAGTTGACCTGGCCCATGCTGGCGGCGAAGAGCACGCCCCCGAGGGCGAGAAGGCCCACGCCGACCGAGAGCGCGATCACGCGGCCCTTGCGCGTGGAGGGGAGGACGAAGAGCGAATGAGCCTTGTGGACGCGGGCGACGGAACCGGGCTTCACGGTGAGTTTCCGGGGTCCGGACGGGGGCCGTTTCGCGACGGGCGACTTCGTGGCGGACGCCGTGGCGGCCGGAGCTTTCGCGGCGCCGGATGTCACCGGCCTGTTGGGAGTCGGAAGGCGTCGGACGGGCGCCGCGCCGCCTCCGGCAGCGGCCGGAGCGGGATTGCTCTCGACGAAGATGAACTTCTCCGCGCCGATCTGGATGACATCCCCCTGCTTGAGGAGGTGATCCTGGACCTTCTTCCCGTTGACGAAGGTGCCGGGCGCCCCCGACCGGTCGATGACCACGAAACCGGTCGGGCCCTTCACGATCTGGCAGTGCTTCGGCGCTCCCGCGGGATCGGCCACGACGATCTGGCACTCCCGGGCCGTTCCCACCGTCACGCCGCCGTTCGTCAGCGGATACTCGACCGACTTCCCCCCGCGCGTGGCCCTCAAGACGCTCATGAATGGTTCATCCCCGGTGTTCCCTGGCGCGATCGGGGCTTACCGGCCCGTCGCGCTTGCAATTCGACGCTTCAACTCGATGAAACGATCCTTCAAGCCGTACTTGTTTTCGTCGAAGTTGGGGTAGTTCCGCTCGAGGGATTCGATCCCCAGCTTCGCCGCCGTGATGTCCTTGTCCTTGCCCCGCGCGAAGAACACTTCGAAGAGCATGAACTTCGAAGTCCACCAGGCCTCGCCCTGCTGGGGGGCGACCGCCGAGATGTTGAAGAAGACGTTGATCGCGTTGTCGTACTGGATCCGGTTGCCCTTCCGGCCCAGCTCGGCGTAGACATGGCCCAGCTCGAGATAATCGCCGAGGAGGTCGGGCAGGGCCTGGAAAGCCTGGAGGTTCATCGCGCCGTTCGAATCCAGTGCGCCGAAGGACTTGACGATCTCTTCGTAGGCCTTCTTCGCCTCGACCCAGTCGTTCGTATTCTCGGCGACGAAGCTGTAGCAGCGCGCCAGCCGGGTCATCAGCAGGAGGCGCTCCTTCTTCGCCGGCGCGCTCTCCTCCGGGCCCGCCGTCTGCCGGCCCACCAGGAGCTTGTGGACGAACGCCGCGTCGTCGAAGTACTTCCTCCACGCGATGATGTGCTTGCCCTTGAGGTCGAGGAACGAGGTGACGGTATCGGGCAGGTCGTTGAGCCGCTTCGCGATCATGTAGAGCGTCTCGGCCACCGACTTGACGTCGCCCGTCGTCGCGTTCAGGTTGAAGGTCATCGCGCCGGCGAGCCACTTCGAGTAGTACTTGCTGATCCGCTTCAGGTTCTCCTCGATGACCTTCGGATCGGGCTTCGCCCCGTTCTTGGCGTTCAGCATGTCGGCGGTGATCTGGTCGAGGCGGATGGCGACCGACTTGCAAGACTGCGCCGTGGCCGCGTTGTCCTCGAAGCGCTCGAACATCAGGTCGAGGGTCTTGACCGCCGGATCGACCTGGTTCAGCGAGAGGTGGGCCCGGATCTGGATCTCCAGGAGCTTCGCCAGCTTCTCGTCGTTGGGCGGGATCTCCTTGATCAGCTGTTCGAGGAACTTGAGGCAATCCTCGGCCCGGCCGATCGAGTCGTGGATGTAGATGTACGCCAGTTCCTGGTTCGCCACCTGGACGAGCGAGGCCCGGTCCTTCTGCTGTTCCGGATCCGTCGCCGGAACGTCCTTGACCCGCTGCAGGAACTTCTTGAAGACCTCTTCGGCCCGCTGGAGCTGGTCCCGGACCGCCTTCTGCACGGCGGGATCCTTTGAGTTCTTGCCCCACTGGCGGAACGCGTCGATCCGGGCGCAGTGGGCGCCGCGGACGAGCGACCGCTCGTACGCCTCGGCGTCCTGCGGGACCTGGGCGAACTTGTCGGCGGCCTCTTTCAGCTTGCCGGCCTGTTCAAGTTTCAACCCCTGGAGGTACGGGACGTTTTTCGCGGCCGGGTCCTGCGGCCAGTCGAGGAGCTTCGCCTGGTAGCGCTCCACCGCCTCCTCGTCCTTCTTGTCGCCGGAGGTTTCAAACTCCAGCGAGTAGCAGACGATGGCGCCGAAGCAGGCTTTCGCGGCCTTGTCGTGCTTCGGGGCGAGCGTGAAGACCCTCTCGTAGGCGACGGCCGCTTCGTAGTGGCGCTTCATCTCCTGCAGGCACTGGCCCATCTTGTACCAGGCCTCGGGCGCCCACTTCGCCAGGTCCGCCTCGGCGGTGCACCCCTCGATCGCCTGCCGCAGGGTCACCATGGCGTCGCGGAACTGGCTGCGGTCCATCTTTCCTTCCGCCACGTTGATGAGCTGTTCGGGGGGGAGTCGGACGCCGGCCGAGGCGCCGGCCGACCGGAGCTTCTCGCGCATCCGGGCCGCATAGAATCCGTTGGGGTCGGCCTCGATCACCTTGCGCGCGATGGCCTCCGCCTTTGCGAATTCCTTGAGGCGGAAGAGCGCCTCGACGAGCTCGACCTTGAGCGCGGGGCCGATCCACTCCCGCTCCGCCGAGGGGTCGCTCTTGAGGACGGACTCGATGAACTTGCGGGCGTCGCCGGGCTTGCCCGACTTCAGGTAGAGCTGGGCGAGCGTGAGATACGTGTTGAAGATGATGTTGTCGTGGTAGGAGACGCGCGCGACTTTTTCCTTGGCCAGGATGCCGATGAGTTCCAGCGTGCTCTTGAGTTTCACCTCCGCCTGGCCGTACTCCCCCAGCTCCAGGAGGCAGCGCCCCTCGAGGAGCATCGCCTCGAAGGCCTTCCCCCGGTCGCCGTACTCGATCTCGTAGTCGACGAGGCTCGCGACGGCGTCGGCGAGCAGTTTCTTGCGCTCCTCCTCGAGCATGCCGGGGATGCGGGCCTGTTCGAACCGGGCGCGCTGGGCCTCGAGCCGGGCGTCGATGATCGCCCCCTCGATGATCTCCTTCTCGTCGGCGTTGCGCGGGGTCTGCTTCCTGCAGGCTTCCACGATGGCGTCGAAGTCCTTGGCGACATCGCCGTAGAGCGCCGCCGCCTCGACCTTCAGCCGCTCGTGGTCGGCGCCGACCTTGGCGACTTCGAGCTGGTCGACGAGCCCCTTCGCTTTCCGGGCCTTGAGCCAGCCGATGTTGATCTTCGCCTCGAGGATCCGGGGATGGGAGGGCTCATCCGCGATGAACTTCTTGAGGCGCTCGATGGAGTCGTTGACGTGGGTGCGCGCCTTCTCGGGGTCGGACTCCCGCTCGGCCTTCGCGAGCTCCACCTCCGCGAGGAGGATCGGCAGGGCCGACTTGACCTCCCGGGGGACGTTGGAGTCCCGCATGATGCGGTCGCAGACGTCGGTCGCGAGGTCGAACCAGCCGCGGTAGGCGAGCCGGCGGGCGAACTCGAAGTCGTCCGACTCCTGGGCCCATGCCGGGACCGGGCCGAGGAAGAGCGTCGCGAGGACGAGGGCCATCGCCGCGACGAAAGAGCTCCGAACGAACGCACGATGCGTCTTCATGACGGTAGCCTCAGAAAGCGTTCCCCTTCGCCCCGATACGGCCTTGGGGGTTCCGTCGGGGCTACGGGTGGCTTACTTCTTCCCGCCGCCACCGAAGACGTTCGCGTAGCGGTAATAAACCTCCAGGGTGAGGGCGTTGATCGCCACGGCGTACACCCGTCCGCCCTCGAATCCCCACCGGTCCTCTTCCGACGTCCACGAACCGTTCTGGCACCCGTCCTTGCCCGTCTTCTGGTTCGGCACGAGGGCGTTCTTCATCGGCTCGTTCCACTTCTTCCAGTAGGGGCCGTCCGGGCCGTCGTACTGGAACAGGGCGAGCGACGTGTAGTACCAGTAGTAATAGTCGATCAGGTCGGCCTTCCAGTCGGGCAGGTCCTTCACGAGGAGCTGGACGCCGCCGAGGGCCGGGTCCTTCTTGTCCTTCGACATGAAGATGCGGCACATCACCGCCACGGCGGTCATGGACTCGTGGTGGATGAAGTTCTCGTTCTTGCCGGGGACGTACACCTTGCCCGAGCTCTTGGCGTTGTAGCCCACGCGGTAGTAGGTCGTGTCGGTGACCTCGTCGAACCACTTGCGCGCCTTCTCGTAGGCCTCGCGGGTCGGGACCTGGAGTTCCGAGAGCTCCGCCGACTTCAGCGCCATGATCGCCCAGCCCGTGACGGAGCTGTCGTTGTCGCCGGACTGCTTCGTGTAGCGCCACCCCCGGTCGGGGTTCTGGGAGGCGATGATGAAGTCGACCGCCTGCTGGGCCGGGCCCTTGAAGAGCTGGGTCGCCGACATGCCGTACGCCTCGGAGAGCGCCAGGGCCGCGATCGTGTGGTTGTACATGTACTTGGTGCCGCGGCCGCCCACGCACCCCTCGGGGTCCTGCTTCGACATGATCCACTTCAGGCCGTTCTTCACGACCTCGCCGAACTTGAGCGTCCGGCCCGGCGTGACCGGGTCGGGGTACTCGTCCTTCGAGAGGTGGGAGTAGCCGGCGCCGAGGAACGCGAGGAGCGACAGGCCGGTGAGGCCGGCGTCGTACTCGGGATCGCCGCCGCCGGAGCACTTCGCCCCGACGCACTGGTTGGAGAAGCTCGTGGCGCCCCAGGAGCCGTCGGGATTCTGGTGGCGCGCGAGCCACTTGAGGGCCGCGAGGACGGCGCTCTCGGTGGCCCGGGTGCCGCCGCCGCGCGCGACGAGGTTCTCGCGTCCGCCGAACCGTCCGCCGTAGCGGCCGCCGCCGCCGCCGCCGCCGCCGACGCCCATCGCGTCATAGACGCCCGGATTCTTCCCCGCCTGGCGCCCGCGGAAGCCGCCCGCCTCGCCCTTGATGTAGCTCGTGAAATCCTTGGAGTCGCCCTTCATCTGGCCGTAGTCCTCGTTGTCGGCGCTCTCGTTGTGGTCCGACTCCTTGGCCTCCGGGAAGAAGATCGCGTGCTCCTCCGTCGGCGCGCCGGGCTCGTCCTTCGGGATGCCCTTGCGCTCGAAGACGTCGCGCGGCCGCTCCAGCTCCTGGATCATGTTGGTCCGGGGGGCGGTCACCATGAGCGACACCTCGCCCGCCTCGATGGCCATGTGGCGCTCGATGAAGACGAGCGTGGCGATGAGAAGGATGACGAGGTGGATGCCCGCGGAGATGAACCACCACGGGGCGTTCGAAATCCAGCTGCGCTCCTCCTGGACGATGATCTCCGAGCCCTCGGCGGACTCGTCGGCCTCGAGCAGGGGCGCCTCTTCGTCAGGTCGATTCGCCATACCGGACCCCTTTCCTTAGGATCAATCGGGAATGCGCCGGGGCGTCGGGGAGGACGCCGGGGCGGCGGAACGCATGCGGGCCCACCCCCGGAACGTCAGGAGCGACAACCCGCCGAGCAATCCGACGGCCATCATAACCACCACCCAACGGAAGCGGTAGCCCACCCCGGGCGGCCGCGCCTGGACTTTCGCGACGTGGCGCGCGAGGAAAAGCGGCGCCTCGTGGTACACCGGCTGGTCGCCGGGGAGGTCGCGCTCGTACTTGAGGCGCCGGAGGAAGACCGCGTCCACGACCACCGGCGTTTCCGGCTCGAGGTCGGGCGGCTCCTCGACGAAATCGACGAAGTACAGCTCCTTCGGCGCCTGGGGATCGGCCAGGTAGACCCGCGTCATCGTCTGGACGCCTCCGATGGGGGCGTCGAGCCGCTCGGGTCCCTTGGGGGACTTCCAGAAGAGCGCATTGATCCGGACGGTCAGGCCGCGAATCTCCTCCGGATGCGCCATGAGGAACTTGTAGTCCACCGTCTTGGCCTGCCTGGCGAGCGTCTCGGGATCCGCCTTGCCCAGGTACCGGACGAGGTGGCGGTAGGGATCGTCGCGCAACTCGGGACCGACGTCGTCCTTCGTGGCGTCGAGCAGTCCGTCAAATCGAACTTCCTTGGGAGCGGTTGAAGCGGGATCGCGGGGCACGTACTTCGCCGCGGCCGTCGCCGCTTCGGCCGCCGCGCGCGCCTCGGCATTCAGCCGGGGCTCGATCACGATCCCGTAGACGGCCGCGCCGGTGAGGGCGAGGGCGCAGAGGGCGAGGTTCCAGCGGAAAATCCGGGTGGCCCAGAAGGGCACCGGATTGGGTTGGAGCCATCGGGCCGCCGGGCTCCCGAACCGTTCCCGCTCCATGGAGAGCATCCTTACACCTTGCGAATGGCGCCCGCCCCTACTGGCCCCCCGCCTTCACGGGGATCTCCAGGGGCGCGGCGAATTCGATCCGTTCGAGTTTCTCGACCTTGCACAGGTCCAGGACGTGGATCACGTCCCTCCACGGCACGTCGGGGAGGGCGTCGATCAGCACCGGGAAGTCGCTCTTCCCGAGCTTTTTGAAATCGTTCGACATCTGCAGGATGATCTGCATCAGCTCCGTGTCGCTCTTCACCGGGGGCCGGTTGCCGACCTTGATGACGGTCTGGCCGTCGAGCCACCGCATGAAGACCCGGATCTCCTCGAGGACGATCTTCGGCGGGGGCGTCTGCAGGACGCCGCGGTCCTTCGGGAGCCACGTCTCGATCTTCCCCTCGAGCTGCTTGAACTTCAGCGAGCACATGAAGAACAGGCAGAGGCAGAAGATGACGTCCACCATCGCGGTGACGTTGATCGCCACCGGGTTGTCGGACGCTTCGCCGATATTCTGTGAGCCTGCCACGGGTTCTCCTTAGCCTCGGAACTTTCCTACTTCCTCTTCTCGTCCTTGATCACCAGCGCCGCCCCGACGTCGATCTTGTACATCCCGACCTGCGCGCAGACGTTCATCGCCTTCTGGGGCAGCCCGAAGGGGGCCGACGCGTCCGCGCGGATCATCACCTTGCGCTCGGAGATGTTCTTGTTGGAGGGATCCTTGCCGCGGAAGGGCGCCGCCTCCTTCTCCAAGCGCGCCCGGAGGAGGCCCATGTCGACATAGTCGGTGCCCTT
>Ga0075423_10000206_pt1 | contig 42531 bp, 52 predicted proteins | sample SoiMethybrSBSTD2_FD_80114 | JGI IMG/M metagenome (GOLD analysis project Ga0075423, IMG submission 80114) | Bulk soil microbial communities from a Populus tree surrounding site in Tennessee, USA - Soil MetaG P. TD hybrid SBSTD2 | ecosystem: Environmental > Terrestrial > Soil > Tree plantation... | reverse complement strand
GAAGTACGGCCGGAAAATCTCCTGGGCCGACCTGATGATTCTCGCAGGCAACGTCGCCCTCGAGTCGATGGGCTTCAAGACGTTCGGTTTCGGCGGCGGACGCGAGGATGTCTGGGAGCCCGAGGAGGACGTCTACTGGGGTCCCGAAGGCAAGTGGCTGGCGGACGAGCGCTACAGCGGCGACCGCGATCTTTCGAATCCACTCGCGGCCGTGCAAATGGGTCTGATCTATGTCAATCCCGAAGGGCCGAACGGCAAGCCGGATCCCGTCGCGGCAGCCAGGGATATTCGCGAAACGTTCCGCCGCATGGCAATGAACGATGAAGAAACGGTCGCACTGATTGCCGGTGGTCACACCTTCGGCAAAACCCACGGCGCCGGCGAAGCGGTAAACGTAGGCGCCGAACCGGAAGCCGCCAGCATCGAGGAGCAGGGCCTCGGCTGGAAGAGCAGGTTCAAGACGGGAAAAGCGGGTGACGCGATCGGCAGCGGTCTGGAAGTTATTTGGACCACAACGCCTACGAAGTGGAGCAATAGCTTCTTCGAGAACCTGTTCAAATACGAGTGGGAACTGACCAAGAGCCCGGCGGGCGCGCATCAGTGGACGCCGAAGAATGGCGCAGGCAACGGTACGGTGCCGGATGCGCACGATCCCTCAAAGCGTCGCGCGCCAGCCATGCTGACCACTGACCTCTCGTTGCGGTTGGACCCTGCTTACGAAAAAATTTCACGGCGCTTCTACGAACATCCGGACCAGTTTGCGGACGCGTTCGCCCGCGCGTGGTTCAAGCTGACCCACCGCGACATGGGTCCGATCGTGCGTTATCTCGGCCCGCTCGTTCCGAAGGAGCACCTGCCCTGGCAGGACCCGATCCCTGCTGTGAATCATCCGCTGATCGGGGAGCAGGACATTGCTGCGCTGAAGGCAAAGATCCTCGCGTCTGGCCTCTCCGTTTCCCAGCTGGTCTCGACGGCCTGGGCGTCGGCGTCAACGTTCCGCGGCTCTGATAAGCGCGGTGGAGCGAACGGCGCGCGCATTCGCCTAGCTCCGCAAAAGGACTGGGAGGTCAACCAGCCGGCTGAACTGTCGAAGGTGCTGCAGAAGCTAGAAGCGATCCAAAAGGAGTTCAACGCTTCACAATCTAGCGGAAAGAAGGTTTCGCTCGCCGACCTGATCGTTCTCGGCGGCTGCGCGGCGATTGAGAAAGCCGCGAAGGACGGCGGGCACGACGTGAAAGTCCCCTTCACGCCGGGGCGCATGGACGCGACGCAGGAACAAACCGAGGTCGAATCCTTCGAACCGCTCGAACCGAAAGCTGATGGGTTCCGGAACTACATCCGTGGCAAGCAGCGCCTGTCGGCTGAGGAGTTGTTGGTGGATAAAGCGCAATTGCTGAGACTAACGGCGCCTGAGATGACCGTTCTCCTCGGCGGCCTGCGTGTCCTTGGCGCAAATGTCGGGAAGTCCACGCACGGCGTCTTCACCAAGGGGCCAGAGACGCTGACCAACGACTTCTTCGTCAACCTGCTCGACATGAGCACGCAATGGCAGCCGTCCAATGGCTCTGGCGGCGTGTACGAGGGACGCGACCGGAAGACGAACGTGCTGAAGTGGACCGGCACCCGTGTCGACCTGATCTTCGGTTCGCACTCGCAGCTGCGCGCCCTCGCGGAAGTCTATGCGTGCGCGGACTCTAAGGAAAAGTTTGTGAAGGACTTGGTGGCGGCATGGACCAAGGTGATGAACCTTGATCGCTACGATCTCCGTGGGGCGGAAAAGAGAGCTGTCAACTAGTACCAGTGTTATGAATCGGAGGTGCGTGCGTTGGCGCGTACACTTCCCTCGCCCTACGCCTAAATGTGCTGAGGCTCAGTAGACTGGACCTCATTTTGCCCACCCAATGGGAAGCAAGCCGGCATACAAGATTCTCGTTCAGCTCATTGAGAGGCCGACGTAAAATTCTAACTGATCGAATAGTGACCATCGGTTTAACACAACTGGGCTCACCGTGATCCGTGCGATTTCTGCCAACAGGTGTTCTGCTCAGTGTGTCTCTCGTTCCATCTCAGCGAGAGCCACGTCAAACCGCCCGCGAGCATGACTTTCGAAAAGGATAAGCGTTCCGCCTAGTTCATCCCGTGAGATTACAAGCCTCATAAATAATCCCGGCATCGCATCCGTGCGGATAAGTGGTGTAAACGCTGATTGCGTCAACTGAGAATCCAAGTATTTTCCCATTATTTGGTAAACTCCCCGTGCTCATGCGTTTGAGTGTTTATTGCTGGCGTCTTTTGCATGTTGATGGCGTTGCCTTCTCTCTCGCTCCCCTTCCCAGTCTGATCATTCACGTGCATGGGGCAGCATTTTCTTGTTGGATGCTTTTGCTCCTCACGCAGACAACGCTGGTTTCCGCGGGGCGGGTGGATATCCATCGCCGCCTCGGCATTGCAGGTTTCCTACTCGCGTGGGCCATGGTTGTTTTGGGCAGTCGTTCAGGAAGGTAGCCGCTGTTTGCAATGAGTTTCGCCGCTTGCGTTGTAGATTCCTGACCCCTCAGGGTTCAAGGATCAGTTTGTGATTCTTTAAGTCAACCACTACAAGTTCGAATTCGCTGAGAAAATCCAAGCCCAGCAAACCGTCGATTGTTTTGTCCAGAGCTTTTCGAGAACTCGTGCATGTCCATTACTATGATTTGGTGATCTCGCCAGGTAATGTGGGCAAGCTTCAGCGTAACTCTTGAAAACGTTCCTATGCCGACGAGGCCGGATCCCTTACGCGTGGAAACTAAATTGTTCAAAGTCCGAGGCCCCATGTCAGCCAGATCAGAACTTATGATCGTGCGATCGAGGCGCGTGACTGCTCGATCGGCTAGCAGTTCAGCCTGCCGGGGCTGCAGTTCGGGCGTCCACTCCTTGGGCCCGCTCTTGGATTGATGTGTACGCTTCACTTCTGACCGATCCTCTTGAGCACGAATGTGCCGCCTGTATCGCCGTCATCCTGGTCCGCAAAAAGCTTCAGGTATTTGCCCGATAACTCGAGACCTCGCAGGGCATTCTTTGCGTCGAATGTGTAGGCCGCGCCGACGGTGCCGGACGCCGTTTGTGCCAAGACCGGCTGACCGTGGCTGTCTAGCACCGGCCGCTCTTGCCGGCAGCGTTCGACCGTTTCCTTGATGCCTCCGATGACGTATCGGCATCGATCTCGAACTTCTCGGCGCACTTGGTTGTCAGCTTCGCCAGGGTCGATTTGACATTAGGTTGACTTAGCAGGCGCGAAGCGGTCACCGCAGCACTGTTTTCTGCGTAGCCCGCGGCGGATCGCCGCCTTTGTTCCATTGCGATCCACCAGGTAGGCGTAGACGAACAGCCGTTCCCGATCAGTCAGGCCATCAGTGTCTTTCCGTCTCACAGGAAACCGCCTGTCAGGAACTTGCGTCCAGAATCGTGTTCAATTAACGCCGACAGTGCCACATTCGGACCGCACACCGCCCGCTTTATGTGATTGATTTTGTGTAGAGCGAGGGGTTGGCTTCAGCTTCCCAAGCTGGATGTCACGGGTTTCGATCCCGTCTCCCGCTCCATGTTTACCTCAGCTGCCAAATACAGCGTTCTCTCCCAAAACCGACCACATCATCGCAAGGCATCTCTGCAGTGTTCTTCGCATCTTAGATCCAGTTCCGGAGGAGAACCTTGCAAACCGAAGTCGGCATTTTTCGCTCGCGGGCAGCCGCGGAGCAGGCGGCCAAGACACTGCTGGACAGCGGCATTTCTTCTCGATCGATCATCTTCCTAAGTGGGGAGCAGTCGGCAAACGAACTCAAATCAGTACCCACGACAGAAGGCGAACGGGATGGCATGGGTCCTGCCATGGGAGCCGTCGTTGGCGGAGCGGTTGGGGCGAGCGCAGGGCTTTCGCTTGGCACAGCCATCGCCAGCCTCGTCGTTCCCGGTGTCGGAGTCGTTCTCACCGCCGGCCTTGGCGCCGCAGCCGCACTGGGCCTCGGCGGCGCGGTTGCCGGAGGCGAACTGGGTGAGGTCACGGAGGAGAAGTTGGACGTGGGTGTGCCTCGAGATGATGTCACCCTTTATCGTGAACTACTCAGACGGCAACGTTCCATCGTGATCGTCAATACACCTTCTTCAGAACAGGCCGCGATGGCAAACTCCATCTTCGAAGAACAGGGCGGGGAAGATGCGGCTTCGGCACGAGAGCATCTTCAAGATGCTGCTTGAAAATCAGGTGCCTTCTTCCGAGTTCAGATAATTTTCAAATTGCGCGCTCCGCCCCGCCGTCCCGTTGAATATCGTCGGAGGAGATAGGTTTCGCTAGTATTGCGCGACAATCATTGCCATGAGAGCTTTGCTGCTAGTTCTCGCCGTCGGAGCATCTGCAGGACTCGTGTTTGGGTCCTTCCGGGATTTTGGCTGTGAAGCCCTGGCGGATCGGGGGCATTTGGGTTTTGATCGCAATGATTATCCAGGCGACCCGAACTTGAAACGTCTCCGCCGGACCTTTTCCTATTCGGGCTATTGGCTAAACAATCCGCCAGGAGCGAGTACCAATTCCTGGACAGGAAGGCGGAAAGCGCTCGAAGACGCGGGCTTTGGCTTTCTGGTTGTGTTTAACGGTCGCACGGATGCTGACATCAAATCGGGTGGAGATGCGCCCAAGCTGGGTAGTTCTGATGCTGCCTCGGCGGTTGCGGCGGCGCACAAAGAAGGATTTCCTCTTCAGACGGTAATCTTCCTCGATCAGGAAGAAGGCGGTCGTCTGCTTCCGGAACAGAGATCCTACGTTCATGCCTGGGTAGACGGAGTTAATTCGAGAAACTTTTCGGCAGGGGTGTATTGTTCGGGCATTGCTTCTCAGGAGGCTTCCGGTGCCACGGTCGTGACGGCCAACGATATCAGGCAAAACATCGGTGCAAGAAGACTGAAATACTGGGTGGTGAATGACGCGTGTCCGCCCTCGCCTGGCTGCGACTTGACGAGAAGAAATATCCTGCCAGCATCCAGTGGAATCTCGTTTGCTGACGTGTGGCAATTTGCTCAGTCCCCAAGGCGACCGGCTTTCGCAAGCGGCTGCGCCGCCTACAACCAGGATGGAAATTGTTATTTGCTTGGCCTCGACCCAGCGCAGCCAGTGCACGTGGATCTTGACATTGCAACTTCAACTGATCCTTCTGGCGGCAGAACGCCACATTGATAAGCAACGTAGATTCAATCGAGTTTTCACGAGATATTAGGCCGAGGTGTTTTCAGGGGTTGAGGCGCTCCCATTAGCTGCACCAGGCTTCGCGGGCCGCAACATGCCTGATTTAATCTTTGCAGGTCGTGTTGCATATTCTTGTCGTACCGCAATCGGTCCACGGTAGCTTTCAGGATCGCAGCCGCGGTCGAATCGGCGGGAGGGACCAGTTTGTAGTGCATCCATTTGCCTTGCCGCCGTGTCCGTACAATCCCAGCCCGGCGCAAATGGGCTAAGTGACGGGAAATCTTAGGCTGCGGTGCTCGCAGCACTTCGACAAAGAAGCAAACACATACTTCTTGTTGTGCGATCAGGTTGATCAGCCTCAGTCGCGTGGGATCGGCCAGCACCCGGAAGAGACGGTGCAGAGGATACGCTTGAGTATTCAAATCCGAAGTCTAACACATATATGTCTTTACGAATGTGTGCTATAGTGATATATACATTCGCTTCAGCGTATATGAGTGGAGAAAGCTATGGTTTCGTCAAATGTAAACGCAGTGAAGGCGCATCTCGCCATCAACGTCAGGAATCTTGAATCAAGTATAAAGTTTTATCGCAAATTGTTCGGAGTCGAACCGAGCAAAGTCCGGCGTGGCTATGCTAAGTTCGACGTCCACAATCCTCCGCTGAATTTCACGCTTAACCAGATCTCGTTTACGGGTTCAGGGGCGCTTTCTCATTTGGGAATTCAAGTCTCCTCGAGCGACGACGTGCTTGCCATCCGGCAGCGCTGGGCCGAGGAGGGACTGGGTCCTCGCGATGAGATGAAGACTGACTGCTGCCATGCCGTGCAAGACAAGGCCTGGGTAAGGGATCCAGATGGAAATGAATGGGAAGTTTTTGTGGTGCTGGAAGACAATCTGCCAGAGAAGAATGGAGCAACTGAAGCATGTTGCGCGCCTGAATGTTGCGCTCCTTAGGAGGGGAATTATTCTAAGAATCCTGTTCGTTTGCGTGCACAACGCCGGACGCTCTCAAATGGCCGCTGCCTGGTTTAACGCGTTGGCGAATCCCGAGTCGGCTATTGCGTTTTCCGCGGGAACTGACCCGGCGGAGTATCTCCATCCTGAAGTGGTAACCGTCATGAAAGAAATCGGTATTGACCTATCTGCGGCGCACCCGCAGTTGCTGAACGAGAGTTTGGCTCGGCAGGCCAATCTCCTGGTGACGATGGGTTGTGGCGAAGCTTGTCCATTCATCCCCGGATTAGCGGGGGAGGACTGGCCACTACCGGATCCGAAAGGCCAGGCTCTCCCGATAGTCCGTGGCATTCGAGACGAAATTGGAAAGAGAATTGAGGACCTGCTGCGGCGGACCAGGATCGAGCTCCGTGCTGACAGGCAAGTTCTCCGTCATTGAAGAATTGATTAGTCGCTGCCGCGCGCAACCCACTTGCCTCTCGACGTACTCCGTCACAATCCCTATCATGTACGCATCATTTCCGTTATCGAGGTAATCGAATGCCCGAACCGACTTATGAAGAACTGAAAGCTCGTTTGGCGGAGCTGGAAAAAGGTCAGCGCCGCTCGGGAAGTCTGGAATTTCGCGTGGGCGAAAAGGGGGGAGTGAGCGTGTATGGCCTGGGACGCTTTCCCGTCACCCTATACTATGAACAATGGATCCGGCTGCTAGACGCCGGCGAGAACCTCCGCGAATTCCTTGAAGAAAACAAGTCCAAGCTTAAGCTCAAGGGACAGTGAGCTTGATCGCGAGCAGTACCTCTATTTGACCACTCGCGGGCGTAAAAGCGGTCAGCCACGCGAGATCGAAATCTGGTTTACGCAGTTCGGCAGCTGCCTCTATGTCATTGCCGAATTTCCTTCCTCGAGCTGGGTGCAGAATTTACGCGCGCACCCGCATGCCAAACTCCGTATAGCTGACAAGAAATTCGAAGCTCGGGCGCGAATACTGACGGATGCTGATTCCGAACTCTGCCGGACTGTCGCGAGCCGCTCGCGTAAGAAGTACGGCTGGGGCGACGGCTTGATTGTGGAACTAGTTCCTGGATCAGAATCGTAGGTTTTCAAGGTGCCTGCCTTACAAGTGGGAAGCCGGAGCAGGGCGAACGCCTGCTCCGGCGGAGCCCGTCTGGCCCCTGTTTCAGGCCGCCAGGGCTTCCACGAAGTGCTGCGCGAACCGGGCTCCAGCTCATAGTGCTTGAAGGTCACCGGGGAGGTCAGGTACGGCTTGAGAATCTCTTCGACCTTGGGAGAAACCTCGCGCTCATACTTCTCCACCCACCTCTTCTCTGTCCACAGAGTGATGGTGATCACTGTCTCCAGCTTGTTTTCCGGAAACAGCGGCAGAATCTCCAGGATGCCGGTCTGCGCTTTCAGGATCGGCAGAACTTCGTTCTTCACTTTCTTTACAAATTCTTCGTTCATCTCGAACTTTGGAAGAAATTCAACAATGCGTGCAAACATGAGGGGGTCTCCTTTCTATTTGAAATAGGTGAGACCCGGAATCTTCCTCGTTGACCCTACGGAATTTCGAGTCGGCATCAACCTTACCCGAAAGGCGCTCGGAGGCAGAATTCCGTGATTGCAGCTACAGCGGGAGGTAATCAGGAGCACAGGGTCGTGAATTGCAGATTGTTGATCGTAGATTTTCGATTGGCTTCTGAGTATGGGGTGCCCTGAGAGTAAGATTTACGAGATCCGACATCTACGATCTGGACTTTTTTCTAGAAGCTGAAATCAACGATCCAATCACCAATTTGCCATGTCTATGATTTCTGACGACATTTTGACTTTGCCTCCGCCTGCTGCAGATGCTCGCCTGGCCTACGGCAGCGATCCGAACCAGTTCGGCGAGTTGCGGGTGCCAAAAACAGGCGGGCTGTTTGCCGTAGTGATGGCGATTCACGGCGGTTTCTGGCGCGCAAAATATGATCTGAAACATGCTGGTCATCACTGTGCGGCTCTCACGGCCAAAGGCCTTGCTACGTGGAACGTGGAATACCGGCGGGCGGGGAATGCTGGCGGCGGCTGGCCCGGCACGTTTGAGGACATCGCTAAGGCTTACCGGTTCATTCCTCAGATTGATTCGCGCTACAAGCTGGATTCCAAGAAGACGGTGGTCGTAGGCCACTCTGCCGGAGGGCAACTCGCCCTCTGCCTTGGCGCTCACGAGCCCACCGTGAAACGCCTGGTGTCACTGGCCGGAGTGGCCGACCTGCAGCAGGCCTGGGACCTCCACCTGAGCAATGATGCGGTGGTGGAATTTCTTGGCGGCAAGCCGAAAGACGTCCCCGAGCACTACCATGAAGCCGACCCTATGCAGCTGAAAATTGCTGCCACGCAGTGGCTGATTCACGGTTCGGTGGATGATACCGTCCCGGCATATCTCAGCCGGAGCTACGCGGAGCAGAAGAAGCAACGTGGGGAAGACGTTCATTATCTGGAAATCTCTACAGCTGGCCATTTCGATTTGATTGATCCCCGCTCCACCGCGTGGGTGAAGGTGGAAAATACGATTCTTCATCTCCTTGGCTGACGGCTTTCGCTCGTTGATACTGGCGCAATCGTGGCTATCATCGAGGCTGACGAGGCCTGGCACTTGCCTTGTTTGGAGGCGTTGCAGGCGGTCCAGATGCCGTTACTTACGACGGAAGCCGTTCTGACCGAACTATTTCATCTGATTCTCAGTGGAAGATACAGCATCCAGAAGGCCTGGACATTCCTCGGCTCCGGTGCGCTCACGGTCCGAGGCGTGGCCGCTACCGATTTTCCGGAACTGCATGCATTAATGGCTCGCTATCATGACCGTCGCATGAACTTCACCGATGCCACGCTGGTTCACCTGGCAGCACGGGAATCGTTGAGCTTGATCCTGACTCTGGACCACAATGATTTTGAGACTTACCGCATCGGTGGGCGGAAGAAGTTCAGTATTCTTCCCGCGCGGGCTGAAAAGCTGCGACGAAGCTAGGCTGCATCACGTTCGCTTCAACTCGTAACATAAATAAACCATCTGCCCCACGTGATGATGCAGATGGGTTGCGCAGCGCAGAAACAAATTGAAGCGGTCATGGGCGTCTTCCTCGCGAACCGCGGTGTATGGCTTGGACCAGTCTGCCTCCGACTGAGCTGCTAGTGCCCGCAGCACAACCGCAACCGCTTCATCAAAACGCTTCATGACCGCAGCTTTCGGCGGGCGATCCGGTTCAGCAAATTCCCGGTCGCGATCGCGGACGTACCCAGTCCCGGCAATCTCCGCGCCAATGTAGTAGTTAAGATTGCCGGTGAGATGAAGGACGAGATGTCCGAAGCTGTTTCCGAAGGGAAACGGCTTGCGCCAGAACTGCTCATCGGTCAAATCCTTCGCCAATCCGCGCACCAGGTCAGCGAGTTGGGTGTAACGTTCGGTAAAGCTGCTTTCAAGTGTTGTGCGCAGGTCTTGCATCTCTGCCTCTGCGGTTAAGCTGCCTTCTTCAGCACTAGTGCCGAATTCTTCGAACCGAACGCTATGCAATTACACACGGCGTGCTCAATCGCTTTCTTTCTTCCTGCGTTCGGCACGTAATCCAAATCGCACTCCGGGTCGGGATTGTCTAAATTGATCGTCGGCGGAAGCTGGCCGGTTTGCATGGCCACAACCGTCGCTGCCACCCCGGCCGCTCCGCATGCCCCCTGCGGGTGGCCGATCTGCGACTTCAGCGCCGACATGGGGACTTCACGTGCCTGGTCTCCGAGCACTAGCTTTAACGCCCGCGTCTCGATGCGGTCGTTCAGCTGTGTCGAGGTTCCGTGTAAATTGACGTAGTGCACGTCATGCGGCCCAATGCCCGACTCGTGCATCGCCAACCCAATCGCCCGTGCCGGTTCTTCTCCACACTCCTGCAGACGTACCCGATGAAAGGCCTCGCAAGTGGATCCATATCCGCAAATCTCAGCCAGAAGTTTCGCTCCCCGTGCGCGCGCGTGTTCGTATGCTTCCAGAACGAACATCCAGGCGCCCTCAGCCAGCACGAAACCGTCACGATCTACGGAAAATGGGCGTGATCCCCGTTGGGGTTCTTGGTTCCAGGAATCGGTGAGAATCTTCATCAGGATGAAACCCTTCACGATCCCCAGCGCGATCGGCGCGTCCGCTCCTCCGCTCAAGACCATGTCCAGACGCCCAGACTGAATCTGTCGCAGTGAATACCCGAACGCGTCCGTCGATGAAGTGCAACCTGTCGTGACTACATGGCTGGCACCCAGCAATCCAAAGCGGACGCTCACGTCGCTCGAGACCGTCCCCATCACTCCTGTGGGAATGCAAAACAAGCTCATCTTCTTGTAGTCCTGATGGAAGAAGAGCCGGTATTGTTCTTCGGTGAACTCCTGAGAACCGCCACCCGAGCCCAGAATCACGCCGAAGCGGCGCTTTTCTTTCAAGGGAAGGGAAGAATGATCGATGCCTGCATCTCGCAGCGCTTCAGTGGCGGCTGCCAGGGCCAGTGGCAGGACGCGCGAAACGTGCTTGCGCTCACGTTTTTCCACCCAGGCCAGCTCATCAAAGTCCGGCACCTCACCGGCGATCTGCACGGGAATTTCTGATGGATCGAATCGCGAAATGCGCCGTACTCCACTTCGACCCTGGAGGATTGCATCCGAAAACGCACCGTTCCCAACCCCGTTGGGGCTCACCACGCCCATGCCGGTGATGACGACGCGCCGCTTCAGATCTCTCGAGGCCATCCTGCTTAGATGCTCTCTCCTTCTGGTAGCACCCAACGTTTTGCTTACTGCCGCGGCTGACTGTTTACAATGAGCCATGCCCAAGCGGCCGCGCTACACTCCCGAACACGCCAAAGCCGGACTGGACGCGACGTTTCCCGAAATCGAGACCTGGCCGAACCAGTTTCCAGGATACGAAATCGTAGTTGACGATCCGGAGTTCACTTCCGTTTGCCCTAAGACTGGACTGCCGGATTTCGGTACTCTCACCATCCGCTACATGCCTGACAAACGCTGTCTGGAATTGAAATCCTTGAAGGAATATTTGCAGACATATCGCAATCTGGGAATTTTTCAGGAAAACATTGTAAACCGTGTGTTGCAGGACGTAGTGCGCTGGGCCAAGCCAGTCTGGGCTGAAGTGAAAGGCGAGTTCCGTCCACGCGGCGGAATCTCTACGGTAGTGGTGGCGAAATGGCCGAGGCGCAGAATTAACGATCCCGCTTAGCCTTTCTTCGTCGCATAGCACGCACATGCCGCAGTGGCCACACTTTGGTGCCATTGAAAGCTGGCGAAATCCCTGCGATAAGTAGGTCCTCTCCTCCTCACCTCCTCTGAAATTTTGCTTAACCTGACCCGGAGAAGTTGCAGACTCCCAGGCATTCCGCTTCGGTCGGGCAGTTACAAACATCATCTGGCATTGTCGCCGTAGGGCAACGCCAAGTCAGAGAACTCCGTGCTACTGGATAAACTCGAATCCGGCTTGCTCGCGTATGAAACCGAGCAGGGGTTGTTCCACGCTCAAGCGTCTGGTTGGCAGCGCTTTCATCTGCTCTGGACCTTCCGCAACTTTCATAGTCTGCCTGTCAAATTGTTAAATCCTGGCGAGCAGAGACTGGTCGAGAGCCTCTACCGTACGAAGCTGACCCGTCTGCCCAATCCTAATCGGGACTTCGTCATTGGCACGGTTGAGCAATACAAGCCCACACCTGTGCTCGAGGCCGTTGCCTCTAGGATCAATATACCCGCAGCCATTGCGCCTTCACTTGAAACAAAGGACAAACCAGAGGTAAAGCGATCTCCGAAACCCAGCGCAATAGGCTCCACCAAAGTTGGCCGGGTCAAGCGTTACTTTGTGTTCGCGGGGGGAGCAGTGTGCGCGTTAATCACTGTTTTTGGATGGGACCACATCCAGGCCCGGCCGGCATCCGCAGCGGCGATGGCGCCGAGCATTGAGTTTGTACAGCAAACTTCTCCTGCGGAAAGGGTTGCAACGCCACAGCCCCAGTTAGCGAAGACCCAGTCTACCGGCAATGACGTGGTGCCTCTGCCTACCGCGCAGGGTGCGGTTCCTGCGGTCCCGCCGGCGCCAGCCGTTGCTTCTGACGAGGCCACTAAACAATCTCAGCTGCCTGCTGCGCCCCCAAGGACGCTCCGCACCGGTTTCCGTGGAGACAGTCGCACGCGCCGCGAAGGATCCGGAGGTTCACAAACGCACAATCGAAAGCAAGCTTGCGCATGCAGCAGCAGCTGCTGCAGAACCAGATTCATTGTCACGCATTCAAATTTCCAGATCGCCAGCCAGGATCGTCTATCCCGTCTATCCGCAGACAAATGTTAAAGGGAAGGTGGCCTTGAAGGCGTTTCTCAGCACAGAAGGTACCGTGTCGGGCGTCCAAATACTGTCGGGCGATCGTATCCTTGCCGAAGCTGCAGTCCGCGCAGTGCGCCGCTGGCATTGCGCTCCTTACTACCAGGATGGCAGGCCCGTGGAAACCGAGACCAACGTCAGCATTTCCTTCATGGCTCCTGATGCGATTGTCATCAGTTTTCCTTCCAGCTTGTCTTTCTCTCGTTGAATTGGGACCGAAAAGATGGGAATCGCCAACTCACGCGTGCGCTTCCGAACGTTTTTAGCGGTTCAATGCGCGCCAATTCTTGGGCTCGTTCAGCCTTAATCTTGCTGACCTCAGAAGCATCCTGCAGGTTGAGCCAGAATTGCTCAGTGGTCCCGAAGAATCTTGCTAGGCGAATGGCCGTGTCGGCAGTGATACCACGCTTTTCCAGCACTATATCGTTGACCCGGGGCACAGGAACATGAATACATTTTGCCAGCGCATAAACGGACATCTTCATAGGCTTAAGGAATTCTTCCCGCAGAATTTCTCCCGGATGAACTCTCCAGTTAGAGGTACCTTTTCTGGTGATAGTCCTAATCTGTGCTGCTTAATGGTAGTCAGTAATTTCTACGTCGTATGCATCATGGTTGTGCCAATTGCAACAGATCCGGTACTCATCGGTTAATAACGTCAACCATGATGTAGATTGCCACATGATATATTCCTGCGCTAAATGCCCTCCGCCAAACTTTACCCCCGCGCGGCGCTAATCCTGCTCACCGCCCTGAACCTTCTCAACTACGTCGACCGTTCCGTTCTGTTTGCCGTGCAGCCCCTGGTACAGGCAGAATTCCATCTCACCAACGCGCAGGTGGGTTATCTCACGAGTGCGTTCCTCGGTTTCTTCATCGTAGCTGCGCCCCTGACCGGCCCTTTCGCTGACCGATATTCCCGCAAGCTGATCATTGTGGTGGGAGCGATTTTCTGGAGCGCGCTAACGCTGCTCACCGCCGTCACTCACAATTATTGGGAGCTGCTGGTCCGGCACACACTCGTGGGAGTTGGAGAGGCGACTTTCTCCACTATCTCGCCAACGTTCGTCGCTGATCTCTTTCCCGAAGAAAAGCGCGGACGCATCCTTGGGGTGTTTTACCTGGCAATCCCAGTCGGAACCGCGCTCGGGTACCTGCTCGGCGGCAAGCTTGGCACGCAGTTCGGCTGGCGATTTCCTTTTTATCTCGCCGCCGCTCCCGGCTTCGTGCTCGCGTTGGCCGTGGCATTCCTCCCTGAACCGGAGCGTGGACAATTCGACTCCATAACCGAAACTCGCGAGCGCGGCACGATCCTGGGTCTCGCCCGAAACCCGGCGTTCTGGACCGCCACCCTCGGTATGGCAGCGATGACCTTCTCACTTGGCGGTGTTCAAGTCTGGATGCCGACGTTCTTGTCTCGCCTGCGGGGCTATTCGCTGGAAGCGGCGAACTATATGTTTGGCGTTATCGTTGTGTTTGATGGCGTGGTCGCTTCACTGGTGGGAGGATGGCTGGGCGACCGATTACTCCCTCGCACAAAAGCTGCCTACTATCTGGTCTCCGCCACGAGCATGGCCATCGGAGTGCCGGTGATGGTGGTCGCATTGTTCACCAGGGGAAAAGCGATGCTGCCTGCGATTGCGATCGCCGCTTTCTTCCTGCTATTGAATACTTCGCCCCTCAACACGGCTGTCATCAACTCGGTAGGCGCGCACATCCGCGCCACCGCCATCGCCGTAGAAATATTTTTCATCCACATCCTCGGCGACGTCCCTTCGCCAACCATGATGGGATACATTGCGGATCGCTGGTCCTTGCAAGCCGCATTCATTCTGCCGGTGATAGCCATGGTGATCTCATCGGCCATTCTGTTTTATGGAATGAGGTTTGCGCCCGCTGTGAAGATCAAGGCAGCGCCAAATCCGGCAGGGGTTGCAGCCGAATGATGATTTTTCAGTGCTCGCGGCTCTAGCCCTACTAAACGTCTTCGCCCAGGGTCCGAAGCTCTTTCTTCAGGCGCTCCAGCTTGTTCTTCAATTCTCTTGTCTGGCCATTTGTGAGCATGACTCCAGGCATGAAGCGCACCACAGCTTCGTAGGCTTTCCTGGCATTCAGCAAGTTTCGATTGCGTTTGTCCGCTCGCTTGGCGCTCCGCGCGATCCTGGCCAGCGTGAGCCCAGTGTCAAGCTCCGTACGGAGGAAGCCCGCACCGCCAAGGGGCACAACGTCAGCCATTTGTGCACACCCTGACGAGCTTATCGCGTAGTGAGCGGGCAATTTGCAGATTGGCATAAGTTGGCGCACTCGGCCCCCGACGAAGTGCGTCTAGAGTTTACCCATTCATAACTCCCCTGCGGCGCGTCTGGGGTGCAAAGGACTTTGTAACCCGATGAGGTTTGCGTGGCCAGGAGGGCCTATGGCCTACCTTTCTCACAAATCTATATCCCACCATGATGATCTCTATTGCTCAGACCCAAATTGCCCGTACTGCAAGGATTTGCGGGTAGCAGAGGAACAATGGAAGAGAGCGCGAGAAGAACAAGCAAAGCGCGCTAGCGCTGGCTAGACCTCCCAATGGACCCCGAGAACGACCGATGGCGCATCTTGTGTGAGCAGGCCTCGAAGGAGCAGGATCTGGCGCGTCTTGTGCAGCTGGTTCGCGAAATCAATCGCCTGCTGATCAAGCGGCTGCTACAAGAAAAACACGAACGGAAGACACACGCTTAAGGCGTGGTCTCTCGCTCAGACAAGTCGCCAGTGTACAAAACGGCCGCAGAGCGGCCGCTCTCTCAGGCTTTCACGGCCACGATAATAATCACGACAACCACCGCGACCGCGATTATCAGCAACTCTTCTTTGTTGAGCGCGCCCGCGGCGAAATCCGATTGCGCCTGCTGAGCCCGTTCGGCAAGCCGCGCCAATTCCGCGTCACTTAAGGTGGAAATAGCTCGCGTCACCTGCACCTGATCGACGTGAACGGACCGCAGTGCCTTTTGCCCCGCCTCCGATGACAACATCTCCTGAACCGCTTTTTGATTGTGCTCCCGTGCTCGAGATGCCTTGGCCAATTCCCGTTGTATCTCTGCGGGAGTTACGAGGTGGGTCTCCGCGGACAAGCTTGGGGGGAAAACAAAGAGAACGGCCAAAGCCGAAGCCAGAAAAGCCCGGCAAAATTGGACAGCACTAAGACTCATGGCGCACACTCCTGAACCGCAACGGCTTGGATGCGCTGCGTTGGGGTGCATTTGACACAAAGGCGGAAAAATCGTGAGTGCCTGATTGTCGCCCAGATGAGCGGATTAGTAACGCTGCAGAGAAACCGAGAAGCCCGTTTTAGGCCCAAGCACGTTGCAATTCGGGGACGTATTCCTCAATGCTTCCTTTTTCCAAGATGTAGACGCCCGGACCTTGCTTGCCGCGGACTGAGCGGCAGAATTCAGCCACAAAGAATCCAGCGCCTAATGCTTCAGTAAAAGCCCAGCGGGTGGCGAGGCGCCACTCCCGCGCCAGATCGGCATCCCTTCGCTCCACGTCGCCTATGTCACTGGGAATTTCGATGGCCATGCGCTGGCGCTTCAAAGCAGCTGGCAGATCGGTTCTCTCGGGTGCGCCGCCAGCATTGAAACGGATTAAAGGAGTTAGCGTAGCGAGTGCCTCCAGCGAGTGCGCGCGGTGCTCTTTGCGCTGCAGTCGATCCTGAACTCGGCGGCTGGCCAGCGGCCAGCGCACCCAAAGACGATCGGTGCTGTTGCGATGCAGCACGCTGGAAGTTTCTGGCCCATAAAAATCAACCTTGTAGCTGTTCGAGATCACGCCTAACTTGTCGAAGTTCAAATGCGCATTCTTGCTCTGCAGTGGATCAAATGTCCAAGTGATCTCGCGAATGCGCAAAGCCAGTGCACGTTCGCGTTGTGCCAGCTTGAGCTTGTAACCCAGGTCCGAGTCGCGATAAGCCTGCCGTACCGCAAGCATATGCGAGTGCAGCATCAAGGAATTGGATTCCAGACCCAGAAATGCGAATGCGAAGCCGACCAACTCACCGCCGTCGAATGCTCCCAACCAGACACTGCCGGCTTCTCGTGTGGCGACTGCCAGGGTCATGGGTATGACGTCAAGGTCGGAGACACCCCAGACCTCCTTCTCCAAAGCCTCGACCATCTTTAGTTCCGAGAATATTTTCAAGTCACGGATAGAGATGGCGGGCTTAGCTTTTGTCTCAGGCATGGCTGGCTGCTGGAGTCCGAACAATATACGCGAGGCCTAACGCCGCTGCCAGTCTTCGGACCGGATTGGTTCGCAAACCGACGCTACACAACGTTTTTGGCGCTTCGACAACGAGCCCGGTGACGCGTTGCAGACAATTGCGACTATATGCAATGCTCTGCATCTTGACAGGCTGATTTCGTCCGCGTAGAGTCTGCAAGCTTTGTAGATCGAGTGCTCGCAGTCGCCGCTTCGAGCCCTCGCGTACAGACCCTCCCCTTTTGGCATTGTTCGTTATTGCCGGATTCCGGCTACTCCCGAGGTGTCTATGCGTTCCAGCCGCGCTACGTGCGTGCGGTTTGTCTCGCTTCTCTCATTGTTTTGTGCGTTCGCGCCAGAATTAATGGCGCAAGCAAATATTCCCGGCCGCTGGAGAACTCTGACTCCACTGATGCCGATCAACCCGATTCACGTGGCGCTACTTCGCAACGGCAAAGTGCTGGTGGTCGCGGGTTCCGGTAATTGTGCGCCCGGGCAAGCCGTCCCCACGGGGCAGCCTGCCTGCCCGACTGGTGCGCCCTACGGTCCTTCGAACAATTCCGGCGCGGGCCTGTTTGATCCGGCTACGAATTCTTTTACTCAATTCACGCTTTCCTGGGACATGTTTTGCGATGGAATGGTCATTCTGCCGGATGGACGCGCCTTCATCAATGGAGGTACCCTGCAGTACGATCCGTTCCATGGTGAGACGCGTTCGGCCGTTTTCGATCCTGCGACCAACGCCTTCACCACCGTGCAAACCATGGCGCACGGGCGCTGGTATCCGACAGTGACGACCCTGGGCGATGGCCGGGTCATGGCCTTTTCCGGATTGACGGAAACAGGCGCCACCAGCACTACGGTAGAGATCTACTCGCCTGGAACTGGTTGGAGCCAGGAATTCGGCGCCGGTTGGACTCCGCCGCTGTATCCCCGCATGCATCTGCTGCCGAACGGCAAGGTCTTTTACTCTGGATCGGGCTCTACTTCCAGACTCTTCGATCCGGTTGCGCATACCTGGTCGACTGTCGCCAACACGGTGTTGGGTGCAACCCGAAACTATGGCACTTCTGTCCTGCTGCCACTCACTCCAGAAAATAATTACCGTCCCCGTGTCATGATTATGGGAGGCGGTAACCCTGCGACCCCGACGACCGAGACGATCGATCTCGGCGCTCCCTCCCCCGCATGGCAGTCAGGACCGAACATGTCTGGCGGACGTATCGAAATGGATGCGGTAATCCTGCCGAGCGGGAAGGTGCTTGCCCTGGGCGGTTCTTCCAGCGATGAGAATGAGTCGACAGCGACCTTCACTGCCGATCTTTTCGCCGCCGATGGGGCATCTGTTTCCCCAGCTAGCGCCAACACTGTCCCGCGCGTCTACCACTCAGTGGCACTGCTATTACCCGATGCGACCGTCTGGTCCGCGGGAGGCAACTACACTCGCGGTTTCTATCAACATCAGATGGAAATCTACGAACCCGCCTATCTGTTTTCCGGTGTTGACAGTAGCGGAAATCCAATATACGCCTCGCGACCCGCCATCAGCAGCGCTCCAGCAACCATAAACTACGGCAGCGGGTTTACAGTTGGGACACCCAATGCCGCAGATATCTCTTCTGTGGTGCTGGTGCGTCCGGGCGCTTCTACACACGCATTCGATATGGATCAGCGGCTAGTGGGACTTTCCTTCAGCGCCGTTAGCGGTGCTCTCAATGTCACCGGTCCGCCGAATAGCAATATTGCCCCTCCGGGCTACTACATGCTCTTCCTGCTCACCAGTGCCGGTACGCCTTCCCTGGCAACTTTTGTTCAGTTAACGCAAACGCCAGCGCCGGATTTCTCGGTATCGGCAACGCCCACGTCGCAGACGGTGGTTCAGGGTAACGGCACAACTTACTCGGTTAGCGTAACGGCCTTGAATGGATTCAACGGCAATGTGGGTTTGAGTGCGAACGGATTACCTTCAGGGGCGACGCCCAGCTTCAATCCCACTACAATCGCCGGTTCGGGAGCGTCAACACTGACGATCAGTACGTTGAGTTCGACACTAGCCGGTTCTTATCCAATAACGATCACCGCGACCAGCGGGGCGATTACCCACACCGCTGGTATCACCCTGGTTGTGACTGGCCCACCTGACTTCTCACTCTCGGCCAGCCCGTCGTCCCGAAGTGTGGGCCAGGGGAGCGGTGCAACCTATACCGTAAGCGTCAGCGCCTTGAACGGATTCAGCGGCACAGTGGGCTTCAGTGCCAGCGGACTACCCACTGGAGCGACGGCTGGCTTTAACCCTGTCCAGATCACGAGCTCCGGCTCGACGACTCTGAGCATTAGCACCGCCAGCACAACGCCGACCGGGTCTTTTCCGATAACCATTACCGCGACAAGCGGAACCCTGACGCATACCGTTGGGGTCACGCTGGTAGTGACCATTCCTCCCGACTTCACATTTGCCGTAAGTCCAACATCGCAGACGATGAGCCGTGGATCAAATACAAATTACTCAGTAAATATTGGAGCCGTCGGTCCGTTCTCCGGAACGGTGACCCTGAGTCTGAGTGGCTTACCGAAAAAGGCAAGCTCGAGTTTCACGCCCTCATCGATCACGACTTCAGGTACATCAACTCTGAAAGTTTCCGCCAACCGTACCGCGGCTGCAGGCACGTACACATTGACAATGCGGGGCACCAGTGGCGCGATTTCCCACACAGCCACAGCAACGTTGACCATACAATAAACCGCTCCGCACAAAATTTCGGCAACCCGGACCATTCGATTTGAGAGAATGGTCCCTTTCTTTTAGGGATAATCTTCGTCTCGTCGACAGGACAGGGGTCTTTTTATGCTTTCCTCCCGCAGAAATTTCTTTCGCACACTCGGTTTCGGCGCCGCAGCAAGCGCAGCGGCACATTGGCCGTTAGGTGAGTTCGCTTACGCGACTCCTTTTGAGCCCGCCAGAAGAAATGACCCGCATGGCGCGGTGCGGCTCCACAGCAATGAAAATCCTTACGGTCCGCCTCCGCGGGCAATGGCGGCGATACGTTCGGCAATCGCTGCGTCGAATCGTTATCCCTTCATGGATTACGAGCCTCTGGCGCAGAAAATCGCCGACTTTCATCATGCAAAACGAGACGAGGTTGTGTTCGGTTGTGGATCAAGTGAAATTCTGCGCGTTGCGGCACTTGCCTTCTTAGGCCCTGGAAAGCGTCTCATTCAACCTTCGCCAACGTTCGAAGCTATGGATCACTACGCCCACAGCGTGGGCGCGAAAGTCATTTCAGTACCCCTGGCTAAGACCTTTGCTCACGACCTGGAGGCAATGCTCAGCCACGCGGATGCCTCCGGGGGCTTGATCTACATTTGCAATCCAAACAATCCGACTGCTTCGCTTACTCCCCGACAGGACCTGGACACGTTCATCAACAAACTGCCGGCGGCGTATTACGTACTGATCGATGAGGCATACCACCATTTTGCCGGTGAATCAGGCATGTACAGATCCTTCATCGAGCAGCCGCTTCAAGATGAGCGGGTAATCGTCAGCCGTACCTTTTCTAAAGTCTATGGAATGGCGGGATTGAGGCTCGGATACGGGGTTGCTTCACCGGCAACAGCCAAACGCATCGATAACTTCCTGACATCCGATGGTGTGAACGGGATCGTGTCCAAGGCTGGGATGGCGGCGCTCGATGACACGGAAGGCGTGCGCCTGTTCGTCAGACGCAACGCCGATGCGCGGCAGGAGTTCTTTAATCAGGCTATGGCGCGGATGTTGAAGCCGATCGACTCGCACGCCAACTTCGTAATGATGAATACGTATCATCCAGCGGAAGAAATCATTGAGCATTTCCGCAAGCAGAATGTGCTGATCGGCAGACGTTTCCCAGCGATGGATACCTACATTCGCGTTTCTCTGGGCACTCCGGAAGAAATGAAGACGTTCTGGCAGGCTTGGGACAAGCTGCACCTCGACATGTCCATGCATCACTAAGCCTCAGCTAGTTCGCGAGCAGACTCTCCGCGGTTTGCTGTGCGGCCCCGAGATCGGTAGAGAGCGGTTTGGCTTTCTGATAAGCAGATTGGGCTTCGGGAAAGTGTCCCTCTTGTTCGAGCGCTCGTGCCAGAAGCAGGTAGGCCACGTCGCTGGGCTGGCTTGCTGCTGCCCGGGAGAACTGCTCTGCCGCCTGCCGGAAATCTCCGGCCCTGTATGACAACAGCCCTATGCCAATTAAAGCCACGAAATTTTCGTTGTCCAGCCGCAGCGCCGCTTCATAGCTGTCTTTGGCGCGAGAGTAGTCGTGCAGATGGCGATAAGCGGATCCCAGATTACCGTAGACAGTAGCCTGCAGACGCTTGTCCGAGGTCAAGCTCAGAGCTGTCTGATAATGCTCGATGGCCTCTTGCAGATGGCCGTGCTGCCGTTCGTAGGCCCCGATGTTCACGTGACCAAGCGGATCTTTGGGGTTGATCGCAATGGCCGCACGGAAATGTGGAATCGCCTCGTCAAAGCGCCCCTGGTAGACCAATGCATTGCCAAGGTTATCGTGCGCGACAAAGTTGCCGTCTGTGACCTGCAGCGCGTGGGACCACAGCGTCAAGCTGTCATGCCAGTATCCGACCTGGCGGTAACTGAGTGCTGCAAATGCGGCCAGCACCAAGACCCCAGAGAACGCGAGGCTTTGCGGCGAGAGTCTGATCTGAGGCGCCGCCCACTCAGCTATTCCCCAGCACACCATGATGAATAATCCTATAAACGGCAGATATGCGTAGCGGTCCGCCATGCCCTGCCCGCCCACCTGCACTAATCCGATCATGGGCACCATCGTTCCCAAAAACCAGAGCCAACCCATCGGCAGAAATCGATGACGACGACCCGCATAAACCAAGGCGCTGATGAGTATGAGCAACAAGAGTGCGCCCAGCACTGCCCACCAGCGCAACGATTCTCCCGGATGGGGATACATCGCGGACAAGTGTTCCGGCCACAATGCCTTTCCAATGTAGCGAGCGTACGAATAGATTGCGTTCTCCATCCGCACCCAGAACGAATACTCGACTTGCGAGCGCATCGCGCCCCCCGCCGCTTGCACCTTCAAAGTAATAACGGCGCTACACGCCGAAAGCGCCAAAAATGGAAGCTTTTCCCAAAAGAGAAAAGAAATTGGGCGGGGCGGGAGCGAGTTGCTTGAGATCTCCGGGGAATGAGTTCCCATTCTTCGCAAAGGCCAGTAATCCCAAAGCAAGAGCACAAACGGAAGCGTAATCACCTGCGGCTTCGCCATGAGCCCGGCCGCGAATAGAATCGCAACCACGAGATAGCGCTTTGCCGCAGGCTTACGTGCGTAGCGCCCATAGGCCATGATCGCCAGCAGGAAAAACAACATGCTGAGCACGTTCTTGCGTTCCGAGACCCACGCGACCGATTCCACGTTCACCGGATGAATGGCCAACAGTGCCGCTACCATCAGACTTCGCCACGTGAACCCAGTAGCGCCCTGAAGGAGCAAAAACAGCAAAACTGCATTGAGTGCGTGTAGCAAAACGCTCGTGTAGTGATGTCCAGAGGGATTGAAGTGGAAAAGCTGATAATCCACCACATGCGAGAGCCAGGTAAGCGGATGCCAATTCGACTGCGCGTTTGTAGTAAATGCCCAGCGGACAGTTTCCCAGGTCAAGCCCGCGCGGAGATGCTGGTTCTCAGTAACGTAGCCATCGTCATCGAAGTTGATAAAGGAGTTCTGACTCGCCCGGTTAAACACACACAGAGTAACCACCACGAGTAAAAGACTGAGGACCGCCGTCCTTTTTTCGGGGGAAGCAAACAGCGCCAGATCAAGCTTCTGTGCGGGAACGCGCACCTGTACGGGACTAGCCAATATAAGAATTTAAGCACACAGCGCGCCACAGACACAGCAGCATAATCAAGAGATACACCACCCTTCATTTTCACCCGCAGAAAATCGGCCTTAATAATTAGGTTGCAAACAAGAACTTCGCTTCCGTTCTCGTCACAGGCGCGGCAGTCTCAAGCTTTGTATCAAAATGACATAACGCGGCAACTCGTGACAAATTCTGCCACCGCGATCTCTCAGTCTTGGCTGGAATGGCTTTCGACGTAAGGCTGCTCAGCCTCTGAAAACAAAGTACCTGAGAACCGAATCGTGGTCCCGGTCGGTGACTCTCGGGTCTGGCCGATGAAGTGCCATCTAACCAGTGCTTGGTCCACTGAGACCAAATGTAATCGGAGGAGAGGGAATAAAGAGATGCGGAAACAGAAGGGTTTCTCATTAATTGAGTTGCTGATTGTCGTGGCGATCATCCTGATCATCGCTGCGATTGCTATTCCGAACTTGCTGCGGGCACGCATGGCAGCCAATGAATCGGCTGCGGCCAGCTCGATTCGTACCATTAACACAGCCGAAGTGAGCTACATCACTGCTTATCCGACCACCGGCTATGGGGCGTTGAGCGTTCTCGGCGGCAGCGCCACGGCCTGCACGACTCCAGATAACACCAAGGCTTGTCTCATCGATGACGTGCTGGCGACTAGTGGCGGCGGCAAAGGCAAGGGCGGTTATAACTTTGCATCCGCCGTCTCTGGTACTAACAACACGCTGTACTCGGCGACGGCAGATCCAGTCACCGTCGGCTCTACTGGACAGCGCAGTTTCTGCTCGGTTGAGGACGCGGTCGTACGGTTCGATTCCAGCGGTACAAAGCCTGCGGATCATGGTGCTTGCCTGGCTTTGGGAGCGTTGAACTAACTAACTAAAGATTGGCCTGGTGCCTCGGGGGAGGGGCAAAAGGCTGGTTAGCAGCGGAGAAATCCGCTGCTTTTTTCTTTTGTACCCCTCTAGATAACTGCCCGGCAAAGGCGTTCTCATCTCAGTCTTGACCGGCTTTCGCTGGAGCGACCGATCCTGTCACCCGTTGACAAAATCTGGCAACCACCATTTGATGACAGTAAAAACAAGTGACTTAGGAATTTCTACAGATTGCAATAAAAAGACTTAAGGACTTTCGTCAGTGTTCGGTTTGGCCAGTTAAGTGCGATGATAATTGGCATTCGGGTCCACTGAGACCACCAAACGGAGAAAAGGAAAACGAGATGCGGAAACAGAAGGGTTTCTCATTAATTGAGTTGCTGATCGTAGTGGCGATCATCCTGATCATCGCTGCGATTGCTATTCCGAACTTGCTGCGGGCACGTATGGCAGCCAATGAATCGGCTGCGGCCAGCTCGATTCGTACCATTAACACAGCCGAAGTGAGCTACATCACTGCTTATCCGACCACTGGGTATGGGGCGTTGAGCGTTCTCGGCGGCAGCGCCACGGCCTGCACGACCCCAGATAACACCAAGGCTTGTCTGATCGATGACGTGCTGGCGACCAATGGCAGCGGCAAAGGCAAGGGCGGTTATAACTTTGCATCCGCTACCTCTGGTACTAACAACACGCTGTACTCGGCGACGGCAGCTCCAGTCACCGTCGGCTCTACTGGACAGCGCAGTTTCTGCTCGGTTGAAGACGCGGTTGTACGCTTCGATTCCAGCGGTACAAAGCCTGCGGATCATGGTGCTTGCCAGGCTTTGGGGGCGTTGAACTAACTTAAGATTGGCCTGGTGCCTCGGGGGAGGGGCAAAAGGCGGGAGCAACGGAGAGATCCGTTGCTCCCTTTGCTTCTTATGTTGAACGCTGCAAGATTCGAATCGAAATTCTTCACCGGCAATGACGTAATTTGTCATCTTTCGGGCAACGAGCGCTCGGAACCAGAAAGAAAGTTGGATCTCGGAATGAAATTGTCACCGATCTTCTTCTTGCATTAAGGCTTAATCGATGGTGACCCTCACGGGTCTTGAGCGTGCCGAAAGGCCACTAAAGTGCACTCCATAACATCGTGTTTGCACCAGCCCATCGGCTGGGCGGGTAAACCAAGATGCGGAGACAAAAAGGCTTCTCGCTAATTGAGCTATTGATCGTGGTGGCGATCATTTTAATTATTGCTGCCATCGCGATCCCGAACTTGCTACGTGCGCGCATGGCCGCGAACGAGTCAGCGGCTGTTAGCTCGATTCGCACCATTGCGACGGCAGAGGTCAGCTACATTACCAGCTATCCGACAGTGGGTTACGCCGCGGCATTGACCAACCTTGGGGGCACGAGTTCGGCCTGCACCGCACCCAGCCAAGGCAATGCTTGCTTAGTTGATGATGTACTCGCCACCAATGGCGGTGGCAACGGCAAAGCCGGCTACAATTTCAAGGCTGATGCCGAAGGCAGCAACAACATGCAGTATGCCGCGACCGCCGTTCCAATTACCGTAGGTTCCACCGGTCAGCGCAGCTTCTGTTCGGTCCCCGACTCGGTGGTGCGCTACAACTCCGGCGGCGGCGCGATCGCCAATGCCGCGGCCTGTCTCGCCCTGAGCGCGGTCAATTAACAGGGAATCTGCGCGTTATAGCGCGGGGACTGCGCTCATGCGGCCCAGCACAATCTTCAACGAGCTGAACTGTACCAGCACCCGAATCCTCAACACGTAACCTGCGTAACTACCTCAATATCCTCCGAATATCGCGCTGTTGCTTATAATTTGTGGAGAAGAATTCTTCTCCAATACTTCTTGTCTCATGGCGGCCATTGCAATTCTGGGTCTCGAAAAAACCTACATGGTGGGTTTTTGGCGCAAGAAGCCGAAGTGCGCTCTGCGGCCGCTACACCTCACCGTGCAACAAGGCGAAATCTTCGGCTTTCTCGGTCCGAACGGCGCCGGCAAAACCACAACTCTCAAGCTGCTGATGGGTCTGGTGTTCCCCAGCGGAGGCTCAGCACGCATTCTGGGCTGCGAGATCAACGACCCGAAAATGAAAGCTCAGATCGGATTTTTGCCGGAACAGCCATATTTTTACGACTACCTGACCGCGCGCGAACTGCTCGAATATTACGGACAGCTCTCGGGGGTTGATTCAAGACAAAGAGACCAAAAAGTCGATGAGATGCTCAGCCGTGTCGGTCTGGCCGAATCCGGCAATGTACAACTCCGCAAGTTTTCTAAAGGCATGCTGCAGCGGGTGGGCATTGCTCAGGCAATCCTGCACGATCCTAAAGTCGTATTCCTTGATGAGCCGATGTCCGGCTTGGATCCAATGGGCCGCCGTGAAGTTCGCGATCTCATAGAACAACTGAAGCACGAGGGCAAGACGGTTTTCTTTTCCACCCATATCCTCTCCGATGCCGAAGCGCTCTGCGACCGGGTAGCGATTCTCAATCGTGGAGAACTGCGCGGAATCGGCGCAGTGGCAGACCTAACTTCCACTGTTCACGGACGGGTGGAGTTGGTCTGGCATGGGACAACCGTGCCCAGGGCACTGCAAACAATTGGGGCTGAGTGCCACGTATCTGGTGATACGGTACGTGCCTTGGTGCCCGAAAGCAGTCAGGATGCGGCACTCGACGGTCTTCGCCGGGAGCAGTTACGACTGATTTCACTCACGCCGGTGCGTAGCTCTCTGGAGGATTATTTCGTCGAAAAATTGAAGACGGAAACGGCGCTAGCGGAGCTCCGTTCATGAATGCTCGCGTTTCACATATCGCGCGTAATACTTTCCGCGAAGCGGTTCGGGATCGTGTGCTCTATAACCTGATCGCATTCGCGGTTTTAATGTGCGCAGCAGCGATTCTGGTCGGCAAAATTTCGATTAACATTGAGCGCCTTGTGGTGATCAATTTGGGCCTGACGGCCGTCTCTCTGTTCGGAATAATAATTTCAATTTTTGTCGGCATTGGCCTGGTCTCGAAGGAAATCGAAAAACGAACCCTGTATACCGTTCTGTCGCGCCCGGTCCGGCGCTGGGAGTTCATTCTCGGCAAGTTCTTCGGTTTGGCCGGAACGCTGGCCGTAAACACATTCTTCATGGCTATCGGAGTTTTTGGCGCCCTGTTGTATGTGGCCCATCATTTTCAGCGGGCAGACGCCTGGCTGCTGGTGGCCCTTTATTTCATCATTCTGCAATTCCTCATCATCACCGCGCTCGCTCTCCTATTTTCGTCCTTTTCGTCGCCCCTGCTCTCCGCTGTATTTGCCTTCTCGTTATTTGTGATCGGAAGCTTCGCCGAGGATCTGCGAGGATTCGCGGCCATGACCACTGGAATTACACGCTGGCTGGCGCTCGGATCCGCGTACCTGGTGCCGAATTTCTCAGCGCTGAACGTGATCAGCTCCGTGGCGCACGCACAACCCGTCTCCGCTCAACTTGTTATCTACAACACGGCTTATGCCCTGATCTACGCCATGATGGTCTTATCTGGCGCGGTAATCATCTTCGAACATCGGAACCTGAAATGAGAGCTCGGTATGCCACACTCTTCTTCACGGCGCTGCTGCTCGCGTCCATGGCCGGGTCCATTCTCCTGCTTCGCCAACTTGATCGGCTTCGTACAGGCGCCACGCTCGAAGATGTCCTCTACATTAGGTCGCCCAAGATTTTGAAGCGCATGAGCCTTGGTCACGATGGCCTGCTAGCCGACATCTATTGGACGCGGACAATCCAGTATTTTGGCAGCCATCATCGACTTGGGGCGGAACGTTACGACTCGCTAGCGCCTCTCCTTGAGGTGACAACCTCACTGGATCCGCAGTTACTGATTGCCTACGAATGGGGATCTACTTTCCTATCCGCAAAACCTCCCAATGGAGCGGGCATGCCGGAGCGCGCAGTCGAACTGATGAAATACGGCATCCGGAACAACCCCAATGAATGGCGCCTCTATTACGATCTCGGTTTTATCCATTACATGGAACTGAAGGACTACGCCGCAGCGGCCGAAGCTTTTGCTCAAGGTTCCCGGGTGCCAAACGCGCATCCTTTTCTGAAAATCATGGCCGCCCGCATGGCCCAACACGCGGGAGACGTTCAAATGGCTCGCATGCTGTGGAGTACCACTTACCAGTCGGCACAGGACCCTTCCGTGCGTATAAACGCCGAAGTCCATCTTCGCGCTTTGCAGGTGGACGACGAGGTAGCCGCCCTGGAAGCTCTCGCCGAGCAGTACCGGCGGAAGACGGGGCATTTCCCGGACAATTTCTCTGAACTGCGAGCTGCCGGTATGTTGCGCGGCACGCCCGTGGACCCTCTCGGCTATCCCTACAAGCTGGCCCCAAACGGCCGCGCGGAGGTCAGCGATCCTGAAAACCTGCCCTTCATCAAGAAAGGAATTCCGGCTGGGTATCTTTCCTCGAAGCAGGCAAAGTTTCTGCCATCCGATTAAGCTATCCGTATAGCAATGCAGATTTTACCTGCCCAAGCGGCCGACGCCGAGGCGATCGCTCATGTGGTGAATCACGCTTTCCGCAGTGAACGTTTTTTCATTGACGAAGATCGCACCAGCCCTGACAAAGTGCGCGAGCTCCTGCGGCTGGGCACATTTCTTTTGGCCAGAGAAAATGGTGCCCTGGCCGGATGCGTTTACACCGAGCTCCGTGGCGAACGCGGCTACTTTGGTTTACTCGCCGTACATCCAACGAAACAGCGGTCCGGCCTCGGTTCCCGGCTGATGGATGCGGCTGAACAGTACTGCCGGGAAGCAGGATGCCAGTTCATGGACCTCACAGTTGTCAACTTACGGAAAGAGCTGCCGGACTTCTACGGCCGCCGCGGCTATACCGAGAACGGAACCGAGCCCTTCCCCGCTGCGTCGCGGGCGAAGATGCCCTGCCATTTAGTCCGGATGTCGAAGCCCCTAATCAATTTCGAGCAGAGCGCTGGTTCTTAGGAGCGAGGCAATCGTCGAAAGCTCTGTCCCAAACCTGGCCTGGCGCGAGCCATCCAATTGTGGTGGAAAGATCACTCCGCGCGCCACGGACGATCATCAGCTCTATTCAGCTTGGGAGCTGTGCTTTGGGAGTTTCTGCTCGACTCAATGCCGGAACGCCGGCGGCGGCGTTACGGCGACGTTGATTTCGACTGGAGCCACCGAGTTGATACCACGAGCGCCACAGTAGGCTGGCGGGACCGTCTCCTTGGGGCACTTCATTCTCCCTACCAACCTACCGACGCCTCGTTGTTTCACGAAATGTTGGAGCACATCAAGACTGATTTTTCGAAATTCACGTTCCTTGACCTTGGTTCGGGCAAGGGACGCGTCCTGCTCATCGCATCTAACTATCCATTCCGCAGAATTGTTGGAGTGGAACTACTGCCTGAACTACACAGGATTGCAGTGAAGAATGTGAGAGCGTACAACAGCGGCCTGCAACCGTGCTTTGCGTTAGAGTGCGTTCTAGGCGACGCCCTCGATTTCGTGTTCCCTGCGGAACCAACAGTGCTTTATTTGTTCAATCCCTTACGCGAATCAGGAATGGAACAGTTAGCCAGTAATCTCGCGGCCTCGCTGCGGCAGCATCCTCGGCCTTTCTTCGTGCTTTACCACAATCCTGTGCTGGAGGATGTGCTGATGCGCGACGGGTCTTTGAAAAAGATTGACGGTACGCATCAATATTCGGTTCTGGCATCCGCGATGGTAACTGATTCATGACGACTTCTGCATGGCTGCCAATTACAATAAAGTAAACAGCTAACCGTACCGCCTTCACCGGACTCTGCGGACATCGTGAGACTGACATCTATTTCGAAGCCTTTTCTACTGATTGCTGTACTCTGCCTCGTCGTTAGGGCATTCTCGACGGATGTGCATCTCGTTGCCCGCGCCGTAGATGATCGTTATAACCATCTGCGCAGCTTGCAGGCGGAATTTACTGAAATCTATCGCGGTCTCGGCATCGAACGTATGGAGTCCGGAACCCTGTGGCTAAAAAAGCCCGGCAAGATGCGTTGGGAGTACCGTTCTCCAAAAGAGAAGCTGTTTGTGAGCGACGGGAAGAATGCCTGGTTCTATCTCCCGGCCGAACGCCAAGCCTGGCAGACCCCCGTGCGCAAACTGGACGACCTGCGCTCCCCGCTGGCGTTTCTTCTCGGCAAGACGAAGCTGGAGAAGGAGTTGCAAGGATTATCGCTAGCCCTGGATGCAGTTCCATCGATCTCCGGGGATATCGTGTTGCGAGGAGTGCCCAAAGGAATCGCGGACCGCGTAAACCAGGTGATGTTGGAGATAACGCCAGCCGACCAGATTGCACGCATCATTCTGGAAGAGCAGGACGGTTCGGTCACCGAATACGTTTTCAAGGATCCGAAGGAGAACGTCGAAATAGCGGAAGATCGGTTCCGGTTTGTGCGCCCTCCCGGAGTTGAAGTGATTGAGGGCGAGTTTGGGCAGTAAGCATGAGATTAAGTAACATGGGCAAATTATTCTTCTGCAGCAAATTGCGCGCCGCCACGAGATCGCTGTTTGGCAGTTGGGCCTTATTACCGGCGGTACTGGGAGCACTGCAGATTCATGCTGCCTTAACGCTCAGAATGCTAGACTTAGGGCGCGGGAGTAGTGTCTAAGTAACATATGGCGGAGTTTCTGGTAAAAATCGCGGACGAGCGTGGTCATCTGGCTCAGCAAGTCGAGCACGGATACTCCGAGTCTGAGGTTCGCGAACGTTTCATCCAGCAAGGCTATCTCGTCTACTGGGTCAAACCGCGCGGACTTCTGGCAGCAGGAAAGCTGCAGACGTCGGGTAGGAAGGTCAAGCAGAGCCGGTTCGTCATCTTCAACCAGCAGTTCCTCACGCTGATCAAGGCCGGACTACCCATTCTGAATTCACTCGACCTGCTGATCAAGCGTCAAAAGGATAGGAATCTGCGTACCCTGCTGCAGAACGTTCGCGATCGGGTGAAGAGTGGAGAGTTGCTATCGGATGCCTTTGCCGCGCAGCACGTCTTTCCCAAGCTCTACACAACGACTCTATTGGCGGGCGAAAAGAGCGGCAACATGGAGGAAGTGCTCAGCCGGTTCATTGCGTTCCAGCGCCTTGCCATGACTTTCAAAAAGAAGCTGGCAGTATCACTGGTTTATCCGGCATTGTTGGTCACCGTAGTACTGTGCATGTCCGTATTTCTGGTCACCTACGTAGTGCCCCAATTTGCGAAGCTCTTTGACAATATTAATGCGGAATTGCCGCCTCTCACGGTATTCATGCTGGCAGTGGGCACAAACGCACAAAAGTATCTGCCCTTTGCTGCCGTGGGTCTGATCGTATTGCTGGCAGTGTTGTGGCGCTGGAAAAGCAGCGATCGCGGCGCCGCAGCTGTTGATCGTGTCATGCTCAAGCTGCCCGTGTTCGGAGACATCTGGCTCAAGTACCAGGTAGCAAACTTCGCCCGCATGTTATCCACACTGCTTTCCGGAGGTATGCCACTCGTCCCGTCTCTGGAGACCGCCGGAGGCTCGATGAGCAGCCGCATAGTTCTTAACGGCATCATGGATGCCGCAGTCCGCGTGCGCGAGGGTCAGACGCTCGCGGGCAGCCTGGAGCAACAGAAAATGTTTCCCGATCTTTCGGTCGAAATGATCGAGGTCGGCGAGTCGACCGGCGCCCTGCCCGCAATGTTGAATTCAGTCGCGGAATTCTACGAAGAGGACGTGCAAACTGCTTTGGGCGCTGCCATGGCACTGATCGAGCCCGTTATCTTGATCTTCATGGCCGTATTCGTAGGCGGAGTTTTGATTTCGTTGTATATGCCGATCTTCTCTCTGGGCTCGAGCATTCACTGAGATTGAATCGGAGAAATTGTTTGCAGGCAGATTTGGAATGGCAGGAATAACAGAAAAGAAGACGGCAGTGGTAAACGCCGGCGCCAATGGCGGCCGGGCAGTCCCTGAGGTCCGCGCTGACGATTTAGAGCGAGCCCAGGACGTAGCCCGGCGCTACCGCTGCGAGTTTGTAGACCTGCACAATTTCCAGCTTCAGCATGACCTGTTTAAGAAGATTCCCGTCGACCTGATGTTCCGCTACAACTTCGTCCCGCTGGACGAAACCGCGGACGGCCGCCTGGCCATCGCGATCGCCGATCCCAGTCAGCTGATGATGATCGATGAAATCAGCTTGCTGTTAGGCAAGCGCATCGTCACCAAGGTTTCCACGCTGGCGCAGATCAGCGAAATTCTCAAGAAAACCGAGCAGTCGAAACGGGTCCTGGAGGAAGCCAGCCAGGTCTTCACGCTGGACGTAATCCGCGAAGATGAGACCGGCGATGAGACCATCTCCATCGATCGGCTGACGGCTCAAGGCGACATGAGTCCCATCATTCGCCTCGTCGACACCACGATCTTTACCGCATTGCAGCGGCGAGCCAGCGACATCCACATCGAAACCCGCGACGATTCAGTCTGCATTAAGTTCCGCATCGATGGCGTACTCACCCAGGCCATGCCGCCCATTGGCCGCGAACATCACACCACGATCATCTCCCGGATCAAGGTGATGAGCGAACTCGACATCTCCGAACGTCGCGTTCCGCAGGACGGCCGTTTCCGCGTGAAGTACGGCAATCCGGAGCGTCCCATCGACTTCCGTGTCTCCATCATGCCGTCCATTCACGGTGAGGATGCGGTGCTCCGCGTACTCGACAAAGAATCGATGAGCGAGAAGTTCCACAAACTCACGCTGGACGTTGTCGGCTTCGATGAAGAGGACTTGCGCAAGTTTCGCCGCTACATCGCCGAGCCTTACGGTATGGTCCTGGTCACCGGTCCAACGGGCAGCGGCAAAACCACCACCCTGTACGCGGCCGTCAACGAGATCAAGACCGACGAAGACAAGATCATCACGATCGAAGATCCTGTCGAGTACCAGATTCGCGGCATCACCCAGATTCCGGTCAACGAGAAGAAGGGCCTCACCTTCGCCCGCGGCCTGCGCTCGATCCTGCGCCACGATCCCGACAAGATCATGGTCGGCGAAATCCGCGACACCGAGACTGCCCAGATTGCCATTCAGTCAGCCCTTACCGGCCACCTGGTCTTTACCACGGTCCACGCCAACAACGTGGTCGACGTAATTGGCCGCTTCTTGAACATGGGCGTGGAACCCTACAACTTCGTCTCCGCCCTGAATTGCATTCTGGCGCAAAGACTAGTTCGGCTGATCTGCAATTCCTGCCGCGCGGTAATGCACTATCCGCCTGAGGTGCTCGAGGCCAGCGGTCTCGATCCGGAACAGTGGTCACGGGTGCCGTTTTACGAGGGCCAGGGCTGCATTGAGTGCGCCGGCACAGGTTTCCGCGGCCGCTCCGCAATCCACGAATTGCTCGACCTGAGCGACCGCATTCGTGAAATGATTCTGGCCAAGAAGCCCACTTCGGAAATCCGCCGCGCCGCGCGCGAGGAAGGCATGCGCTTCTTGCGCGAGTCGGCCCTGGACAAGGTCAGATTGGGCATGACCACGCTCAAAGAGATCAACAAGGTCACTTTCATTGAGAGCACGCGTTAGTCTGAGTTTGGCACGACAGCCACTGTCGAAACGTGCCCTTCGAGGTATTGCAATTCTCCCCTATCGGGCGTTCTATTAAAGGAAACTCACGAGAAATGAGCCGTAGCCATACTTCGAAATCCGGCCCGAAACTAGCCTGCGAAATAGCCGCTGACCGCGTATTAGCCGGACGTGTGGCCGAAACCCGCCACATGCTGGAGAGCTGTGCCTGCCGCGACCTTCCAAGCGGCAGCATAGTTCCCGACTTGATGGAAGCCAACGTTCGCAATCGCGACTCTGTTTGCCAGGCCCTCCGAGATACTTTGGGAAGCGTCAGTGGCCGCTCGCGTGATGTAGTAGCCATCCTGCCCGATGCAGCAGTGCGGGTAGTGCTGCTTGATTTCGAGACGTTGCCCTCGAATCGGGAGGAAGCCGAAGGCGTTGTGCGTTTCCGCCTGAAGAAGTCGCTGCCGTTCGATGTCGATAAAGCCCGCGTCTCCTATCACGCACAGACTGCGGGTGACGGGGTTCACGTAATTGCGGCGGTTTCTTTGAACAGCGTCGTGGAAGACTACGAAGCCGTGTTCCGCGAGGCCGGATTTACTCCAGGGGTGGTTACCGCTTCTATGCTGGCCGCGCTGGGTGTCGCCGATACGGATCGCCCTACCCTCGTCATTAAAGTGGACGCGCGCACCACCAGCATCGCCATCCTTGATCATGAGCGCTTGCTGCTGTTTCGTACCTTGGAGAACACCCGCGGCGCTGCGATCACTGGCGAACAGCTTGCGGAAGAAGTTTATCCCTCGGTCGTATTTTTCCAGGACACGTATCACCTGAATATCGAACAGATTTACGTATCTGGATTATCGGAACCCGGTGTGGCTGCGCCCGCCTTGCGCGCCCAGACCGGAGCTGAGGTGAACGAACTTGTAGGCTCGTCACGCATCGGCGGCAGCATCGGTTCAACTCCTGTCTGGAGGATGGCGGGGGTAGTCGGCGCCCTGGTTTCCTGAGCATGCGTATTGACATCAATCTCGCAAGTCAGCCGTACGAAGACTCCCAGCAGTTGTGGGTGCGCTGGGGCTCCGCGCTAGCTGTTGTCGGCCTGTTCACGCTGGTGCTTCTGTACATGGTTGTCATCGGATGGATCTCCGCCCGTAAGGATCGTACCCTGATTCGCCAGCGGGAGGAGCAGATCGCGGAACGAGACAACGAGAAGGCCAAGGCTGAAGTCATCTTGAACTTGCCGGAGAATCGGACGACCCGCGACCGCTCGCAGTTTCTCAACGATCTCTTCCAGCGCAAGGCTTTCTCCTGGACCAAGGTCTTTGAAGATCTGGAGCGGGTGATGCCGGCGCGCTTACATGTGGTTTCGATTCACCCCGAGATGCCTAACGAAAATCAACTCCAGATCAAACTGAGAGTTGCGGGAGAGTCGCACGAGCGCGCCCTGGAACTGGTGCGCAAAATGGAGGGTTCACAGCGCTTTCAGCAGACGAGAATTGACATTGAGAACTTTCAATCCGGGCAAACCACGGGAGACAATGTGGAAGTGGATATTACCGCCATGTACGTGCCCGACTTTGAAAATCTGAACAAGCAGAGAGCACAGTAATGGCCGAAACTCGGGAAGTCCGGCAGAAGCTGAGAATCACAATCGGCGCTCTTCTTGCCGTAGATCTGGCCGCTGTGGCACTGCTGCTTTCTCCCGTCGTCGGATCGGAGCGTTCCCGTCGCGAGGTATCAAGCCAGCTCTGGAAAGAGCTGCAGGTGAAGACCCACCAGGTCGAACCGCTTCGCGACATGGACAAGAAGATCCTGGTGGCCCGGCAGCAGATCGATGATTTTTACAAGACAAGGTTTCCGTCGCAGAACTCGGCGATTTCCGACGGCCTCGGTAAACTGGCCGCCCAGAGCGGGGTTAAGATCGGCCAGATCAAGTACAAAGAGAAAGATCCTGCGCTCGTCGGGTTGCATCCGATGGAAATAGAGGCCGATTTTTCCGGTGACTACCTACACCTGGTACGGTTCATAAACTCACTCGAACGGGCCCCATTGTTTTTCATTGTCAACAGTGTGGAATTGGGTGGCGAGCAGGGCGGCGTGGTGCGGCTACAATTGAAGCTGGAAACTTATTTGAAGTCGAGCGCATAAGATGCAAGTTGGAGCCGAAAACCGCAACAAAACGATCGCCGCCATTTCTTTAATGGTGCTGGCCGTATTGCTGGTGGTCGTGCGCTTCTTCCCCAGTTCCGATCGTGCTTCCGCCGCCAAGCCTTCGCTTGCAGCCACCACGAATCCCACACGCCCCGGAGTACGTGCCGCTGGCGGCAAGGGAACTGCAATCATCCAGCGCTCCCTCGACCCCACGCTGCGTTATGAATGGCTGCGGGCCAGCGAAGACACAAAGTATCAGGGCACAGGCCGCAATATTTTCCGGGCACAGGCCGAAGAGATTCCCAAGCCGGTCGCGCATGCGCAGACTGATACGCCGCCTCCCGTGAACTCTGGTCCCCCTCCACCTCCGCCCCCTCCCCCGATCAATCTGAAGTTTTTTGGCTTTGCCAACAAGCCCGGTGAACCCAGAAAAGTGTTTCTTTCGGAAGGCGAAGACATATTCATTGCGGGAGAAGGTGACATCATAGACCGCCGTTACAAGATTCTGCGGATCACTCCGGGTTCGGTGGAAGTGGAAGACGTGCTCAACAATAATCGTCAGAGCATTCCTCTGACCTCTGGTTAAAGCTGCTGTCTGATGATGTCCCGCCCTCCAAAACGGCGCTCTGAGCAAGGCTACATCCTGCTCATGATGATGCTGTTTATTACGATCCTGGCGATCGGTGCCGCCGCCATTGCGCCCAGCATAGCTTTCCAGGTAAAGCGCGACCGTGAGGAGGAGATGATTCATCGCGGCGTGCAGTATTCGCGTGCCATCCGCCGGTACGTGAAGAAATTCGGCCGCTACCCGACCCGTATTGAAGAGTTGGAGAACACCAACAACCTCCGCTTCCTTCGCAGGAAGTACAAAGATCCCATCGCCGGACAAGACTTCAAGATTCTCCACATGGGAGATGTCAAACTTACTTTTGGAGGGGGCTTGAATCCCATCGGCGGAAGCCTACCTGGTGTTCCCACCCTGGGCGGCGCAGGCAATTTTGGCCCAGTACAAAGACTTGCCGCGACCGCAGCGGTTACAGCCGCAGCGAATGCCGGCTTACAGAACATCTCTCAGCCCGAATCTACGGACAACCCCGGTCAAAGCACGGCCACCGCAGGCGACGCTCAGGCAAAGTCGGACAAGTCCGAAGCACAGACGCAGACCGCTTCAAAAAGTCCATTTTCCGGACCCGTTTTCGGAGGCGGGCCTATCGTGGGTGTCGCCAGTACGAGCAAAGATAAAAGCATCCGCGAGTTCAACAAGAAAAACCACTACGATCAGTGGCAGTTCATTTACGATCCCGCCTCGGATCGCGGCGGCCTGCTCAACACTCCGGCTCAACCTCCGCTGCAAGGTGCGATGGGGATGGGAGTTCAACAGCAGGGTATGCCAGGACAGCCGGTGGCGAATCCTGGTATGAATCCGGGGGGCTTCAACCTTGGAAATCAGCCTGTAACTCCGACCCCAATCCAGCCGCCACCGGAATCTCAACAGCAGTGATAGCCACCCGAGAGCCGTCCACTAATTGCAATCAACAATGGCGATAAATGAAATCGGTCTCCGCCGCGTTGACCACGGTTTCGAGCCCCGACTAGCATGACTCCTGGGAGCTGAGTGTGATCGGGCAAGTACTCGGCCATTATCACGTCGTATCCAAGATTGGCGAAGGCGGAATGGGCGCCGTCTATCGCGCTCGCGACGAAGTATTACATCGTGACGTGGCTTTGAAGGTCGTCAGCAAGAGTGCTGGACTCGATCAATCCGCCAGCCAGCACCTGCTGCAAGAGGCGCGAGCATCTTCCAGTCTCGGCCATCCCAATATCTGCACTATTCACGAAGTCGGCGAGACCAACGGCGAGCTCTATATCGTGATGGAGCTCGTCGAGGGTAAATCGCTTCGATCACTCATCGGAAACGACGGCTTACCCGTCGAGTCAGTCTTGAGATATGGCGTGCAGATCGCGAACGCCCTCGGCCGGGCTCATGACCGCGGGATTGTCCACCGCGATCTCAAGAGCGCGAATGTAGTTGTTACTCCGGATGGCCTGGTCAAAGTCCTCGATTTCGGCTTAGCGAAGCGCGTTGGAGGAGCTGTATTCGACGGCCCCACCAGGTCATTTGTTACCAGCCAGGACGCATCGCTCGTAAGCGGCACATTGCCATACATCGCCCCGGAAGTTCTGCGAGGCGAGGGCGCCGACTACCGCAGCGATATTTGGGCTCTAGGAGTTGTGCTTTATGAGGCCGCCTCCGGGCGTTTGCCGTTTGAAGGACGTACTGGCTTCGAGATCAGCTCGGCCATCATGCGCGAAATGCCCAAGCAGCTCGGACCGCCTGTGCCGCCGGGCCTTTGGGCCATTCTCCAACGCTGCCTGGCGAAGGAGCCGATGCAGCGCTATCAGCGAGCCGGTGAAGTGCAGTCAGCGCTGGAAGCGGTCCAGGTTGGTGCAGTAATCGCCTCGGAACCGGCTCCTGATCGAAGTGGGCCGATAACCACGGTTTTCCACAAGGTGCATCCCATTCACGTCAGAAAGGGAGATTTTCTCCTGCTGATGGGGACCACAAAGGGAGCCTTCGTGCTGCGCTCGAACGCTCAGCGAGCCCGTTGGGAGGTCGGCGGTCCTTATTTCCATGGGCACGCGGTTTACGCGATAGCTTACGATGACCGCGAAGGCCAACACCGAGTATGGGCTTCCACCAACAGTTATTGGGGCACACTCCTGCGCTCCAGCGATGATTTCGGAAAGACCTGGACAAATCCCCAGGAAGCTCCCATTCGCTTTCCGTCCGATACCGGCGTCTCCCTGAAGAATATTTGGCAAATAACACCTGGCCGGGTGGGGGAACCGGATGTTCTCTATTGCGGGGTCGAACCTGCAGCCCTGTTCGAATCAAGGGATGGCGGAGTTTCTTGGTCGCTGGTGCGTGGGCTGTTCGATCATCCCCATCGTCCCCGGTGGATGCCCGGGAACGGCGGACTGGCGCTGCACACAATCGTGCTCGATCCCGCCAACTCTCAGCGGATGTATGTGGCCATCTCAGCTGGTGGCGTCTATCGCAGCGACGATCGCGGCGGCACTTGGGAAGCACGAAACCAGGGCATCCGCGTCACGTTTATGCCTGGCAAATATCCTGAGTTCGGTCAATGTGTTCACAAAATCGCAATGCATCCAGCACATCCCGAACGCCTCTTCCTGCAGAATCACTGGGGCCTGTATCGCTCCGAGGACTGTGCCGAAAGCTGGACAGAGATTGCAAACGGTGTGCCGTCGGACTTCGGTTTTCCGATAGTGATGCACCCCAGAAACCCCGATTGGGTATACGTCGTGCCGGTTGACTCCGACGAGTTTCGTTGCACCTGCGACGGCCGTCTGCGTGTTTATCGCACGCGCAATGCCGGCGCTTCGTGGGAACCGCTGATGCGCGGCTTGCCCCAGAAGCGGGCGTACGAGACTGTTCTGCGCGATGCCATGACTGCGGACTTGCTCGATCCGGTTGGAATTTATTTCGGCACACGAAGTGGACAGCTGTACAGCTCGACCGATGACGGAAGGACCTGGAACAAAATACTTGAGGGATTCCCATCCATTGTCTGCCTTAGGACGGCCGCCATCGGAGAGCCTTCTGTTCTCCGCAGGCCAAAGCCGCAGCCCGAGAGTACACCTGCGTCCCGAAGCAAACGCGCTCGGGGTAAAAGCACGACACGAGGAAAAAGCTGATCACGTTCCACATTCCCGGCGCTTTGCGCGAGTTTACTGGAAGACAGGCGAAAGTGGCCTTGGAAATATCACCCAAGACTGTCGACGAAGCGTTGAAGGCGCTGTGCGCGCGTTATCCCGGGATTCGAGATCGCATGGCAACCGAGCAAGGCGAATTCCGACAACATATCAGTGTCTTCGTGGGAAGTGAAGATATTCGCTACACCGGCGGACTTGCCACTCCAACCGCTGATGGATGCGAGATCTCCATCGTTCCCGCTGTCAGCGGTGGGGCAGTTCATTTGATGATCCTGCCACAGACCGCGGCGGCTTGCGCAACACTCACAACTTCCATTGCAAGGCGAGTGCGCCGCCGACTCCCCCAGCAAGGTAGGCCAGTCGAGCAAAGAATGAATCCGGACGGCTTTCAGCCTCGGAAACAACCCGCGACACCGACTCGTGGTTCAGCACTGACGATGCTGCCTGGCGGCCGTCATCATCTTGAATCGGCACGGCCGAAAGAGGCAACTTTGACCTCAGCCGCTGCACCGTGAAGCCCTAAAATGAAGGCACAGCCGCGACGCTGTGCCCTGTAAAATCTTCCTTCAGAAAATTCCCCTTACACGTTGAAAGATGACCCACAGCCGCAGGTGCTCTTCACGTTGGGGTTCTCAAACTTGAAGCCGGCGCCTTCGAGGGTCTCGACGTAATCCACCGTGCAGCCGTTCAAGTACATGACGGACGTAGCGTCGACGTATACCTTCAGACCGTCCATTTCGAAAACTTTGTCCATCAGACCGGCACTGTTTTCAAACTGCATCGAGTAAGAAAAACCCGAGCAGCCGCCACCCACCACACCCACGCGCAGGCCAGCAGGGGCGGGATTCTGTTGCGCCATAATGTCCTTAACCTTGGCAATCGCGTTGGCGGTCAGGCTGATCGGCGCCTTCTTTGTTTCCGCCGGCTTTACTTCCGGGGTGGTCGTTGTGGCCATTCGTATCTCCTTGAAACTACGGATTAATTGCATTATAGCAAAGCGTCAGGTCCAGGCTAACAAAAAAGCAATGATGCCATTGTATAGATGACCTCTCCTCGCCAAAGTCGCAGGCCAGCCAAACAAAACCGTTCGCTCGAAGCAAAGCAGGCTATAATCTGCCTTGGAACCGGTTGCCTGGACCGAGCTGTGGGGCTCGTGTCCTCTCCCCAGGCGGATTCTTGGCAGCGGCTCGATATCCGTTCGAGGTGGCCTATGCCTCCCTATCTGACGTGGCTGCTGATTGCGTGGGGCGTTCTGACAGCTTTCCTCATCATCCTGTTGATCTACCGCAGCACGCTCACCATGCAGGAAGATGACCAGCTCTTTCTGGATGAATCGGAATCTCACATGGCGCAAGAACAGATGGAGCTCATGGCCAAGGTGAACAAGATCAATCCCATGGTCAAGGCCTTGGGCGCCACCTCGGGTGTGATGTTCCTGGTCATCGCGGGATTATTTATCTATCAGGGTCTGAATCAAGTGCAATAGTAGGTCGGCGTGCAAGCTTACGGCAGCACTTAGACTCTATATTGCGGCGGCGTCTGTTTGCGTGTGAGTAGAATGCCTCCTGATTTGCAGGAGGCATTTTGCTGTCTGTATTGTTCTATCCGCTGCTACACCCACGGAAGCAGGAGTCCATGACGAAATCTTCGCGATTCTTGCAGTTGAGTCTCTTATGGCTGAGCTTATGTCTTCCTTGCTGCCTTTTCGTGCAGGCCGCATCTTCTCCCGATGATCGTCAGATTACCGATCCCAAGTCGGTTACGTCTGAATCCAATTCGGCCGCACACCCGGTTCCAATAGAAGATCTCTATTACACGCGCGCTGTCTTTGGCTCTGCATGGTCGCCGGATGGCAAGCAAGTCTCTTTCACTACCGATATGTCCGGACGGCTCAATATATGGAAAGTAAACGCTTCGGGTGGATGGCCGCTCCAGCTTACCCAGTCCGATGATCGTCAGTACAGTGCAACCTGGTCACCCGATGGTAAATGGATCGTCTACCAGCAGGACGCAGGCGGAAACGAGCTCTGGGATTTGTATGCCGTGCCCAGCGATGGCGGAACTCCGGTGAATCTGACCAACACACCTGAGGTCCGTGAGGAGAGCCCGCTATGGTCGCGCGATGGTAAGACCGTCGCTGTGAACGTCAAGCCAAAAGAGTCGACAAACTATGACATCGCTCTTTTGGACTGGAGCACCAGGAAATTACACAAGCTGAGCAATGAAACCACCAAGAGCTACTCCTGGGGCGCGGTGGCCTGGAGTCCTGACAGCAAGACTCTGTACGCAAATCGTGCCGAGATAAGCGGAACTCCGGAATCTGAGATTTACTCCATCGACGTAACGACCGGCAAGCTGGAAAATCTGACGCCGCATCAGGGAAAAGTTCTCTACGCCGCGTCTTCTCTCTCGCCGGATGGCGCTACTCTGCTGATCACCACGAATCAGAAAGACGGTTACCAAAACGTCGGCCTGCTCGACATCGCTTCGAAAAAGATAACTTGGGCCACTGATACAAAGTGGGAAGCCAGCTCAGAACATTTCTCTCCTGACGGCAAATCCTTCACCTATGAGATCAACGCGGATGGACAAATCGAAGCCTACCTTGCTGACCGCGCGACTATGCATGCGGAAAAAATTGACCTGCCACCAGGTTTGAACTACTTCTCCGGCAATCCCACTGCGTTTTCGCCAACCGGTGATGGTGTGTTGATCAATCACCAGAGCTCCACTCACCCGGGAGATATTTGGGTGTACGACTTAAAGTCCCGCCACCCGGAGCAGCTGACCTTTTCCGCCATAGCCAGCCTTGAAACCACGCCCTTGCCAGCTTCGCAAATCGTCCACTACAAGGCTTTCGATGGAAAAACAATCAGCGCCCTCATGTGGGTCCCCTTTAACCTCAAGCGGGACGGACGTAATCCGGCCCTTGTGCTTCCTCACGGCGGACCAACCGGGCAGATGATTGATTACTGGAACACCGAGGTCGCTGCATTGGTATCGCGTGGTTATGTCTGCATCGCGCCCAATGTACGAGGTTCCACTGGGTATGGTCTGGAGTTTCAGAAAGCGAACTACAAGGATCTCGGCGGAGGCGACTTGCAGGATGAAGTCTATGCCGCCAAGTTCCTGGAGGCGACCGGCTACGTAGATCCCAAGAAGATTGGCATCACTGGCGGCTCCTATGGCGGCTACATGACCCTGATGGCGGTCGGCAAAACCCCGGACGTCTGGGCCGCGGGAGTGGAGTTGTTTGGAATCATCAACTGGTTCACCATGCTTCAGCACGAAGATGCATTGCTGCAGGAATACGAAAAGAGTCTGATGGGTGATCCTGAGAAAGACCGCAAGGTTTACGAAGCGGCCTCGCCGATTATGTATCTCCACAACGCGAAGGCGCCACTATTGGTGCTGCAGGGCGACAACGATCCGCGCGTTCCAAAAGAGGAGGCGCAGCAGGTAGTTGATCTGCT
>Ga0075423_10000205_pt1 | contig 42653 bp, 40 predicted proteins | sample SoiMethybrSBSTD2_FD_80114 | JGI IMG/M metagenome (GOLD analysis project Ga0075423, IMG submission 80114) | Bulk soil microbial communities from a Populus tree surrounding site in Tennessee, USA - Soil MetaG P. TD hybrid SBSTD2 | ecosystem: Environmental > Terrestrial > Soil > Tree plantation... | reverse complement strand
TTCCTCCAGTCGGCGTAGGCCGAGCTTGCAGGTCCGCACGCGCCCGACCTTCTCCGTGGTGACGAGCCCCGCCTGCTCCAAGACGCCGACATGCTTCTTCATGCCCGTGAGGGTCATGTGGAACTTCTCGGCAAGGTCCGTGATTGAAGCGTCTGCACGCGCGAGCTGCTCCAGAACGCCGCGTCGGGTGGCGTCCGAGAGCGCGGCGAACGAGGCATCGAATCGGGCCCGGGCATACTGAACCATGTGGTTCAGTATTACACACGGATTTGCAGCATGCAAGGGGAGGCCGAGGGCGCGCTGCGTTGCCGGCCGCCGGCAGCTCGGTAGCGCGAGAAAGGGTAGACAAGACGGTTGACGGGCCCTAAGATACCATCGCGCTAAGTCACAGCATTGTAATTGGATGGCGGCATAGCCAAGTGGCTAAGGCGACGGTCTGCAAAACCGTTATTCCCGGGTTCAAATCCCGGTGCCGCCTCCATTCAAACACCTTGTGAGTGGCGTCACCTGGGGTCCTCGTCCCCAGTCGCGCCGAGGTCGAATACATCCGTAACACCCTCGCCCGTGTACAGCTTCGCGGCCGCCGCAATGTGGTTCGGAGCGTGTATCAGAAACCTCATCAAGAGCTTCGCCAGCTGCCCGTCGGTCAACTCGCGTGGGTGCGTGCAAAAGCGATAGTAGTCTTCGAGGTCGCCAAGCCAGTCGGTCATGTGAAAGGCCACGTCACGCGCCGACGAATCCGCTAGTCCCTGCTCCCTTTGGCCAGCGGTCTGGATCCGCTCTGCGATCAACGTGGCGTCGAGTGAGCTCATTTCTTCCTCCCGGCTTCGCGCGTTGTCGCCTATGGCGCAGCGTAGTGGAGTATCAGGGAATAACTCCCCACCGCGAACACGTCGCTCCCCGAGATCCCCCGGACGCTGGAAAGATCCCCGCTCGTCCCGGTGGTCATGGGACTCCACGCGCCCCCGTTGTAGTGCAGGATGGTACCCCGTTGCCCGACAGCGAACACGTCGCTCCCCGTGCTCCCCCAGACGCCGCGGAGGTTCGCGCTCGACCCGCTGGTCATGGGGCTCCACGCGCTCCCGTTGTAGTGCAGGATGGTACCGGCAGTCCCGACGGCGAACACGTCGCTCCCCGAGCTCCCCCAGACGCCGTTGAGGGTTTCACTCGTCCCGCTCGCCATGGCGCTCCACGCGCTCCCGTTGTAGTGCAGGATGGTACCGGCAGTCCCGACGGCGAACATGTCGGTCCCGGAGCTCCCCCAAACGCCGTCGAGGATCCTGCTCATCCCACTGATCGGGCTGGTCATGGCACTCCACGCGTTCCCGTCGTAATGCTGAATGGTTCCGTTCCCCCCGACCGCGAACACGTCGCTCCCCGAGTCTCCCCAGACGCTGTAGAAGGGCACGCTCGCCCCTGTGATCATGGCGCTCCACGCACTTCCGTCGTAGTGCTGGATGGTGCCGCTGAACCCGACCGCGAACACGTCACTACCAGTGCGCCCCCAGACGCCGTTGAGGTTCTGGTTCGTGCCGCTGGTGGTGGAGCTCCAGGTGCTCCCGTTGTATTGCTGGATGATGCCGCTTTGCGCGACCGCGAACGCGTCGCCCCCCGAGCTCTCCCAGACGCCATTGAGGTCCTGGCCCGGCACGCTGTTCATGGAGCTCCACGCGCCCCCGTTGTAGTGCCGGATGGTGCCGGTTTGCCCCACCGCGAATACGTCGCTCCCCGAGTTGCCTCCGACGCCGAAGATGTACGAGCCCGTCCCGCTGGTCATGGGGCTCCACGCGCTCCCGTCGTAGTGCTGGATGGTGCCGGCTCGCCCGGCCGCGAACACGTCGCTCCCCGAGCTGCCCCAAACGCTGCGGAGGTCCAGGCCCGTCCAGCTCGTCATGGCGCTCCACGCGCTCCCGTCGTAGTGCTGGATGGAGCCGGCTTGACCGGCCGCGAACACGTCGCCCCCCGAGCTCCCCCAGACGCTGTTGATGTCCAGCAGGATGATCCCGCTCGTCATGGCGCTCCACGCGCTGCCGTTGTAGTGAAGGACCGTACCGGCAGTCCCGACGGCGAACACATCGCTCCCCGAGCTTCCCCAGACGCCGTTGAGGGTTTCGCTCGTCCCGCTCGTCATGGCGCTCCACGCGCTCCCGTTGTAGTGAAGGATCGTACCGGCGGTCCCGACGGCGAACACGTCACTCCCCGCGCTCCCCCAGACGCCGTTGAGGATCTGGCCCGTGCCGCTGGACATGGCGCTCCACGCGCTTCCGTTGTAGTGCTGGATGACGCCGCCTTGCCCGACCGCGAACACATCGCTCCCCGAGCTCCCCCAGACGCCGTCGAGGACCTCGCCCGTCCCGCTGGACATGGCGCTCCACGCGCTCCCGTTGTAGTGCTGGATGGCACCGCTCCACCCGACGGCGAACACGTCGCTCCCCGAGCTCCCCCAGACGCCGTCGAGGGTGAAAGAAGATTCTTGGGTGAGGAAAGAAGATTGCACGGTCCAGACAAGAGCGCCGAGAGAAGGAGAAGGCTGGCCAATCTTGCTGGCGTTATCGCTGCACCCCGACACCAGCAGGAAGCACAAGCCCGCTAGCGGGGGCGCCAACCGCGCAGCCGATCGCACCAGCATGCTCCCCCTTCCTCGCGGAACTCGCCAAAGATCATCCCGAAGCTCGGCGTGAAGATCTCCGGCGCTTCAGACCTGGGTAGGCGCCTCCTCCGAAAGACGGTACCAGTCGACGCGCCGGGTCGTGATCATCACGATCGCGACCGCCACGAAGAGGAGAATGGCGCCGAGGAGAAGGGCGTAATCCTCCGACTGAAGAATGACGTACAGGAATCCGTAGAGCGTCGCCAGCAAGGCGCCGAACGCGATTCCGCGCGTGGCGCTCCTCAGAACATGCCCCATGTAGAAGGCGATGAGGCCGACACACGCCGCACTCGCGACGAAATAGGCCACCGCGAACGGCAGATGCTCCGAGAGCGAGACGAGCAACAGGAAGAACAGCGCGAGCGCCGCGCCGCACAAGCCGTACTGGATCGGGTGGACCGCCATCCGGCGCAGCACCTCGAACAGGAAGAACGCGACGAAGGTCAGAACGACGAACAGAAGGCCGTACTTCACCGCCCGTTCGGACTGCTGATACACGTCGACCGGCTGGACGAAACGAACCCCGAGATCGGTCTGAAAGAATGGGGGCTTCGCGTCGGGCGCGTCGACCATGAGGCCGCTGCGAATGCCGTCCCGGATCTGCGCGACCGCGTCGTCGACGCCGGTCGCGAAGCGCGAGAGCTTCCAGCGCGCGTCGAACCCCTTCGCGGAAACGTGGCGCTCGTCGGGGAGGAACGCTCCCACAAAGCTCGGGTGCGGCCAGTCGGAATGGAGCTCCACTTCGGTCGTGGCGCCGATCGGAAGAAACATCAGGCGGTCCGTGCCCATGAGCTCGAGGCTGCTCTGGACGGTCATGCGCCGTCCGGCCGTGCCCGCAGGCAGCGGCACGCTGAAGCCGTGCGTGCTCCAGCCCAGGCCGGCGCCGGGGCTCGCGTCGAGGCTCTTGCCGTCCACGGTGACCGTCGGCACCGCGCGGATGCCGCGAGGGTCGGAGACGGCGAACACGATCTCGGCCTTCGGCTCCTCGATGAGCTGGTGCTCCTCCGGGATCCCGAGGCGGGACGGTATCGTGAAGGCCGAGGCGACTTCGGAGACCGACCGGAACACCGGCACGCGGTAGATGCCCCGCTGACGCGTCTCGACGCGCGCTTGCGATCGGATCGAAAGGGAATCCGGCAAGAGCACGGCGACACCGTCGCGCACCTGGTCCGCCCCGCCCTTGGCCCCGGCCGGAACACGCTCGCGGTAGCGCACCACGACGAGCGGCCCGACCAAAGTCTGGCTCTGCGCCGTGCTCGCCGCCACCTCGGCCGTCACCTTCTCGCGATACCGGGAGCGATCCTTGACCACGCCCCAGATCATCAGGAGCGGCACCGTGTACGCGATCGCCACGCCGCCCACCAGAAACGCCTTCAGCAACACGTTGAAACGCAGCATCCAGACCCTCCTGGTTCGGCTTCCCGAGGCATCGCCTCGCCTCAGCGGGCGAAGCGACCGAATGTACTTTATGATACAAAGTACATGCCGCGAGGTTCCGTGTCCAGCGGCAGATTCTTCGCCGGGTCCGTCATTCCCGGGTTGGCGGCGCTTTCTCCTCCCTCGACCACCTGCGCTTCCATTCCGATATGGCTGCCTGTCCCTTCTTCTTCTGCTCCTCGTTGCAGTATTGCTCGATCACGACGCGCGCCGACGTCATCGCCTGGACCTGATCGTACTCGGCGGCCAGATGGCTCCATGCGTAGGCGTCCACCAGGTCCTGGTCGTCATGGGCCCCGTCACGGGACCCCGAGAACAGCTCGGTCGCCAGGAGGCCCATCGCGCGCGTATTCCGTTGCGTCGCGGCCTTGGTCAGCCACCGGATGGCTTCCGATGGGTCCTTCTTGACCCCGGTGCCACGCGAGTACATCGAACCCAGATAGAACTGCGCCTGGTCGTTGCCGCTGTTCGCCGGAGCTCGGAGCCAGCGAGCCGCCTGCTTGAAGTCCTGTTTCACGCCTTCTCCGGAGTAGTAGAGGATGCCCAGGTAGAGCTGAGCGAGCAGATGATTCTGCTCGGCGGCTTTTCGATACCACGAGGCGGCGACCGATTGGTCCTGAGGGACGCCCTTGCCCGCGTCGTAGAGCATCCCCAGGAGAAACTGGGCGTTCGGATCCCGCTTCGCGGCGAGCGGACGCAGCTCGTTCAGGGCTGTCTTGAAATCACCTTCCCCCATGGCTCGGACGGCCTTGTCCGTGGCGGGCGCGGCATGAGAGGGGATGGGGGTGCTCCCGAGGAGGAGGAACAGGAAGAGGCAGGCGATGCCATGGCTCACACTCCGTTTCACCATTCGGCCCTCCACAAGTCCTAGTCGAACCGGAACAGGGTCGTCGTCTTGTCCAGCACGACGCCCGAGGTCCCGGAATAGGTCCACATCCAGTCCGCGGTCCCGGCGAGCGCCTCGAGGCACTCCCGATAGCGGGTCCGATGGCTGTCGTCGAACAGGAGCGTCACGCCCGCGCGGTGTCGGCGCGCTCGAACCTGCTCCAGCACGAACGCGGCACACTCGCCGCGGCACCTTCCGTCGATCGCGATCAGGTCGAACTCCTCGATCGACTCAACGGGGCGCCAGTAGGCGGGGCCTAGATCCCTCTGGAGGACGACGGAGGGAGCCGGCAACCGCGCGCTCGTCAAACCCTGCCAGCGCGGGTCGTGCTCGATGGAGAGCACGGATGCGCCCTGCTTCGCGAACCAGAGGGTAGACGAACCCGCTCCCCATTCCAGAATCCGAAATCCGGATCGCACGCGAGGCGCCAGATCCTCGACCGCCGCGATGGCGTACCTCGGATGCGGCATGTCGAGGATCCGGGGCAGCCGCTCCTCCCGGAGCAGCGCGTACAGCTTGTCGAGGGCGGGGTCCGTCGCGGTGAGCAGCAGGAAGCGCCACGCGCTCGGATGCGCCAGGCGCTTGAGGCGCGCGACCCTCGCCAGCCGGGGGTGGGGCGTCAGAACCCGCTCCGGATTCCGGTTTGTACCAAGGCGTCACCCTCCTCGGGCTCCACGATGCGGCTCTGTGCGCCTTGAACATAGACGAATCCAGAAACGACGGGTGAACGAACCCTCAAGTTCGGACCCGAATCGGGCGATCATTCCTGGATCGGTCTCCTTCACGTCCCAGGGGGTCCCCGTGCGCCAGCTCCTCTTCATCGTCCTCGGCCTCCTCGCGGTCCTGCTTCTCGCGGCCGTCATCTGGACGCCGTATCTCTCGCTGATTCCAGGATTCAAGCCCGACGAATACGGGGGCGTCGCCCAGGTTCGCTTGCTGGGGGCGGGCGCGCTCGTGGCGGTGCTCGCCTTGAGGTTCCTGGTCCGGCCCCCGAGGAAGCCCAACCGGAAGACCGTGGTGTGGTCCGAGTTCGCGAAGTCGACCGGGGGAGCGGTGACCGAGGAGCTGCGCCGGTTCGACAGCTCGGGGATGATCGGCGGATTGACCGTCCGGTGGGACTCACGCGGCGTCGGGATGAAGCTCACCACCTCGAGGGACACGGACGGAAACGACGATACGCGGTTTCACGCCGACGTGCGGCTGACGCGACCGTTCCAGTTTCACCTCGTTCCCGACAGCATGCTGACCAAGGTGCTCTTCTCGTCACAGCTCTGGAACGTGGCGCTGCGGGCGGTGAAGGCGCGGGAAACGCAGGCCGGGATGCCGACGGTGGGGCCCGGCGTGGCCGAGCGCATGGCGTTCATGGCGGCGAAGGAAGTTCTGCTCGGCGATCCGAGGCTCGACGACGCGTTCCTCATCAAGACCGACACGCCCGCGCTCGCGCGAGAGCTCCTGACGGATGCGGGCGTCTCCTCCTGGCTTCTGGAAATGAGCCAGCACTCGAAGAACTGGCAGCTCAGCTTGATGGCGCGGGGCGTCGCGGACGAGTACGAGCTGGCGCTGGCCGTGCCGGGCGTGGTGCTGGACCCGCAGGGACTGGATGCGAGCCGCAAGCTGATGGAAGCCTCGATCCGCTGCCTCTCGGACCGAGGCGCGCTCGCATCACAGAATCCCCGCGCGGCCTAAGGTTGCGCCTAGGCGCTCCTGGGTCGATTCCCCGCCACGACGAGCAACGCTCCTCCGACCAAGGCGACGACGGCGAGTGCCGGTGGAATATGGATGTGCTCTTTCTCCTTCACCGTGATGTCGACCGGCCCGAGCTCGGTGGTGTCCTTGTCCTTCGTATACGTCACACCACCCACGACCAAACCGACGATGCCGAGGATGATGAGCAAGAATCCAAGAATCGTTACTCCGCTCATGATGTCCTCCAATCCCGCACGCCGCGGTGGAACAGCTTCCTCGGCGTACGCATGAAGGCTTAAGCAAGAATCCGACCCCGAAGGCCCCCGCAAACGTAACCGCGCTCGGGACCGACGCTTCGTTCCCGTGAAGACGGGTGTCATCTTCCGATAAAAGTGTCAGCGATTCTTTACCGAAACCGTAGGACCGTTGCACGCTTTACATGGCCGGTTGAAAACGGAGGCCCGTTCCGGAACGGTCACCGAGTCCGACAAGTACCGGTAAATTTCATAACATAGGGCTGCGGTTGCATGGCTTTGTGCGGGTTTCCATGTCGGGCGAAACACAATGATTTCATGGCACATTGCCTGCTTGCCCCGTCGGTGGAATACTACGCGCGGCCAAGGAGGCAACCTCTTCACCCCCCGCACAGAGAGGGAGAGAGTATGAAACCGATGCGTGTGTTTGCCGTGCTGGCGATCGTCGCGATCGCGACGCTGCCGGCGGCCCGGATCGCTAGGAGCGAACCCGGGGGACTTCATCTGAACCTCACTCCATTCGGTGGCTACTGGGATTGGAGCAAGGACGTCAATCTCGACAACAAGGCGATGTTCGGCGGAAGGGTCGGGATCGGCTTCGGACGCTATCTCGGGGTCGAGGGCTACTACAGCTGGATGAAGACCCACACCGAGTACGGAATCGGAGATTCCCTCTTCACGGCAAGCAGCCTCAGCCCGCGTCGTGACATCCAGATCCAAGGATACGGCGCGGACGTGATCCTGAATCTGCTTCCTTCGATCGCGTTCAATCCCTACGTCCTCGGTGGCTGGCACGAGGAGAAGCTTTCTCCGGAGAGCGTGACCCCCGACTTCAACGTCTACAAGAACGGGCTGGAGTTCGGCGGCGGCGTGAAGCTTGGCATGGGACGGCGCGTCGCCCTCCGCGGCGAGATTCGGGACAAGATCTGGAAATTCGATTCGCCTCCGGCGCCGGATAACAAGAGCATCCACAATCTGGTCTACACGGGCGGCATCCAGCTGACGCTCGGCGGCTCCGGACACGGCGGCGACGCCGATCATGACGGGGTGAAGGACAAGGACGACAAGTGTCCCGACACGCCGCGAGGCGCCATCGTGGATGGCTCGGGCTGTCCGGTCGACACCGACGGCGACCACGTTCCGGACGGCATCGATCAGTGTCCCAACACGCCGGCGGGCGCGATCGTGGACGCGCGGGGCTGCCCGAGCGACGCGGACGGGGACGGGGTCTTCGACGGGATCGACCAGTGTCCGGGCACGCCGGCCGGCACGGTCGTGGACGCGCGGGGCTGCCCGCAAGACTCGGACGGGGACGGTGTGCCGGACGGCGTCGACAAGTGCGCGAACACCCCCGCGGGAGCGAAGGTGGACGCGACCGGGTGCCCCGTCGATTCCGACAACGACGGTGTTCCGGACGGCATCGATCAGTGCCCGGGCACGCCGCCGAACACGAAGGTCGACGCGCGCGGCTGCTCCGCGGATTCGGACAACGACGGCGTTCCGGACGACAAGGATCTCTGCCCGAACACGCTCCCGAACGTGAAGGTGGACTCCGACGGCTGCCCGATCGAGCTGAGCGAGAAGGAGACCGAGCTCCTGGACAAGGGCCGGATCACGACGCGCGAGATCCACTTCACGACGGCCAAGTGGGACATCCTTCCCGAGTCCGAGCCCGTGCTCGACGACATCGGCAAGGTGCTCATCCAGTGGCCCCAGCTGCGGATCGAGATCGGCGGGCACGCCGACGCGCGTGGATCCGACGCCTACAACATGACCCTGACCCAGAAGCGCGCGCAGGCCGTGCTGGATTGGCTGATCGCGCACTATCCCCAGATCAACAAGGATCAGTACACGGCCGTGGGATACGGGGAGCGCCGGCCCATCGCGTCCAACAAGACGGTCGAGGGCATGGCAAAGAACCGCCGCGTGGAATTCAAGGTGCTCAACACGGAAGAGCTGAAGAAGGAGCGCGAGCGCCGGCGGTTGCTGAAGAAAGGGGAGTAGCGGAGTCAGCCGCGGCTCCCTCAGGGAGGGAGAGAGGCCCAGGGCCTCTCTCCCGACCCGTTCAAACCGAAAGGAGATCTCTATGAACGCTCTGGGTCATGCGATCCGGGGGATATCGCGGCGCGGCCTGGCGCTGGCTTTCTTCCTGGCTGTCTCATTGCCCGCGCTCGCCTGGGCTCAGCTCGATTCGGCGAGCACGAGCGCGAGCCATTCGGCGAGCTCGACGACCACGACGACGACCGAGACGACCGACTTCGTCTCCGACTGGAGGTTCTGGGCCCTGCTCGGGGCCGTGCTCCTCGTGATCCTGATCATCGCGATGAGCCGCGGACGGGGCGACCGGGTCGATCGTACGACCGTCGTGAAGTAGCGAACCAAGGCGAGCCCTCCCGCTCCCTGGTCGAAAGCCCGCACCGCAGTTCCGGGTGCGGGCTTTTTCGTTTCGCTACCTGGTGACCCGCTCGCTCTCCACGACCACGGCGGCCGTCTCGGTCCCGACCGTGAAGGCCGCGTGGAAGACGCCTTTCACCGCGACCTTCGCGCCCTCGCGGGGCGCTCCGCCTTCCTTGGAGACCACGTAGATCCGGCCGGTGCCGTCGTCGAGCTGATATTCGCCCGTGCCCAGGATGCCGATGGCCTGGGTCACCGATCCGGCGATCTGGACGGTCTGCCCATCGAAGTGGCTCGGGTCGTCCAGAAGCGTCTTGATGGGCGTCGCTCCCTTGCAGCCGGAGAGAAGGAGCAGGGCAGCGAGGGATAGCAGGAGCCACGGCGCGAGGCCGCGGAACAGGGGTGGCTTCATGGTTCCTCCTCGGGGGGTCGTCCGGGTGACGAATCGCGGGATTATGTCAGAGCCTGATCGGGGCGAGCCACCGGCATTTCAGCGATCCTGGGTACGCCGGGGTCCGACGATGCCCCGATCCGAACAAGCAACTCGACGACGGACATGTTGCCCTCGAGGCCGCTGGACCGCCAAGGCCAAGAAGCGCATCGCGCTATCGCTCCGCCGCGTCCAGAGGCGGGAATTGGCACGTCTGTTGAGAGGGAAAGGGGCCGTTTTTTCCCATCACCCGACTCCTGGCCGGCGAACAGCTCGACCGAACTTCGGAGTCACCGGATCCCCAGTACCATGCCGCCGCTCCATGACGGAGGGCGGCAGCAAGGAGGTAAGGCATTATGAAGCAGATGGTTACGTTCCTCTTGGGAGCGGTCATTGCGACGGCATTCGCCGCCGCCTCGTTCGGGCAGACGACCGACCCGGGAGCCACCGACAAGAACGCGCCCGCGACGCAACCGAGCTCGAGCGCGCAGACGCCCAACGCGGCCACGCCCGCGACGCCGGCACCCGACGCGACGAAGGCTCCGGACGCCACCGCGCAGCCCGCGCAGACGGCTCCGGCACCGGCTTCCGAGCCGGCCAAGAGCAACCCCGCGATGGACCGGATCAATGAGCGTGGGGCGAAAGCCTCGGCCAAGATGCGCGCCGACGTCGAGAAGAAGCTGGACGAGATCGAGAAGCAGGTCGAGAACGAGGCGCAAAGCAAGGGTGACGCCGCGGTCGCGGGTAGGATCGCGACCGAGTTCGGCCTCACGGCGGACGCCTTCACCGCGGAGAAGGCGCAGTACGGACGCGGCTACGGCGAGCTCGTGATCGCCCACACGCTCCTCGCGAACGCGAAGACCGACGCGACCATCGCCGATCTCTTCGCGCTGCGGTCCCAGGGAGCGGGCTGGGGAGTGATCGCGGCCGGCCTGGACCTCAAGCTCGGAGAAGTCGTTCCGGCGGTTCGGAGCGAGGGCCGGGTGGCGATGGGCCTCGAGAAGAGTGACGGCAAGGCGGCCCTGATCCATGTGGCGGCCGCGGGCTCCACCAAGACCAAGGCGGCCTCGAAGCCCGCCGCGGCCAAGGGCGAGGCCAAGGCCGGGGCATCGGCGGAAGGCGCCGGGGTGGGAGTGGGCGGCGGCGTGGACATCAACAAGGCCACCGGCAAGTAGCCCAGATCCGAGAATCGTTTTTTTGAGGCGAGGGCCGTCGGGAAGTTTCCCGGCGGCCCTTTGGCTTGTCTGTAAGTAGCGGGACGGCTTTACGTTGAATCCTCAAGGCCCCCGACGATCCTGCCGATATATGCGCGGACACTGCTCCTGGGAGGTGTGCGCGCCATGGATCGACGTTACTTCGCCTCGCTCCTCTTCCGACTGACGCTCGTCCTCGTCGCGGTGATGCTGTCCGTGAGGGCGATCTATGCCTTGGAGGGCGACGCGCAGGCCTGGTGCCTCGCCGGGCTATTCGGGGCGAGCGCGGCAGCGCTCCTGATCCGCCCGATGCTCATTCCCACCCCCGGCAAAGCGAGCCACGTCCTGAGTCCCGCCTCGGCCTTCTTCCTGGCGGGTCTGTTCCTCTTCCCCGCGGGGCCCCTCGTGACCGCGATCGCCTTCGCGCTGGGGCTTTCCGGGCTGGTGAACGGCACGCGCCCCCACAAGGTGCTGCTCCAGCTCTCGGTCTCGGTGATCGTGTTCGGGGCGTGCTCCTACTACCTGAAACTGGGACCGAAGACCGGCGACCCCTTGGTCCCTCCGCCCGAGCTGGTCGCGATGGAGATGCTCGTGGGCCTCTGCGTGCTCATCGCGCAGCTCATGCTTCGGAGCATCGCGATCCGGCTCGAGCGCGGCGAGGAAGCGCCGCACTGGGGAGCGTTCCAGCCGCATGCCATGCTGGAGGCCCTCTACTGCCTCGCCCTCGCCGTTCCGATTTCCGTGCTCGCCCGGATCCATCTGGCGCTGCTCTCGGTCGTGTACGTCTACGCGGGCCTCACGTGGTGGTTCCTGGAGCGCTACCGGCAGCACCTGAGGGCGCTGGACCACGAACAGGCGATCGTGGAGGACGCGTGGCCGCATCCGCTCCGGCGCAAGACCGACGTTGCCGAGCAGGAGCGGCGGCGCAAGGTGGCTTGATTCGCGGTCAGACGGTCTGCCTGGCTCCGTAGCGCGAGACGACGTACTCGTCCACCAGCTTGAGGAACTCCGCGGCGAGGGTGGGTCCGCGGAGCGTCGCGACCTGCCTGCCGTCGACGAACACCGGAGCCTTGGGCTCTTCCGCCGATCCGGGAAGCGAGATCCCGATATTCGCGTGGCGCGACTCGCCCGGTCCGTTGACGACGCACCCCATCACCGCGACCCGCATCTCCTCCACGCCCGGATAGAGCGCCTTCCAGTGGGGCATCCGTTCTTGCAGGTATAGGTTCACCGTCTCCGCCAGCTCCTGGAAGAAGGTGCTCGTGGTGCGGCCGCATCCCGGGCAGGACGTGACTTGCGGCTGGAAATGCCGGATGTCGAGCGATTGCAAGATCTGCTGGCAGACGCGCACCTCCTCGCGCCGGTCGCCGCCGGGGGAGGGGGTCAGGCTCACGCGGATCGTGTTCCCGATTCCTTCGAGGAGGAGCGCGGAGAGCCCCGCGGTCGAGGCCACGACGCCTTTCATGCCCATGCCCGCCTCGGTGAGGCCGAGGTGGAGCGCGTAGTCGGTCTCGGCGGCGAGCCGGCGATAGATCGCGATGAGGTCCCGCACGCCTGAGACCTTGGCCGAGAGGACGATCCGATCGTGAGCCTGCCCGAATTCCTCGGCGAGCGCCGCGGAGCGGACCGCGCTCTGGAACATGGCTTCGAGGGTGACTTCCTGCGGCTCCAGCGGCTCGGAGCGGCGCGCGTTCTGGTCCATGAGCTCCGTCAGGAGCTCCCGGTCGAGCGATCCCCAGTTCACGCCGATCCGCACCGGCTTTGCGTTCTCCACCGCGACTTCGATGATGCGCCGGAAGTGCGCGTCGTGCCGCGCGCCCGCGCCGACGTTGCCTGGATTGATGCGGTACTTGTCGAGCGCTCGAGCGCATTCGGGGTGGTCGGTGAGGAGGATGTGGCCGCTGAAGTGGAAGTCACCGATGATGGGGGCCGTGACGCCCGCGTCGCGCACGCGGCGCACGATCTCCGGCACGGCCTGCGCGGCCTCGGGGGTGTTGACCGTGATCCGGACGAGCTCCGAGCCCGCCTGCGCGAGCTCGATGGTCTGACGAGCGGTGGCTTCGGCGTCGGCGGTGTCCGTGTTGGTCATGGACTGGACCGCCACCGGACGGTCGCCCCCGATGGCGATCGAGCCGATACGCACGAGGGTGGAGTGGGACGTCATGATGGCCCCAGTCTACCACGGCGGCCATGCTATCCTCGATGCATGAGCACGCAGATCCGGGCCATGTTCGCCTCCATCGCGAGGCGATACGACCGCGGGAACCAGGTCCTTTCGCTGGGCTTCCACCACGCGTGGCGGCGGGCGACCGTGCGGGCGAGCGGCGCGAAGCCGGGAGACCGGGTCCTGGATTGCGCCACCGGCACCGGGGACCTGGCCTTCGAGTTCCAGCGCGCGGTCGGACGGCAGGGGCGCGTGATCGGGACCGACTTCTGCGCCGAGATGCTCGACGTCGCGCGCGCGAAGTCGGAGCGGGAAGGAGCTCCGACGCAGTTCGAGGAAGCGGACACGCTGGCCCTCCCGTACGACGACGCCTCGTTCGACATCGCGTCGATCGCGTTCGGCATCCGGAACGTGGACGATCCCGCGCGCGGCGTGACCGAGATGGCGCGGGTGGTGCGCCCGGGCGGCGTGATCGCCGTTCTCGAGTTCGGGCAGCCCGGGGGCGCCGTGTTCGGACCGATGTACCGCTTCTACAGCGCGCACGTGATCCCGAGCATCGGCGGCTGGCTGACCGGCAAGCGGTACGCCTACGAATACTTCCACCGGACGTCCTCGGAATTCCCCGCGGGCCCCGCGTTCGTCGCGCTCATGGAGAACACCGAGCGGTTTTCCGACGTGCGGTCGCGCCCGCTCATGGGCGGCATCGCGCACGTCTACGTCGGAACGGTGGGGGATCCCCGGTGAGCTTCTCCGTCCGCCTGCCGGTGCGCTTTCAGGACGTGGATGCGGGCGGCGTCCTCTTCTTCGGGAGGATCTACGACTACTGCCATCACGCGTACGAGGAATTCTGGGGAACCCAGGGCGTCGATCGCGCCCATTTCTTCGCGGGCGCGGAGTACCTGGTTCCGATTGCGCACTCCGAGGCGGATTACCGCCGTCCCATCCGCCACGGGGACCGGCTCGACGTGCGCGTCGACGTCACGCGGGTGGGGCGCGCTTCGTTCGCGCTGCGCTACCACGTGACCGGGCCGGAGGGCTTGGACGACCTTCGCGTCGAGGCGTCGACGGTCCACGCGTTCGTGGACCGGGCGACCATGAAGCCGATCCCGATCCCCGAGCCGCTACGCGCGATTCTCCTGCGCCATCTCCTCCGCGAGCCGGCTCCGAATCTCGCCACGTAGGAGCTTCCCCGCGCCGCTTCGAGGCAGACGCTCCACGACGTGGAGCCGCCGCGGGAGCTTGTAGGGAGCGAGCGTTCGGCCGGCGTGCTCCCGAAGACCCTCGAGCGTCACCTCGGCGCCGGGACGGCGCACCACGACCGCCGCCACCTCGTGCCCCCAGCTGCCCGCCGGGAGCGCCACGACGCAGACCTCGGCCACGCTCGGGTGGCTCCGAAGCGCTTCCTCGACCTCGGCGGGCGAGACGTTGAGCCCACCGACCACGGCGCGGTCTTCCCGGCGGTCGAGCACGCGAAGGCGTCCCGCCGCGTCCCAGACGCCGAAGTCGCCCGTGCGAAACCATCGACGATCGAACGAGGATTCTCCTCGGTCGGGATCGTCGAAGTAAGCCTCGGCCACCATCGGCCCACGGACGAAGATCTCTCCCTCGATCCCGGGGCCGAGCGCCCGCCCGTCCGTGTCCCGGATCTCGACGCTCGCGAAGGGGAGCGGCCGCCCGACCGTGTCGAGCGCGTCGGGCCAGTCGCGCGGCGAGAGCGTCGTGACCTGTGACGCCGTCTCGGTCATGCCGTAGGTCGGAAGCGCGCGAAGCCCACGATCCCAGGCCGCGCGCAGCAGGGCTGCCGGGGCGGGACCGCCTCCCACCAGCGCCGCGCGGAGCGAGTCGGGGAAGGGACTCGCCCCTCGCGCCTCGAGGAGCCGCTCGAGCATCGGCGGCACCAGCGAGACGAGGGTGACGCCTTCCTGGTCGATGGCTCGATTCACGGCCCCCGCGTCGAAGCGCCCGTGGAGCAGCGCCGCCGTTCCATAGGCGGCGCTCCGGGTGAGGATCGAGAGCCCGCCCACGTGATGGAGCGGCAGGCAAGAGAGCCAGACATCGTCCGCGCGGACACCGAGGTTCCTCGCGGACGCGAGCGCGCTCCAGAGAAAGTTCCCGTGCGTGAGCACCACGGCACGCGGCGCGCCCTGGGTGCCCGAGGTGAAGAGGATCGCGGCCGGAGCGTCCAGGCGCCGCTCGAAGAGGGGCGGCTCCGCCGCGCGTCGGGCCTGCGCCGGAGCGGTCGCCGCGGGGGTTGCCGTCAGGGCGAGGTCCACCTGGGCGCGTTGCCGGAGCGCGACGCGCTCGGGCTCGGTGAGCGCCGGGCCGAGCGGCACCGGCAGGAGCCCGACGCGGTGGAGCGCATGGAGGGTGGTCGCGACGTGGAGCCCTTCCTCCGCTCCGAGCTCGACCGAGACGTGCTCCCCCGACACGAGCCCCTGCTCGAAGAAGGAAGCAGCCGCTTCCGAGACCGCCTCCTCGAGACGGCCGTAGGTCCAGACTTCGTCTCCGGACCGGAGGGCCATCCGGTCGGGGCTCACGCGAGCCCAGAAGGAGACCGGATCCCAGGTGACGCTCACTCAGCCTCCACGATCACGGCGTCACGCCAGAACTCCTCCGGCAGCGTGATGCCGAGGCCGGGCGTCTCGGGAACCAGGATCGTCCCTCCGGACGGGGCGTTACCCGAAGTGAGGTCTTCGAGAAGCGCGTCCCCCGTGGCGAGACCGTGGGCGAAGGGCGTCTCTCCCAGCGAGGCCGCGAAATGAAGGGCCGCGGCACGCCCGATCGCCGATTCCACGAGTGTCGTCACGACCACCGGCAAGGGGCCCTCCGACGCCACGTTCTGGACCGAGCGCGCCTCGCGCAGCCCGCCGAGGGCCATCGGCTTCAGGATGAGGATGTCGGCGGCGGACCGGTAGAGGATCATCTCGGCGCTCCGCGTGTCCCGCACCGATTCGTCCGCCGCGATCCGGACCGGAGAGTCCCGGCGCACGCGCGCCATCCCCTCGAGATCGTCGGCCGGGACCGGCTGCTCCGCGAACTCCAGATCGAAGGCCGCCAGCGCGCGGAGCGCGGAGAGGGCCTGTTCGGTGCTCCACGCCTGGTTGGCGTCGACGCGGATGCGGACGTCGGCGCCGACCGCCTCGCGCAGCGCTTCGAGCCTGGCGACGTCTTCGCGGGGATCCGCCCCACCGACCTTCAGCTTGAGGGTGCGAATCCCCGAGGAGACGGCGCGCGCTCCCAGCTCCGCGGCGCGATCGGGCGGGAGGCGCGGGATCGTGGCGTTCACCGGCACCTCGCGGAGCGTCGCCACCCCCCCGAGATACCGCGCCAGCGGCAGATCCTTCCCTTGCGCGATGAGATCGTGGAGCGCGACATCGATCGCGGCCCGGGCGGTGGAGGTGGCCGCCACCGGCGCGAGCACCGCGAGATCCGCGATCGCCGCGGCGTACCCATCGCGCCCCATCCCCACGAGCTTCGAGAGCGCGAGCTTGAGGCCCGCGCCCGCCGAGGCGTGGGTCTCGATACCGAATCCGGGGAACGGAGCGGCGTCGCCGAGACCCACGCGCCCCAGGTCGTCTTCGAGCGCCAGGATCCAGCCCCGGCGCTCCTTCACGTCGCCGTCGCTGCTCGGCCAGGGATCCCGCAGCGGGAGGGAATAGGGCTTGATGCGCGCGCGGACGATGCTCACGGGATCGTAATCCCGGCGGCGAAGAGGAGGCCGAAGAGGACATGGAGGCGCGCCGTGCCGAAGAGCGCGGCGTTGAGCGATGTGCCGTCCTCCCGCCCCAGGACGCGGCGGCCCTCCGCGAGCGCGAGGGGAGCCGTGATCCAAGGGAGAAGGGCCCAGGCGCCGGCGCGTCCCCCCGCGAAGAGCGCCGCGGGGGAGGCGTACGCCGCGACGAGGAGCGCCAGGTATTCCGCACGCGCGCCGCGGCGTCCCACGCGGACGGCCACGGTCCGCTTTCCCGCGGCGCGGTCCCCGTCGAGGTCGCGCACGTTGTTCACGACGAGGATCGCGCTCGCGAGGGCTCCAACCGGGACGGCGGCGAGGAGCGCGTCGGGTGAGAAGGCCCGAACCTCCACGAAGTAGGTGCCGCAGACCGCGACCACGCCGAAGAAGAAGAAGACGAAGAGCTCGCCGAGGCCATGGTACGCGAGTGGCCAGGGCCCGGCCGTGTAGGCGGCTCCCGCCAGGATCGAAGCGAGGCCGATCCCGACGACGATCCACCCGGCCTGGGAGACGAGATAGACGCCGGCCAGCGCGGCCGCGAGAAAGGAGAGCGCGATGCCCGTCCTCACCTCCGCGGGCGTGAGCCAGCCCATCGCGAGCGCGCGCGGAGGACCAAGACGCTTTGCGGAATCCGCGCCGCGCCGAAAGTCCCCGAGATCGTTCACGAGGTTCGTTCCGATCTGGATCAGGATCGCGCCCCCGAGCGCGGCGAGCGCGGGACCGAGGCGGAACGCGTGATCGCGCGCGGCGAGGGCCGAGCCGACCGCCACGGGGACGACCGCCGCCGCCAGGGTCGGCACGCGGGCCGCGAGAAGCCACGCGCGGACGCGGCCGGGGGTCGGGGTCACGGCGGGCTCAGGGCAGACGCCGGAACTTCGAGAAGTCGGGCTTTCGCTTCTCCACGTAGGCGTTCCTGCCCTCCTGGGCCTCTTCGGTCATGTAGTAGAGAAGCGTGGCGTTCCCGGCGAGCTCCTGCAGCCCCGCCTCTCCATCCGTCTCCGCGTTGAAGGAGGCCTTGAGACAGCGGAGCGCGAGCGGGCTCATCGCGAGCATCTCGCGGCACCAGGCCACCGTCTCCTCCTCCAGCCGCCCGACCGGAACCACCGTGTTCACGAGCCCCATCGCGAGCGCCTGGGCCGCGTCGTACTGGCGGCAGAGGTACCAGATCTCCCGGGCCTTCTTCTGGCCCACGATCCGAGCGAGGTAGGAGGCCCCGAACCCGCCGTCGAAGGAGCCGACCTTGGGGCCGGTCTGCCCGAACCGCGCGTTCTCCGCCGCGATCGTGAGATCGCACACGACGTGGAGCACGTGTCCGCCGCCGATCGCGTATCCGGCGACCATGGCCACCACCGGCTTGGGGAGAGAGCGGATCTGCTTCTGAAGATCGAGCACGTTGAGGCGCGGAACCTGGTCCTCGCCGACGTAGCCCGCGCTGCCGCGCACGCGCTGGTCTCCGCCCGAGCAGAACGCTTCGGTTCCTTCCCCGGTGAGGATCGCCACGCCCACGTCGGGGTCCTCGCGGACGTCCTCGAACGCCTGGATCATCTCGCGCACGGTGAGCGGCCGGAACGCGTTCCTCACGTCGGGCCGGTTGATGGTGATCTTGGCGATCCCCTCCGCCTTCTCGTATCGGATGTCCGTGAACGCGCGCGCGGTCTTCCACGCGACGCGGGAGGGCTGGCTCGTGATCGTCGTCGGGTTCATCTCGGGGTTCCTCTCTCGATGTCTAGGTCGCGGCGTTCTCGGCCGGCTGAGGGACGAGCACGCCCCAGTGCGCGGCGAGCGCGCGGGCGAACGCGTCAGGAGCTTCCAGGTGCACGGTATGGCCCGCGCCGGGGACGACGACGCAGCGCGCTCCCGGCACCGCCGCGGCGGACCGGCGGGCCACCTCGGCGTACTTGGGGTCGCGCTCGCCCGCGAGGAAGAGGGCCCCCGGGCCGAGCTCCGGAAGCCGTCCCCCCAGGTACTCGTGCGCGCCCTGGCCCATGCCGCGGAGGGAGCGGGCGAGCCCCGCGGGGGAATTGGCGAGCCGTCGCGCGTGGAGCCGGGCGCGCGTCGAGGAATCGAGCTCCCACTGCGTCTCGAAGAGCGGAAGGGTGCTCCAGTAGTCCGCGAACCACTCGATGCCCCGCTCTTCGATCCGCGTTGCGAGCTTGTCGTCCTCGTGACGTCTGCGCTCCCGTGCCTCCGGGTCCTCGATGCCCGAGGAGGCGCTCTCCAGAACGAGCGAGCGCACCCGCTCGGGACGGGACAGCGCGACATGGAGCGCGACCCGTCCTCCCATGGAGTAGCCGACCCAGTCGGCCTGCGGGATGCCAAGCGCGGCCATGATCCCATCCAGATCCTCGACGGTCTCCCGCATCGTGTACCGGGCGGGATCCGTGGGCGCCTCCGATCCGCCGTGCCCCGCGAGGTCCACCGCGATCGCCGCGCGCCCCATGCTCCGGAGCGACGGGACGAGATCGGACCAGTCGAGGCTCGATCCGCTGAAGCCGTGAAGGAGCACCACGGCGGGCTCGGAGGCGGGATCCCCGGTGACGTCGACGTGATACCGAGCTCCGCGCGCGTCGAGGGTCATCGTTCCATCTTCTCCAGCGTCCGGACGATGTCGTCCCAGACCGCGTGATGCCAGGCGCGGTTCCGGTTCCGGTCGGTCCGGACCTCGATGACCTCGGTGGCGCGAGCATGAAGGGAATCGGCGACGCGGCGCTGCACATCTTCCCAGCGTTCGGGCCGCGCGTACGGGAGCCCGTACAGGGTGGCGATCGCGGAGAAGTCGAGGCCGTGCGGGGTCCCGAAGTATCGCTCGAACGCCTCGTGCCTCGCCGCGGGCAGGAAGGAGAAGATGCCGCCACCGTCGTTGTTCACGACCACGATCGTGGCCGCGACCCGCTTCCCGCGGGCCATGTGGAGGGCATTCAGATCGTGGTGGAAGGACAGGTCTCCCGTCACGAGGAGGAGCGGCGCGTCGGAGCCGGCGCTCGCGCCGAGGGCGCTCGAGACGACGCCGTCGATGCCGTTCGCGCCTCGATTCGCCAGCACGCGGATCCGTCGCGGCAGCGCGGGAACGAAGGCGTCGAGGTCCCGGATGGGCATGCTGTTCCCCACGAAGAGGATTCCATCCTCCGGGAGCGCGTCCAGGAGCGCGGGATAGAGGGCACCCTCCGTGATCGCGTCGTCCCGGCGCGTGTGCCTGGCCAGGATCTCGCGCGCGTCGCCGTCGGCGCGCGTGATCTCCTCGCGCCAGCTGGGCAGGGGATCGGTCGACCCGTCCAAGGCTTCCGCGAGCGCGGCGGCGGTCTCCTCTGGATCCGCGGCGATCACCTCGCGCGCGCGGCGGGCGGGACTCCGCCATTCCGCCGCGGGATCCACCAGGACGTGCGACGCGCCGGGATGGCGGGCCGCGTAGACATGGTAGACCTTGGACGTGAGCGCCGCGCCGAACTGGAGGACCAGCTCGGGGCCGAATCGCTCGGCGAGCGACGGGACGCGGAGGAACGTATCGTACGCGCCGAGGAACGGGGCGCCGTACCGGATCTGGGAGGCCGGATCGGCCAGCACCGGATAGCCGGTCACGTCGGACAGCCGGGCGATCGCGCGCGCGAACCCCGGGCCATTGTCGTCGGGACCGCACACGAGAAGCCCGCGGCGGAGCGACCGCACGGTCTTCGCGAGGCGCTCGACGGAGCGACGCGACGGGCGCACGGCTTCCGGGGCGACGTGGCTTTCGGGAAGCGCGACGGGCCATGGCGGCATCGCGTCCGGCTCGGGCAGGAGCGGCTCGCGGAAGGCGAAGTTCACGTGCACCGGTCCCGCGGGCGCGCGCCAGGCTTCCGCGGCCGCGCGCGTTCCCAGCGAGGCGGCGTACTCCAGCATCGCGCGCGAGTCCTCGGGGATTCCCACCTCCACGAACCACCGCACGAGATCGCCGTAGAGCTTGATCTGATCGATGGTCTGCGGCGCGCCCGTGTCCCGCAGCTCGGGGGGGCGGTCGGCGGTCGCGAGGATCAAGGGCACGCGCGCGGAGGAGGCTTCGACGACGGCTGGGAAGTAGTTCGCCGCCGCGCTTCCGGACGTGCAGACGAGCGCGACGGGACGACGGGAGGCCCTGGCCAGGCCCAGCGCGAAGAACCCGGCCGCGCGCTCGTCGAGCGAGACGTGGGTCTCGATCGGGGAGCGGTCGAAGGCGAGCGCGAGGGGCGCGGAGCGCGATCCGGGGCAGAGCACCGCGTCGCGGATTCCGGCGGCGTGAAGGGCCGCGACGAAGCGCGACGCCCACGTGACGTTCAGGGCGCCGGGCGACTGGGCCGTATCCGGCGCCTCGGCTCCTTGTGCTTCGGCGTCAGGCGCGCGCGATCGCATCCAGCATCCCCTGCATCTTGAGCTCCGTCTCGTTCCACTCCAGCTCGGGGTCCGAGCCTTCCACGATGCCCGCGCCGGCGAAGACGCGGGCCTGGTTGCCGCGGATCGCGATCGAGCGGATGCCCACGGCGAAATCGCCGCAGCCCGAATCGCCGACCCAGCCGATGCCGCCGCTGTACCAGCCTCGACTCCCGCCTTCGATCCCCGCGATCCAGTCGAGGGCTTCGCCCTGGGGCGATCCGGCCACGGCCGGAGTTGGATGGAGGCGCGAGATCAGGTCCAGAACATGGGCGCCCTGGGTGCCACCGGTCAGCCGGGTTCGGAGATGCAGCAGGCCGGGCAACCGCATCACCTCGGGCCCGATGCTCTCGAGTCCGGAGCAGATCGGATTCAAGGCGTCGATCAGATGACGAACCACCAGCTCATGCTCCGCCCGATCCTTGATGCTGTGAAGCAGAGCGTCGGCCAGGGCCTCGGTATCGTCGCCGGGGCCGCAGCGTTGCGTTCCGGCAACGGCCTCGGTGGCCAGGCCCGCCCGAAGACCATGGACGAGCCGCTCGGGGCTGGCTCCCAGGAACGCGTTGCCCCTCCCATCCTCGATGAGAAACCGGTAGCAGGTCGGATACGCCTCCCGGAGGGAAGCGTAGACGCTGAGAGCGCTCTGCCCCGGCCCGAGCGGGACGGTCCGCGAGCGCGCGAGCACGGCTTTGAGGAGCGCGCCCTCTTCGATTCGGGCCAGCGTCCTGCGGACCGCGTCGATCCATGCTTCGCGATCCCAGCTCTCGCTCGAGGACGGGGACGGCGCCGTGCCCGCGTGGCTCGGGGGCGCGGCGGGCCCCTTCCAGTGGATGGATTGGGTCCCGCCGTTCGCTTCCAGGAGGATTCGCTCGGGCACGACGAACGAGAGATCGGGAAAGCCCGGCCACCCGCGCCTTCCATCGCTCTCCAGAGCGAACCCGCCGACGGCCAGAACGCGGTCGTGCGCGCTCCGGGGCTCGAATCCCGAAAAGGCGGCGTCGAGCCGGTTCCGCGCCTCCGCGAATCGCGCGGGTCCGGACGCCTCGATCCGTCGAACCGCGCCGATTCCGGCAAAGCTGAGATCGGACGTCTCCCACACGGCCAGTGGCTCGCCCGCGATCTCGTGCCGGATCGCCAGGAGACATTCCCACGCGGACGTGCCGGAAGCCCAGGATGTCTCCGCGACGAGCGGCTCGTAGGGCTGGGACACGGTGGCCATTCCGGGCAGTATAGTGACCCTGCCCGGGACCCGTGAATCCCAAAGTCCAAGGCTGGCCTAAGCCCGCCGGCCTGTCGTATCTTCCCGCGCGTGATTTCCTCCCTCCTGGTGCACACGGGCCTGGGCCTCTTGCTCGGGTTCCGGCACGCCTTCGAGGCGGACCACATCGCCGCCGTGGCCACCATCGTGAGCCGCGAGCGGAGCGCCTGGCGGTCCGGCGCGATCGGCGCGTGCTGGGGCGCCGGACATCTCTCCTCGCTCCTCCTCATCGGGTTGCCGGTCGTGGGGCTGGGCCTTCGTTTCCCGCGCGGTCTGGACGCGCCGCTCGAGCTGGGCATCGCGACGATGATCGTGTTCCTCGGCATCGGAGGGCTGACGCGGAGCCACGGCCGGCCGATCCACTCGCATTCACTTCGCGGTCTGGGGAGACGCCCCTTCTGGGTCGGAGCGGCGCACGGGCTCGCGGGAAGCGGCGCCCTCACGCTCGTGATCCTGGCCACGGTGCCCTCGCGCGCCGAAGGGCTCCTGTACCTGGGCACGTTCGGATTCGGCTCGATCCTGGGCATGGCCCTGGCCAGCGCCATGCTCTCGATTCCGCTGGCGCTCTCGGGGCTGAGCGACCTCGTCACCACGCGAATCGCGCGGGCGGTATCGGTTGCGAGCATCGCGTTCGGCCTCTTCTACGGGGCCACCACCCTGGCGGCGGCGATATCCGGGCACCGGCTTTCATGATCGGGCTTCCCGCTTGACGGGCGGAAAAGTTGGTGACAATATTCACAATCTCGTTTCAGGGCGGAGGGATTTCCGCCCGCCGCCAATGACCCCAAGCATCTGGTGGCCGGAGACTTGAGCGCTCTCGAACCCAAGAAAATCGTTCCAGTCGTCCTGGCCCTGCTCGTTCTGGGCGGATGGGCGTTTTTCGATGCGTTCAGCAACGTGGGCTACGGCCCCACCCAGCCGGTTCCCTTCAGCCACAAGATCCACGCCGGCGACAACAAGATCCCCTGTCTCTACTGCCACTCCAACGCGGAGCGCTCGCGGCACGCCACGATCCCCGCGATGGCGGTCTGCATGAACTGCCACAGCGTGGTGAAGACCGACAGCCCCTACATCCAGAAGGTCACGAAGTACTACCAGGCGGGGACTCCCTTGCCCTGGATCCGCGTCCACCGGGAGCCCGACTACGTCTACTTCAGCCACCAGTGGCACATCGCGCGGGGCTTCGCCTGCCAGAAATGCCACGGGGAAGTGCAGACCATGAGCGTGATCCAGCAGTCCAAGGATCTCAAGATGGGCTTCTGCATCAGCTGCCACCGCCAGAACAAGGCGCCCACCGACTGCAACACGTGCCACGTATGACGGAGCCCACGACTCGTCGCCACTGGGCAACCCTCGCGGAGCTCGAGGAGCGTCCCGAAGTGGAATCGCTGCGGGAGCGCGAGTTCCTGACGCCCTCGGAAGAGCCGACCGAGATTCCGTCGCGGCGTGAGTTCTTGAAGCTGATCGGCGCCGGCGCCGCGTTCGCCGCGGCCGGCTGCGCCCGGAAGCCGGTCGAGAAGATCCTTCCGTACATCAAGACGCCCGAGGAGATCATCCCCGGGAAGGCCGTGTGGTACGCCTCCACGTGCGGCGAGTGCCCGGCGTCGTGCGGTCTCCTCGTGAAGACGCGCGAGGGTCGCCCGATCAAGCTCGAGGGGATGAAGGAGCACCCCCTGAATCGCGGCGGGCTCTGCGCGCGCGGTCAGGCTTCGCTCCTCAATCTCTACGATCCCGACCGGTTGAAGGGACCTGTCGCGGTGGAACGCGCCTCCGGCGCCGCCAAGGCGGTCACCTGGGGCGGGCTCGACGGACGCGTGGCCAAGGCGCTGCGCGACACGAGCCAGGGGGGTGGGAAGGTCGTGCTGCTCACCGGAACCCTCACCAGCCCGACCACGCGGGCGCTGATCGGGGAGTTCCTCGCGGCGTTCCCGGGCGCATCGCACGTGATCTACGACGCCGTGTCGAGCGACGCGATCGCGAAGGCGCTGGAGCTCTCCTACGGAGAGCGCCAGATCCCGCGCTACCGGCTCGACCGGGCGGACCTCATTCTGACCGTCGGCGCCGATCCCCTCGGAACGTTCCTCTCGCCTCCGGAATTCGCCCGCGACTTCGCGTCGCGCCGCCGCCCGGAGGCGGGATCGATGTCCAAGCTCGTGGCGATCGAGTCGATCCTGACCCTGACGGGCACGAACGCCGACGTGCGGCATCGCGTGCGTCCCGAGCACCTGCTGGGCGTGACGCTGGCGATCGCCCACGAGCTCCACGTGCGGAACCCGCGCGGCGCGCTCGCGGGGAACGCCGCGGTCCAGGGCGCGCTGCGCGACTACGCCTCCGAGAGCGCCGAGCGGGACGCCGGCCTCCCCCCCGGCACGCTCGCCGGTCTCGCGGACGAGCTGTGGGCGAATCGGGGCAAGAGCCTCGTCCTGGCGGGGCCCCAGGCGGCGCCCGCGGCGCACGCCGTGCCGTTGCAGGCGGCGGTGAATCTCCTGAACTCGGCGCTGGGGAACGACGGCGTCACGGTGGACGCCTCCACCCCTTCCTACCAGGCGCAGGGATCGGAAGAGGCGGTTCTCGCGCTCGCGGAGCGCATGCGGGCCGGCGAGGTCCAGGCGCTTCTGATCCACGGCGTGAACCCCGCCTATTCGCTTCCCGCGGCGCTCGGCTTCGGGGAGCTGATGAAGCGGGTTCCCCTCGTGGTGAGCTTCGCGGACCGTGTGGATGAAACCGCGCGCTACGCGGACTTCGTCGCGCCCGATCATCACTACCTCGAATCCTGGAACGACCATGAGCCGCGGCGTGGGGTGCGCTCGCTCACACAGCCGACCATCGCGCCGCTCTACGACACGCGGGCCTTCCAGGACACCCTGCTCTCCTGGGCGCGCGCCATGGGAACGGGATCGCTCGCCTCCACGACCGGGACCTGGCACGACTACCTCCGCGAGAGCTGGCGCAAGGACGTGTACCCGAAGTCGAACGCGGCGGCGGAATTCGAGATCTTTTGGGAAGGCTCACTCCGCGAGGGCATCGTGCTGTCGCGGGGAAGCGCGGGAGCCTCGTCGGCAAGAGCCTTCCGGCCGGCCGCGCTGGCCCAGCTCCCCGAACGGGCCGCGCCCTCCTCGGGGGGGACGCTCTCGCTCGTCCTCTACGCGCCGGTGGCGCTCTACGACGGCCGGAGCGCGAACAACGCCTGGCTGCAGGAGCTCCCCGATCCGGTCTCGAAGATCGACTGGGACAATTACGTCTCGATCGCTCCCTCGCGAGCCAAGGCGCTCGGGCTCTCCGAGTACGAAATGAAGTCCGACGTGGTCACCGTCGACGTGGGCCACGCGAAGTTCGATCTGCCGGTTCACGTCCAGCCCGGGCTGCATCCGGACGTGGTGGCGATCGCTCTCGGATACGGCCGTACCGCGACGGGGCGCGTCGGGAACAAGGTCGGCCAGAACGGCTACGCCCTGGCGCAGGCCACGGGCGGACGCGTCGGGCTGAGCGGAATCCCCGTCCGGATCACGAAGACGGGCCGGATCACCCCCCTCGCGTGCGTGCAGGGGCATCAGGCCACCGAAAACCGCCCGATCATCTACGAGACGACCCTGGCCTCCTACCTCAAGGATCCCAGCTCGGGGAACCCGGAGCCCGATTCGGAGCCCTCGATGTGGACCCGGCATCCGTATCCGGGGCACCGGTGGGCCATGACCATCGACCTGAACGCCTGCACCGGCTGCGCCGCGTGCATGGTCGCGTGCACGGCGGAGAACAACGTGCCGGTGGTCGGCAAGTCGATCGTGCTCCGCGGGCGGGAAATGCACTGGCTCCGGATCGACCGCTACTACGCGGGCAGCGCCGACAATCCCGAGACGGTCCATCAGCCGATGCTGTGCCAGCACTGCGAGAACGCGCCCTGCGAGACCGTTTGCCCGGTGCTCGCGACCGTGCACAACGCGGAGGGGTTGAACATCCAGGTCTATAACCGCTGCGTGGGAACGCGGTACTGCTCGAACAACTGCCCCTACAAGGTTCGCCGCTTCAACTGGTTCGATTACTCGAGCGTCCGGGAGAAGTCGCTCCGCCTGGTGCTCAATCCCGACGTGACCGTTCGGTCCAAGGGAGTCATGGAGAAGTGCACGTTCTGCGTGCAGCGGATCCGCGAGGGGAAGGAGCGCGCGAAGGCGCTCGGAGTGCCCGTCCAGGACGGGGACATCGAGACCGCGTGTATGCAGTCCTGCCCGACGCAGGCGATCATCTTCGGTGACGTCAACGATCCCAAGAGCAAGGTCGCGCAGCTCAAGAAGCAGCCGCGCGGCTATCACGTGCTCTGGGATCTGAACACCCTGCCGATGGTGACCTATCAGACCAAGGTCTGGAATCGCGAGGAACCCCGCGCATGAGCGACGTCGTCCAGGCGCCGGTCGTTCCGGCCGTGCCTCTGATCGACCCACGGAAGACCTTCGCGGACATCAACCGCGAGGTCTCCGCTCCGCTCGAGCGGAAGCCGGGGATGATGTGGAAGGTCGCCTTTGGAATCGCCCTTCTGCTCACGCTGCAGTTCTTCGCGGAAATCGGCTACCAGATGTACAAGGGGATCGGGATCTGGGGGCTCAATCACCCCGTGGGCTGGGCGGTGGACATCACGAGCTTCGTGTTCTGGATCGGCATCGGGCACGCGGGCACGCTCATCTCGGCCATCCTCCACCTCTTCCGGCAACGCTGGCGCACGGCGATCAACCGCTCGGCGGAGGCCATGACGATCTTCGCGGTCATGACGGCCGGATTGTTCCCGCTCATCCACCTCGGACGGACGTGGTTCGCGTACTGGCTGGTGCCGCTGCCGAACTGGCGGTTCCTGTGGGTCAACTTCCGCTCGCCCCTGATCTGGGACGTGTTCGCGGTCACGACGTACCTCACCATCTCGCTCTGCTTCTGGTACACGGGGCTCATTCCCGATTTCGCTTCGATCCGGGATCGCTCCACGGGGTGGCGCCGCGCGATCTACGGCGCGCTCTCGCTGGGCTGGACGGGCTCCGAGCGCCACTGGCAGCACTACGAGCGCGCCTACATGATGCTGGCGGGCCTCTCCACGCCGCTCGTGCTCTCGGTGCACAGCATCGTGTCCTTCGACTTCGCCACATCGCTCCTCCCGGGGTGGCACACGACCATCTTCCCGCCGTACTTCGTCGCGGGCGCCATCTTCTCGGGCTTCGCGATGGTGGTGACGCTGCTGGTGATCCTCCGCAAGGTGTTCCGGATGGAGGAGTACATCACGCTCCAGCACCTCGAGAACATGAACAAGATCATCCTGGCCACCGGGATGATGGTGGGCTACGCCTACGCGACGGAGTTCTTCATCTCCCAGTACAGCGGGAATCCCTACGAGCGGTTCACCTTCATCAACCGCGCCACGGGACCCTTTGCGTGGTCCTACTGGATCATGGTGACCTGCAACGTCCTCTCGCCTCAGGTGTTCTGGTTCAAGAGCCTGCGGCGCAGCATCCCGGTGATGTTCGTGATCTCGCTCCTCGTGAACGTGGGGATGTGGTTCGAGCGGTTCACGATCATCGTCACGTCGCTCCACCGCGACTTCCTGCCCCCGAACTGGTCCTACTACAAGCCCACGATCTTCGACTTTTCCGTGATCGTCGGCTCGTTCGGCTTCTTCTTCATGTGGTTCCTGCTCTTCTGCCGATTCTTCCCGGCCATCTCGATGGCGGAGGTGAAGAGCGTGCTCTGGTCGGCGAAGAAGTCCCAGGCGGCGCCGAAGCGCGCGCCGGTCGAGGAGGTCGCCCATGTTCCTTGACCGGTTCCGGAAGCCGCGGCCGACGCGCGCCGTGCTGGCGCTCTACGACGACCCGGACCGTCTGCTGCACGCGGCGGCGGTGGCGAAGGAGCACGGGTTCCAGGGGCTGGACGCGTACACGCCGTACGCGGTGCATGGATTGAGCGAGACGCTGGGGATCCGGAAGTCCTGGATTCCGTACGTGACCCTGGTCCTGGGCCTGACGGGAGCGGCGCTGGGCCTCACGTTCGAGATCTGGACCTCGGCTTTCGACTGGCCCATCAACGTCGGCGGCAAGCCGTACATCTCGCTGCCCGCCTTCATCCCGGTGACATTCGAGAGCGGGGTGCTCCTGGGCGGGACCATGACGCTGGCGGCGCTCCTCCTGGCCTGCGGACTCCCGAACTTCAAGGGACCCATCCTGGACCGGAACCTCACGAACGACCGGTTCGGCCTCTACGTGCCTGAGTTCGGTCCCGACTGGAACGAGGATCGGATCTTCGGGGTGCTCCGGAAGACCGGACCGGTGGATCTGAAGGTGATCCGTGTCTGATCCGCGCCGCGTCGGCTTGTTTCTGGTGATGCTCGTCCTCGCCGGCTGCTCCCATCGGAAGGAGAAGCCTGCTCTGGAGTACATGCCGAACATGGCCTATTCGCCCGCGGTGAAGGCGCAGAACGAGGACCCGTTCCATCCCGGCAGGAGCGCGATGCGCGTGCCCGTGGAAGGCACGGTGCCCCGGGGGTTCACGCCCTACCGCTACGCGCTGGCGGACAGCCTGGCCGCGCAGCGGGACCTCGTGAATCCCTTGCCACGCACCGCGGACGTGCTCGGCCGCGGGCAGCGCGTCTACATGACCTACTGCGTCGTCTGCCATGGGCCGAAGGGGGACGGTCAGGGATACATCGTTCCCAAGTTCCCGATGCCCCCGTCGCTCCTCTCCGCGAAAGTGAGCGGCTGGCCAGACGGCCGGATCTATCACGTCATCACGCGTGGGCAGAACCTCATGCCCAGCTACGCCTCCCAGATCCTTCCGGAGGATCGCTGGGCCGCGATCCATTACGTGCGCGCGCTGGAGCGCTCGGCTCATCCCTCGCCCGCGGACCTGAAAGCCGCCGGAATGTCGGACAGCTTGAACGCGATTGCGCCCGGAGACTCGACCTCGACGACCCGGACCGAGGGAGGGAAGCCATGAGCGCGGACGCCGTGGCCCACACCCCGCACGCCGAGAAGCTCCGGGTCGGTCCGCTCACCGTTCCGGGAGCCATGAAGGCGCTCTTCGGCATCATGATCCTGATCGGGGGCGTGACCTTCGCGCTCGAGGTGAGCTCCGATCCCACGCGTGCCTACGCTGCCTGGCTCCAGAGCTACTGGGTGTTTCTCTGCCTCGGCCTCTCGGGGACGTTCTTCTCGGCCATTCACTACATCACGGGGGCGACGTGGAGCGTCGCCGTCCGGCGCATCGCCGACGCGTTCTCCTCCTTCGTCCCGGTCGCCATGCTCCTCTTCATCGTCGTGGCCATCGGGATCCCGCATCTCTACGTGTGGTCCAGTCCCGCCGCCACTCAGGGAGAGGGCGCGAAGCTGATCGGCAAGGAGAGCCTCGGCATCCTCCGACTGACCCCGGTGGCGTTCATCGTCCGGAACCTGTTCTTCCTCGCGCTCTGGTCCTTCTTCTCCTGGTACTTCGTGCGCCAGTCGACGCGGCAGGACGAGACTCGTGACCGCGCCCTTTCGCGGAAGAACCTCAACATCTCGGCCGTTTTCCTCGTCTCCTTCGCGCTCACGTTCACGCTCGCGACCTTCGATCTCATCATGTCGCTCGAGCCGACGTGGTACAGCACCATCTTTGGCGTCTACAACTGGGCCGGCCTCTGGCAGAGCGGTCTCGCCGGGATCGCGATCGTCGCGATCCTCCTGCGTCGGCAGGGCGCCCTCCGGGGCGTCGTGAGCCGCGTGCATCTCCACGACTTAGGGAAGCTCGTCTTCGCGTTCGCGGTCTTCTGGACCTACATCGCGTTCTCCCAGTTCATGCTCATCTGGTATGCCAACCTGCCCGAGGAGATCGAGTGGATGATCCACCGGATCTACACCGGGTGGGGCGCGGTCATCATCGCGGTGGCCGTGCTCAAGTGGGTGATCCCGTTCTTCGTGCTCATGCCGGTGCGCTGGAAGGAGAACGAGACGGTCCTCCTCACCGTCGCGGCCGGCGTGATCCTGGGACAGTGGTTGGACGCGTTCTGGATGATCTATCCGGCCTTCTCGCCGGAGCACGCGGTCCTGAGCTGGAACGAGATCGGCGTGGCGCTGGGCTTCCTCGGCCTCTTCGGCTGGCAGGTCCAGGCCTTCCTGAGCCGCCATCCGGTCGCCCCGCACGGCGACCCGGACTTCGCGGCGAGCGTGAGGTTCCACGGATGAGCGAAGCCCCGCGCCCGACGCGCCTCGACCAACCCCCGCCCGAGGAGCAGATCGGATCCGGGCTGGCCATCGCTCAGTTCGTGGTCACCGGCGTCCTCCTGGGACTCGTGGCGACCCTTGCCTATCTCGCCGGAATGCGCTCGGCGGGGAAGGAGGGTGGAGAGGCGGTTCACGCCACGGCGGGCCCGGCGGCCCACGTGGACCTGGCCAGCCTCATGAAGCCGACCCCGGAGCTGATCGCCAGGGGGAAGACCCTCTTCGCCGTGAACTGCGCTTCCTGCCACGGCGCCCAGGGCCTCGGGGACGGTCCGGCGGCCGCCGCCCTGAATCCGAAACCCAGGAACTTCCACGAGGGTTACTGGAAGTACGGCGGCGGCATCGCGCGCGTCGTCCAGACGATCTCCACCGGCTCTCCAGGCACCGCCATGGCCGCCTTCACGAATATCCCCCTCGAGGATCGGTTCGCCATCGCCCACTATGAGCGATCGTTCGAGCCCAAGCTCGAGGAGGACAAACCCGCCGATCTGGCGTGGCTGGGGCCGATCGGCGGAGGAGGCGGCGGGGCCGCCGGTGGGGGAGGGGGAGCGGCTGGTGGCGGCGGTGCGGCGGGCGGCTCGGCCGCGCCCACGCCTACGATCCCGATCGAGGTGGCGCTACGCCTGATGCAGGAGCCCGCGGTGAGCGCGCCCTCGAGCGGCATGACTCCGCCGTCGCCCGACGCTCCGGGGGCGGCGCTCTACGGTCAGCGGTGCGCCTCCTGCCACGGACCCTCGGGCGAGGGCGGGATTCGCGTCCGCATGCTGGGTTCAGCGCCCTACGCCTATATGAGCACGCTGCCCCTTTCGGCCTCGAAGACGGCCGGGGACGCGGCGCGCTTCGAGAAGCTCGTTCTGGAGGGGATCCCGGGTTACGCGATGCCTGGAAACGGCGACCTCTCCCGCGACGAGATCCGGCAGCTGTACGACTTCGCCGGAAGCCTCCGGGCGCGGCAGCCGACGGCGGCGCCCGCCGGTGGACCGGCCACGTCGCTCGTGCCGAATCCCGTGAAACCCGCGTCCTCGAACCGGAGCTGACATGAACCCACGATGCCGCTGGACTCCGCTTCTCCTGTTCGGGCTTGGGCTCGTCGCGGCCGCGTTTCTCGCGAGCCCCGCGGGCGCCTGGCTGCTCCATCCGGTCACCCCGGTGGCGCGGGACGTGAGGGCCCTCTTCTACAAGGCGGTCGCGATCACCGCGTTCTTCTTCATCCTGGCCGAGGGGATCCTGCTCGTGGCGGTGCTCAGGTTCCGGGCGAGGCCCGGGGTGCCGCCCGCCAAGTGGCACGAGAACGTCCGGCTGGAGCTCGTCTGGACCGCGATCCCGGCGCTCGCGATGGTGATCCTCTCCGGGCCCGCGTTCACGACCGAGAAGTACATGGAGACCATTCCCAAGTCCGACGTGCAGATCGAGGTCGTCGGACATCAATGGTTCTGGGAGTACCGCTATCCCCAGTACGGCGTCATTTTCGCCAACGAGCCGCTCGTGATCCCGGTGGGGAAGACGGTCGCCGCCAACGTCACGTCGATCGACGTGGTGCACAGCTGGTTCGTGCCCGACTTCGGCATCAAGATGGACGCCAACCCGGGCCGGATCAACCACGTCTGGTTCAACGTCGAGAGGACGGGCACCTATCAGGGTCAGTGCGCCGAGCTCTGCGGGGTACTCCACGCGCAGATGTTCATCACGGTGAACGTGGTGACGCCGGAAGAATTCGACCGCTGGATCGAGCAAAAGAAGAAGGGAGTCTAGCCATCATGGAAGCCGGCACCATCGCCGCCCGACCGATCTCGACCCACGAGACCGCACCCGCCCACCCCAAGGCGCGGACGGGCATCCTCAAGTGGCTCCTCACGACCGACCACAAGCTGATCGGCGTGATGTACATCTGGCTGGCGTTCTTCTTCTTCGCCGTCGCGGGGATCTTCGCGATGGTCATGCGCGCGCAGCTCTCGGCGCCGGGGCTCCACGTCGTGGCGCCCGAGGTCTACAACCAGATCATGTCCCTGCACGGGACCTTCATGGTCTTCTTCTTCACCATACCGATCATGGCGGGGATCGCGAACTACGTCGTGCCGATCCAGATCGGCGCGCGCGACATGGCCTTCCCGCGCCTGAACGCGGTGAGCTTCTGGCTGCTGATTCCGGCGGGTCTGTTCATGCTGGTCAGCCTCTTCTTGAAGTCGGGCTCGGCGGCCGCGGGCTGGACCAGCTACCCACCCCTGACCAGCCGGCAGTTCTCTCCGGGCGCCGGGATGGACCTCTGGATCCTGGGCCTCCATCTCGCGGGCGCCTCCTCGATCCTGGGCGGGATCAACTTCGTCGTGACGGTCCTGAACCTGCGCGCTCCCGGGATGTCGATGCTCAAGATGCCGATGTTCTGCTGGAACGTGATCATCACGCAGACGATCATCCTCTTCGCGACCCCGGTGCTCGCGGGAGCGCTCACCATGCTCCTGACCGACCGCATGTTCGGGACCGCCTTCTTCCAGGCCCAGGCGGGAGGCGACCCGGTGCTGTGGCAGCATCTCTTCTGGTTCTACTCGCACCCGGCCGTGTACATCATGGTCCTTCCGGGCATGGGCATGGTGTCCCAGATTCTGCCCGCCTTCTCCGGCAAGCACCTCTTCGGCTACAAAGGGATGGTCCTCGCGACCGCGGGGATCGGATTCATCGGCTACATGGTCTGGGGCCACCACATGTTCGCGACCGGAATGAGCCCAGGGCTGCGTCAGTTCTTCAGCTTCGCCTCGATGGTCATCGCGGTCCCGACGGGCATCAAGATCTGGTCCTGGCTCGCCACGATCTGGGGCGGCTCGATCCGGTTCAAGACCCCGATGCTCTTCGCCCTCGGATTCATCGCGCTCTTCATCATCGGCGGCATCACCGGCGTCTGGCTCGCGCTCGTGCCCTTCGACGTGCAGGTGCACGACACCTACTTCGTCGTGGCGCACCTCCACTACGTGCTCTTCGGCGGATCGCTCATGTCGATCATGGCGGGCATCTACTACTGGTTCCCGAAGATGTCCGGAAAGCTCTACAACGAGGTCGCCGGCAAGGTGCATTTCTGGCTCACCTTCATCGGGATGAACCTGACGTTCATGCCGATGCACCTCATGGGCATGCTGGGCATGCCGCGGCGGATCTACACCTACCGGCCGGAATTCGCGGGTCTGAACCACATCGCGAGCTTGGGGGCCGCCATTCTCGGCCTGGGGATGCTGATCTTCGCGCTGAACATGCTCCTGAGCCTCTGGCGCGGCCGGCCGTCGCCTCCCGACCCCTGGGCCCACGAGGACCAGAACCGCACGCTGGAGTGGACGGTCTCCTCGCCTCCTCCGCCGGAGAACTTCCACACCATCCCCGTCATGCGCTAGGAGATGCTCCCGAAGCCGAGCCGTCTGCCGGCCTTCTTCGTCGCGACGGTCGCGCTCGTCTTCCTGCTGATCGTCTGGGGCGGCATCGTCCGCCTGAGCGGCTCGGGGCTCTCGATCCCGCAGTGGCCGCTCGCCGAGGGGGGCAGGATCATCCCGCCCGCGGGGACGCGCGTGATGATCGAGTTCACCCACCGGGTGCTCGCGATGGCGGTGGGGCTCTGCACCCTGGGACTGGCGGTGGCCGTGGCCTCGAAGGCGCGCTACCGCGCCGCCCTGGGAGGGCCCATGGCGGTCGCGGTCGTGGTGCTCGCGATCCAGATCGTCATGGGCGGACGCGTCGTGCTCGAGGAGCTGGGACCCGAGCGGGTGGTCGCGCACCTCCTGCTCGCGTTCCTCTTCTTCGCGATCCTCCTCCGCCTCACGCTGCGGGCGCAGGACGTGGCCGGCGGGGAGGCGTCAGCCGCGGTGATCGGAGGGGACTCCAGGGTCAAGGGGCTCAAGGCGATGAGCCACGCGGTGGCGGGCCTCGTTTTCGTGCAATCGGGTCTGGGGGCCTGGGTCTCATCCTCGGGGGCGTCGCTGGCCTGTCCCGATTTCCCTACCTGCCACGGCACGTTGTTCCCCAGAATGGAGGGTCTGGTGGGGATCCACTACGCGCACCGCCTCGGCGCCTATCTGATCTTCGCGGCCGTGCTCGCGCTCTCGCTTCGATCCGTGTCGGTTCCGTTGCCCCCTCGGGCTCGGTGGCCGCTCCGGCTCGCGGGGATCCTGGTCTCCCTGCAAGTCGTGCTCGGAATCATGAACGTGGTCCTGGCCGTGCCCTTGGCGGTCAGCGCCGGTCATCTGGCGACCGCGCTGGCGCTGTTCGGAACCCTGTTGGTGGCGAATCATGAGCTCAAGCGTCTCTAGCTACATCCAGCTCACCAAGCCGCGCATCGTGCTTCTCGTGCTGGTCACGGCGATGGCGGCCCTGGTCATGGAGGGCTCGCTCCTCGCGCGTCCCGGCCAGCTCCTCCTGGTGCTCTTCGCGATCACGCTCGTCGCGGGCTCGGCGAACGCGTTCAACCAGTACTTCGAGCGCGACCTCGACGCCACCATGGCCCGGACGCGATCGCGCCGGCCCCTGCCGCTCCATCGCGTGTCCGCGGGGAGCGCGCTCGGATTCGCCATCGCGATCGGGATCCTCTCGGTGGTCCTTCTCGCCGTGTTCGCGAACGCGCTGAGCGCGTGGCTCGCCCTGGGAACGATCCTCTTCTACGGCTTCGGATACACGCTCTGGCTCAAGCCCCGCACGGTGCACAACATCGTGATCGGCGGCGCCGCGGGGGCCATGGGGCCGGTGATCGCGTGGGCCGCGGCGAGCGGGGGACTCACGCTCGCGCCGATCCTCCTCTTCCTCGTCATCTTCCTCTGGACGCCGCCCCATTTCTGGGCGCTCGCGCTGTGCGTGAAGGAGGACTATCGCGCGGTGAAGATCCCGATGCTCCCGCTCGTCCGGGGGGACGCCGAGACCTACCGACAGATCGAGCTCTACAGCGTGGCGCTGGTGGCGCTGACCCTGGCGATGCCGTTCCTGCGCACGGGCGGGCTCATCTACGGGGTGCTGGCGCTGGGCCTGGGATGCGTGTTCGTCTGGAAGGCGGCGCGGGCGCGGAGGCTCGCCACCGTGCGCTCCGCCTGGGACGTGTTCGGGTTCTCGATTCTCTATCTTTTCGTGCTCTTCCTCGGAATGATCGTCGACAGTCTCTGGCGCATCCCGATTCTCTAGGACAGGACTCCTCGTGATGAAACCGATCGGCAACAAAGCCCTCGGGGGCGCGCTCGCGCTCCTCGTGCTCCTCATGTTCTCGTTCGCCTACGCGAACGTTCCGCTCTTCAAGCTCTTCTGCGCCCGGCTCGGAATCGGCGGCGCGGGGAAAGCGGCGATCCAGGGGGGCGACCCGCCCGCGCCGATGTCCAGCACGGCCGGGCCGATCGAGCAGCGCGAGATCCTGGTGGATCTGATGGGGGTCACGGCGAGCGGCCTTCCGGTCCGGTTCAAGCCTTCGGTCCCGTCCGTGACGACGATTCCGGGGAAGTCCGTGCACCTCTCCTATGATTTCGTGAACCTGAGCGACGACTCGGTCTTCTTCCGCGCCGTCCACTCCATCGTTCCCGTCCAGGCCGCGCGCGAATTCCAGCTCATCCAGTGCTTCTGCTTCGAGGACCAGACCCTGGGACCGCGCGAGACGCGCACGCTTCCCGTCTACTTCGCGCTCTCTCCCCGGATGCCGATCGGGATCGAGGAGATGACGCTCTCCTACACCCTCTTCCCTCGGGATCCGAAGAAGAAGCTGCCCGTTCCCGCCACGGCGGCGAACTAGCGGATTCAATCCCGTCCCGAGCGCCGTTTTCCATTGAAAACACAGGGAAAACGGCGTATTCTACCGCTTCCCGCCGAGATGTCGTGGCTCACCCCGCGGTTCCCAACCATCGGAGGAAGGCCATGAGATGGACGCCGCATCTTTGCCTCGCGCTAATGGCCCTCGCGCTTCACCTCGTTTGGGCTCCGGATCGCGCCATGGCCGCCCCGGGGTCGCGGAACGCCGAGGTTCGACTCTCCACGAACGCGGCCGTCCGCGCGGAGGCTGCGAGCGGACCGGTCCTGGGCGTCGATCCCGTGACGCACGACTTCGGGCGTCAGAACGTCGGCGGAAGCTCCGGGCCGTTCGAGTTCACGGTCCGCAACACCGGGGACGCCGACCTCACGATCACCGCGCTCGCGCACAGCAATCCGGTCGCCGGATTCTCTGCCTCCATGGCCCTGCCGGTGACGCTCGCCCCGGGCGCCACGGCTCCGCTCTCGATTTCGTTCGCCCCGACCGGGAGCGGGCACGTCATCGACGTGCTTTCGTTCACGAGCAACTCGACCGGCGGCTTCCCGGTCCTTCTCCAGGGGGTTGGGAACACCGCGCCCCTCTTCGATCCGGCGCTCCAGTCGGACTACTCGGCGACCGCCTTCGTTCCGTTCTCCCTGACCGCGAGCGCCACGGACGCCGAAGGGGACGCGATCGTCTGGAGTCTCGAGAGCGTGCCGCCGCTGCCGGTCGGGGCAACCTTCGACACCGTCAGCGGAGCCCTGAACTGGACCCTGGATCCCGCCGACGCCGGGGATTACGCGGTGACGATCACGATCGACGACGGCCTGGCGCATACGGTCGGGCACTTCACCCTCCACGCCCTGGTCACCAACCGCCCGCCGACCGCCAACCCGGGAGACGACTACAAGGGGCTGACCGGAGTGCCCCTCGTGCTCGACGGAACCGGCTCGTCGGATCCGGATCCGGGGCAGGCGCTGACCTTCGCCTGGGACTTCGGGGACGGCACGCAGGGGACGGGACCCACTCCGAGCCACGCGTACCCGAGCCCGGGCGTCTACTTCGCGGCCCTCACCGTGACCGACGACGGGACGCCGCCTTTCTCGGACACGAAGATCGCCGGCGTCACGATCGTCACGCTCATCGATCTGACCATCGTGCAGCCGACCAAGGATCCGCCGCTCATCAAGACCAACGGGAACGGGGAGCAGAAGTTCGGGATCGAGGCCAACTCCGACCTGATCCTGTCCCTGGATCCGAGCACGATCAAGATCAGCACGACCTATCCTCACGCGGGCAGCGTCTCCGAAGTGGCCCTTCCCCAGGACCGGACCCTGAGGATCGCCGACATCAACGACAACACCATCGGGGACCTGGACATCCCGGTCCGCGCCCAGTGGATCAAGCCGCTCCTGAGCCATGTGGCGAATGGAACACGGGTCACTCTGGTGTTCCGGGCGGTGACCCTCGGGGAGAAGCCGGTGCCGATGATGGGGTCGATCGATCTGATCAAGTCGAGCACCGGGAAGACGGCCACGCTGGGGGCGGCGCCGAATCCGTTCCGGCCCGGAACGGCGATCCAGGTGTCGGTCCGGGAGGCAGGGCCGATGGCGGTCCGCATCTTCTCGGCGGACGGCCGGCTGGTTCGGACCCTGATGGACGAGACGCGCGCTGAGCCCGGGGATCACGAGGTCCGCTGGAACGCTTTGGACGAGCAGGGCCGCCGCGTCCGGTCGGGGATCTATTTCGTGAAGGCGATCACGCCCGGCGAGACGTCGGTGCTGAAGCTGGTGGTGATGCGGTAGGAAGCCGCCCTAGCGCGCGGCGCCGGAGTAGATGGCGATGATGGCGCGGAGGAGCTTCAGCGCCTCGGGCTTCTTCCGCTGGAATGAATTGCGGCCGATGATCGATCCGAAGCCGCCGCCGTCCCGGATGGCGCGCGCCTCGTTCAGGATCTCCTCGTCCAGGTCCTTCTTCGCGCCTCCCGAGAAGATCACGATCCTCCGACCGTTGAAGGAGGACTGCACCACGTGGCGGACGCGCTCCGCCAGGGTCCCGATCGGGATCGCGCTCTTCTCGTAGGCCTTCCGCGCCTCTTCCTGCTCGATGTGATCGGTGGGGAGCTTCACCTTCAGGATGTGCGCCCCCAGCTGCGCCGCGATGTGCGCGGCGTAGGCCACCACGTCGATCGCGGTCTCCCCGGCCTTGCTCAGGCTCGAGCCGCGCGGATAGCTCCACACGACCACCGCCAGGCCGTTCCGCTTGGCCTCCTCGGCGATCGCCTGCACCTGCTCGTACATCTTCGTGGCGTTCGCGGAGCCGGGATAGATCGTGAACCCGATCGCCGCGCATCCCAGGCGAAGCGCTTCGCCCACGCTCCCCGTCACCGCCGACAGAGGATCCCGCTCGTCGTGGAGCACGTCGTGATTGTTCGCCTTCAAGATCAGCGGGATCTCGCCGGCGAACTCCGACGCGCCCGCTTCCAGGAACCCGAGCGGAGCGGCGTACCCGTTGCAGCCCGCCTCGATCGCCAGCTCGAAGTGGAACCGGGGGTCGTAGGCGGGGGCGTTCGACGCGAAGGAACGGGCCGGTCCGTGCTCGAAACCCTGGTCGACGGGCAGGATCACGAGCTTGCCGGTTCCCGCCAGCGTCCCGTGATTCAGGAGCCGCGCGAGGTTCGCCTTGGTGCCCGGATTGTCGGAGCCGTACCAGGAGAGGATCTCGCGAACACGCTCGGTCGCCCGGTGCCCTGCGTCCGGGGCGGGGGATGCGGCCTTGGGGACCACGGCGGTCTCGGGATTCATGGCGGCAGTATAGTCCGGCGCCCCTGGGGCTTCAACCCTCGGCCAACCCGGCGTACCGCGCCGCGCCGAGGAGGCCGGTACGCGGATTCAGGATGACCCAGACCGGGATGGTCGTGAGGAGCGGTCTCAGGTGATCCTTGTCGAGGAACGACTCGAGGAAGCGATCCCATTTCAGGGCGGGCAGGATCTTGGGAGGGATCCCCCCGCCGAGGTAGATTCCGGCGCGGGCGACCGCGCGGAGGGCGAGGTTGCCGGCCTCCGCGCCGAGGACGCCCACGAAGAGCCGCATCGCGTCGACGCACGCGTCACAGGATCCGTCCATGCCCCGCGCGCTCACCACCTCGGCGGGTCCGTGCTCGTCCGCCGAGGCGACGTGGCTCGCCCATTCCCGCTCGGCCCCGCGCTCCTGGTGGAAGTGCTCGCCGAGGGCCGTGATCCCGGGGCCCGAGAGCACGCGCTCGTAGCTCACCCTTCCGTACCGCTCGCGAAACGCGCGAAAGACACGAAGCTCGTCGTCGGTCCGCGCCGCGAAGTCGGCGTGACCCCCCTCCGAGGGAACCGGGAGGAAGTCCCGGCCCACGCGGACCAGGATGGATTCGCCGAGGCCGGTCCCGGGGGCGAGGATCCCCGCGTTCGCGTCTCGCGCCGGATCTCCCGCCTGCAGGCAGTCCAGCTCCCCCGGACGAAGGGCGGCGATTCCGTACCCGGTCGCGACCAGGTCGTTGAGCAGGTGGACGCGCCGGAGTCCCAGCTTCCGCGCGAGCGAAGCGCCGTCCACGATCCAGGGCAGGTTCGTGACGCGCACGCACTCGTCCACCACCGCCCCCGCGACGCCGAAGCACGCCGCCTCGACCGGCCCCGGGTGCCGCGCGAGGTATTCGTGGAGGAGGGCCTCGAAGGAAGGGAAGGCGGCGCTGGGCACGAGCTCCGGGCCGTCCGGGGTCCCGGGCAGTCCTCCGGCGACCTCGAAACGGGCCAGATAGGTTTTCGTCCCGCCGACGTCGCCGGCCAGGATCACCGGGCGGCCGCCTTGGGGAGCGCGGCCGCCGCCTCCCGGTCCAGGATCCAGCCGACGTCCCGGGAGGAGCTCGCGACACGCGACGCGGGTGAGGGTTCCTCGCGTCCGTTCGTCGCGAGCGTTCGCTGCACCGCCGACGCCTTCTCCCGCCCCGCCACGAGGAAGAGCACCCGGCGCGCGGCGCTCAGGAGCCGGTAGGTCGCCGTGACCCTCATGGACTGGAGCGCCTCGACCCAGACCGCGAGGACGAGCCGCGGCGGATCATCCAGGATCTCGACGCCGGGGAAGAGGGAAGCGGTGTGGCCGTCCTCGCCCAGACCGAGGTAGACCAGGTCGAACGAGGGCTCCTCGGGCGGGTATTTCTCGAATCGGTTCCGGAGCAGCGCCTCGTAGCGCCTCGCCGCGAGCGTGAGATCCGACGCCTCGCCGCGCATCCGGTACGTGCGGGGAGCGCGCATCCCGAGCGGCTCGAGGAGGGTCCGCTTCACGAGACCGTAGTTGGAATCCGGATGCTCCGGTGGAACGGGCCGCTCGTCCCCGAAGTAGCACTCGACCGAATTCCAGTCCACGCGGCTGCGAGTCGGCTCGGACGCCAGGAGCCGGTACATCGGCTCGGGCGTCCTGCCGCCGGCGAGGAGCACGCGAAACGGTCCCCGGGAGGCCACGCGGGAGGCTGTGGTGATGAACTCCTCGGCGCCGAGACGCGCCACTTCCTCGAGGTCGGAGACGACGCGCACGCTCGGCCCGGGATCGGTCACGGTTTCCTCCAGGATTGAATCAGGTCTTCCGCCGCGCGGGCCGCTTCTTCCATGGAGCGGTTGGGCGCGTGGCGCTGGATTTCTCCGACGATGCACGCGGCGAATTCACGGTAGCCGAACGGCACGTCGCTGGATGACGGAGCCGGAACGCGCACGTCGACCCGGGCGGTGCGCTCCCGGCCTCGGTGGAGAATCTCGACGTCGAGGGGGTGAGGCGCGCCGGCCTCGATGTGGATCCGCTCGAGCCAGCGCTCCTCGCCCTTCCCTATTCTCTGGAGCGCCAGGGTCACGGTTCCCGCGTCCGAGCGCAGCACCAGCCCGTCGCGGCCCCCGCCGTCCACGTTCCAGCCGAGGCGCGACACGAGCCAGCCGGCCAGGAGCCATACTTGCGGAGGGGGGTCGCCGGGTCCGGTGAATCCGATCTCGACCCGCCGCACGGTCCGAAGCGAAGGAAGATACATCTTCTCGTCGAATACCTCCGCGAGAATCGTGCGCCAGGGCATGAGCCGGGCCCACGTGAGGTCGTGCACACGGCGCGATCCCTCGCGCCCGACGAAGCGCCAGACTTCCGGCTCCGCGCCCGGCGCCGCGAGGCAGCTGTCGACCAGGATCAGGTCGGCCATGTCCATGAGCTCCGAGATCCAGGGAAGGTCGAACCTCGAGTGGAGATTCAGGTGCACCGTGGGGAGGTCGCCGATGACCAGGGAGCGGATCGCGCTCGGGATCAGCCCCGTGGATCCCACGTCGGAATCCAGGATCACCTGCTCCGAGCAGACGAGGCCTCCGCCGGTCTCCCGCCTGTGGCAGATCGCGCCGATGCGCGCCTCGAGCCGCGCGCCGCGAGACGCGCCCCCGGCGCCGATCGGGAAGAGGCGGGACGGGTGCCTCCGGGTCACCTCGATGAGAACGGGCATCAGCCTGGAGGCGAGCGAGGGGTCCAGGGGCACGACGAGGTTCGCGAGCGCGGCCCGGTAGATCGCGCCCGAGGATTTCGAGGAGGAAGCCCTCCACATGTTCCGGAGCTCGCCTTCGATGGCGATCGCGTCGAAGGGGCGGGCTCCGTCGGGGGCGTCCTGGACGTGGCGTTCGCTCAGGCTCACAGGCGGTACCAGTGCGTCCCGCTGCCGTGCAGGAGCTCGTCAGCCTCGGGCGGCCCCCACGTCCCCGCGGGGTAGGTGAGGAGCGGCGGGCTCTGGTCCTTCCAGGCTTCCACGATCCGATCGACGAATTCCCAGGCGAGCTCCACCTCGTCCCGTCGCGCGAACAAGGTCGAGTCGCCGAGATTGCAGTCGAGGAGAAGCCGCTCGTAGGCCTCGGGCGGATCCTGACCAAAGGAAGTCAGGTAGTAGAAGTCCATCTGAACCGGATCGATGTGGAGAACCTGTCCCGGCGAATTGGAGCCGAACGAGAGCGAGATGCCCTCGTCGGGCTGGATCCGGAGTCGCAGTACGTTCGCCTCGAGCGTCTCGCAGCCCGCCGACCGGAACAGCGAGAACGGCGGCTGGCGGAACACGATGGCGATCTCGGTGGCCCGCTTGGGCAGTCGTTTGCCCGTTCTCAGGAAGAACGGCACGCCCGACCATCGCCAGTTGTCGACGTGCACGCGCGCGGCGAGATAGGTCTCGACCTGCGATCGCGGATTCACCCCCGGCTCC
>Ga0075423_10000204_pt1 | contig 42663 bp, 27 predicted proteins | sample SoiMethybrSBSTD2_FD_80114 | JGI IMG/M metagenome (GOLD analysis project Ga0075423, IMG submission 80114) | Bulk soil microbial communities from a Populus tree surrounding site in Tennessee, USA - Soil MetaG P. TD hybrid SBSTD2 | ecosystem: Environmental > Terrestrial > Soil > Tree plantation... | reverse complement strand
CTCGACGCCGCGTTCTGCCCCGTCATCGAAATGGTGCGACCGACGATGCTCGGATCGCCGCTGTAGCGACGCTGCCAGAGCGCGTGACTGATCACCACGACTCGCTGTCCAATCGTGTCGTCCGCCGCGTTGAAGGCGCGGCCGACTACCGGCTGCACGCCGAGCACGGAGAAGAAGTTCGTTGTCACCCGACGACCGAGGACCAGTTCCGGAGCGCCGTCGCCGGTAAGGTTCGCGAACGCGAACCCTGTAGCAGCCATATCAGTGAACGATCGGTTGCTCGTGCGCCAGTCGCGGTAATTGCCCGCGGCGACCGAGTTTCTCGGGAAACCGGCGGCTGTTCTGTCCTCCCAGACCATGACTATCTGATCAGGGTTCTGGTACGGCAGCGGCCGGAGCAGCATCGTCTGAACGAGCGAGAAAATCGTCGTGTTGGCGCCAATGCCGAGTGCCAGCGTACCCATCGCGGCGATCGTAAAGACCGGCGTTTTTCGCATCAGGCGCAGCGCGTATCGCACGTCGGCAAAGAAATCCATGGCGCGTTAGACGAGGGCTCGTGGGGTCAGGTTGGTGCACAATACGCGGGTTCATCTCTTGAAGGAGCTCCTATGCGCGTTCTGATGCTTCTCGGGCTCGTGTGTGCGACCGCCGTGCCTGCTGCGGCGCAGCCATTCGCGAACGCGAGCAGTTCGCTCGCCAAATACACGTCCACCGACACCATGCCGTCCAAGCCCTGCGAAGCGTTGTCGTCATTCAAGGGCGAAGACGTCGTGTCGATCACGGCCCGTGTGGTGGCGGCGACCGCCGACACGCCGAAGCATTGCCGAGTCGTCGGCACGATCACGCCTGAAGTCGCGTTCGAGATCAACCTGCCCGATACGTGGAACCGGCGCTTCTATATGACCGGCAATGGCGGGCTCGCCGGCGACGCGATGGATACGCCCACCAGTCCCGATCGCACATCGGCGTTGACCAATGGCTTCGTGCACGCACGCACGAACACCGGTCACGACAACCGCAAGGAACCGAGCGGCTCGTTCATCTTGAACAATCCGCAGAAGGCGATCGACTATGCCTATCGCGCCGTGCACGTCACGGCGGACCTGGCGAAGCGTGTCGCGGCTGACTACTACGCCAAGCCGGTGACGTTCTCGTATTGGAACTCGTGCTCGAACGGCGGGCGTCAGGGCCTCCTCGAAGTGCAGCGCTTCCCCACCGACTTCGATGGCGTCGTCGCCAACGCGCCGTGGGTCGATCAGACCGGCTTCATGGTGGGCGCGATGTGGAATCAGAAGGCGATCACGGAAGCGCCGCTGCCGGCGACGAAGCTGCCGCTCCTCGCCGAGAAGGTGATGGCGAAGTGCGACGCGGTTGACGGCCTCAAGGACGGACTCATCGACGACCCGCGCAAATGCAGCTTCGATCCCGTGAAGGACGTGCCCGCATGCAGCGCGGGCGCGGATGGCGCCGACTGCCTAACGCCTGCGCAAGCGTCAGCGATCGCGAAGATCTACGGCGGTCCGATGAGCAACGGCAAGTCTTACTTCCCCGGCTTCATGCCTGGCAGTGAGCAACTCGTGCCCGGGCCTGGCGGCAACAGCGCCAGCCCGTGGTCAGGCACAATCATCCCGGCGCAGCCGAACGCGAAGCCGGCGGACTTCAATCTCGCCGAAGGCATCATGAAGTATCTGGTGCTCGATCCGCCGCAGCCCGAGTACGACACGTTGAAGTTCGACTACGACAAAGCCGCGGCCACCGTCGCGCGATGGAGCAAGCTCGCCGACGCGAAGGACGCGGACATCTCGAAATTCCACAAGCGCGGCGGCAAGTTGATCATGACCTACGGCTGGGCCGATCAGATCCTGCAGCCGCTGATGGGCGTGAAGTACTACGAATCGATCGTCGCCAAGGACAAGAAGGCTGCGGACTACGCGCGGCTGTTCATGGTGCCGGGAATGACGCACTGCGCCGGCGGTATCGGCCCCGATCGCAACGACGCCGTGACCGCCGTGATCGACTGGGTCGAGAAGGGCAAGGCCCCTGACCAGCTCATCGCGAGTAAGGTGATTGGCGAAAAAACTGTTCGTACGCGCCCGCTGTGCCCCTATCCGCAAGTCGCGCGCTACAAGGGCCAGGGCAGCATAGACGAGGCCGCGAACTTCAAGTGCGAGGCGCCGAAATAGCCGGAGAAGCTGGTCAGGTCATTATGAGATTCGCCATCGTAGTGCCGACGGAAAAACCCTCACCCTCGAGGACACGTTGGCAGGCAGCAAGCAGAAGGTCATCGAGACCCGGTCGAAGAAGTAAACGCCGCGGGGGCATAAAGCCACCGCTCGACGACGGAAGTCACAGCTCCACATGGGGATCAAGGACAGTCGGAAACCATCCGCAACCACACCCTCCCTGCGCTAGAATCCGGTCACTCGCGGTGGCGCCATTCATTTGGCGCGGGAGGGCCATCATGAATGTTGGTCGACTTGTCCGCCGTAGCGCGACGCGCGAAGGTGGAATTCGTTGGACACGTCTCGCGCTAGGGCTGGCCCTCGCCATCGTCTTGGCGATGACGGCTGCGGCGCAGGCTCAGGCTCCCGCCGGCGCGCAAGGTCCGGGAGCTGCGCCAGGCGGAGGCGCAGGTGGGGGTGGAGGGCGAGGTCGCGGCGCTGATCCGAACGCTGGTGCGCCATACACACCTGCAGCGGGCGCCAAAGATTTGCGAGCCGTCATCTTCAACTGGATGTGGCACCAGGGCATGCTGAAGGGCACTGACGAGCGCGACATGGTTGCGACGCTCGAATATCAGGCCAAGGGCGGCGGCACCATTCAGGTCGATGGCCAGCCGTGCACGCTCTCGAAGTATCGCGCGAGCACCAACTATCAGACGCTCAGTCAGCGCATTCAGTACACCTGCACGCGCGCGAACAATCAGACGTACTCGAACATCGAGGTGGTCAGCTGGCAGTACGCGTGGAACGAGGACACACCCGGCGCAGAGATCGCTGGAACGAAAGGCAAAGTCGCTGCGATGCCCGCGGCCGTGCAGGAGCGGCTCATTCGCATCTGGGCGAGTCCGCAGGGCGCGCCCAAGTCCGCGCTTGCAGGAACCATGGACACCTGGACGTTGGGCGCCAACCCGGGCACGGTCATCGCCGATGGCGTCGACAAGGTAGGCAACACCTCCGTGGCGTGGGAAGCCGGCAAGCCAGTGGTGACGTTCCCGATTCCCGGTGTTCCAGGGGCGACGGCGAAGGCCACACTCGACGCGAAATACATGACCGAGAAAGTCGTGGTCACGCAGGGTCCGACGACGACTGAGTTCACCTACAGCGACTACAAAGACTGGAACAACCCGCTGAACAAGATCCAAGTCTTCTACGCGGGCAAGATGACCGAGAAGAAGAACGGTGCGGTCGTTCGCGATCTGACAACGGATGTGACGGAGACCGGCAATGTGTACGTCGTTGCGCCCGTGCCGCCAACCGTGGCGAAGGCGATGAACGTCACCACGAAGGCTCCCGCGATCGTGTTCGCAAAGCAGGAGCCGCCGGCGAATACAAAAGCAACGACGCCGCGACTGGGCGCGCATCCCGACCTGACCGGCGCCTGGGCGTGGAATGACTGGATCGGCAACTACATGGGCAACGGCGGACGTCGATGCGGTCCGACGCAGGAGAAACCCTGCAACCGAGGCACGAATCAGACCGAGGATTTCGAGCTCTACTCACCGTCGCGCTTCGGTCAGTTGGGTCGTCCGCTGTACAAGCCGCAGCACTGGGACAAAGTGCAGCAGCTCGATATGTGGACGAACAAATACGATCCGGTCATGACCTGTCAGCCGCTCGGCGTTCCGAGGCAAGGGCCGCCTCGCCGAATCTGGCAGACTGAGAACGACATCACTTTCCTCTACATGGGAGGCGATGCCGGCGGCGGCTACGGCGAGTACCGCATCATCCCGACCGACAACCGCAAGCGCAACGAGAACGCGGAGCTCGAGCAGAACTACATGGGCAACACGGTCGGACGATGGGAGGGCGACACGCTCGTGCTCGACTCGATCGGGTTCATCGACACGACGTGGATCGGGCGCGGCGGCTACTTCCATTCAACCGACATGCATGTCGTGGAGAAATTCAGACGTGAAGGCGACGCGATCTTCTACGACGTGACGGTCGAAGACCCGGAAGTGTTTGCGGAGCCCCTGGTGTATCCGACACGAGTGATTCGACGCAACACAGGCGCGAACGCGGCCCTCATTCGAGAACGAGGCTACTGCGAGACGAGTCAGGAGACCGACGCGGCCGCCTCACAGATTCGACACTGACGTAGTTTTGGAGGATGTACTCATGACCAAATGGACCATGCGATCCCTCGTCATCCTGTGCGCGTGCCTCCTGGCGAGTGCGTCAGTGTATGCGCATCATTCCCTCGCCGGTGTGTACGCACTCGGAAAAGAATCGAAGGTGACCGGCACGTTCAAGGCATTCAGGCTGGTCAATCCCCATTCGTCGTTGAGAATTGAAGCCAAGGGCCCGGATGGGAAGACTGTCGAGTGGGCGATCGTCGGCGGCAGCGTGCAGCAGATCGCGAGGCTCGGCCTCGGCAAGACCGGAGGACCGAATGCCCTCCACGCCGGGGATGAAATCACTGTGACGTTGACGCCGGCACTCGATGGAAAGAGCCCGGTTGGACTCCTGATCGCGATTACCTATCCCGATGGGCACACGGTCCGCTTCCGCGGAGTGGATGAATAGACGCGTAGCGGCGGGTCTTTCTTGGCCTGAGCGAAGTCGAAGGCAGACCCGCCGGGTGTAAACGCGTGTATGACGTTGGGGCCGCCTGTAGGCGGCCCTTTTTTTGTGATGTGAAGGCCGCGCCATCGCCGCACCGATCGCGAGACGGCGGTGTGACTGCGTCTCGCTCCGGTTCGACGCCGCGGAAAAACGACCGCTCGGCGTGGGTGCTCACGGTCTCGGCGGCGGCTTGGACGATCCGCGCGCCGGTGAACAATCGTGTCGATAACCAGCTAACGGGTGCGACCGTGGCGAATCAGTGCCGCCGCAGATCGGTACGCGCTCGCGGCCGTTTTACTGTCTGACGCGTGTCGCGGCGCTCACAGTCGCTCCGCCGCAGCCACACCACCATTTCGCGATCGCAGAGGGCGATTCACGACTCAATAGAGATTCTCTGCCCTGCTCTGGACCAAGGACCAAGAACCAAGGCCCACGGACTAGTTGGGGGTCGGATGTTCGATATGGTCGATGACGATAAACTCGCGCGAGCCCTTGTCGCGATCGAGCTTGAGCCCCAGTTCCTCTTCCACCGCAGTGAAGATCGTCGCCGCGCGCGGAATGTCGGATGGCTCCGCGGGTGCGGGCGGATCGAGACCGGGCACGCCCGGCGCGTTCTCGTCGACGACGAACTCCAGGACGAAGTTGTAGCGGTCCTTCATGTCGGTTCGATCCTGGACTCGAATGCCGCCTAAGCGAGACCCGAGCACCTGCACGAGCGCGGTGATGGGGACCCCGCCGCCCACGAAGACGACGTTCGGTCCATTGCGCTGGAGCATCAGCCCGCACGATGGTTTCTGACCACTACGCACGTCGGCGAAATTGCGAGGCGGCGTCCGCGGGGTGGCAGGCTGGCCATTCAGCTGCGGCGATCCAGGTGGAGGCGCCATTGGTTCGCACGACCCCTCCGGCGCCGGCCTGAGCTTGGGCCCGCCTCTCGCCACCGAGAGCGCGAATGCTGGCACCTGCTCCGATTCGATATGCGCCTGCAGTTGAAAACGGCGCTCGAGCAGACGCTGAAGCATCGGTCCACGCATCGCGTTCGTATCGACCTGAACGCCGTCGCCTGCGATCGCGTTGACGGTATACCGCTCGGACCGCACCCAATCGGGTCCGCCTCTCACGCGACGGCCGTCCTCGACGCCAAGTCCGTACACGCTGCCGAAGTTCATCCCACGCATCGGTCCGCGGCCGACGATGAAGTCCAAATCGACGGGCCCGTAGCCGTACGCCGTTCTGATCAGCGTCGCCACAGTCATGCACAGAGCGTTGACCCGGCCAGGCGTCATGTAGAAGCTGTTGGCGCCTCCCCCACGTCCGCCGCTTGGCGGCTCGGGCAGATGATCGGGGTCGCACTGGCGTATTGATGCTTCTTCGAATTCAGGACGTTTCGCTTGCGCGGGCGCAACCGGCACCACGGCATTGGACGGCCGCGCGAGCGGCTGCAGCGGACCAGCCGTTTGCGTCATCCCCTTGCTGAACGCCGCAAAGATCGCATCAGCGTTGCGACTCCAGCTGATTTCATCCCTCACAGCCCGTTTCGAAAGCGCGGTACTGGTGGACACCTGCTCACCCGGGTTGAGTGTCTTCTCGATCGCCCCCTCGCGCACGCGCACTTCACCTGCGATGACGATAACGCGCGAGCCGCTCGCTTCCGCATTCACGACGAACATCGTCCCCGCCACTGCAACGGTCATGTCCTTCGTGTGCACATAGAGGTGGCCGTCGTGTTGTTGCGCAGCGTTGACGATGAGTCCGCCATTGTGGAGACGGATGCCGATGCCATCCGACGCGCGCTCGAGCAAGAGCTCCGATTGCGATCGCATCTCGACGCGCGAGCCGTCTTTCAACGTGAGCATCGTTCCGCGCGGGCTGTCGGATCGCAGCACGGCGTTGGGCTGCAGTGTGTAGTGCGAGCCGTCGGCAGCTTCCACTGTCGCGAGCCAGTCGGTTTGCGGCGATGGCGCCTTCACGATGAACGCAATCATGCTCGCCGCGGCCGCGAGCATCAGGCCTACGCTCCACGTGCGTCGAAGGCGGGATGGCCCAACGTGAATCGACACCTCGCTCAGCCCAGCGTCGTGCGAGCGTACACGCTCGCGCACCCGCGCACGCGAGGCTTCGATCTGGTTGGGCGAGGGCGAGCCGAACAGGCCCATGTGCTGACGCAGGATCTTCTCGAACCGATCGCGATCGGGTGTCATCACTCGTCTCCCCATGAGGCGTCGAGCAGCGTCTTCAGGCGCGCGCGCGATCGGTAGAGCGTGACGGCGATCACGCCGCGGGAGGTGCCGAGCAGCTTCGCGATTTCGGCATCGCTGTAGTTGTGCAGGTAACGCAGAATCAGCATCGACGCTGCCTTCGGCTTCAGCTGCGCGATCGCCTCGTACAGTGTGCGATGCAGCTCCTCGGCTCGGCTCGATGCGCGCGCAGGCAGGGACGCGGCCAGCTCCTCGCTCGCTTCGGTGCGTGCGCGGCGCTGCCGCGTCTGCACAATCGTCAGCGACGCGTTCACGGCGGCGCGATAGAGATAGCCCTTCGGGTTCTTCAAGAACTCACGCGGCTTGTCGCGTTGGAGCAGGCGCAGGAACACGGTCTGCACCACGTCCTCCGCATCCTCGACTCGGCCGGTCACGCCGTAGGCGGTGCGATAGACCAGAACGTAGTGCGCCTCGAACAGGTCTTCGAGGTCCTGCGGAAGCGATTCGGGCATGCGCGGAACGCTGGTCGCCTGCATGTGCGCTCACTCTCTAGACTGGCGGCCCTCGCGATTGTTAACAGGCGCGTATACTACGGCCGCTCTCGAGGTGATTTGATGATCCGTCCCAGCCTCTACGTCGTCTGCGGTGCGTTCCTGGCGATGCAGGTCGGTGCCATCGCTCAACAGACGGTTCCATTCGACGGCGGCATACCGATCGCCCCGGCCGGATTCGAGCCGCTGCCGATTCCAGCCGAGCCAATCGAATTCGACACCGCTGAAGTGATGCGCATCCGGGTTGTGCCCATCGCGCGGCAGATGGTGAATCCGTGGAGCCTGGCGTTCCTGCCGGATGGCAGCATGCTGGTGACCGAGAAGGAAGGGCGACTGCGAATCATTCGCAACGGCGTGCTCGATCCGAAGCCCGTTCCCGGTACGCCAACGGTGCGCGTGCAAGGCCGCTCGGGCCTGCTCGACGTCGTACTTCATCCACAATTCGCGACCAATCGACTCGTCTACTTCACCTATCTCAAGCCCGTCGACGAGAAGCAAGCTGCGTTGACGATCGCGCGCGGGCGATTCACCAGTTCTGGTGAGACAACCGCGATCTCCGAGCTCAAAGACATTTTCAGTTGTGGCGCCGGCATCGCTGGCCCTTCGCGGCTCGCATGGGGACGCGACGGCAAGCTCTATATGACGACGCCGAGCAGCGGCAACGGCAGCAGCTCGCAGGATCCTTCGAGCTATGCCGGCAAGGTGCTTCGGCTCAACGACGATGGCACGGCGCCCGCGGATAATCCGTTCAACGGGCGTGCCGGACACAAGCCGGAAATCTACACGCTTGGACACCGCAACTCGCTCGGGCTCGCCGTGCATCCGGCCACCGGCGCGATGTGGCAGAACGAGATGGGACCGAACGGCGGCGACAAAATCAACGTCCTCAAGCCGGGCGCGAACTACGGATGGCCGATCGTCAGTCTCGGTCGCAGCTATCCGGGACCATGGCAATCACAGACGTTCTCGAAGGAGGGATTCGAATCGCCGGTCGTTTACTGGATGCCGTCGATCTCGCTATCTGGCATGACGTTCTACACCGGCAGCAAGCTGCCGAAGTGGAAGGGCGATATCTTCGTCGGCGGACAACGGACTGGCGAGATCCCGGGCACCGGCCATCTCGAGCGGATTCTCGTCAACGACAAGCTGGAGGAGTTGCGTCGCGAATCGCTGCTGGTTCCGCTGCGCATGCGCATCCGCGACGTTCGCCAAGGGCCGGACGAACTCTTGTACGTGATCGTCGATCACGATCAGAACGGCGGCATCCTACGCATCGAGCCGTCAGCGATACAGCAAAAACCGACGACTTACCCGACCAGACCGGCTCGCTGACAGTCCTTCGGCCTTGGTTCTTGGTCCTCGGTCGGTCCTTTGTCCATGGTCCGTCCTTCGTCAATGGTCCCTCCGCGATGCCTGTTCAACTGCGGACCAGGGACAAAGGACGAAGGACGGACCAAGGACCAAGCGCTAAGGACTAACTAAGGATCGTCAGAGAGGCGGACACAACTCGCCGAGCAATCCCCCACCGCCGCAATATTTCACGTCCTGAATCTGCATCGCGAGACCGTCGGGATCGGTGAAGTACAACTCCGGCGTTCCGCCTTCCGCGCCGCCGCGATTGGGCATGCGCAGCGAGATGTACGTGACCAGCGGCGATCGTCCTTGACCGTCCTGCTGTTTGAGTCCGTAGCTCACGAGTAGCTTCGTGACGGCTGCGGAGTCGAAGTTCTCGATCGCCACGCACGAGTGATCGATCCCTGCAGGACGCGCTGGCCCGCCGCCTGCACCACCGCGACCCGCCCCTCCTGCCGGAGGCGCCGCCGCACCGCCGCCACGTGTTGGACCACCGCCGCCGATGAACATCAGGAAGTGAACGCCGGTGCCGATCTGCCATGCTGGTGCCGCGGCCTGATAGACCATCGGCTTCAGACCAAACAGCTCCAGGTACATCGGCACGGTGTTCGGATCGCTCGCCGCAATCGTGAAGTGGCTGGTGTCCTTCAGTGCCATCAGACCAGGCTTCGGCGATCGCTCGGGGACCGGGCACGTGTTGCCAAGCGCGCCGCTGCCGCCGCAGTAGCTGACATCGTGTAGCTGGAACACGAGGCCGCTGGGATCGGCGACGAAGAGATCGCGCGTGCTGCCGTCGGGCGATCCGCCTTCATCCTGTCGTCGCGTGCGAACCAGCGCCTGCTTCGGTCCGGGCTTGTCCGCGCCGGACGGAGCGGGCGTAATGCCATGCGCCGCGAGTGTCTGCATCGCGCGATCGATCGAGAAGTCCTGCACGCCGAAGCCGAAGGCGCTGATGCTCGGACGCTCGCCCGATGCCGCCTGCTTCAAAGCCAGGAATCTGGGACCGTTGCCGATCCGCAGCAGAACCGTCGATCCCTGACGTGCCTGCACCGGCATGCCGAAGAGGCCCTGATAGAACTCGAGCGATCGCTTCACGTCGGACACCGTCAGCGTGATCTGACTCAGTCCGTTGACGCGAAAGATCGGCTGCGCTGGGCCCTGCGCGAGCAATCGCGGCGCCAGGGCCAGTGCGGGAAGTGAAGCGAGGAAATCGCGACGATAGATCGATGACGTCATGCCGCGAATTCTACCGGGATCGTCGGCAAAACGTCGGCAAATCTCCTATCTGACTGATTGGTCGGTGTGAGTCGCCGATGGTAGACTCCGCGACGCCGCTGCATGAGGAAGAGTCGTACGTCCACGCCGAGACTGCGCCGCCTGCTCGCGGTACTGACCATCGCTGCCGCGTGCACTGCCGGTGTGATCGTCCGTGGTGCGGGTCCCGATCTGTCCGCGATGCAGCAACGCGTCGATCGGCTCGAAGCGCTGACTCCGCGCGTGGAAGCACTCTCTGCGATCAAGCGACTCCAGCATGCGTACGGCCACTACGCGGAACTCGGGCTGTGGCACGACTTCGCGGATCTCTTTGCCGACACCAGCATCGGTCACTACACGACCGGCGCACTCGACCGCGAGCAGATTCGCGCGCTTTTCCTGAAAGATGTCGGCGGCGGACAGGTCGGTCTCAAAGACGGTCGCATCTATCCGCACATCAGCATGCAACCGGTGATCACGCTTGCGCCCGACGGCAAGTCGGGCGAGGGCCGGTGGCACATCATGGCGATGCTCGGAGGCTACCAGACGACGGCCTCGTGGGCTGGTGGTGTCTACGAGAACGAGTACGTGCTCGAGCGCGGCGTGTGGAAGATCAAAGAGGTCCGCTATCTTCCCCAGTACTCAGGTCGCTATGAGGCTCCCGGATGGACCACCACGAAGGAGCCGACGCCGTTCCACTACGATGCGTCGCGAGTCGGCACACCTGTCGTCGACGTGCCGGCAAGCGCACGCGCCACGACGCTTGCCCTGAGCACCGTCGAAGGGCCGCAGACGCTCGCAACGCTGGCCACGCGCATGGCCGACCTCGCGGCGCGCGCGCAACATCTCAGCGACGAGATCGAAGTCACGAATCTTCAGCATGCCTACGGCTATTACCTCGATCGCAAGATGTGGGACGACGTGGCCGATCTGTTTGCGTCCGATGGAACGATGGAAATCGGTCTGCAAGGCGTGTATGTGGGCCAGGCAAGCATCCGCCGCGGCTTGAATGCGTTCGGCCGGACTGGGCTCACTGAAGGCGAGGTCAACGATCACATCCATCTGCAGACCATCGTGTCGGTGATGTCCGATGCCCGCAGCGCGCTCGCGCGGGGCACCGACCTCGGCATGCTCGGATCAACGGGTGGGCGCCCGTTGTGGACGCAGTCGATCTACGAGAACGAGTTCGTGAAACAGAACGGCGTCTGGAAGATCAAGGCCCTTCACGTCTACCCGCGCTTCATCGTCGATGCCGAGCAGGGATGGGCGAAGGACGCGCAGCCTGCGCCGGGTCCGAGCCGCGAGTTCCCACCCGATCGACCTCCGACCGAGACGTACGCGATCTATCCGCGCTTTCACATCGCACCGCTGCACTTCGATCATCCAGTGACTGGACGCCCGCCTCAGTACCCAGAAGAGACGAAGGTACCAGCGGGCCGCCCGCCTTCGACTTCGCTCAGGCCGAGAAAGGCGGCCCCTACGAAAGCGACCCCCGCTATCACAAGTGTCGGGTCGCTCGAGTCGCTGCTTGCGGCGACCGAGCGTTCGATCGAACGCAGCAAGGCTTATCACGCCGCCGAGAATCTCACTACTGCGTACGGCTTCTACATCGACGAGTTTGCGTGGGACGACACTGCGAACCTGTTCTCGCGCGACGGCTGGAAGGAGCTCTCGTACGTCGGCACGTACGTGGGCCGCGAGCGGATTCGACAGTCGCTGAAGGTGCGTTATCCGAATCCCAAGTCGCCGGACTTCCTCACGATCCACCAAGTGGTGCAACCGGTCATCCACGTGTCAGCGGATGCGAGAAGCGCGAAGATTCGTACCCGGCTCTTTCAGTTGGGCGGTCCCTCGGGCGGCGAAGGTTCCTGGATCTCCGGCATCTACGAGAACACGGCCGTGGACGAGGACGGCAGCTGGAAGTTGTCGGGCATGGATCTCGACTACGCGTGGACTGCACCGTCTCACGGCGGATGGGTGCGCGTGAAGACGCCGCCCGCTGCGCCGCAGGTGGCGATGACGAAAGAGTTTCCGCCCGACCGGCCGCTGCGCGGCTCGATTGCCGCGCCGTTCCCCAGGGTGCACGCGATGCCGTTCCACTATCGCAACCCCGTGTCGGGACGCGTGCCGCCGGTCCTACTGCCGTAGGCCGTCAACGACGAGACCGCGCTGAACCCTGTCACAACTCTTCGTCCGGTGTCGTTAATGTCTGCGTGAGTGCGCGGACAGAGGCGACCTCGCGGGACGAAGCTCCTACCGATACCTTCGACTTCGAGGCGGTCTTCCACACCCACTTCCGGCGGATCGCGCGCGTGATCGTCCGGGTCATTCAGGATCCGTCGCGCGCCGCCCTGGACGAACTTCGAAGACGCACGAGACGCGAGAAGTACGAACGCTGGTTTGGATTCTGCTGAATGGCCCGACCCGGCCGCGGCACGGACGCGACTCGACGAGCGCATCGCACGGCGGCCGGGTCGTCTGTGGCAGTGGGCCGGCGCGACGACGGCGCTATGTGCGCTCGTGCTCGCGCTGCCGGCGCCGCGGGCTTCGCGCCGCGGCTGCCGGCAATTCATCTTCTCGACGCCACCGAGCTACTTGGTGATTGACGAAGCATCCGCGATGCTGAGAATTCGCACGCCGGCCATCCGCTACCTCCTCGCACAAGCCGGAGGATCGGCCGGCGACGTGCCCTATGACTGGACCGGCACCACGCTCGACGTCCGTCTCGGCCCAATCGTGATCGCCGACTACGACGGCACGCTCCTGCTTCAGAGCCGTCCATTCCGGCTGATCGCACCGGCGAAGTTCGATCTCGCGCTCTTCTACCGGATCGCGTTTCGATCGATGGGCATCAGCGAGGAGGAGGCTGGCGCACTCAGCCGCGACATGGGATTCAGTCCCGGCCTGCTCATGTTCATGCCCAAGGAAGACCGGAACCTGCTGCGCGAGTTCAACACGCCTCGAGGAACCGGAAAGATGATCGCGGAGGTCTATGGCAAAGGAACGATCGCCGCGCTGTGGAGCGGGGCCGATCGGCTCTATGCGCTCTACGGCAACATCGACGAGGACCTCGTGACCCGAGTGGCCAATTCGCTGGAATAGACCGCAGGGGCGCGGGGGCTAAAGCCCCCGCTCTACATCCTCCGTGTCGACCTTTTACACCGACGCGTACGCGCGATTCGGCAGCGCGTCGGGATCGGCGACGTCGAATCGATCGAGATTCATCACCTTGTCCCACGCCAGCACGAAGTCGCGCACGAACTTCTCCTTCGCATCGTCGCACGCGTAGACCTCCGCGAGCGCACGCAGCTCGGAGTTCGATCCGAACACGAGATCGACGCGGCTCGCCGTCCATCTCGCCTCGCCGGTCTTGCGATCACGGCCGGTGAAGGTGTCCGCGGCTCCGGACGCGGGTACCCACTCGGTGTTCATGTCGAGCAGGTTCACGAAGAAGTCGTTGGTCAGCTTTCCGGGTTGCTTGGTGAACACGCCGACGTTCGACCCGTTGGTATTCGCGTTCAGCGCACGCATGCCGCCCACCAGCACCGTCAACTCGGGCGCGCTCAGCGTCAGCCTGAAGGCTCGCTCGATCATCAGATGCTCGGCCGGCACCTCGTGTCCAGATCCCACGTAGTTGCGGAACGCGTCCGCGTCCGGCTCCAGCACGACGAACGCTTCCTCGTCCGTCTGCTCCTGCGACGCGTCCGTGCGTCCCGGCATGAAGGGCACTTTGACATCGTGTCCGGCATCCTTCGCCGCCTTCTCGACGGCTGCGCATCCCGCGAGCACGATCACGTCCGCCAGAGAGACCCTCTTCTTGCCGCTCGTCTGCGCGTCGTTGAACTCCTTCTGGATCTTCTCCAGCGCCTTCAATACCTTCGCGAGCTCGGGCGGGTTATTGACGTCCCAGTCCTTCTGCGGCGCCAGGCGGACGCGTGCGCCGTTGGCACCGCCGCGTTTATCGGTACCTCGGAAGGACGAGGCCGATGCCCACGCCGTGGAGATCAGCTGCGACACGGAGAGGCCCGACGCGAGGATCTTGCTCTTCAGCGCGGCAATGTCTTTGGCGTCGATCAGATCGTGATCGACTGGTGGCACAGGGTCCTGCCACAACTGCAGCTCCTTCGGAACCTCCGGCCCCAGGTAGCGCGAGATAGGCCCCATGTCGCGATGCGTCAGCTTGAACCATGCCTTCGCGAACGCGTCGGCGAACGCCTGCGGGTTCTGATAGAAGCGCCGCGAGATTTTCTCGTACGCAGGATCGAGCCGCAGTGCCAAATCGGTCGTGAGCATTGACGGCGCAATCTTCTTCGACGCGTCGTGCGCGTTCGGAACCGTGCCAGCGCCGGCGCCGTTCTTCGGCTTCCACTGCTTCGCACCAGCCGGGCTCTCGGTCAGCTCCCACTCGTACTCGAACAGGTGCTTGAAGAAGTCGTTGCTCCACTTCGTCGGCGTTGTGGTCCAGGTGACCTCGAGACCACTCGTGATCGCGTGCGCTCCCCTGCCCGTTTCGTAGCTGCTCTTCCAGCCGAAGCCCTGTTCCTCGATGTTGCCGCCTTCGGGTTCGGGGCCGACGTGCGGAACCGCGGGCCCGGCACCGTGGGTCTTGCCGAACGTGTGACCGCCGGCAATCAATGCCACCGTCTCTTCGTCGTTCATCGCCATACGGCGGAACGTTTCGCGGATGTCTCTCGCGGCCTTCACCGGATCCGGATTGCCGTTCGGTCCTTCAGGATTCACGTAGATGAGGCCCATCTGCACCGCGCCGTACGGATTCGCCAGTTGCCGATCGCCGCTGTAACGCTCATCACCGAGCCACGTGGATTCGGATCCCCAGTTGACCTGCTCCGGCTCCCAGACGTCCTTGCGTCCGCCGCCGAAGCCGAAGGTCTTGAACCCCATCGACTCGAGAGCAACGTTGCCGGTCAACACCATCAGATCCGCCCACGAGATCTTGCGGCCGTACTTCTGCTTGATCGGCCAGAGCAGACGACGAGCCTTATCGAGATTGGCGTTGTCGGGCCAGCTGCCGAGCGGCGCGAAACGCAATTGCCCCGAGCCCGCGCCGCCGCGTCCGTCGTGGATGCGATACGTACCCGCCGCGTGCCACGCCATGCGGATGAAGAGCGGACCGTAGTGACCGAAGTCCGCCGGCCACCAGTCCTGCGAGTTCGTCATCACCGCCGCGATGTCTTTCTTCACCGCCGCCAGATCGAGCGTCTTGAATTCTGCGGCGTAGTCGAACTCATCGCCCATCGGATCACCCGCCGGGTGATTGGTATGGAGGGCGTTCAGGTTCAACTGATTCGGCCACCAGTCGCGGTTCGCTCGTCCGCTGTGCTTTGCGGCCGAGAACGGGCATTTCTGTTCACTCATGTCGATGTTGACCTCTTCTTTTTCTTAGTCGTCGTGTCCGGCTTTAGCCGGACCTTCTTGTGCGCGCAACCTGGGCAGCGTCCCCAGTACACGACCTCGGCTTCGTCGATCTCGTAGCCGTTGTCGTCGGATGCGATGAGACACGGCGCGTCGCCGACCGCGCAGTCGACGTCGACCATGCGCCCGCAGGTGCGACAGATCAAATGATGATGGTTGTCGCCGACGCGATCCTCGAACCGCGCCGGCGAGCCGGCAGGTTGAATGCGTCGAACGAGCCCTTCCGCAACCAGCACGGCCAGGCAGTCGTACACCGCCTGCAACGAGATTGCTCCAATCTCTTTCCTGACCGCCTCGGCCACCGCGTCGGCCGTGATGTGGGGATCGCTCGTGACGGCGCGAAAGACAGCGAGTCGCTGCGCGGTTACCTGAACGCCGCGTTGCCGCAAGAGATCAGCCGGGTCACTGGCCATATCGAGAGCATATCAAATAATGGAACTACTCCAATATTTGATGAGCTCGTACTTCTGGTCGACCTACGTCGACGCGCCGGCCTTCGCCAGACTGGCGTCGACGGGCTTGGTCGTATCGGGCAGGGCTTTTCCCGAGGCCAAGCCATCGATGTCTTCGCGAGTGATCATCGGCGCGTTCGCCATGATGCAGACGATCTTTTCGAGGGTTGCGTCCTTGTTCCCACGGATCGTGTCCGCGATCTTGTAGGCCAGCACATACCGATGCGTACGCTCCAGGCAAATGTGAAACGCGCCGAATTGTTTGGTCGTCCGGCTATGAAGCCAGAACTGCGTGCCAGCTAACGCTTCGACGATGAATCCCGCGATCAGGCCGAGCTGCCCGACAGTCATCACACTCGAAGACGCCGTCGATCCCCAGTACCGGACGGCTGCATCCGCAGCGATCACGTAGAGCAGCGTGATCAACAGGACGCCGAAGCCGGCAATGGCGACTCGGCTTGCGGCGGTAAAGCTTCGAGCGGCCTGTTCGCGAACATCGTCGTAGTACCGGAGTATGAGCTTCTGGATCTTCTCGACAGCGTCGCCAATGTCACCGGTGAGAGCGTCGCCGAGGCGCTCACAATCCGCGAACGCTGGTCCATCGGCCATTCGAGCGAATTTGACGTGCGGACGATCGTGCGAGGCTGCGGGAGTGGACATCGAGTGCCTCCTTCGTCAGCCCGATATTATTCCTTACGGAACGGGAGGCTCGGCGCCGTCGATGAACGCCTGATTCGACTGGACGACGCGGATGCCGCCATTCGGGATGCACAGCCCATCGATGTCCCCGGCCACTCTCAGCGTTCGCCCGATGAGGCCGCGATAGCTCGTGCCGAATTCGCTGAAGATGTCCGGCGACGGCGTGCACACGTTCACCACGTTGGCAGGCACTTCCTTGAAGTAAATCCGCAGCCACTGAGGGGTGCTCCCCTCCAGCTTTACATTCGCGACAATGCCCTCGAGCACCATGCGACCTTTGCGAGCGAGCGTCGGGTTGTACTGGCTCGCAGTGTAGAACGGCGCGTTCCACTTCCGTTCCCACGTGTCCGGCTCGTGCTTCGCGACGCGCGTCGCGGGATTGTCGGGCGACGCGGTGCCGGCAGCGATGCGCACAGCGGCGGGCGCGATCACCGGTGCGTCGACGCTGCCCTCGATCAGACCCGAGAACTGCAGCACGCTCTGCGGCACGAACAGCTGCACCGTTGAATCGAGATTCTCGCCTTGGTCGGTCAGGATCCGATGCGCCGACACGAGCGTCGCCGGCTTGCGGAACACGCGCCCGTTGAGCACGAACACCGCATTCGCTTCGCGCAGCGACACATCGTCCACGAGACGGTAGTAGCCGCCAAATCGGAAGACGGAAGCATGCCGGCAGCGGAAGGCATGGCGCACCGTGAATGGCGATGGCGTCTGCGCGGGCCAGCGCTTCCGCTGAATCTCGAGCGTCCAGTTCTGACGCCACGACTTCGGCTCGGGGCACGCTTCATCGGGATCGTCGGTGGCCGGCTGAATGGTCTCGACTTGAGGAGCCGTGATGCCAACGAGCGCGCGCGACTCCGACGGCACCGAGTTCATCAGGCGCAGGAACTCCACATCGGCCGACGCTTTCTGCGCCGTGGTCCATGCGCTCGCGTACCACGGTGTGGTGTCCACTGCGTGGTTGGTCGCGATGTCCTCGAGACTTTCGTCGATGAGGTACGACACCAGATCCCTCATGTCGCTGACGGTCTCGTCGCCGAACAGCGTCTTGCGAATCTCGTTGTCTTCGACGTACTGCCGCGCATGAAACGCGCGCGCGGGCGCCGCGGCGACGATATGCGCCTGGCCGCCGCGCGTCACGACGGCCCGCGTGTAGAAATCGAGCGAGACGAAGACGTTGTGGATGTAGAACTTCTCGCTCTCGGTCCGGCCGCTGGTGTAGGTCTTGGTAACCGTACCGACGGAGTCGTGCTGATCGAACGTCGCCATCACCACCACCGGCGCGCCCGCGCGCACGGTGATGCCGCGCGCCGTCAGTGCTTTGGTCACCAGGGCGCGTTGGTCGCCGGTCGAGATGCCCTTCATCGGTGCCTCTCGCGCGACGCTCAGCGAGACTTCCTTCACCTGCTTCAGGAACTCGCTCTGCGTGATGTAGACGGCCTGCGAGAAGCTGCCGCCACCGACGATCGGCGTGTCGACGTACGACACATCGAAGGTCGACGGCTTTCCGCCATAGGCGAAGCCCGTTCGCCCGGGGCCGCCGAACGCCTTCGTGACCAGCGCTTTCATCTTGTCGAGTGACAGTTGCCCCGAGAGCGTCAACGTCTCGGTGCCGCCGCGAAACACCACGAGCTCACCGCTCATATCGTTGCCATACCAGAACGCGGCGTCGCCGATACCGGTCACTGCGGTGGTATCGATCTGACGCTGCTGCTTGAGCACACGGGACGCGTCGACGACAGCATCCGGATCAGGCGCCGCCTGGTGGAGGAATGTGATGTTGAGGCTGACGGACTGTTGCCCGGGCTTGGGCCGGTCGAACGGCCCGACGTTCATGTAGTTGCAGTACTCCGGCCCCATTCCCCGCCGCGGCCGCAGAAACATCTCTTGTCCGAACACTGTCGAAATGTCGGCGAGCGGAATCAGATCACATGCAGCCTTGTTCTGCGCCTGCGGCGGAGTGGCAGACGACAGCACGCCAACGAACACGAACGTCACGAGGAGCACGCGACGAGCGTTCATAGGTCCCTACTTTCGTTGTTGCGGATTGCATGCGGCGAGCGCTTGCGCGAGGCCAGCCGGATCGGCTGGATGATCCTTGATCGCCTGCTGCTGACACGCGGCGCGCTCCTGCGCGCGCTTGCGGGTCTCCTCGATGCGCTGTTGCGCGTCAGTTGGAGTGGCCGGTCCTGCGGTCGGAGGTGCTGCGACTGAAGGCGCTGCACTCGACGTCGACGGCGTCGATACAGACGCGGCCGACGTTGGCGCGACATCAGTCGTCGTCGGATACGTCCACAGCGCCGTGCCGTTCGTCGACACTTCCTGGTTCTCCGCGATGAGAAAGTACCGGTTCTGCCCCACGGGCCACAGCACGACCGGGATCCTCCCCCGGCCGTTCGGAGCAATAGCCACCGAGCCGGGCGTGAACGGCTGGCGCACCTCCACACCCCTCACCGGGATTCGCTTGCCGTTGACGACGACGAAGTCCACCGACCAGCTCGCGATGTGACCGAGCGGCGCAGACGGATCTTGTTCGTACGAACGTACGTACACCTCAGTGCCTTTGGTCAGCTTGATCGCGCCGGCAGGAAGCGGAGTTTGTGACGACATGTACTCCATGTCCGCCGTCAGCTGCGCGCGAAACAGCTTGTTCGATCCGGCGTTGGTGACGTCGATCGCCTGATCGACGAGCGCGATCGGAAGCCTGACGCTCATGAGAATCGGATGGGAGGGATAACTGTCCTCAGCACGGTTCATGTTGGGATCGGAGGCCGTGACTTCAGCCGGACCGGTGCCACCAAAGTGCGGGATCGATAGAGTCGCGCCCGCCGGAATGAGTACGTCGCCGGGCTTCGGCCATCCCACGAAATTGTGAAAGACATCAGCGGAGAAGAACCGCCGCCGGCCTTCAGCAGGATCGACGTTCGCCGACATCACCCGCATGATCAGCCTCGCGTTCGTGCGTTGCGGGTCGGCTTGACTGATCGTGACGTCCAGATTCACGTCGATGTCCGACGGGATCACGACGACCTTCTGCGTCGATCCACCTGCCGTACCGAGGACCGGACTCTCCAGATGCGCACGAACGTCCTGCGTCTCTCCCTGAGTCGCCGGCGCGGTCACCGCCTTCGTGAATCGCAGATGCATGATCTGCGGATAGATTGTCACCGTGCCCGGAGCGCCCCTTGGAGCGACACTGCCCGGAGAGACACTGCCCGGCGCCGGCCCACCATTGGGGACGCGCACGGGATTGCGCGGCCGATCTTGCGCGTGAGGAACGACGGCAAACGCGACGACACAACCAAGGATGATGGCTGTTGGACGACGCACGGCTGCCTCCTGAAAGGCCCAGTTATAACCTGATCCGTGAGCGGGCATTTGTGACATTTCCCGCCTACGCTCGGGCATGCCATCGAACGCGCGAGCTAGGGCGGGCAGGGGCTGTGACGTGACACACATGCTCGCGCTGACGGTCTGGCATTTGAATGCTCGTTGTCCTGCGACTCCCCCGACGCGAAACGAGGGAGTTCTATGCCTCGACGAATTCGAGTAGGAAGAAACATCGCCGGGATCCGCTTCGATGAGATGCACGACGGATTGGTGACCCATCCGATCGTCCTCGCGGGGTCGTGCTTCGTGCTCGGCCTGGCGACGGGAATGATGTTGAAGGATGCGGCGCGGCAGATGTACCGGCGCGCGCGTCAGGGCCTGTGGCACCGCGAGTACGAGCGAACGCGGACCTACGATGAAAACCTTCCCGATCCGCTCGCGCGACGGGAACCGGATCCCAATACTGGACAGCCGCGCTTCGGCGGCACGGGCGCCCTTGGTGTCCCACCGGCCGCTGTGCGCACCGCGAGACCGGAAGAGAACAACTGACGGCCGCGTGTGATAGCCTCCCGCCACGATCCCGGAGCGGGTACGGGGATCGAGTGGAGGTAGGTAATGCGCCGAGTCCTGTTCGTGGCAGTAGCGCTTGCGGGGATCCTGCTGCTGCCCAATGTCGTGCACGCCCAGGCCACTGTTGCCGGTGTCATTCGCGATGCATCTGCCGCAGTTCTGCCTGGCGTAACAGTCGAAGCATCAAGTCCCGTCCTCATCGAGAAGAGCCGGACCGTCGTCAGCGACGGCACCGGGCAGTACCGCATCACCGATCTGCCGCCAGGCACGTACACCGTGAGCTTCGCGCTGACAGGATTCAGCACGGTGAAGCGTGAAGGCATCGAAGTTACCGGTTCGGGCGTCATCACCGTGAACGCCGATCTCCGAGTCGGCGCGCTCGAAGAAACACTCACCGTCACAGGCCAGTCGCCCATCGTCGACACGCACTCAGTACGTCGTGAAGTCGTGCTCAACAACGAAGTGCTGAGCACGCTGCCGGCAACGCGCGGCTATGGCTCGGCGCTCGCGGCCGTTCCTGCCCTGAACATCGGCGGCGTGGCCGGAGCAAACGCGCAAACGGCACCAACGACGCCAAGCATGATGTTCTTCACGGCGCACGGCGGCGCCAGCGGCGAAGGGCGTGTGTTGACCAATGGATTGGTCGTGGCAGCCCCGTTCGGCGGCGGCGGAGTGTCCGACGTCACCTACGACACGGCCAATGCCGAGGAAATGCAGGTGCTCATCTCCGGCGGTCTCGGTGAAGCGGAAACCGGAGGCCCGAGCATCAACATCGTTCCCAAATCGGGCGGCAACCAGTTCCGCGGCAGTGCGTTCTACAGCACGTCGGGCGACTGGGCCACGGGCAACAATCTCGACGATCAGCTGCGCGCCTTTGGCATCACGACGCCGCCGACGCTGCGCACGAACTGGGACACGAGCGTCAGCCTCGGCGGTCCCATCAAGAAAGATAAGCTCTGGTTCTTCGCCAACCTTCGCGGCTGGGCCAACGCCAACGTCGTCGACGGCATTTTCGGAAACCGATATGCCGGAGACGCGTCGCACTGGGACTACGCGGTCGACCAGTCGATCGAGGCGCGTGTGGCGGAGTCGCGAAAGGTCATCGCCGGGCGGCTGACCGCGCAGCTGACGCCGCGGAATCGCCTCACGGTGTCGCACGACTATCAGCGCCGCTGCGGCGGATCGTCGCTGAAAGTCGGGGGCGACGGCTGCCGCCAAGCCGAAAGCACCTGGGTCGCATCGGGCCGTACGTTCGGCGCCGATACCGTGTCGCCGGAAACGTTCCCCGGTTATCACAACTTCCCGTACAACACGACGCAGGCCACCTACTCGGCGCCGCTCAGCAGCCGCACGCTGATCGAAGGGGGCTTCTCGCGCTTCCAGTACGACTACGCCCGCTTTGGCATGGCGGCACCGGACGGCCTGATGGATCTGATCCCGGTGACCGAGCAGAGCAGCATCTATGGGCGGCCGCAATTCTCGTATCGCGGCGTGTTCGATCCGCTGGACTTCGGCTTCAACCAGAACAGCGCGCTGAATTCGAGCTGGCGAGCGTCGATGTCGTACGTCACCGGATCGCACAATATCAAGGTCGGGTACAGCGGACAGTTCGTCGATGTGCGCAACGGACGCGTGCCCAACCACACGCAGCTGCGATATACCTTCAATGCCAACGCTCCGGTGAGCGCCGCATGCCCCGCCGGCGGCAGCCCACGCCTCTGCCCCGTCTCGGTGTCGTACTTCCTGTCGCCACGCTGGGATCAACGCGATCGCACAGAGACCGCGGGTATCTACGCCCAGGATCAGTGGACCGTCGGACGCCTCACGCTGCAGGGCGGCATCCGCTATGACCGTGCGTGGAGCTGGGCACCGGCCGACGGCAACGGCACCACGGAGACCTCGCGCTTCAACCCGCAGCCGATCTCATTCGATCGCACGGTCAGTGTCCGCGGTTACAACGACATCACGCCGCGATTCGGTCTTGCCTACGATGTGTTCGGCACCGGCAAGACGGCGGTGAAATTCAACGGCGGCCGGTATCTCGAAGCGGCCACCGGCGACGTGATCTACAGCTCCAACAATCCAGCTGCGCGTATCGTCACGCGCATTGGATCGGGTGCGGCGGCCGCGCGCGGATGGACCGACGGCAACCGCAACCTGGTCGTCGACTGCGATCTCCGCAGTCCGGCGTTACAGGACAACACTGCGGCCGGCGGTGATTTGTGTGCAGCAGTCGGCGGCGTCGGCTTGAACTTCGGCAACGCCAACCCGAACACGACGACGATCAATCCGGAGATCCTCGGCGGCTGGGGTGTGCGGCCCTACGACTGGCAGATCGGCGCCTCGGTGCAGCACGAGCTGCTGCCGCGGCTCTCGGTGGAATTTGCTTACAACCGTCGCTGGTGGGGCAACTTCTTCGTCACCGACAACGTGCTGACGACGGCGGGCGATTACGACGTGTACTCGCTCGTCATCCCGCAGCACGACAACCTGCCGGGGGCGGGTGAGAGCGCGCAGTTCGTCGCGATTTCGCCGGCGGCAAACGCTCGCGGCGCGCAGAACCTGATGACCAGCGAGAAGGACTACGGCGATCCGCGCACAGCCTACTGGCACGGCGTGGACTTCACCGCCACCGCTCGACTGCCTTTCGGCCTCAATGTGCAGGGCGGCACCAGCACGGGCCGCGGCGTTCGCAATAGCTGCAACGTTACGCGCGCGCTGCCGGAATTGCTGGGATCGTCGCGCGTCGATTCCTGCGATGTCGTCGAGAAGTGGGCCACGTCGTTCCGGGGCCTTGCGTCGTACACGCTGCCCAAAGTCGACGTGCTGATCAGCGCGAGCATGCGATCGCTCGTCACGCCTCCGGGTGGAACAGCGTCGAACGGCCTCTCACTGGCGGCCAACTACGTCGTACCGAATACCGTGATCCAGCAGTCGCTCGGTCGTCTTCCCGCCAACGCCTTGGCCACGGGAACGACGACGGTCAATTTGCTGAACCCCGGACAGCTCTATACGCTCGAGCGCACGAATCTCGTGGACATGCGGTTTGCGAAGATCGTTCGCTTCGCGGGCAAGCGCACGGATATCGGCATCGACTTGTATAACGTGTTCAACTCGAACGTCACCACGGCGTATCAGCAGACGTATCAGTACGTGACCAGCGGAGCGGAATGGCTGCGGCCAACCGCGATCGTTGCGCCGCGGCTGGTGCGCTTCAACGTGACCTTCAACTTCTAAGAACCAAGTCGGGCCCTGCCCCCGCCCTGCCCCAGGCCTGCCCCGGGCCTGCCCCCGGGGGCAGGGCGGGGGCAGGCCCGGGGCAGGGCGGGGGCAGGCCCCGTCAGAACGACCAGCGCGCGCCGAGGCGCGCGATGCGCGGATTCACCGTCGTCAAGACGTTGCCGTAGGTCGCGCCGGTCTGGTTGTTCGTGCTCAGCACCGCCGGCGAGTTCGTCAGGTTGAACACGTCGAGCAACCCTTCGAGCCGGCCGCGGCCCACCGCGATCCCCTTTGCAAAACGCAGGTCCACCAGCTTCACCGTCGAATAGAAGAACGTGCCCTGCGGCTCGACGGTCAGCGTCAGCGATCCTTGCGTCAGTCCGGCGATGTTGAGCGTGCGTCCGTACGGCTCGCCTTTCGTGATTCGCACCGAGCCCGACACGTTGATCCCGTACGGCAGCTCGTAGCTGGCGAGCGCCTTGTATTGCCAATGCCAGTAGTCGAGATAGTTGTTGTAGCGCTGACGGTTTGGATCCTGCGGCGGCCCACCGCCGGTGTCGGTGGCGATGTCCTGGCTGATCGCCGATGCGAAGCTCCACGTTTCGTAGCTGCTCACATCGAATCCGGTCAGCACCTGTGACTTGTTCGACAGGCGCTTGACGACCTCGACGTTGTAGGTGGTGAAGTCCGACTTGTGATTCGGGTCGTTCGTCAGCAGATCGGCGCGCTTTCCAACGTACGCGCGGTCGAGCGAGAACACGCTCAGGAATCGATCGTCCGCCGTCGAGACGAAGTCGCGGCCGCGGTCGAGCACCTGCACGGGAATGTTGTAGGCGTCGAATGGAATCGCCGTGTTCTGCAGCTTCATGCGGTTGCGTTCGAGCTTCCGCACGTACGTGAACCGTACGGTCGTATCCGATCGAAGCTGCTGATCGATGCCGGCGACGAACTCGTCGGTGTACGGCAGCTTCAGATTCGGATCGAGCGTGCGGTTCGGGCCGCCGCTCGTCGACAGCAGGTTCGCCGGATCCGGCACGAACGGCAGCGTGCCGTCCCACCGATAGCGCTTCGTCGTCTTTGCCATCGGGTTCACGAAGCCGGCCATCATCGAGTTGGCGTTGGTCATCGTGCCGGCGTTATAGACGTAGCGCCCGTAGGCGACTTTGAGCGCAGTGCGGCCGCTGCCGAACATGTCGTAGACGATCGACGCACGCGGCACGAGGCCGTTCAAGCGCGGGAAGGTGAACCCCGGATAGGTCACCGCCTGCTGGTACGGACCGGCGCCGCTCTTCCCCTGCTCGTCGTAGTACGGCTGGAACGAGTCGATGCGGAAGCCGCCGTTGAACGCGAAGCGACGGAGGTTCCAGGTGTCGTTGACGAACCCCCACTGATGCGTGACGTCGTTCTCGAACGAGAACGGTGTGTCGTAGGTCTCGATCTCAGCCGGCGTCACGAACCCGCCGCGCCAGAACGTCTTGATGTTGTCCTTCGGCGACAGGAACTCGTACGGCGCGCCCTCGAACAGATACCCGTAGCCAGTCCGCAGCGTGTGATCGCCCACGCGTAGGCCCGACGTGTGCAGCGAGTACACGCTGGAGACGTTCATGTGGTGGCTGCGATCGACGAACGGCGCGTTGCGACTGCCGCGCTGCAGACGGGTGTCGAGATCCTCACGCGCGATCTCGTCTTTCCCCGGACGCGTCCACCAACGCCAGCCGAACTCGCCCCACTTCACTTCGAGCGTCGAGCGGTTCGACAACACCGAGGTGTAGCTGACGCCCTGGATCCAATAGGGAAAGTCGGTCAGCGATGTCGAGTCCGAGTCGACGAACGCCGAGGCGCCGGAGTTCGGCAGCGACTTGGTGTTGTACTGCGATGAGTAGGCGATGGTGTTGTTGCGCGTCAGCTGGTAGTTCAGCTTGGTCGCGTGATTGCGCAGCGTCGTGAAGACCGGCTCGGGCAGACCAGTCTGCGTGGTGTAGTAACCGGGCGTCCAGTTGTCCGAGTTGAGGTTGCGGAAACCGTAGAACCACCAGAAGCGATCGCGCAGCACCGGGCCGCCGACGTCGACGTGCACCGATTGATAGCGCGCCACCGAGCTGGTGTTAGTGACACCCTGGCGCTTCAAATCGTCACTCAGGTTCGAGCTCTGGAGATCCAGCGGTTCGCGATCGTAGAACGCCAGGCCGCGCATCGTGTTGCCGCCGCTCTTGACGATGAAGTTGTTGAACGAGCCGCCGACCGGTGCATCAGCGCCCTTGCTCGCGCCGGCCACTTGCACTTCCTGATACACGTCGGGATCTTCGTATTGCAGCGACGCCATGATCGCGCCCTCGATCACGTTCCACTGCGAGGTCGAGCCGAACACGCGAAACTGCGCGCGCAGTCCGGCGCGGCTGCCGCCGACGTCGGGCGCGGTGATTTGCACGCCGGGCGTGACCGCCAGCACTGAAAAGACGTCGTGTCCCGTCGGCAACGCGGTGGTCAAGTCCTTCGTGAACGTCGTCGACACCGTCGCATTGGTGACGTCGATGAGCGGCGACTTTCCAGTCACGGTGATCGCCTCCGCGACCGTGCCGACTTGCATGGCCACGTTGAGCGTCGAGGTGAATCCCGGGGTGATCTGAATGTCTTCGCGGACGACGCTGTTGAAGCCGGGGAGTTCGAGCTTCAGTGCGTAGGTGCCGGGCGGCAGCAGGCCGAAGCGATAGCTTCCCTGCTCATCGCTGACGGCGGTGCGCACGCCCATGATCGACGTGCCGGTCAGCGAGAGATTCACGCCAGGCAAGACCGCACTGGAGGAATCGGTGATGCGTCCGGTGATGACGCCGTCCTGCGCCCAAGAGGTCGCCGCGACCAGCCACATCGAGCACGTGACCAGCAGGACTCTCGTCAGCTTCGCCATGTTTCCCCCCGTCTCGCCGAAGCCGCGCCGTAGCCCCGCAGTGTGCGAAGGCGGGCGTAGGCGAGGCGTAATCTACGGCTCGTGTGACAACGAGGCAAGCGAAATGTGTGCGATCGACGACTTGACCGCGATGCCATAGGGGGCTATACAGTCAGCGCTCAACTGGTCGCGTCTGCCATTCGTTGATCGCGTCGCGTGGATCCATCGCGTTGCCATTCTTCTCTTTCATAGGAGCAGCGCATGTCTCGACCTGTTGCAGGCGTTCTCGTGTGGCTCTGCCTCTGTTCGTCCGGTTACGCCCAAACGCTCGGCACCATCACTGGTGAAGTCAAAGATCCGTCGGACGCCGCGACTCCAGGCGCCACGGTGACTGCGCAGAACGTCGCCACCAACGCGGTCCGCACACAAGTAAGCAACCAGGCAGGGCAATACACGTTTTCGGCGATGCCGCCGGGCACGTACCAGGTCAAGGCTGAGCTGCAAGGGTTCAAGACCGTGCAGAACATGGTCGAGCTCCACGTCGAGGAAACGCTTCGCGTCGACTTCAAGCTCGACGTGGGCACGTTGACGGAAACGACTGAAGTCTCGGCGGCCACGACGCTCATCTCCACATCGAATGCGACGGTCGGCACCGTCATCGAGAACCGCCGGATCGTGGAACTGCCGCTCAACGGCCGCAACTACCTCAGTCTCATCGCGCTGAGCCCCAACGTCAGCGCCGGGTTTGCGGGCGCAGGTCAGGCCGGCGATCGCCAGGGCGGGTCGCGCGCCAACCAGCAGATCTCGATCTCCGGTCAGCGGCGCGAGTTCAACTACTACACGCTCGACGGCGTGGACAATACCGACGTCAACTTCAACACCTACATCTTCCTGCCCTCGATCGACGCGCTCGAGGAATTCAAGGTGCAGACCGGTATCTATTCCGCCGAATTCGGCCGCGCCGCGGGTCAGGTGAACGTGGTGACCAAGTCGGGCTCGAACGCGTTCCACGGCACCGTGTTCGAATTCCATCGTGACGACAAGTTCGACGCGCGTCCGTACGCGTTCACCGCCGCCCAAGCGGCGGCGCCGAAGGCGCCGTTCAAATGGGATCAGTTCGGCTACACCGCCGGCGGCCCGGTGATGAAGAACAAGCTGTTCTTCATGTCGAACTACGAGGGCTACCGCGATCGAAGAACCTCATTCAACAACTTCAATCTGCCGACGGCGGCGATGCGGAACGGCGATTTCTCGGCGATCGCCACCCCGCTCATCGATCCCGCGACCTGTACCGTGTCCGGCACCACACGAACGTGCCAGACCTTCACGGGCAACATCATTCCATCCAATCGCATTCACCCGATTTCGAAGAAGCTGCTCGAGTTCTATCCGGCGCCGAACACGTCGGGTGGGACGTTCAACTACCTCTCGGAACAAAACCGCACGATCGATCGCAAGCAGTACACGCAGCGCATGGACTTCGTGCAGAGCACGAACTCCACCTGGCAGAGCCGCTACAGCTACGGACACGACGACGAGGTGACGCCGGCGCTGATGTTGAACGGCTCGAAGCTGCTCAACACAGTGCACCAGCTGATGATTGGCAACACCCGCACGCTGTCGCCGACGCTGCTGAACGAGTTCCGCTTCGGGTTCAACTCGTTCTTCAACACGTTCGGCCGGGAGCTCGCATTCGTGCGCGACGTCGTCTCCGAGCTGGCCATCCCCGGCATCGCGGAGGGAACCCCAGAGTCGTGGGGCATTCCGGCCATCACGATCTCGGGGTACAACGGCTTCGGAGACAGCACAGAAGGTCCGTACACCAACCGGAACAAGGTGTTCGAGTTCACCGATAACCTGTCCTGGGTCCGCGGCACGCACTCGTTGAAGCTGGGTGGAAACATCCGGTTCGACCACTTCAATCAGGTCGGCAATCAGTTCTCGCGAGGGTCGTTCCAGTTCGACGGGCGGGCCACCGGTTCCTTGACCGGCGCCGCGACGCCGGGAGGCGCCGCGTTTGCCGATTTCCTGCTCGGCTACGATCGCTTGTCGGAGGCGGCCGTCGCGCTCGCGAATACGAAGTTCCGCGCCATCAGCCAGGCGTACTACTTCAACGACACCTGGCGCATGCGCAGCAACATGACGCTCGATTACGGGCTGCGCTACGAATACACGCCGCCCTGGCTCGACAAGGGCGGCACGCTGATCAACGCCTACCTCCCGTCTCGCGATGCCGGGTTGCCCGTCGCCGACATGTCGCGTCATCCCGTACTGGTGAGAATCGGATCCGGCGACTTCTACGAGGGGCTGAATGTCCGCTTCAATCCGAACATCCAGGTCTCCCGCGACGGCCAATTGGGCGGGCGCCTGATCGATGACGACAAGTTGAATTTCGCGCCGCGGCTTGGATGGGCGTGGACACCGAGCGACGACTGGTCAGTGCGCTCCGGCGCCGGCATTTTCTACATGCAGGACACCGGCAATCCGCGCTTCGATATGGCGCGCAACGCCGTCGGTCGCCGCCAGGACACGTCCGATCCGCTGCTGTTGAATCTGAACTGGAACGCGCCGTTCTTCGGGTCGGGCACCAATGCCTGCAACGCGCCGGCGCCGCTGGTCTGCATCTCTCAGCACTACGTGCTCGGCAACATGTACGACCGCAAGACGCCGTACATGATCCAGTACGTCTTCAACGTGCAGCGCCAGCTCGATCGGGCGACGTCGGTGGAGATCGGCTATCTCGGATCGCGGAGCAAGCGCCTCGAGCGCATGTTCGACGCCAACGAAGTGGTCCCCGGCCCCGGCAACGTTCAGACTCGCCGTCCGTATCCGGAGTTCTCGAAGGTGCAGGAGATCGGCAACGTCGCCGAAGCGAAGTACAACTCGATGGCTCTGAAGGTGACGCGGCGTCTCAACCGAGGACTGTCGGTCCTCTTCGGCTACACGCTGTCGAAATCGACGGACAACGGCAGCGGCATCCGCGTGCTCAACGGCGACGCCCTGTTTCCACAGAACAGCAACTGCTTCGACTGTGAGTGGGGACTCTCGATCTTCGACGTACGACACCGCGTGGTGGCGTCGGTGCTCTACGAGCTGCCGTTCGGCGAGGGCAAGCCGCTGCTGGAGCAGGGCGTCGGCAGGGCGATCCTGGGCGGGTGGCAGATCAGTGCGATCGTCAACAAGTCGAGCGGCTTCCCGCGAGACCCGACGACCGGCACAGACGTCCCCAACACTGGAGTCGGGACCTACCGTCCGAACCTCGTATCCGGCCAGGATCCCAACGACGGCGCGAAAACGCCACAGCAATGGTTCAACACCGCCGCGTTCGTCGCGCCGGCGCAATTCACGTATGGCGATGCCGGCCGGAACATCGTGTTCGGGCCCGGGATCTTCAACACCGACATGTCGCTGCTGCGCAACGTCAGGCTCAACGGAAGCAAGAGCCTGCAATTGCGGCTCGAGGCCTTCAACGTGTTCAACAAGCCGGTGTGGGGCGACCCGAACATGTCGATGGCGAACCCGGCGCTGTTCGGGACCATCAACACGACCAGAACGCCGATGCGCGAGCTGCAAATCGGCGCGAAGTTCAGCTTCTGATCGAACTATATCGATGTACGGTATACTGACCGTCGACACAGATGCCACGACGCGACTCGCCGGACGAGGTCGACGACTTTCTGCCGCTGCCGACGGCGGTGTTCCACATCCTGGTCGCGCTGGCCGATCGCGATCGCCACGGCTACTCGATCATGCAGGATGTCGCCGTGCGCACCGACGGCAAGGTCCGCCTGAGCGCGGGTACGTTGTACAGCGCCGTCGCACGCATGCTCGAACAGGGGTTGATCGAGGAGCTGCGCGAGAACCCCGATCCGGAGAGTGAAGACGAACGGCGACGGCACTATCGGGTGACGCGTCTCGGCCGCGATGTGGCGCTGGCCGAGGCGCGGCGCCTTCAAGACATGTTGAGCCAGGCGCGCGCCACCGGGCTCATTCCGCGAAAGCTGTAAGCGGCATGCGGTCCGGCGACGTCTATCGCGTGCTGCTCTGGTGTTATCCCGCATCGTTCCGCCACGAGTACGGCGGCGAGATGGTGGGCGCATTCACCGCGCAGCTGCGCGATGCGCAACGACATCACGACCGGCTCGCCGCCGCATGGATCTGGGCCGCCACTCTTTTCGATCTCATCCCCACCGCCCTTCGGGAGCATCGTCACGTGATTCATCAAGATCTTCGTCACGCCGTCCGCGTCTTCGCGGCCAGTCCGGGATTCACGCTCGTAGCCGTGTTATCGCTCGCCCTCGGTATTGGCGCCAACGCCGCGATCTTCAGCCTGCTGAACAGCGTGCTCATGAGCGCATTGCCGGTGCGCAATGCCCACGAGCTCGTGCTCCTGACCGATCCCAGCGCGCGCGGCGTGCAGATCGGCTCGCAGGGCGGCGAACGGTCGCTGTTGGCGTACGAGGAGTTCCGGCAGATTCAGGACCGCAACCGCAGCTTCGTCGCGCTGATGGCATCGAGCAGCTCGGTGCAGCGCACCAACGCGCGCGTCGCCGGCGGTGAGTCCGAGGAGATCGCGGTGAGACTCGTCTCCGCATCGTACTTCTGGACGCTTGGCGTCTCGACCGCGCTCGGCAGCAGCTTCGATCCCGCCCGCGAACCGGCACCAGGCGCGGCGCCCTATGCAGTGATCGCCTACGACTATTGGCAGCGGCGGTTCGGTGGACGCAGCGATGCCATCGGCCGCACCATTGCGTTTCCGGGTGGCATCGTCTCCGTGATCGGCGTCGCGCCTGCCTCCTTCTTCGGCGAAACCGTCGGCGAGCGGCCTGACGTCTGGATTCCTCTCGCGATGCAATCAACGGTGCTGCCGCGACGCGACTGGCTGCACGACGAACCCGGGAAAGCCGAGAAGGTCATGTGGCTGCACGCGTTCGGTCGTCTGCGGCCCGGCGTGACGATCGATCGCGCGCAGGCAGACGCGAACGTGATCTTCCAGCAGGGACTCACGGCCTTTTATGCCTCGATCGCCGATGCCGCCGCTCGAAAGCAGTTCGGGGACCAGCGGCTGAAGCTCAGCGCCGCAGCGACCGGCGCCTCCTCCGTGCGCGACACCTTTTCCGAGCCGCTCATGGTTCTGCTCACCGCCGCCGGACTCGTCCTGCTGATCGCCTGCTCGAATCTCGGCAACCTCCTGCTCGCCCGCACGACTGCACGCACGCGCGAGATGTCGGTTCGCCTCGCGCTCGGGGCAAACCGCGGCAGATTGATCAAACAGCTCCTCACCGAAAGCCTGTTCCTGGCTACTGCGGGCGGGCTCGCCGGACTCGTCATGGCATTGCTGCTTCGCAACGGCGTGCTCGCGCTGGTCGATGATCCGACGATCGTGATCCCGTCGGCGATGAACCTGCGATCGCTTGCGTTCGTCTTTGCGCTGACGATCGCCGCCGGTCTGGTGCTCGGATTGCTGCCGGCGATCCGCATCACCAATACGCAGCCGGTCACCGGCCTTCGAGAGCCGGGGCGCGGCATCGCCGGATCCGCCGCATGGCAGCGCATCGGCAAGGCGGTCGTGATCGGGCAGTTGGCGCTGTCGCTGCCGCTGCTCGTCGGCGCCGGCCTCCTGGTGAGGACGCTGCAGAACCTTCAGCACATCGATGCGGGCTACTCGAGAGACGGGCTCATGACCGCACGCATCGATGCCAAGCCTGCCGGCTACGACGCCGTTCGCCAGACCCTCGCCTTCGACCAGCTACTCGCCAGGATACGGGCGCTACCCGGAGTCCGCGCGGCGACGTACTCCAATAATGGACTTTTCAGCGGCTCGGACAACGGCGATGAGATCATCGTCGAAGGCTATACACCGACCGGCAAGGGGGATGGCGGCTCACGATACGACGCCGTGGCGCCGCGATACTTTGCCACGCTTGGCATTCCCGTGCTTCTCGGCCGCGAGTTTACCGACGAGGACCATGCGGGGGCGCGACCGGTGTGTGTCATCAACGAAGCGTTCGCCAAGCGCTTCTTCGCGGGCCGGAACCCGATCGGGATGCACGTCACGCAGCACTACGCGGACGAGCGTCACACCTACGAAGTGGTGGGCGTCGTACGCAACTCACGTCAGGGCCGGCTGCGCGGTGAGGTCGAGCATCGCTTCTACACACCGCTCACCAATCCGTCCTCGACCATCACCACGGCAACATTCATCGTCCGGCCGGCCGGCAACGCCACGGGCATGCTCGAGACGCTTCGCCGTACGATTCGCGAGGCCGAGCCGGATATGCCACTGGTTCGCGCCACGACGGTGAACGACGCCATCGAGTCGCGGATCGTGCAGGATCGTCTGCTCGCACAGTTGTCGATCGTGTTTGGCGTCGTCGCCGTGCTGCTGGCGGCGATCGGACTCTATGGCGTGCTGTCGCACGGCGTCTCGCGGCGGACGAACGAGATCGGCATCAGGAAGGCGCTGGGCGCGCAGCAGCGGACGCTCGTCGCCATGATCCTGCGCGAAACGGGACTCCTGCTGCTCGTGGGCATGATTGCCGGCGCGGGCGTGGCGTTCGCGGCGGTCCGCCTGATCACCAGCCGGTTGTACGGTCTGTCGCCGAACGATCCGGGGACGTTGGCGAGCGCGGTCGTGGGATTGATCGTGGTTGCCGCGCTGGCGACGTGGCTGCCGGCGTATCGTGCGTCGCGCGTCGACCCACTGGTGGCGCTGCGTCAGGAGTGATTGGGTCCCCCACGCGCGCTCCTATAATCACGGGCGATGGGAACTCCGCCCGGGGGACGCGACGCACGCGAGTCGTTTCTGCGCATGCACGCGGTCAACGTCTACGTCAGAGATCAGGAGCGAAGCCTTCGTTTCTTCCTCGACAAGCTTGGCTTCCAGGTCGCCTTCGACGCCCGCGTTGAATCGGGTCAGCGGCTGCTCGCGGTGACACCGCCGGATGGTGCAACAGTGCTGACACTGATCCAGCCGCCGCCGCATTCACTGCAATCGAAGTTGATCGGTCGCGCGACGCAGGTGGTGTTCGTGACTGAAAACCTGGCAGCCACGTATCGTGAGTGGCACAGCCGCGGCGTGCGATTCCTCGGCGCACCGCGATTGCGACGTGTGGCCTATGAACCAGCCGGAGCGCCGTCTGCGCGGCGAGCAACCGCGTCCGACGATCACCCGACCGCGTGGGGGGGCGCCTTCGCTCGCTTCGAAGACGTCGATCAGAATTCGTTCTCGCTCGTCAGCTTCGATGAAGTCAGCCGCGCCGTAGAGGCGCAGCGCCAGGCCGCGGCTGAACGACGCGAGGCAGAGCGGCGCGCCGCCCACGAACTCGAGATCGCACGGCAAGTGCAGGCGCGGCTCTTTCCCCAGCGACATCCCGAAATGGAGTCGCTGGAATACGCCGGCGCCTGCGTACAGACGCGGCAGGTCGGCGGCGACTATTACGACTTTCTCGATCTCGGCCGGGGGCGGCTCTGTCTTGTGCTCGGCGACATCGCCGGTAAGGGGATTGCGGCGGCGCTGCTGATGGCGAATCTTCAGGCGAACCTGCGCAGCCAGTGCGCGACCGCTGCGGAGCAGCCCGAACAGCTCCTTCAATCGGTGAACCGTCTCTTTTGCGAGAACACCGCCGAGAACGCCTACGCCACGCTGTTCTACTCGGAGTTCGACGATCGAACCTGCCGTTTGCGATACGCGAACTGCGGCCATCCTCCTGGCCTCGTCGTCCACCGTCACGGGGCTGTCACACGTCTGTCGTCGACGGCGCCCGTGCTCGGGTTATTTTCTGAATGGTCTTGCCACACCGCGGAGCTTCAACTGTCACCTGGCGATCTCTTCGCCATCTACAGCGACGGCATCACCGAAGCGACCGATCAACGCGACGAGGAGTTCGGCGAGGACCGCCTGCTCGCGGTCATCATGCGCGAGCGCGATCAGAGTCCGAGCCAGATCGTGACCGCTGTCTTCGATGAGGTGCGGCGATTCGGCGGTGACCAGCAGCGCGACGACGTCACCCTCATCGTCGCGAAGTGCCGATCACACAACTCGATCGCTTGACGGTTTTCACCGTCGTCTTGCGCCCCGGTCACTCATCGTCGCGCGTTCTCTGCCCTTCTGCGATGTCTGCGGTTGTCTAAAGCCCCACGATTGCCCCGCCGATAACATTTCGATGGATCGGCAACGGGTGCCGAGAGTGGGGAGCGCGAGATGTCGGACGCATTCTTCGAAAAAGTCTTCGGAGATTCCGAGCCGGGCCACATCGGAAGCGGCTGGATCAGCGGCACCGCGTCGGTCTTCTTCGGACTGCTCGGCTTCGGTGGCGCGCTGTGTCTGCATTTCCCCGCTCTGCTAACCCTTCCCGATGCGCGCGCGCTTTATCCCATCACGATCATTCGGTTCCTGATTCAAGCCGCGATCGTCCTTGCGATCGTGCTCGGTGCGATCTCGGGGTTCTTGCGACAGCGCAAGGTGCTGGCGGTCACAGGCGTCTCGCTCGGATTGCTGGCGGCGATCATCGGCGGCGGAAGCACACCGCTGCCCAACGAAGTCCGCTCGAGATTCGGTCTCGGCCTGGATTGGTTTCTCCTCGATCTGTTCGTGATGACCGTCGTCTTCCTGCCGGTGGAGCGATTCTGGCCGCTCCATCCGGAGCAGAAAACCTTTCGACCACAATGGACCACGGACACGTTCTATTTCGTGGCGACGCATCTGCCCGCACAGCTCATCACGCTGTTGATGGTGATTCCGGCCAGCTACGCTTCCAAGTGGTTCGCGATGCCGTGGCTGGCGAACACGGTCGGGAGCTTGCCGTTTCTCGTCCAACTGCCGCTGGCGATCCTGGTCGCGGATCTCACGCAATACGCCACGCACCGGGCCTTTCACACGATTCCATTCCTGTGGCGCTTTCACGCCATCCATCACTCCATCGAGACGATGGATTGGGTCGCGGGATCGCGGCAGCATTACGTCGACATCCTGCTGACCCGCGGACTGATTCTCGTGCCGATGACGCTCGTCGGCTTTTCGCAATCCGCGTTGGCCGGCTACCTCGTCTTCGTGTCCTTCCACGCCACGTTCTGCCACACCGACTTTCGGCCTCGGATGATCTGGTTGGAGCCGTACTTCGTGACCGTGCGCTATCACCATTGGCATCACGCAGCGGATGCGGAGGCGGTGGACGTCAACTTCGCCATACATCTGCCGTTCATCGATCGATTGTTCGGAACGTACTACCTGCCGAAAGATACGTGGCCGAAACGCTACGGCCTGATCGGCAGCTCGGTGCCGCAGGGCTTCTTCGCGCAATTCCTCGCGCCGTTCAAGCGAAACACGCCGTAGCCACGAAGCACACGAAGGTCACAAGGTTGATCTTCCTACCTACAGGGCGAGCTCCGGCAGCGCCACGTCGCGCGGTTTGTCGGTGCCTGTCGCAGAGGGCTTGACGAGCCCCAGTGTCGCCATGACGCGGACGGTCAGGTAGCCAAAGTCGAACTCACCAGGACCGTGCGTCGTCCGCAGCAAGTGCGGATAATGGTGATGGTTGTTCTGCCAGCAGGCGCTGAACGTCGCCATCACCGGCAGCCAATCGCCGATGTTCATCGCGTTGTCGTCGGGATCGTCGTAGCGTCGCGTCCCCCAGCGGCGATCGTGCGTCCAGTAGTTCTGAACCATGTTCACCCACAGCGCGAACAGGCGAACACCCATCCACACGCCGATCGCGAATGGCCAATCGCGAACCACCAACCACACGAGACCGCAGCTCGTGACCGGCGAGATCACCGTGAACAGCGGATGCGATACCAGACGGAACGGCCAGGTCTTGAGAATGTCGTCGGTGGCCAGGTCGGTGGTGGTTCGATAGGGGAAGACGCAGAGATACATCGTCTTCCAGAAACCGTCGCCCGCCAGCTTGTTGGGATCGCCAGCGTGATCCGAGAATCGGTGATGCAATCGATGACGGTTCACCCAGCTCACCGGATCGACGTAGACGCCGAACGTGTTGTTGGTCAGCGTCACGGCTTTGATGAACCACTCCTTGTAGTCCAAGGCACCGTGCGTGATGCCCATGTGCATCACGTCGGACAGATACACGCCGCCAAGAAACCAGGAACCCAGCAAATACCCCAACCCGATCGCCATGCCCCACCACGGTCCGAGCCAGTCCGGCGCAAGCGCCGCCGACACCAAAAGCTGAAACACCAGCAGGGCATATCCGATCAGGTTGTAGATCTGCATGAGCGAGCGATGTACCAAACGGTCGAGAGGATGTCAACGTAACCAGAAAGAGGAATCAGGAGGCGTACTGCTGGTCGCTCACCGGCTCCATCCACGTGGTCGTCGCATTCACGTTCACCGCGATGTGCGTACCCGAGCTCCCCGGAGCGGCGCCGTGCCAATGACGTTCACCCGGCGCGAAGACGATGGCATCGCCTGGTTCGAGATCATGGCGATCGCCACCCTCTACTTGAACGCGGACGCGGCCCTCGACGACAAAGAGCCACTGCGGACCGGAGTGCTTGTGCCAGTTTGTTCTGGCACCGTCTGAGAATGTCACGCGGTACACGCCGACAGGAACGCCGGTTTCGTCGTGAGCCAGGCGCTGAACCGTCGCTGGCCCGTGGAAGGTTGCGGGATCGACAGGACCTACGGGCGCGTCACTCGATCGGAAGATGCGCATCGAGTGATCGTACTCGGGAAGATCGAGCAGTCACGCGCGATCTGTTCAGCGATCCGATGGGGCGCGCGTGACCCGATACACCGAATAACTACCGACCGTCTCAACCAGGCTGCAACAGTTCGGCACGACCTTCTCCAGAGACGTTAGACGATCGCGCTCTGTCGGCAGGAAGTAATCGCTGCCGCTCGGGTCGCCGACGACGAGATACGACACGTCATGCTGCCGCATCACCGAATCGATCAGCGCTCCATCGTCGGTGATCGGAAACGACACGAAGTGACGGCCGGTGAGATAGTGGAGGATCGTGGCCTGTTGCGCCATCACCGCTGCTTTGTCGGGCTGCGCCTTGAGCCATTCCGCGAGACGGGCAGAATCAGGGTGAACGAACGCGGTGCGGTCTGGATGCAGATTCCCCGCCGCAATCGTCGCGTCCATGGCGAGTCCGATCGCCAGCAATGCGCAGATGACTGCGAGCGCGGCTTTCCGGGCAAACGGCGTCAACCACGGAAGCGGTCTATAGAGATACGTGGTCAGGGACACTCCAAACAGCACGAACCAAAACACGACGAACGCGACAGACTGAAGCCCATGCGTCTGGAGGGAGACGAACGAGGCGAGGGCTGCCAGCGCAATCACGCCTGCCGCGATGCGCACGCGCCTCTGATGTTTGACAACGTGGTGCCGGAACTCCCATGTGAGCCGTGCACCTCGCCACGCGAACAGAAACATGAAGGGGAAGACCGGGAGCGCAAAGCGCAGTCCTTCCTCGAACGGCCACAGCGCACACACGCCGAGGTAGGCGACCACGTACCACGCCACGAACGTCGACCGACCCGAGGCAACGGAATGGATCAGGCCGATCACGACGAGCGCGAACGGAATGAGCACGAGCGGCGAAAACCACACCGGATCCACCCACGGAATCCGGAGCAGCATCTCCGAGAAGCTGGCCATCTGCGAAGACGCGAAATGAAAGACTCGCGTCACCAGATCGCCCGCAGTCGCCTGGCCAAGCAGCGGCCGGTGCGGGTCCTTGAGCACCAGCGCGGAGACATACGAATTCATGTATTCGCCCGGCCAATCCTTCGACACCCGTTCCAGCGCCCACCTGAACCAGAGACCACCGACGAACAGACTGGTCGCCAGCCCTGCGACCAAGCCTCCAGCCGCGAGCACCGACAGGCGGCGCCTGAACGCAAATGAGCTGACAATCGTCGCAACCGTCGCCGCGACGAGAGCGACGCCCACCGAGCGGATCATCACGCTAGCCGCCATCGCCACGCAGAATCCGACGATGGTCACGACGCGCGACGTGCGGTCCTCAGACGTCAGCCGGCATCCGAGCAACAGCGTCGCCGTGCTGACAAAGAAGAACGGGAGCTCCGAAAGAACGGACTGTGTGGAGAACCGAAAGAGGTACGGCGACGTGGCCAGCAGCAGCGCGCCGGCGGCTCCGACGAACCAGCTCTCTTCCAGTTGCAGCAGATAGAAGGCCACGATCGAGGAGAGCGTGCCGAAGAATGGCATCAGCAACACAAACCTCGTGTACCCCTCGCCGACGACATAGGACGAGAGCGCCAGGATTGTGGGAAAGCCGGGCGGGTACAACGTGTGCGGTCGAAAGTTGAATTCGTAGGTCTGCCGCTCGACGAGATTTTTCGCCAGTACTTGATAGGTGCTGCTGTCGGGGAAATAGTTCTCCGACCGTTGGTACGCATACTCCTGCCAGATCCCGATCAGGATCAGCGAGGCCACGATCCATTTCGATGCGCCTCGCGGCCACCTCGGCCGCACGCGATCGCGTTGAGACTCCTCTAGGACTGAAACGTTGGTGCTTGCGGCTGACTGGTTCTCGGGCAGCTTCTCGAATTGGAGCATGTGTTGTCCGAACATCGTGTGGAAACGGTCTACACGTCAGGCAACCAAGATCAATCCGGCACGTAGGCGATCATCATGCTGCGCAGGGCGCCGTAGGTGAATGCGGATGGATCGCCGAACTCGGATGTGTATTCCTTCAGCGGGTTCTTCTGCACGGCGTCTTCGGGACCAAGTCCCATGTTCAGATACCCGATCATCGTGGTGAACAGCTTCTGATACATGTCGCGATGACGCACGATCTCCTTGCCGGTCATCATGCGGCCGTTCGCCGGCACCACGCGCGTATCCGGTGTGACGATGTCGGCGAGGTGTTCGAGCGCGCGGACCCGGCCGCCCAGCCAGGCACCGTTGCGGTAATCGAGCAGCGGCCATTCCTGCGCCGACACCACTCCGCCGGCGGCCAGCAGATTCAGCTTCGGAACGTGAATGAAGAGATCGCCGTCGGTGTGCGCCGCGGGCATGTAGCCGTACTCGATCTGCAGGCCCGCGAACTCCATCGATCCATCGTCCCGCGTCGTCTTGTTCGGTCGCGCGGCCTCGGGCAGCGCTGCGCGGCGGCCTTTGAAAGCGATCGAGTTGTAGATGGCGTTGCTCAGCGCGATCTTCGTCTTCTCGTGCGCAAAGACGACGCCACCGGCGCGGCCAACAGCTTCGTTGGCGCCGATTTGCTCGGGATGCCAGTGCGTGTTGATCAGGGTGCTGATGCGAGCGGCACCGGTCGCGCTCTTCACCGCCGCGAGCAGCGCATCGGCATTGGCTAGGAGCCCGCCGTCGATCATGAGGGCGCCGTCGGGACCGGGGATCGCGATCACGTTGCAGCCGGCGCCCTGCAGTAGCGTCGCGCCGCCAAGATCGGCAAGGCTGATTTGGGAAGAGGCTTGCTGTCCCCTGACTACGTCAGGGGCCACGACCGCCGTGCCAAGAGCAGCGGCACTGACCTGCAGGAACCGTCGTCGGGAAACTGTATCGGTGATCCGAGACCTCAATTGAATTCGGATTAGATTACACCCGCCATCCGACAACAGAGTCGCAGAGGTGCAGAAGTTTGCAAAGTATTTTCACCGAGCGGTGGCCCGGGTTTCCGCTGACCTCAGCCGCACGCTCACGGCGTGGCGGCCTTGGCCTTGTAAACGGGCTCGTGCACGCGCGACTCGCCGAGCGGCCAGATATCTTCCCAGACGCCCTGCGGTGGTCCGAGTACGGGCCAGTCGGGACTCTTCGCCATCAGCTTCGTGGCGCCAAGCTCACGGAGCAGCGTCGCTTCTTCCTTGAAGAGCGGCGTCTGCAAAGCCATGAACGGCATGAAGCCTCGCGATTGGGTGTAGTCGAGCGCGGTGAGACCGTCCTGATCGACGGCGTTCATGTCGACGCCCAACGAGGCGAGCAGCTTGATCGCGTCCTTGTAACGCTTGCGCACCGCGTAGTGCAGCGCAGTGCCGCCGCGGATCTCCTCGGGGTGATTGACCAGCGCGATGACGTTGACGTCGGTGCCCGCTTTCTGGAGGACCTTGATCAACTCGAGCGCCTGGTTCTCGGGAGCGCGTCCCGACAGCACGGCGTGGATCGGCGTCTGTCGATCGGCCATGTAGAGCGTGGCGTCGGCGCCGTGTTCGAGCAGTAACTTGACCATCTCGAGGTCGCCGTTCATCGCCGCGCGAATCAGCGGTGTGGCGCCCTTGGTGTGGTTCAAGCCGCGCACGTTCGCCGGCTTGAAGAACAGCGGGATGTTCGGATTGGCGCCGCGTTCGAGCAGCAGTTTGACAATCGCCGCGCCCGTGGTGGTATTGGGCGGATCGATGGAGGCGTGGCCGCCGTCGATGCGGGTGCGCTGGTCGACCGCATTGTAGAGCGGCGTTTCGCCGAATATGTCCCATTGATCGGGGTCGGCGCCAGCCAGGATCAGCTGCTTCGCGAGATCCCAATTCGCATTCATGATCGCCACGAGCAGCGGCGATACCCCGTCGGGATCCGGCAGATCGATGTCGGCCTTGTTCTTCAGCAGTACCTCGACGCACGCGATGCAGTTCTCGCGCGCGGCGTAGAGCAGCGGCGTGAGGCCACCGCTGTCGAGACTCTTGGGACGACCTTCGGCGGTCACGTGACGTTGATAGTCGCGATCGATCGAGGCGGCGTTGACGTCGGCGCCCTTCGAGATGAGCAGCTGCATCATCTCGGGATGGCGGCGCGCCGACGCCCACATCAGCGCCGTCTGTCCGCCCCACTTCTCTTTCGCATCGACGGTGGCGCCGTGGTCGAGCAGCAGTTTTGCGGCTTCGACGTTGCCGGTTCTCGCCACCGCCATCAGCGCGGTCTGGCCTTCGGGATTCGGCGAGTCGACGTTGGCGCCGGCTTCGAGCAGCACTTTCAGGATGTCGGTGTTGGCGACTTCGGCAGCGAGCGTCATCGGCGACGCCCCGTAGTCGTTGGCGAGCGCAATAGTGGCGCCGGCTCGCAGCAGACGCCTCACCTCGGCGACGTCGCCGTTGTAGACCGCCCATTGCAGCGGCGTACTGCCATCGGCGTTGCGGCGATTGACATCGGCTTTGTTCGTGGTGCGGCTCGAGCCTGACCCCACGGCGGCAGCCTTTGACGGCGGGTCTGAAGACCCGCCTCTACGTACGGTTTGGGCTTGCGCTGGCGATGCGATCGCCAGCGCCGCGGCGGCGATGACGACGATAGCTTTCACGATCAGATCTCCGAGAACGGGCCGGTGGTGTCGGCAAACTTCTCGATCTCCGGTGCCGGCACGCCGGCGCGGTGCAGCATCGTCACCAGGATGTTGGCGTGCGGCGTGTCCTGCTTGTAGTGCAGGTGCTGGTTGCCCTTGACTCCGCCGCCGCGACCGATGAGCGCCTGCGGCAACGGATCGTTGTTGTGCGCATCGCTGTTGGACATGTTGCTGCCGAACAGGATGATCGAATGATCGAGGACCGTGCCGTCGCCCTCGCGCATGTCGGCGAGGCGTTTGATGAACTTCGCGAACACCGCGGTGTGGTAGTTCTGGATCTTTCGCAGGTTGGCGACGCGGTCCGGGAACCCACCCCAGTGTGACGTCGGGTGGAAGGCCTCGTGGACGTCCAGATTCGGATACGTCCGCATGCTCGCCTCTTCCACCATCTTCATGGTCGTCACTTTGGTGCGGTTGGTCTGCCAGGCCAGCGCGAACATCTCGAACTGCACGCCGAGCAGCTCGCCGAAATCCTCGGGCGGACCGAGCGGCGCCCCTGGCAATTCGTCCATCGAATGCGCGTTCTTCTCGAGCCTCTGCACACGAAGCTCGATTTCCCGCACCGAATCGAGGTAATCGCTCACGCGTGCGCGATCGGCCGCGTCGAGCTTGCGATTCAGGCTGGCCGTGGACTCGCGGACGTAGTCGAGCAGG
>Ga0075423_10000203_pt1 | contig 42847 bp, 35 predicted proteins | sample SoiMethybrSBSTD2_FD_80114 | JGI IMG/M metagenome (GOLD analysis project Ga0075423, IMG submission 80114) | Bulk soil microbial communities from a Populus tree surrounding site in Tennessee, USA - Soil MetaG P. TD hybrid SBSTD2 | ecosystem: Environmental > Terrestrial > Soil > Tree plantation... | reverse complement strand
GCAGACGTCGTTCGCCACCCAGGCGCTCTGGTACGAGTTCGACGACGAGGTGGCGAACATGCCGCTCGACGCGCTGCTCGGCTCGCTGCACGCGGCCGAGCACTCCCAGATCGCGGTCCTGCCGCTGCTGGCGATGTGCGACCGCTGGGACATCGGCGGGCTGTCGACCAACGTCCACTTCCAGACCGGGCGTTCGACGATCTTCATCTACGACGGCCATCCGGGCGGGGTCGGGATCACCCTGCGCGGCTACGAGCAGTTCGAGCGCCTGCTCGGCGACGCCGAGCGCCTGATAGCGGAGTGCCCCTGCGAATCCGGCTGCCCCTCCTGCGTGCAGAGCCCCAAGTGCGGCAACCTCAACGAGCCGCTGCACAAGGGCGGGGCGCTGGAGTTGATGAGGACGATGCAAGGATCCGCCTCGCGATGAGCGATCGGCGGCGGGCGAGGCAGATCTCGGTGATCGGGAGCGGCGACGCCGAGCAGGACTCGAAGGCCGCGCTGCTCGCCAAGGAGGTGGGAAGGCGACTGGCGGAGGCCGGGGTCGTGCTCGTCTGCGGCGGGCTCGGCGGGGTGATGGAGGCGGCGTCTCGCGGCGCCGCGGAGGTGGGCGGAACGGTGATCGGGATCGTTCCCTGGGACTCACCGGGTGAGGCAAATCCGCACTGCACCCATGTCGTCTCGACCGGGATCGGCTACGCGCGCAACCTTGCCGTCGTCGCCTCCGGCGAGGCGGTGATCGCGGTCGGCGGCGAGTGGGGAACGCTGTCGGAAATCGGCCATGCCCGCGAGCTCGACCGCACAGTCGTCGCCCTGCGCAGCTGGACCCTCAGAGGCGAGGGATCGATGGAGGCAGCGCCGGGAATCGTCCCGGCGGCGACGCCGGAGAAGGCGGTCGCTGCCGCTCTCGACGCGATCGACGCTTAGTCAGCGGGCCACAGTTCCCGCAACGCCAGGATCGCGAAGGCGTGGGACCAGGCGAGTGGGGTGGTGGAGCGCGGCGCTCCCGTCTGCGCGTCCACCCGTTCGGGAAGTAGTCCGAGAGGGGTTGCGGCCCACCGCAGGGCGCTCATCAGCCGCAGCGCCGCACGCCGGTCCCCGAGCGCGGCGAAGGCCCAGGCGGTCCATGCTGTGGGTGCCGTCCAGGGATCCTCTTCGGACCAGTCCTCAGAAGGAACGATCCCGAACCGCCCCCCGCGCTCGTCGATCAACCGATGCAGCGATCGACGCACAGCGGGGAAGAGAATGGGATGCGGGAACGGCTGCACGGCCCAAGCGGCCGCCGAGTCGACCCCCGATCCTGCATCGCCCGCCCGTCGCACCAGCACTCCGCCCGGCCCTCGAAACCCCCGCCGATGGGCCTCAAATGGGAGATATCGGATCTTTTTAGGCCCATCGGCGGCCAGGGCGTTGGCGAGGTAATCGCCTGAGGGTTTTTCCTGGTAGTCGGCGCGGTCGCGCCAGTGGAAGGCACCCGCTGGCGCAGGCAATCCTGCCGCTTGGGCAGCCGCCTCTACCCAGCCCCGGGCATCGCCCTGCGCCTCTCGCCCGTTCACCGGCGTTCCATCGACGTTGAACCGCGCCGCCGCGTCTAGGTCGAGTCTCAGCAGGAATCTCGCCACCTGTCGGGCTTCGGCGCGATAGCCGGCGTCGGCGAACGCCAATGCCACAGCCCCTGCATCCCGCGGCCACACGTACGCCCATCCATCTCGGGCTCCGGCGATGACTGCCCCAGTGCGCCGATCAGTCAGCGCTTGCAGCACCAGCAGCGAGCGCGTGTACATCCGCCGCGCCCAGCGCGGCGCTCCCGCACCCAGTGGCCGGGCCCGCTCGATCCAACGCCGATCGCCCCGCCTCGCGGCCCCTGACCTCCGCGTGTCGACCACATTCCCGTAGGAGTCGACAATCGCCGTTAGCCCTCCACCCCCGATCCCGGGAACCTCAAGAAGATGCGCCCGCGAATCCGCCTCCGACCCCCCGGAGACAAGCACAGCGCCGATCGCCAAGGCGATGCCGACCCCGATTGCTGCACGCACCACGGCCACACCCCCAACCTAGCCAGCCGCTCGCTAGCCTTCCCCTGCGCGTTAGAGCCGCGCGCTTGTCCAGGCGAGGTAGCTCAGTTGGTAGAGCACACGACTGAAAATCGTGGTGTCGCCGGTTCGATTCCGGCCCTCGCCATTCGCTTCTCCCTGTGCTCCTATACCCTCTCTTCTGCGGTGTTCTCCTCTACTCGCGTTTTCCCGCCGCCAGCCGTGGTTATCGTGCCGGTTATGAGGAGCCATCGTCGGTGCTGAGTAGTTCTTCGATCACCGATCTCTCCAGCGGCGGTTCTGCCTCATGACCTACAGGGCCTTCATCTACAGCGCCTTCTTCAGGCTGGTTCTCCAGCGGATCGATTCCGAGCGAGCCCATGCCCTCGCGGCACTGGTGATGCGGGGCCTTGAAAAGGTGCCCGGTGCGCTGGCTCTCTTGGGCTGGTTGCTGCGCCCTCGCGATACCGGTCTTCGGGTCCAAGCCATGGGGCTTGACTTTCGCAGCCCGCTCGCAGTGGCTGCCGGGGTCGATAAGGACGCGACCTGGTTCAACGCGCTTGGGGCGCTTGGTTTCGGCGCCGTCGAGGTTGGGACCGTTACCGCTAAAGCACAGGAAGGCAATCCGGAAAGACCGCGGGTCTCGCGGCTGCCCCGAGACTACGCCCTCCTGAATGCAATGGGGTTCCCCAACGACGGCTGCGAAGCAATCGCCCGTCGTCTCGCCTCTCACCGGACGCAGGCTTTGATCGGCGCCAACATCGGCAAGACGAAGATCGTCCAAATCGACGACGCGATCCCCGACTATCGCGAATCTGTCCGCGCGCTGGCGCCCCTCGCCGATTACTTGGTGCTCAACGTCAGTTCGCCAAACACCCCCGGTCTGATCCAGATGCAAACGGTTGAGCGTCTCAGCGCCCTCGTCGCCAGCGTGCGCGAAGAGCTCCAAGCATGCGCTCGGGGGGGAGAGGTTCCGTTGCTGATCAAGCTCGGTCCCGACCTGGCAAATGAAGAGATCGAGGAGATTGCCGACATGTCGGTGCGACTGGAGCTCGACGGGATCATCGCCGTCAACACCACTGTTGACACCGGCCTTGCCTGTAACAGCGAGGCGGAAATCGCTTCTCAAGAACACGGCGGCGGCATCTCCGGTCGACCTCTGAGGAAGAGGGCCTCCGAAGTTCTGCAGCTTCTCCACGCTCGGGTTGGAGACCACTTAACGCTCGTCTCAGTTGGCGGGATCGAGAATCATCTCGACGCGTGGGAGCGCATCTTGTCTGGGGCCTCCCTTGTGCAAGCGCATACGGCGTTTGTCTACGGCGGCCCGCTTTGGCCTTATCGCATCAACCGCGGCCTTGCCCGCTGTCTCCAGGATTCGCAGTGGTCCTCGATTGGCGAAGCAGTTGGGAAGGGAACCGATGCCTCGGCCTCGCCTCTGACATCGACCTCTACTGAAACACGCAGCTTCGCCCTGCCCCGTTCCAAGGCCACTGCCTAGCCAAGCAGCCCTACGTGCTGCGCTTCCGACGCCTCCTCTGGAACTCGGCGATCGTTCGCTCGAACGAGGCGCGCGAGAAGTCGGGCCACAGCTCGTCGCAGAAGATCAGCTCCGCGTGAGCGACTTGCCACAGTAGGTAGTTGGAGAGCCGCTGCTCCCCGCTGGTGCGGATCACCAGCTCGGGGTCGTGCATCTCGGGTGCGTAGAGGTGTTGACGGAATTCCTCTTCGGTCGTGCCGGTGAAGTCTCGCGCAGCGTCAAGGATTTCCGCACGCCCGCCGTAGTTGAAGGGGACGAACAGGGTGATGCTGGTGTTCTCGGCGGTCAGGCGCTCGGCTCGTTCCATCTTCTCGATGACCTCCCGTGGCACGGGATCGATGTGGCGACCCAGGAACCGCAGGCGAACCCCCTTGGCGTGTAACTCCGGTGTTATGCGGTCGACGTACTCGCCAAGCAGGAGCATGAGGCTCCGCACCTCCTCGTCGGATCGAAGCCAGTTCTCGGTCGAGAAGGCGTAGATGGTCAGCTCCTTAACTCCCAGCTCAACCGCGTCGCGCAACCTGTGCCTGACCGTCTCGGCCCCGGCGCGGTGCCCTTCGCTTGCGGGCAGCCCGCGCCGGGCTGCCCAGCGCCCGTTGCCGTCAGTGATGATCGCGACGTAGCGAGCCCTTGTAGCCCGGGTATCGCCAACTGTCCCTGCCTGGCGAAGCATGCGACGAGCCTAGGGATATGAGTACCTAGAGACAATTCTTCTTTCCTGTTTGTGCGTCTAGCCAAGGCGCTGTCTCGCGACGCGAGAAACGTCCGCGCCTCTCTCTACCTTGAATGCCGCGATGGGTGAGCAGACGTTGATCGACACTTCCGCCCCCGCGAGGGTGCCGCTGCGCGAGCTGGACGACGGCCAGCGAGTCGAGGGCGTGTTCGCCGTGCGGGAGCGGGAGTTGCGGCGAAAGCGCAACGGCGAGCCCTGGCTGCGGCTGTCGCTGGGCGACGCGAGCGGCACCGTCGAGGCGGTCTCCTGGGAGGACGCCGAAGCGCGCTACGCGCTCGCCGGCTCCGGATCCGCGGTCTTCGTCACCGGCATCTTCGAGATAAGCGAGCGGTGGGGCTCGAAGATCAAGATTGCCGAGTTGCGGGAAGCCGCGCCGGAGGAGTACCGCGCCGCGGACCTCGCCCCCGAGTCCGATGTTTCGCTGGATCGCCTCGAGGCCGACCTGCGGGCGTTGCTGGAGACCGTCCAGGATTCGCAACTGCGGGAGCTGCTGAACGCCTTCTTCGGCGAAGGGTCGGCGATCTGGGGTCGCTTCCGCGACGCGCCAGCGGCGAAGGTCTACCACCAGGCCTACCGCCATGGGCTGCTCGAGCACACCCTTTCCGTTGCCCAGGCTGTCAGCGCCGCCGCGGCCTTCTTCCCCGGCATTGACCGCGATGTCGCGGTCACGGGGGCGCTGCTGCACGACATCGGCAAGACCGAGGCCTACAACGAAGACCCCCTGGCGATCGACCTGACCGACGCCGGCCGCCTTCAGGGCGAGATCCCGCTCGGCTACTACCTGGTGCGCCGCCGGATCGAGGAGATCCCGGGCTTCGACTCGTCCCTCGCGCAGGCGGTCCTCCACATCATCCTCAGCCACCACGGCTCGCTCGAGCACGGCTCGCCGGTCGTCCCCGCCACTCGCGAGTCGGTCCTGGTCCACATGATCGACAACCTCGGGGGTCGGCTCGGCAGCTTCGACCGGTTGGAGAGAGAACTCCCTGCCGGCGAGTCCTGGTCGGGGTTTGACCGGGCGTTGTCGGGCTCGGCCTACTTCGGCGCCAGAGCGGCGTAGCCCCGCGCAATTTGCGGAGATCGGCGGGTGGGGCGGGAGGCCGCTCCGGGTCCCCCGACTATCCTGCGACCCGTGGCCAAGGACACCGAGAAGCTGATCCGCCAGCTCTCGCTGATCTCCTTCCTGATGGCCCAGGGAAGGCCGGTTTCGGCGCTGGAGATCAAGCGCGAGGTGGAGGGCTACAGCGACATGAACGACGACGCCTTCGCGCGCCGCTTCTACGCCGACCGGGCCGAGCTGGAGAGCCTCGGCATCCAGCTCGGGGTCGAGAAGCCCGGCGAAGGGTTCTTCGAGGCGGAGCTGTACTCCCTTCCCCCGGAGAACTTCTACCTCGACGCGATCGAGTTCTCCGATGACGAGCTGGCGGCGCTCTCCACCGCGCTCTCGCTGCTCACCGACGGCGGCTTCGCCTACGCCGAGCCGTTGCGCCTCGCCCTTCAGCAGGTCGCCTGGGGTCACCCGAACCCGGTCACCGAGGCCGATCGCGCCCCGGTCGAGATGGCGATGACCGCTTCGGCCGGCGGCCGCGAGCTCTCCCAGCGCCTATCCAAGATCGAGACAGCGATCTCCCGTCGCAAGACGATCGAGTTCACCTACTACACGATGGAGCGCGACGAAACCGCGAAGCGCAAGGTCGACCCATTCCACCTGGTCTTCCGGGCCGGCCAGTTCTATTTGATTGGCCACTCGCATGAGCGCGATGCGGTGCGGGTCTTCCGCCTCTCTCGGATCCAGGGCAAGGTCGGCTACGCGTCGAAGGCCGAGCACGACTTCTCCCCGCCCGAGAACTTTGATCGGCGCGATTACGGGCAGCGCGCCGACTGGCAGCTGGGAGAGCTACGCGGGACGGCGAAGATCTTCGTCCGCGACCGCATCTCCTGGTTGATCGAGCGCGACTTCGGCGCCTACGGCGAGCTGCGCTCGGCGAAGAAGGCCGACGGCGCACCGGGCAAGGGGGCGATCTTCGAAACGGAGTACGCCTCGCCGCGGGAGCTGATCGCCTGGGTGCTGCGCTGGCGCCAGAACGCGGCGGTACTCGCTCCCGACGAGCTGCGCGAAGAGGCCGAGCAGCGGCTGGATCTGCTGCAGGACCGTCACCAGAACGGCTTCGAGCCGGCGAAGACGGTTGAGCGGCCGCTGCGCGAGGCGCCGCGCCGGGGGCGCTCGAACGGGCGCGGAGAGGCGGCGATCCGGCCGGAGCGCTTCGCCCGCCTGGTGACGCTGGCCGGCCTCTTGATCGAGTCCGCCAAGCAGGGTGAGCGGCTGGAGACCGCCGACCTGCGGCAGCGGCTGGAGCTGACTGCCGAGGAGCTGCAGGAAGACATCGAGCTGCTCAACGTCGTCAACTTCGGTGGCGGCACCTATGTGCTCTACGCGGAGATCCAGGGCGACGAGATCGAGGTCGACTCCGAGCCCTACGGCGACAACTTCGCCCGCCCGGCGCGCCTCCTGCCACTGGAGGCGAAGGCGCTGGTCGCGGCGATCGACCTCTTCGGCGACCACCTGCCGCAGGGCGGCCTGCAGAGCGCCCGCGCGAAGATCGTCGGGGCGCTTGGCCACGATCCCTCCGAGGAGGGGCTGGAGATCGCCGCCGGCGGGGGCGACGATGCAGAGGTCGCCCGCGTCGTCAACGAGGCGATCGCCGCCAGTCGCATTCTCGAGCTGCAGTACTACAAGGAGAACGAGGACCAGTTCACGAAGCGGCGGGTCGAGCCCTATCGGTTGGAGAACGGGCGCGAGGGCTGGTACGTGGAGTGCTTCGACCTGGGGCGGGAGGCGATCCGCCACTTCAAGCTGGACCGGATCAAGGAGGCGACGCTCTCCAAGGAAGCCTTCGAGCCGCGCCCCGAGGTGGAGGAGCTGGCCGGCGTCGAGGGTTGGATGACGCACGGCGAGGTGCCGACCGCGCACGTGGCGCGGGTCTGGGTCTCGCCAGAGCGGGCGCGCTGGCTGCGCGAGGAGCGCACGGTCGTCGAAGAGCTGGCCGACGGCGCCGTCGTGGTCGAGCTTCCCTACGCGGGGACGTCGTGGCTGGTGCGGGAGATCCTGCGCGGCGCCGGCGACCTAGTCGTCCTCGAGCCCGAGGACGCCCGCGAGGCGATCGCCAAGGAAGTCTCTGGCTGACGCGGCCCCGGGTCACCCGGAGATAGAGCGGCTGGTCGCTCCCAACCCCGGGCCAATGACCGGTGAGGGGACGAACACCTACCTCTACGGGTCGGACCCCTGTGCGGTGATCGATCCCGGCCCGGATCATGCTGGCCATCTCGACGCGATTCGCGCCGCCGCCGAGGGGCGTGGCGGGATCGGCGTGGTGCTGCTCACCCACTCCCACGGCGACCACGCCGATGGGGCGGAGCGGCTCGGCGCCGAGGTGATTCTCCCGGGGGACGGCGAGGAACACGCTGGCCTGCGGGCGATCGCCACCCCTGGCCACGCCGCCGACCACGTCTGCTTCATGACCGCCGACGCAGTCTGCTTCAGCGGCGACCTTGTGCTGGGCGAGGGGTCGACCTTCGTCCCGCCCGACGGCGGCTCGCTGATCGCCTACATGGAATCCCTGCGCCTGCTCCAGTCCGAGGAGATCGAGTTGATGTGCCCCGGGCACGGGCCGTGGATCACCGACCCGGCGGGGAAGCTCGCCGAATACGTCGAGCACCGCGAGATGCGCGAGCGGCGGCTGATCGCCGCCCTGGAGCGCGGCGAGCGCTCCCGCGAGGTGCTGCTGGCCGAGGTCTGGGACGACGTTCCCGCCGAGATCCGCCCGGTCGCGGCGATGGTCATGGAGGCCCACCTGCAGAAGCTCGAGGCTGAGAGCCGCCTTCCAGCCGACCTCCACAGCTGACGCTAGGCGTCCTGGCTGCCCAGCCAGTAGGGTGGGCGCGGTGAAGCGGAAACGCGCAATGCGAGCGGGTTTGGTGGCTGGGGCCGGCACCGGGCTCGCCGCCGCGGCGACGGCGGCCGCCTGGCACTGGCTGGCGCGCCGCCCGCTGCCCCAGCAGGAGGGAACGATCGAGCTGGCCGGTCTCGAAGGCAGGGTGCGGGTGCGCCGCGACCGCTGGGGCGTTCCCCACATCGAGGCCGACAGCCTCGCCGACGTCTGGTTCGCGCAGGGGTTCTGCCACGGCCAGGACCGAGTTTGGCAGATGGACTTTTACCGCCGCGTGGTCAGCGGGCGGGTCTCCGAGATGGCCGGCGAGGATGGCCTGCCGATCGACCGGCTGATGCGCACGCTGGGGATCCGCCGCACGGCGGAGCGCGAGGCCGCGGCGCTCGACCCCGAGCTGCGCGCCCTGATGAAGCGCTTCTGCGAGGGAGTCAACGCGGCGGCGGCGAGCGCCAAGGCGCTGCCGTTCGAGATGCAGCTGCTGCGCCTGCGGAGCTTCGAGCCGTGGCGGCCGGTCGACATCCTCGGGCTCGGCAAGCTGCTTGCCTTCGGCCTCTCCACGAACTGGGAGAAGGAGCTGCTGCGCGCCGACATGGAGCGCGCGCTCGGCCCCGAGTTGGCCGCCAAGCTCGACCCCGGCTACCCGGCCGAGAACCCGGTCGTCACCCAGGATCGGTGGTCCGGAGATGGCCTGGCGGTCGCCGAGCAGATCGACTCGATCCGCCGTTCGATGGGAATGGCGGTTGAGGCGAGTGGCTCCAACAACTGGGCGGTGACCGGGGCGCTGAGCGCGACGGGCTCGCCGCTTATCGCCGGCGACCCGCACCTGCCGCCGAGCATGCCGGGCATCTGGTACCAGGTCGGCCTCACCCACGGGGACCGATTCGTCCGCGGCGCCTCGCTGCCGGGGATGCCGGGCATCTACATGGGCCAGAACAATGACGTCTGCTGGACCTTCACCAACGTGATGGCCGACGTGGAGGACCTCTTCATCGAGAGAGTCGATGGCGACCGCTACCTGTTCGAGGACGAGTGGCGCCCGCTCGAGGTCGTGCGTGAGGAGATCGCGGTGAAGGGGCGCGACGTGCCCGAGGTCCTCGACGTGCGGCTCACCCACCACGGGCCGATCGTCAACGAGGCGCTGGGCGCCGACGAGGCCGAACCGCTGGCGCTGCGCTGGCTCACCCTCGACGCGCCGACGGCGTTCAAGGGGATGTTCGAGCTGCACGGGGTCGGCTCCGGCCCGGAGCTGGTCGCCCTGCTGGAGGGCCACACCTCTCCCGCCTCCAACCTGGTCTGGGCCGACCTCCACGGCTCGATCGGCTACAAGCTGATCGGGCGCTTGCCGCTGCGCAAGGGCGGCTGTCCCGACCTGCCGAAGCCGGGCTGGACGGGGGAGTTCGAGTGGGAGGGGACGATTCCCTACGAGGAGCTTCCCGAGGTGAGCGATCCCGAGAGCGGCTTCGTCGTCACCGCCAACAACCGGATCGTCGGCGACGAGTATCCCCACCACATCACGAGCGAGTGGCTGGACGGGTTCCGGGCGCGGCGGATCGAGGATCTGCTGCGCGCGAGCGATGAGCACGACATCGACGGCTTCGAGGCGATGCAGTCCGACAATCTCTCGATCCCCGGCTTGGAGGCGGCACGGCGGCTGGGACGGCTGGCGCCGCGGGGTCAGCGGGAGCTGAGCGCGGTCGAGCGGCTGCGCAGCTGGGACGGACGGCTCGACCCCGAGACGATCGCGGGAACGATCTACCAGGCCTTCCTGCTGCGGCTGGCCCGCGAGGTGGCGCGCGCCGCGATCGGCGACCGCGACCTGGCGGAGCGCTGGCTCGACCGCGCCGACAATGGATTCACCCCGCACGTCACCTCGCCATGGCGCTGGCACTCCCATCTGATGAAGCTCTGGGAAGAGGGGGACGAGGAGCTGATCGGTCGGCCCTGGGACGAGCTGGTGCTGGAGGCGCTGAGCGGCGCGCTTGACGACCTGACTGACCGCTTCGGCCCCGACCCCGAGGGCTGGCGCTGGGGGCACGTCCACGAGATGGAGTTCCCCCACCCTCTGGGCGAGGCCAACCCGCTGCTGCGCAAGCTGCTGAATCGCAAGCTGAAGGCGGGCGGCGCGCAGGAGACGGTCAGCCAGATCGCCTACGACCCCAACAATCCCTACAGCGCGGTCTGGGCGCCGAGCTGGCGGATGGTCGCCGATCCGACCGCGCCGGAGCGCTCCCGCTGGCAGATGTTCACCGGCCAGTCCGGCCATCCGGCCAGCCCCCACTACGACGACCTGCAGCCCGACTGGCTGCAAGGTCGCACCCAGCCGATGGCGGGCGAGGGACCGTGGAAGGAGCTGAATCTGCTTCCCTCTTAGGGGATGCGCGCCTTCTTTGCCGCAGCACTGCTGCTCTTGGTTGCCGCCGTGCCCGCCGCCGCCCAGGGCGCGGACGAGGCGGACGGGGTGGTCCGCTTCCACGGCCATGAGGTCCGGGTCCCGTCGTCGTGGCCGGTGTACAGGCTCTCCGAGCACCCGCGGATGTGCGTGCGGCTCGACCGGCGGGCGGTCTACCTGGGGACGCCGGGGGCGAACCAGAGCTGCCCCGCGGGCGCGATGGGCCGCCGCCGGGCGATCGTGGTCGATCCCGCCGCCGGGGCGCGGGCCGCGCAAGCAACGACCTCCGCTGTTCCGGTCGCGCCGGTCGCCGGTGGGTCCGTCTTCACGGGACTCGGCTTCGACGCCTGCACCGCTCCCTCCTCGCGGGCGATGGCGGCCTGGGCCGACTCCCCCTACCGGGCGATCGGCGTCTACATCGGCGGTCTCAACCGGGGCTGCTCCCAGCCGAACCTGACCGCGCGCTGGGTGGGGGAGCAGGTGGCCGAGGGCTGGCACCTGATTCCGACCTACGTCGGGCTGCAGGCGCCGACCAGCAGCTGCAGCTCCTGCGCGAAGCTGAGCGCGAGCGCCGCCGCCTTCCAGGGCTCGGCCGCGGCGTCCGACGCGGTCGCCGACGCCGCCGCGATCGGGATGGGGCCGGGCAGCCCGATCTACTTCGACATGGAGAGCTACAGCCAAACCTTCAGCGCCACCAGCGCCACGCTCAACTTCATCCAGGCCTGGACTCAGGGGCTGCACGCCCTGGGGTACCAGTCCGGCGTCTACAGCAGCAGCGCTTCGGGGATCGAAGACCTGGTGAGCAGGATCGGGACCCTCTACTCCCTTCCCGACCACATCTGGATGGCCAACTGGAACGGTCGCCAGAGCACGGTCGACCCATACGTCCCGGCCGGTGCCTGGAGCCAACAGCAGCGCATCCACCAGTACCGCGGCGGCCACGACGAGACCTACGGCGGCGTGTCGATCAACATCGACAACAACTACCTCGATGGGGGAACGGTGGGCCCCGGTGCGGCGCCGGTCGCCCTGCCGCCGCTCACGGTGTCGGGCGTGAGGGTCGCCGCCGGCGTCGTCAGCGTCACGGTCCGTTGCGGCTGGCCGGCCGAGCTGGTCTGCCCCGGGCAGATGATCCTTCGTTCCCATGTGAGGACGGCGGCCCGCGTCGGGAGCGCGGGGGCGAGGGTCGTGCGGATAGGACTCGCCCGTCGCGGCTTCCGGTTGGCCGGTGGCCGCTCCCACGTCTTCCGGATTGCCGCTGGTTCCCGCGGCCGCCCCCTGCTGAGGGTGAGCGGCAGGCTCAGAACACAGCTGCTGGTTGCGATACCCGGCGCCCGCGCCACCCGCCAGGTCGTCCTCAGCCAAGCTCGCCGGTAAGTGCTTAGAGTCCCGCGGGAACGTGAGCCGCAGGGACCAGATCAAGCTGAGCGAAGAGGAGCTGGGGGAGCTGCTCGAAGGAGAGCGGATCGCGGTGGTGTCCAGCCTCGGGCCGCGGGGCTGGCCGCACTCGATGCCGATGTGGTTCGTGCCGCGCGACGGGGAGGTCTGGATCTGGACCTACGCGAGATCGCAGAAGGTGCGCAACCTGGAGCGCGACCCGCGCGCGACGGTGCTGGTCGAAACGGGGCACGAATACGGCGAGCTGCGCGGCGCGATGATCGAAGCCGAGGCGGAGATCCACCGCGACTTCGAGACGGTGATCGGGTTTGCCGAAGAGCTCACGCTGCGCTACGCGGAGGGAATCTCCTCGGTGGAGGGTGACGCCAAGGCGGCGCTCGAAGCGCAGGCGCCGAAACGGGTGGCGATCCACTTCAAGCCGGTGCGCACCGCCACCTGGGACCATCGCAAGCTCGGAGGTACCTACTGAGACGGCCACTTGCAATCTTCCTGCTGTTCGCCGCCCTGCTGGCGATCGCCCCGGCGGGCGCCCAGGCGCTGCCGAAGAGCTTCTTCGGAATCGCCCCGCAGGCGATGATGACCAACACCGACGTCGAGTACATGCGCGCCGGGCGGATCGGCAGCGTGCGGCTGCCGTTGTCGTGGGACGCGATCCAGCCGACCGCAAACGGGGGCTACGACTGGTCGGGGTTCGACCAGTCGGTGGCTGTCGCGGCCCGCGGGCGGCTGACGGTTCTGCCCATCCTCTACGGCACGCCGCGCTGGCTGGCGCGCAAGCCGACGACGCTGCCGATCGACAGCGGCCGGGCGCGGCAGGCATGGGTTGCGTTCGTGCACGCGGCGGTTGAGCGCTACGGGCCCGGCGGCGATTTCTGGGCGGAGCGCACGCCGGGGGTCGTCAAGTACGAGCCGGCTGTCCCGCACCCGTTCCCTATCCGCACCTGGCAGGTCTGGAACGAGGCGAACTTCTTCTACTTCACCTTCCCGGTCTCCCCGATCCGCTACGCGAGGCTGCTGAAGCTCACCCACGGGGCGATCGAGGGTGTTGATCCCGGCGCCAGAGTTCTCCTCTCCGGCCTCTTCGGCCAGCCCACCCAGCAGGGCCCGCGCGGAATGGACGCAGACGTCTTCCTGGACAAGCTGTACGTGGTGCGGGGGATCAAGTCGAAGTTCGACGCCGTCGCCCTGCACCCCTACGCGGTTGACGCCGCGGAACTGGAGGAGATGACCGAAGAGATGCGCACGGTCGTGCGCGAGAACCACGACCCCGGCGCCGGCCTCTACATAACCGAGATGGGATGGGGGTCGCAGAACAACTTCCGCCAGGTCGCCTTCGAGCAGGGCCCCCAGGGCCAGGTCCGCCAGCTGCGCGACTCCTACCGCTACCTGATCGCCAACCGCCATCGCCTCAACCTCAAGGGGACCTACTGGTACTCCTGGAAGGACGTCCAGGGCTCCTGCAGCTTCTGCGACTCGGTCGGCCTCTTCCGCCAGGGCCCCCGCTTCAAGCCGAAGCCGGCCTGGCGCACCTTCGTCGCCCTGTCCGGCGGCCGGGTGCGGCCCTAGGGCTATCACAAATCCGTTATATTCCTTTCGTGACGCCAGGGGAGTTGATCCGCACGACGCGCGCCCGCCGCGGGATCAGCCAGCAGCGGCTGGCTCGGCGGGTGGGCACACACCAGTCGGCGATCAGCCGGCTGGAAGCGGATGAGATCTCCCCCAGCGTCGAGACCCTCAACCAGATGCTTTTGGCGATGGGGGAGCGGCTCCAGCTTGGCGCCAAGCCCCTGGAGCGCGACTACGACCCGCTTCACCGGCAGGCGACCGCGGCGCGCACTCCTGAAGAGCGCCTCGCTCTCGGCATTTCCTGGAACCGCTTGGCCGGCCGCCTCGCCGCTGCAGGGAGGGAAGCCCGTGGCCGAGCCTGAGATACCGCTGGATGCCGAGCGCATCCTCCGCGCCCTAGCCGAGAACGGTGTCGACTACGTGCTGATTGGTGGGTTGGCCGTGCAAACGCATGGGCATGTCCGCACCACGAACGACGCGGACCTCATCCCAGCTCCTGACCCCGCCAATCTCGAGCGCCTCGCCGCCACCCTGCGCTCGCTCGACGCTCGCGTGCTCAACCCCGGCCAGGAGGACACCGAGATCGACGCGGGGATGCTGCCACGGGCGACGATCTGGCAGTTCGTCACTCGCGACGGAGGCATCGACGTGATGCACGAGGTACCCGGCGGCCGCCCGTACGCCGATCTGAGTAAGCGAGCTCTTCACGTTCGCCTTGGAGAGGTGGATGTGCCGGTGGTCGATCTCGATGATCTGATCCAGATGAAGCTCGCCCGCGGCCGCCCCGTCGATCTAGCCGATGTCGCGGCGCTGACGGATGGGAGGGAGTAGGAACAGTCGTAGGGGCGGGACTTCGTTCCCGGCGACGGCGAGCGCGGCGGCGAAGCGGGGCCCGGCTTCGAGCGGGCGCACGGTCACTGGATCAGGGGGAAGTGGCGCCAGCAGGCCGGTGCCAAGGCACTTAACGATCGCTTCGCGGCGAGCCCAGCCTTCGTAGAAGGCGATGTCGCGGTGGGGCTTGATCTTCTGGACGTCGACGCCGACCTCTCGCCCCTGCGTCACCGCGACCAGGGCTAGCTCACCGGAGTGGCTGAGGTTGAAGCGCAGCGTGGCGGCGGGGTCCGCGAGCGCCGGCTTGCCGTGCTCGCCGGTTCTCAACTCGATCTCCGCCGGGTCCTCATTCAGGTAGCGGGCGAGCACCTGTCGCAGCGCCCACCTCCCTCGATCGGGCTTCGTTCGCCAGACGTGGACCTCGTTCACCGTCGACGATGATCGATCTTGATCGTCAGGGTTCGCGATTCGGCCAGCAGCGAGCCGTCCTCCTCGGAGAGGAACGTCGCCTTGAACGTCGTGCGGTGGCGAACCCGGGGATGGAAGCGGACCGTGCAGGCGCGGCTGAGGTATTTCGACCCGTTTGGGCGACCACCGCGCAGCAGCCGCAGAAGTTGCCCTTCGCGCCCCTCGCAGGGCGAGAGCCAGGCGGTGATCAGCGCCGGGTCGCCCCGCTCGACCCTCCGCCTCTCGGCCTTGATGCCGACAAGCGGAGCAGGGGGCTCCGGCACTCCCCCTTCCTGCGACGGAGACGGGCAGCCGGCGGTCGGCTGGTCGCAGAGGCGATAGACCCCGCCCGCGTTCGAAGCGAGATAGACCCGCCCCGCGGAGTCTTCGCCGAAGGAAACCGGGCTGGGGAGGGTGAGGCCTTCGGAGCGGTCCCCGGTTGCGGACATCCCTGCCGCCGCGGGAAGCAAGAGGGAGCGAATCTCTCCCGTGCAGAAGTCCGTGTAGACGTAGCGACCGTAGAGATCGCCGAGGCTCGGGTCCCGCACTACGTACCCCCCGATCACCGAGCAGCCGTAGGCCGCCCCGCCGCCGGGGTCGTCGTGCGGATAGTCGAAGACCGGGTCGACGAAGTCGGCGGGGACTCTCCCCACGCAGGCGGGGTCGTCACCCAGTCCTGCGAACAGACCCTCCCGGCAGCTCCAGCCGTAGTTGTCTCCGCCGCCTCCGACCAAGCCGGGAGCGGGGCTCGGCGCCCAGTCGATCTCCTCACTGGCATCCTGGCCAACGTCCCCGATCGCCATCCCGCCGCTGAGGCGATCGAAGGAGAAGCGGAAGGGGTTTCGCAGGCCGAGGTTCCAGATCGTGTCGGCTTCGTCAGATCCAGTGAACGGATGGTCCGGCGGCACCGTGTAGTTCAGCAGGGGGCCAGGCTCGGGATCGATCCGCAGGATCTTCCCCAGCAGGCTGTCGCGATCTTGAGCGTTGCGGAGGGGGTCGTTGCCCCCACCTCCATCGCCGGTCGAGATGTAGAGGTATCCGTCGGGACCGAACTGAAGCTGACCCCCGTGGTGGTTTTTGAAGTCTCTGTGGGGAATGGTGAGCACCGATCGCCGGCTGAGTGGATCGGCCAGGCCACCCGTCGCGGTCAGCTCATCGACGTGAATGCTCCCTTCGTCCTCACCGGTGTAAGCGACGTAAAGCTTCCCTGTCGCATCGAAATCCGACGCCAGGGCCATTGATGCCAACCCCTGCTCCCCATCGCAACATCGCACGACGGAGCTGAGATCGACGAAGGTGCTGACGTTTCCCTCCCGTACCAGCTTGATCGTCCCCCCGCGCTCGACCACGAAGAGCCGATCAGGATTCCCGGGGTCCGAAATGACGAACATTGGCCGGTCGAACGTCCCCACCGGCTGCAGTCTTAACGCTTCCGCATTCGCCACCCCTAGGGCCCAGAACACCAGCGCAAACGCGCCAATCGTCCGCAGTGCCCTCACCTGACGAGCCTGCCGTCCCGGTGATAGTCGCCGCGGCTTAGATGGTGCTCGAGGAAGACGTAGAGCACGATGAAAAGGTAACGGCTGCCCATCTCATTCAGTGAGAGCTTCGAGACGCCGGCTTTGCGGTTCGTCCAGGAGATCGGGACGATGCCGTAGCTGTAGCCGCGCACCACTGCCTTCAAGGGCAGCTCGACTGTGAGGTTGAAGTGATGGGAGAGAAAGGGTTGGAGGTTCTCGATCACCTCGCGCCGGTATGCCTTGAAGGCGTTGGTGGTGTCGTTGTAGCCGTGGCGGAAGAGGATGCGAATGCACCAGTTGACCAATCGGTTCATCGCGAGCTTCATCCGGGGGTAGTCGGTAACCGTGGAGCCGCGGATGAAGCGGGAGCCGAAGGCGCACTCGTATCCATCTTCCAGCAGGCGCTGGTAGGCGACTAGATCATCCGGGCTGTCGGAGCCATCCGCCATCACGATCGCCACGGCGTCCCCTTCGAAGGACTCGAGGCCGGCGCGCACCGCGAACCCGAATCCGTTGCGGTAGGGCGAGGGCAGGCAGCGAACCTGCGGGTGCTCGGCTGCGAGCCGATCGACCACGACCGCGGTGCCGTCCGTGCTCGAGTCGTCGACGACGATCACCTCGTGGTCGATCGCCTCGCGGGTGAGCGTTTCGACCAGGTTCTCGACGGTCTCGCCGACCGTTCCCTCCTCGTTATGGGCGGGGATAACGACTGAGAGCTTCATGCCGGGGCGGAGGCCCAGCGCTCGGCGTTGGCCACGTGGATCTCGCGCAGGATCGTCTCGAGATTCCGCTGGGGGCGCCAACCGCCGTATTCGGATCCGAACTCGTCGAGGTCGCCGATCCACCAGCGATGGTCGCCGATCCGGGCGTCTTCGCCCAGCTCCCACCGCAGCTCCCGCCCGGCAATTCTTTCGCAGAGATCTATCGCCTCCAGCATCGAGCAGGCGTTTTCGCGGCCGCCGCCGATGTTGAACACCGCAGCGGGGCGGGGCTTCTGATGGAAGAGGAGGAACGCGTCCACCAGGTCGGCGCTGTGCAGGTTGTCGCGCACCTGCTTGCCTTCGTACCCGAACACGGTGTACGGATCGCCGGTGACGGTGCACTTCATCAGGTAGGCGAGGAAGCCGTGCAGCTGCGCCCCGGCGTGGTTGGGGCCAGTGAGGCAGCCGGCGCGGAAGCACACGGTCGGCATCCCGAAGTAGCGGCCGTACTCCTGCACCAGCAGGTCGGCGGCCGCCTTCGAAGCGCCGAACAGCGAGTGCAGGGTGGAGTCGATCGACATCGTGGTGTCGATGCCGTCGAAGTAGAGATGGTCTTCGGGGAGCTCCAGCCGGCTGCCCGTGTCCACTAGGGGAAGCCGGTTGGGAGTGTCCCCGTAGACCTTGTTGGTAGAGGTGAAGACGAAGGTCGCGTCGGGGCAGTGCTCGCGGGTTGCCTCCAGCAGGTTGAGGGTGCCGTTGGCGTTGATCCCGAAGTCGGCCTGGGGATCACTCGCCGCCCAGTCGTGGGAGGGCTGGGCGGCGGTGTGGACGATCAGCTCGGTGTCGTTGCCGGCTTCGGCGAAGACCCGATCGACACCGTCCGCGTCGCGGATGTCGAGGTCGACGGTGCGGAATCCGGCAAGCTCCTGGTTGAGGCGCTCGGTGACGTGCGAGGTCGAGGCGTCGGGCCCGAAGAGCACGGCGCGGGTGTCGTTTTCGATCCCGATCGTGTCGTAACCCGCCTCGGCCAAGCGAGATGCGGACTCGGAGCCGATCAGGCCCCCCGATCCGGTGACAATCGCCTTGGGCATCGCTAGCCGTCGCTCTCCTCTCGAATTACCCCTCGAACCCCAAGGCCGCTTTCAGCGAGGCCTCGTGCTCGGCCGTCCAGGCGAGCAGGTCCGCGAGCACGTCGCGCGGGCCTCGGCGAGGGCGCCACGAGGTTAAAGAATGCAGGCGAGAGCAGTCGCTCAGGTAGACGGGCACATCGCCCGGCCGGGTCTCGGACTCGGCCCCGATCGGCACCTCGTTGCCGGTCAGCTCGCGGCACAGCTCGGTCGTCTCCAGCAGCGAGAGGCTGCACTCGCGACCGCCGCCGACGTTGGCGGTGACGCCACTCCAGCGTTCCGGATCGGATAGCTGCTCGTCGACGAGGTCGACCAGGTCGTCGACGTGGAGCAGGTCACGTACCTGCTTGCCGTTGCCGCCATAGCCGATGTAGGCGAGCGGGCGGTCGAAGCGGTGGCTCAGCAGCCACCAAGAGAAGACTCCCTGGTCGACCTTGCCCATCTGCCAGGGGCCGGCGATGACGCCGCAGCGGTCGATCGCGGCCCGCAGCCCGAAGGCGTCGGCGTACTCCTCGATCAGGTGCTCGGCGGAGAGCTTGGTGGCGCCGTAGAGGGTGCGCGCGCCGCTCATCGGGAACCCCTCGGTGAGGCCGAGCGAACCGGCGCCGGCGACGGACTGCTCGGCGGCAAGCTCGAAGCGGGTGTCGGTTTCTTCGAGCCGCAGCGAAAGCTGGGGGGCGACGGGGTAGACGCGGCTGGTCGAGAGGAAGACCAGGAACGCTTCCTCCTGGCGCGCCCGCTCGAGGCAGTTGAAGGCTCCGAGCAGATTGGTCTGCACCGAGTAGGAGGTGTCGGCGAAGCCGGCCAGCACCGAGGGCTCGGCGGAGCACTCGATCATCGCCTCGAACGGACCGGCCGCGGCGAGATCGCCCGGCTCGCGCACGTCGCCGTGGACGAACTCGACGCCGGCCTCGCGCAGGCGCGGCAGGTTCAGCTCCGACCCCCGACGCATCAGGTTGTCGAGCGCGACGACTTCCCAATCCGGGTGGCGCTCCGCCAGCGAGACCCCGAGGTTCCCGCCCACGAACCCGGCGCCCCCGGTGATCAGCGTCCGCATCTTGCCCCCCTGCTCATGCCGACAGATTAGGCTTCGCGCGCTCTGCATGAAGGGGAGAGTCGCTTCGCATACATGGGGATCGCACGATCCGCGTCAGCTCGCGCCCTGGGTGGCGCTTGCGTTCCTGATGCTCGGCTCAGCCGCGCTGATCCTCTGGCTCGGGCGAGGCCTGACCTTTTTCCGAGACGAGTGGATCTTCGTGCTGTATCGGGATGGTCATGACCCTGTCAACTTCCTCTCGAGCCACGCGGGCCATTTCTCTCTGTGGCCGATCTTCTTCTTTCTCACACTGTTCAAAGGCATCGGCCTCGATCACTACGAGATCTATCGCGCCGCCGCCATCCCGATGCACCTGTTGTGTGCACTGCTTCTCTACCTAATCGCGCGCCGCCGAGTGGGCGATGTCATGGCGCTCGCGCCGGCCGCAATCCTCCTTTTTCTCGGATCCTCATGGATGGACATCCTCTGGCCCTTCCAGGTTGGCTTCACGGGGGCGATCGCGTTTGGGCTCGGAGCAATCCTCGCGCTCGAGAGGGACGATCTGCGGGGCGATGTAGCTGCGTGCCTGCTGTTGCTGGTGGCGATCGGCTGGAGCGGCGCCGCGCTTCCCTTCATACCCGGAGTCGCGGTCGGCCTCTTCATTCGCAAGAGGATGTGGCGTCGCGCCTGGGTGTTCGCGATGCCCGCCGCGGCGTACCTTGGGTGGGCCGCAAAGTACGGGGAGCAGGGCGTTGACTACATGGGAAATTTGCCGCATGTGCCCGAGTATGTGGCGCGAGAGGTCGGGGCAGGGCTTTCGGGGGTCACGGCGCTTTCCGGAATCAGGGGACTTTCACAGTCCCTGACCCTGATCCTGGTTTGCGTCGTCCTGCTGGCGGTTCTAATTCGATTGGTCAGGCTGCGGCGATCGTCCCCGCTGGGCTGGGAGGCGCTTGCGATGGGGCTCGCGTTCTGGATGCTGACCGCGCTTGCGCGCGCTCAGGACGGCGACCCGATGGCAAATCGCTATATCTATCCCAGCGTCGTCTTCCTGTTGTTGCTTGCCGTTGGCTTGGCCCCCAACCTTGCCGAGTCGGGCATAACGGTGCGGTCGCCGCGTTACTACTGGGCCTGCGGTGTCGTTCTAGCGATTGCGATCGCCGTGGCCGCCTTCAACATCTCGGATTTCCAGGCGGGGCGAAAGGACCTCAGGTTCACGTCCAACGTGACCAGCGCGGAACTGGGGGCCCTGGAGCTTGCCCGGAGCACTGTGGCGCCTAGATATTCACCGCCGCTCAATGACTTCTTCGGGGTGCCGTCGGCTGCCTACTTTGCCGCTACCGACCGTTACGGCTCATCCCCCGCCGACAATCCGAATGAGATCGCGAGTTCCCCGGAGTATGCGCGCAGGCGAGCCGACCGTGTGTCGCTGCAGGCGCTTCGGGTTCGTTTGCGTCCTGTGCCCAATGGCATTCGACTCGCGGATCGCCCGATGCCGGTACCCGGCACGCCCCGCCTATCGGTAAGGCGTAGCGGCCGATGCCTTCTGCTGCGGGGCAGGGGACTCAGCCCAGGCGCGGTGCTGCCACGATCCGGCTTGGTGATCAGGGGTCCGGGCAGCTCTGAGGCGGCAATCAGCCTCAAGCGCTTCGCAAAGACCTCCGTAGGCCCAATTCCATCGTCGGTTGCCTCGAACGGCAGCTTTCTTCGCATAGCCATCGATGCCGAGCGTGCAAGGCCGTGGCGCTTTCAGGTGGCTCTCCGGGGAGCCCCTGTTCTCCTCTGCGCCTCCGCCTAGATGGGCACGAGAATGAGCACTCCCGCGACTGGCGGTCACTCCCCCCGGCTCTTGGGGGGTCGGCTGGACGCCGGCTGGGTAGCAATGCTGGTGCTGATGGTCATGGCGGCCATTGTGATTCTCTACCTCGGGCGAGATTTCACCTTTTACTCGGATGAGTGGTTCTTTGTTCTGTACCGTGACGGGAACAGCTGGGAGAACGTGCTGGCCGGGCACGGAGGCCACCTGTCGCTATTCCCGGTGCTGCTGTTCACAGGTCTTTTCAAGACGGTTGGACTGGACAGCTACTGGGTTTATCGAGTGGCTGCCCTCGCGTCGGTGTTGCTGTGCTCTTTTCTCGTCTACGTTCTTGCGCGGCGTCGCGTCGGTTCGCTGATCGCCCTGGCTCCGGCGGGCCTGTTGCTGGTTCTGGGGTCTGGCTGGGCAGACATCCTGCGGCCTTTCCAGATCGTGTTCACAGCCGCCATTGCCTGTGGCCTGATGGCCATCCTCATGTTGGACCGGGATGACCTGAAGGGAGACGTCGCATCGTGCGCGTTCCTGGTGGCAGGGGTCTGTTGGAGCGGGGCGGCTGTTCCCTTCATCGTCGGTATCAGCGCTGGCCTGATCGTCAAGGGCAGGTTCTGGCGGCGGGTATGGGTTCCGCTGATCCCGGCGGCGATCTACCCTTTGTGGGCGCCGAAGTACTCAGATGTCCACACTGACTATGCGGACAATCTGTCGGCGGCGCCGTCATATGCGCTCAGAATGGTGGAGGCGGCGGTATCCGGGATCACAGGGTTGCCGCACTGGGCGGCGGTTGTCCTGCTGGCGATATTTTCCGTGGTGGTAGTGGTACGACTCAGACGTATCGGGCGCGCCGACGCCCTGGCTTGGGAGGCCCTGGCGTGCGGGGTCACGTTCTGGATAGTTACTGCCCTTTCCCAGGCGCAGGAAAAGACCCCTGGCGTTCCTCGCTACCTGTATGTGAGCGCCGTATTCATACTACTGGCAGCCTTGGGCATTGCGCGCGGGGCACCATCTCGGCGAGTGGTCGCGACGATCACCGTTCTCTTCTGTCTCCTGGCGTTCCCCTCGAACATCGTCGATCTCGTTCGTGGGGCCGATTACATGGAGAAGACAGCGCAGCTCACTCGCGCCGAGCTTGGTGCGATGCAACTGGCTCACCAGGTGATATCTTCTACCTACACTCCTCCGCTAAAGGATCTGGCTGGGGTTACGATTCCCGCGGCGCCCTATCTTGCGGCGGTGGGTAGGTATAGATCATCGCCTGCCGATAGCCCCGCGGGGATCGAGCGCGAGCCGGAGTTCGCTCGCCGGAGGGCGGATCAGATCCTGGCGATGGCGTTCCACATACGACTAATCGACTCGCATGAGATGCCTCCGCTCGGTTCGCATCCCCCGGAGGTTGAATCCAACCCCGGAATTGAGATCCGGCGGAGAGGCTGTGCGGTGCTATCGGGCATTGGCAGCGGAGCCCACATCACGGTTCCACGCTCAGGCTTGGGCATCCGCTCCAATTCGCCCGCGACGTCCAGAGTGTCGCTGCGACAGTTTGCCCATACTTTCCCTGTCGAACTGGGGTCTCTCGAAGGATCGGCTGATGCGATTCTGAGGCCGGGCTATCGCTCGATCACCGCGAAGCCGTGGGTGCTGCGGGTGGAGAAGGGGGGCGGGTCCATCGCTGTTTGTCGACTCACTCCGCGAAACTGAGCGAGAGATCGTTCATCGCTTGATCGCCAAGCGACCCGTGTAGTCGATTCGCTGAAGGAGGACGTTCCCTTCGAAGTATTCGTCGACGGCCTTCCGGGCGCCCTGCCAGTGTCCATAGTCGTCGATTATCAGAACGCCACCGGGCTTGAGTCGGGGATAGAGGTGGGCAAGCTCGTGCTTGGTGGACTCATACCAGTCTGTGTCGAGTCGCAGGAGCGCAATCTCCTCCGGCGCCTGGTCGGGGATCGTGTCCTCAACCGGTCCCTTGACGAAGTGCAGGCGCGCCGTGGGATAGCCAGTTGATTCGAGATTCGCGCGCACGTCATCGATTCCCGCGTAGCACCACACTTCATCCTTGTCTCTGGAGCTGCTTTCGAGCAGCTTCGCGGCAGAGGCGCCTTGGTGGTCGCGGTCCGCGTCGGTCGGGGCGCTCATACCCTCGAAGGTGTCGAATAGATAGAGATCGCGATCGGTGTTGCTTTCGGCGAGCAGGGTCCGTGCGACGGCCATCATGCTCCCTCCCCGCCAGACCCCACACTCGACGATGGCGCCGGGAATCCCTGCTCGCTGCACGTACTCGATTGCCTGCGTAAGCGCGACGATCCGTTCAGTCGAAGTCATTGTAAATGGACGAACTTCCGTGAGTATTACCTGCTCACTTGGTGTGAGATCAGGCGGCAGCTCGTCTTTTCGCCGGTGATCTAGACCTTGCCGCAAAGGCCGTGCGAGTTTCTTCAGCCTCTCCACATCCACCTCCAGAACGGTTGAGGAATGGCTCCCGACAGAGGAAGCACCCCGATTGAGCCGCACAGCGTAGGGTTCCGATCCCATGGAGGCGTCGGCGAGTCGAGTATCTACGCAAATCTCCGGGCTGGCGCTCGCGGAGCTGGCGTCCTGGCCTGGGAGTGAGCGGCGGGATCCACCTCGTTCCGATCGCCATTACCTGGTGCTCTCGTCCCTAGCTGGCCAGCTTCGATCCGAAGTCGCGCGGCTGTTGGAGGGTCGCACCGACGCTCATGTGCTCGACATCGGCTGCGGCGCGAAGCCGTACCTGCCCTTTGTAGCGCCCTTTGCCGAGCGCTACATCGGCGTCGACGCGGTGGAGGGCCCGTATGTGGACCATGTCATCGCCGCCGAGAAACTGCCGTTCGAGGATGAGAGCTTCGACCTCGTGCTCTGCACCCAAGTTCTCGAGCACGTAAACGACCCGACCGCGGTGTTGTCGGAGATTCGGCGTGTCCTCCGTCCCGGCGGCGGGGCGCTGATCTCCACGCATGGAGTCTTTCTCTATCACCCGGATCCTCCCGAGAGCGACCGCGATTACTGGCGCTGGACCCACTCCGGTTTGCGTCGAGCGCTTACACAAACGGGGGAATGGCGGGAGATGGAGGTCCAGTCGAACGGCAACGTCGTCGCTTGCCTTGGCTACATCGCTGCGCAGTTCGTCGACGAGCTGGGCGCCCGACTAGGCTCCAACGCGCTGCGGCGCGGCATGTTGTTTGTCCTCAATGCCGTTACAGAGTGGATCGATCGGCGGTATCCGCCGGGTGCACGCGTACCGAGCAACGGCTCTCTCACGGCCAACTATCTGGTCACCGCCGTCAAGTCCTAGCGCCGTTGCCCGCGGTCTCTGCCTGGACCATCGCCGGATCGGGAGCCACAGCATCGCCCTCGACGCGGGTAAGAAGGAGACGCGGATCCACGCCGCCCCCGAGAAGAACGGCTACGCCGAGCTGCAGGGCACCGATCCCCGCCCCGATCGCCAGGGTGGAGAGCGCGCCATCGGCGAGGGACGCCGCCGGTAAGCCGACGCCGATCGCGATCGCCACGCCGGCTAGCCCGGGCAGCATGTCCCTCAGAAGGCTGTAGCCGCGCCCCTTCCTCAGAAGCCGCTCGATCATGAGCAGGGTTGCGGCGCTGGCGGCGATCTGGGCGATGGAGATCGCCCGGAAGGAGGCGATCGGGGCCAGCACCGGCGCCAGCACCAGGACGGCGATCAGCCAGGAGGCCATCACCCACTTCACGGTGCGCGCCGGCAGCGCCAGAAAGAGCAGGGGCGCAACAGGCGTCAGCGCGAGCCCTATCAGGGTGGTGATCGATTCGAGTCGCAAGAGCGTCACTCCATCGAGCCACTGGGAACCGAATATGTACTGGGTGAGGGGTTGCGCGCAAGCGAACAGGATCGCCACCAAGGGCATCCCCGCCAGCAGCAGTATTTTGAACAGGGGCCGAAACACGGCAACCTGCTCGCCCGGGCCGACCTGTGACGTCGCGGGGAAGATCGCCCTAGCGACCATCGGCGAGAGCAGCGCCGGAATCGAGGTCACGGCAAGGGCCCACACCATCAACCCAACCTCGTCGGTCGTGAAAAGTATCCCGCCGAGGAGTGGATAGGTCGCGTAGGTGAGCTGGTTGGCTATCCGGCTTTGCCACCAGTGAGATGAGAAGCCCCGAAAGAGCGGTTCGCCACGGGCGAAGCGGGGGGGCCATCGCCAGCCGGCCAGGAGCATCACGGACGGGTAGCTGATCGCCGCGGCCGCGGCGGCGGCTACCGGGATCGACCACTGGGCCGGCGAGGTCGCTGCCAGCGCTACCGCGATGCCGACGAAGACCAGCCTCTGGATCACCTCGGCCGCGGCGATGCGCCCGAATGCCATGCGACGCTCGAGCAGTGCGGTGGGCAGCGCTTGGAGCGAGAGAAGCAGGAGCGTCCCGAAGAGCAGCGCGGTCACAGCAACCGAGAAGCCGTAGAGCCCCAGCAGCGACCCCGCGAGGGTCCCAGCCGCGCAGATCGGAGGCCAAAAGGCGAGCTGGAGGGCAAGGCTCCCGCTCAGGTGCTTGGGATTGAGCGACTGGGCTCGAATCAGGCTCGCCCCAAGACCGAGGTCTCCCACTGCCGCGGCGACCAGTATCACCGTGCTCACGAACCCGTACAGCGCGAACTGACTGGGCTCCAGCAACACCGACAGGACCAGAACGCCGCCAAGCATCACCAGGGAGACGAAGGCCTGCCTGATCACGAGCAGGCCGGCGCCCCTTGCCGCGATGCGCCCGGTGGCTGCTGCGTCCCGCGCCGGTCGCGGAGGGTTCTCGCTCACCGCGGGTCGGCCACCACGAATACCCGGTTGGACCACGGTGTGCTCTGCGAAGCCAGTTGCCGGTCGCGGTGTGGGGACAGACGGGCCCGAGCGTATGCGGCCAGCACCGCCGGGCGGAGGCGATGCCGCACCAGCGTTCCCAATCTGAAGGCGGAGTTGGCTTCACGGAAATCGCCATGGAAGTGAAGCTCTGCGTCGAGTCCCGCCGCGGCCGCCATTTCCCTGATCTCCCTCTCCGTTGGCAGGCCCTGCTCCAAATGCTCGTCGAGAAACCTGTGGCCGTTGCCGACCGCATCGCGATACCACTCGGAAAGCTCACGCTCCGCGTCGATGTGTTCGGGTGTGCCGAGCGGGCAGCAGAGGATCATCCGGCGGGCCGCCACACGCGCCAGCTCCGCGATGTGAAGCGCGCGCTCGGGGCGCTCTATGTGTTCGAGAACATCGAGACTGACGACCACCTCGAAGGAGTTGTCGGGGTAGGGAACTCGCAGACCGTCGAAATGGACGTCGGCGTCCTCGCTGCCGAGGTTGAGCGCGGTGATCTGCGCGGCAGGCAGGAACAGCGACAGCTGGCCCGCCACCCCCCCGACGTCGAGCACCGTTTCCGGATCCCCCGCGAGCTGGCCCACGATGGTGTGGCGCTCCCACGTGTCCGGGGGCAGCATCAGGCGTCTTGTGCGGTTGAGGAGGCTCATCGGACCTTTGTATAGAAGACTGTCGTCGATGATGATGAGCGAATCGCGGGACAGACCCCTCCGCCTACTCGCTTACAGCGACAGCGCGATCTTCTCGGGCGCTGAGGCGATGTTCTGCGAGGCCGTGAGAGGCCTCAACGGGCGGCCTTCGCTCGCGGTCCGCTGCGCGGCGCCGCGGGGAAATCCACGCATGTTCGAGGGCCTGCGCGAAGCGTCGGGGGGAGTCGACCCGATCGACGTGCCGGCCCAGTCGCTGCCGGCAGCGGCGCTCCACCTCTACGACCCCCGCCGCCGGGCCGCGGTGTCTCGGGCGATCGGGGGAGAGACTCCCGACGTGCTCCTGGTGAACCTCCCAAGCGTCGAATACGGGGGAACTCCGCTGCTCGTCGGCAACCACCCGCGCACGGTCGGGTTCCTGCACGTGGCCGGATCCCCGCGGGCCCTGGGGTTCAGGCTGGGCTGGATCCGCGAACGGCTCGCACGGCGCGTGTTGGGGCAGCTCGATGACGTCTGCGTCGTCTCTCCCTCGGTTGCCCGGAACTTCCCTCGTCAGTGGGACGTGAACGGCGCCGGGGTGCACGCGGTGCGATTGCCGAAGCCGTCGATCGAGGCGGTCGATCGGAACCGCGCTCGTGCCGAGCTCGGCCTTCCGAGCGGAATGGTGGTCGGCATCGCGGGCCGGATCAGCTTCAAGCAGAAGGGCCACGACACCCTCGTCGAAGCCGCCGAGCTGCTCGCGGAGCGGGGAGTCGACGTTTCCTACGCGGTCGCCGGCGATGGGCGGGATCGGGACAGGCTCGAGCGCTCGCTCGATGCCCGTGGGCTCCACGACCGCTTCCACCTGCTCGGGCACGTGCAGCCGGTGGAGCTGTTCCTGTCCGCGCTCGACGCGATCGTCATCCCCTCCCGGTTCGAAGGGCTGCCCCTCGTCGCGCTTGAGGCCCTGGCGGTGGGCGTGCCCGGAGTGGTCGCCGCGACCGATGGCCTGCAAGACGTCTGGCCGGCGCGCTGGCAGGTGCCTGCCGGTAATGCCGCGCGCCTCGCCACGAGCTTGGAAGAGCTGCTGGAATCCCCACCGCAGGTGCGGGATGAGCTAATTCGGGAAGGGCGGGAAGCGATGGATCGCTGCACGGGTGACGACATCGCCCAGCAGCTTGCTGCGGTTGTCGAAGGGACGAGGGAAGGCACAGGGTGAAGCCGCTGCGCATCGGACTGCTGGTCCTCGGCATCGCGGCTCTCGGCGTCGCCGCGCTCGCCCCCGATAAGATGTCGATGACGCCCCGCGCCTGGCTGCTTTTCGCCGGCTTCGGCGCCCTGGCCGCCGCGCTGGCGCTTGGGCCTCGCCGGGCCTACCTGCCGCTCACCGTCGCGATCGTCTTCGTTATCTACGGCGGCTTCTCCGCCCTTATCGCGATCCCTCAATCCGCGAGCGAGGCCGCCGCGGAGGCAAAGCACCTGACCAAGGAGCAGGTGGAGGCGAGCACCCCCTCAGCGAGATATGACACTGAGATAACGGACGAAGGGTTCGCCGATGCCGCGAGGATCACCGTGCTGGCCGGCATCGCGATGCTCGGCGCGGCGCTGGCGGCGTCCTCACTGACGGGCCCAGGCCGGATCCGGGAGCGCACCACTCCCGGCAGGATCGAGCAGGCCGGGCGAAACCTCGTCTTACTGGGGTTCCTAGGTGTCGCGGCGGCCTTGATTCGCTTTGCGTTGACGCAGATCCCCACCGACGATCTCTTCGAGGCCTTCAAATCGTTCTGGATCGGGGGGAGCTACTTCCTGCTTGTCGCGACCTTCGCCGTGCCGGGGTTCGGGCTTTGGCTGCTGGGCTCCCTGGAGCGCGGCGCATCCCGCCGGGACTTCGTCGTCTTCGGCGCGGTCGTGCTGGCGTACCTGGCGCTGCTCGTGCCGACCGGGCAGCGGGGATTTGCGATTGCGGTGGGGCTGATGATCCTGGTGATCCTCATGTTCGACGGCCGCGTCTCGCTTCGCGCCTTCTTTGCCGTTGTCGCCTTGGGCATCGTGATGATCGGCGCAACTCAGGCGGCTCGCAACGAGCTGCGGGAGACCGGCGGGTTCTCGCCCAGCGGCTACCTCTCGCGCATCGAGCCGAGCCAGTGGCGCGACCTCTACGGCAGCCAGCTGGCCAGCTTCAACTGGACGGTCCTCGTTGCGGACAATCGTGACCGGCTCGATATCTCGAACCCGTTTCCGGAAGCGGCGCTGAAGCCGATCCCCCGTCAGATCCTGCCGGGGAAGAGCCAGGGCTTTGGAACCGAGTTCACCGAACGCGTCTATCCCGGGGCTGCAGAGCAGAGCGTTTCCTTTGCGGTGCCGCTCACCGCGGAGGCCGACTACGCCTTCGGCCCGATCGGCGTCGTGCTCATCTTCGCCGCGCTGGGCGGTCTTCTCGCCTTCGCCGAGAGGCGGTGGGGCGCCGATGGCCGCAGCCCCGTGTGGCCGATCGTGCTCGCCACCCTGGCCTGGTGCGCGTACGTCCTCGTGCGCGGCGACTTCGCCAACGCGCTGGTCTTCAGTGCCGGCTGGGTGATCCCGCTCGCGCTGGTCTCTCGCAGCATCGGCCTGCGCCCGGATGCCAAGCCGGAGCAGCTGGTCATCGACGCGTTGCAGGTGGCGCCGGAGTTCTCGGGCATCGGCAGGAGGGTCGCCGAGATCGGCCGCAGCTTGAAGGAAGTCGAACCGCCCCTGCCGCTGACCGTGCGGTGCGGCGCCGACGTCGCCGACCTGCTTCGCCCGGAGTTCCCGCCGGGAACCCATTTCCACACGCCGCTGCGCCGCAGCCGGCCCCGCTGGCTCCGGATCGCGTATCAGCAGCTCTTCCGGCCGATACTCGAGAGGTCGTCGACGGTGCTCGTCTGCCCTGGGGACCAGGCGCCGCTCTGGGGCCGTGCGCCGCTGGTGTTCGTGATCCACGACGTGCGCCGGTTGACCCATCCGGAGACCTCACAGGGCAGGATCGAGACTCTCTACTACCGCACCGTGATGAGCGTCGGGGCGCGCCGAGCGCGACGCATCGTGACGATCTCGGAGTTCTCCCGAAGTGAGATCGAGCGCACGCTCAATCCGACCTGTCCGATCACGGTCGCGTCCGACCATCCAAATCCAAGGGAAATGAACGATTGGAGGGGAGATGACTCCCTCACCTTCCTCACGGTTGGGGCTCTGCGGGGCTACAAGGGCCTGGAGACCGTCATCGAGGCCCTCTCCCATCTAAACGGCAATGGCGACCCAGCCGTTCGGGTTGTCTGCGTGGGGGGCGAGGAGACCAACGGGGGTTACGGTGCGCGACTTTCCTCCTATGCGGCGAAGCTGCGGGTGGAGGATTGCTTCGAGCTGGCGGGTTGGATCAGCGACGAGCAGCTCGACGAGCTCTACGCCAGGTGCGCGGGGACGATCAACCCGTCGACGTACGAGGGGTACGGGCTGCCGGTGGCCGAGAGCCTGGCCAGCGGCCTCCCCACGATCGCCAGCGACATCCCGCCTCACCGGGAGATCGCCGCCGACGCTGCTGTCTACTTCAAGCCCGGCGATGCCGATGGGCTTGCCAGGGCCCTCTCCGACGTTATCGCCGACCCGGCGCTCAGGGACGACCTTGCCCGCCGGGCGATCGAGCGCGCGCGGCGCCTCTCGGAATCCGGCACGACCTGGGCGGAGGCGCTCGTTAGCCTCCGAGCCGCATGAGAGACCTCAAGGGCCTGATCCTCTCGGGCGGCGCCGGAACGCGGCTGCGCCCGATTACGCATACCTCGGCGAAGCAGCTCGTGCCCGTCGCCAACAAGCCGGTGCTCTTCTACGGGATCGAGGCGTTGGTCGACGCCGGGGTGGAGGAGATCGGGATCATCATCGCCCCCGAGACCGGCGACGAGATCCGCGCCGCCGTCGGGGACGGCTCGGCCTTTGACGCGAAAATCACCTACATCGTCCAGGACGAGCCGGCCGGGCTTGCTCACGCGGTGCTGACCGCGGAGGAGTTCCTCGGCGACTCGCCCTTCGTCATGTACCTCGGCGACAACCTGCTCGCGGATGGGTTGCGCGGCCTCGTCTCCACCTTCCGCGAGGAGCGGCCCGACGCGCTGATCCTCCTCACCCCGGTCGACGACCCTAGCTCGTACGGCGTCGCCGAGCTGAACGGCGAGCGGGTCGTCCGCCTCGTCGAGAAGCCGAAGGACCCGCCGTCGGATCTCGCCCTGGTCGGCGTCTATCTCTTCAGCCCATCGATCTTCGACGCGGCCCGCGCCCTGGAGCCCTCCTGGCGCGGCGAGCTGGAGATCACCGAAGCGATTCAGGGCCTGATCGACGAAGGCGGGGCCATTCACTCCGAGGTCGTCACCGGCTGGTGGAAGGACACCGGCCAGCTCGCCGACATGCTGGAGGCGAACCGGCTCGTCCTCGAGGAGATCGAGGCGTGCCTCGACGGAGAGATCGACGGGGAGTCCCGGGTGGAGGGGCGCGTGATCGTCGAGCCGGGAGCCACCATCGTCCGCTCCGTCGTCCGCGGCCCCGCTGTGATCGGCGCCGGCGCCCGCATCGAGGATGCCTACATCGGCCCCTACACGTCGATCGGCGACGAGGTCCACGTCCGCCGCGCCGAGGTCGAGCACTCGATCGTCCTCGCCGGCTCCGTCGTCGAAGACCTCGGCGCCCGCCTGGAGGCCAGCCTGCTGGGCCGCAACGTCAAGCTCACCCGCAGCGACGGGATGCCGAAGACCCTGCGGCTGCTGGTCGGCGACAACTCCGAGCTGAAGCTGATCTGATGAAGGTGCTTGTCACAGGCGCGAGCGGGATGCTCGGCCGCGACGTGGTGCTCGCCGCCGGCAACGCGGGCCACGACGTGGTCGGCTTCGGCCATCGCGAGCTGGACGTCGCCGACGCGGCCGCGGTCGACCGCAAGCTCGACCAGGAGCGCCCCGACGCCGTCATCCACTGCGCCGCCTGGACCGACGTCGACGGGGCCGAAGGTGCTGAGGACGCGGCGATGGCGATCAACGGCGCCGGCGCCGGCAACGTCGCCGCGGCCGCCGCGAAGGTCGGTGCCTTGGTCGTCTATATATCGAGCGACTATGTCTTCGACGGCGCCAAGGGGGCTCCCTACGTCGAGACCGACCAGCCCGCGCCGCTCTCTGCCTACGGCCGCACCAAGCTGGCCGGGGAGGAGGCGACCGCGGTCGCCAACCGGCGCCACTTCATCGTCCGCTCCGCCTGGCTGTTCGGCATCGGCGGCCGCAACTTCGTCGAGACGATGCTGCAGCTGGCCGCTGACCGCAGCGAGGTCCTGGTCGTCCGCGACCAGGTCGGCTCGCCGACCTACACTTGGCACCTCGCCTACGGGGTCGTCCGCCTGATCGAGGGAGTCGAGTTCGGCATCCACCACATGGCCGCGGCCGGCGCCTGCTCCTGGTACGACTTCGCCCGGGAGGTCTTCGACCAGGCCAAGGTCGAGTGCAAAGTGCTCTCGGCGACGACCGAGATGCTCGGGCGCCCGGCACCCCGCCCCGCCTACTCGGCCCTCACCAGCCAGCGCGAGCACGCGATCGAGCTGCCCCCCTGGCAGGACGGCCTCTCCGGCTATCTCGCCCAGCGAGAGGGAGGGAGGAAGGCGGCGTGAAGCTGCTCGTCACCGGCGCGGCCGGCTTCATCGGGTCCACCTACGTGCGCCTCGTCGGTGACGAGCACGAGGTCACGGTGCTGGACAAGCTCACCTACGCGGGGAGGCGGGAGAACCTGCCCGACGGCACCGAACTGATCGTCGGGGGGATCGAGGACCCGGCGATCGTCCGCGAGGCGATGCAGGGCGCCGACGCGGTCGTCAACTTCGCCGCCGAGTCCCACGTCGACCGCTCGATCGACGACCAGGACGCCTTCGCCCGCACCCACCTGATCGGCACCGGCGTCCTCCTCGACGTTGCCCGTGAGCTGGGCGTTGACCGCTACCTGCAGGTCTCCACCGACGAGGTCTACGGCTCGATCGAGTCCGGCTCCTTCACCGAGACCTCGCCGCTCGATCCCTCCTCTCCCTACTCCGCGACCAAGGCGGCCGGCGACCTGCTCGTCTCCGCCCACGCCCACACCTACGGGACCGAAGCGGTCATCTGCCGGGGGTCGAACAACTACGGCCCGCGCCAGTACCCCGAGAAGCTGATCCCGCTGATGGTGCTGAACGCGCTGCACGGCGACTCCCTCCCCGTCTACGGCGACGGCCGCCAGGTTCGCAACTGGCTCTACGTCGAGGACTTCTGCAGGGGAATCCACACGGTGTTGATGAACGGCCGCCCCGGCGAGGCCTACAACGTCGGCGGGCCGGACGAGTGCGAGAACATCGATGTAGTGCGGCGGGTGATCGAGCTGACCGGCGCCGACGAGTCGCTGCTCGAGTACGTGCAGGACCGGCCCGGCCACGACCGTCGCTACTCGCTCTCCTCCGACAAGCTCCGCGACGAGCTGGGCTGGGAGGCGCAGGTGCGCTTCGCCGAGGGCCTGGAGCGCACCGTCCAGTGGTACCGCGACAACGAGGAGTGGTGGGGGCCGATCCGCTCCGGCGAGTACCGGACGTATTACGAGAAGCAGTACGGCAAAGCGCTGAGCTGATGCCCAGGCGGCTGCCGACGAAGCTGGACGGCGTCGTCTTGCTCGAGCCCCAGGTCCACGGCGACGAGCGCGGCTTCATGGTCGAGACCTACCGGCGCGACGCCTGGGCGGAGCTGGGGGTCGACATCGAGTTCGTCCAGCACAACCACTCGCGCTCGTCAAAGGGAACCCTGCGCGGGCTCCACTTCCAGACCGAGCCCGGCCAGGCGAAGCTGATCCGCTGCCCGCGCGGCGCGATCTTCGACGTCGCCGTCGACCTGCGTCGCGGCTCGCCGACCTACGGGCAGTGGGAGGGATACGTCCTCGACGATGAGGCCCACCACCAGCTCTTCGTTCCCGCCGGCTTCGGCCACGGCTTTGCCGTGCTCAGCGACGTCGCCGACGTCGCCTACCTCCTCTCCAGCACCTACGACCCTGCGACCGAGTCCGGCATCGCCTGGGACGACCCCGACGTCGGCGTCGAGTGGCCGATCGGCGACCCGCTCCTCTCCGAGCGCGACAAGGGCGCCCCCCGCCTCGCTGAGGTCGCCGACACCCTTCCCTTCTAGCCGCCGCGCCCCTTCGCCGCGGTGATCCCGAGGCTGATCGCCAGCTTGGCGCCGATCCCCGCGTAGACCGCCGCGTTGAGGAGCGGGTTGTGCTCGGGGGCGTCGAAGCGGCGATAGAAGCGGCCCATGCCGCGGTGGAAGGCGATCTCCTGTTTCGGCGCCCGGCGCCGCCCGCTGGAGCCGCCCTTGACGTGCAGCGCCACCCCGGCCGGCTCGTAGAAGACCTTCCAGCCGGCGTCCCAGAAGCGGCGGCACCAGTCGAGGTCCTCCATGTAGAGCCAGTAGCCCTCGTCGAGCAGGCCGACCTCGCGGACGGCCTCAGCACGGCAGAGCATGAAGGCGCCGTTGACGGCGTCGACCTCGCCAGGCTCGTCGTCCCCGAGGTGGGTCGCCCGGTACTGGCTGAGCGTGCCGGCGGCGTTCTCGCCCCGGCCGATCCCCGTGAAGTGGGCCAGGGCGCTGAGCGGCGTGGGGAAGGAGCGCTTGCAGGCGTGGTCCAGCTCACCCGACTCAGTCACCAGCTTGCAGCCGACCATCCCGATCCCCTCATCGGAGTAGAGCCGTGCCAAGGAGGCATCCAACGTTCCTGCGTAGACCTCGGTGTCGGGATTGAGCAGCAGGATCGCCCTGGCGTCGCTGTCGCGCAGCACCAGGTTGTTGGCGGCGGAGAAGCCGATGTTCTCGCAGCGGATCAGCCGCACCTCCTCGAACTCCCGCTCGACCATGTCCGGGGTTCCGTCCGGGCTGCCGCTGTCGACCACCGTCACCCGCATCGTCCCCGCGGCGGAGTGCTCGCGCAGCGAGCGCAGGCAGGGCCGCAGCAGCTCCTCGGCTCCGTGGCTGACGATGACGACCTCGAGGTCGAGGGGGCTTGGCATCGCTCGGGTTCTACCTAGTAGGCGCCGTCGCCGCGGAAGATCGCCGCCGGCGTCCGCAGCAGGATCGCCAGGTCGCCGGTGACCGAGAGGTTGTCCAGGTAGTCGCGCTCCATCGCCAGGCGCTCCTCGAAGGTGAGGTCGCCGCGACCGTAGACCTGCATCGGCCCGGTCAGGCCCGGCTTCACCGCCAGGCGCACCCGCTGGCGCTCGTCGTAGAGGGCGACGACCGCTTCCTCTTCGGGCCGCGGCCCGACCAGCGACATGTCCCCCCGCAGCACGTTGACGAACTGGGGCAGCTCGTCGAAGCTGAACCGGCGCAGCAGCCGCCCGGCGCGGGTCACTCGCGGGTCGTCGGGGATCTTGAAGGCCGGCTCGTCGAGCTTCTTCAAGTCGACCAATTCGCCCAGCCGCTCCTCCGCGTCGGCGACCATCGTTCGGAACTTCAGCATCGTGAACGGCTCGCCGTCCTTGCCGGCCCGCTTCTGGCGGAAGAAAACCGGCGCTCCGGAGTCGATCAGGATCAGTAGGGAGATCGCCAGCAGCAGGGGGGAGAGCAGCGCCAGCAGCGTCCCCGAGACGACCAGGTCCATCGTCCGCTTCAGCGCCACCGTCGAGCGCGGCGGGTCGGAGAAGCGGAAGTCGAGTACCGGCAGCTCGGCGAGTCGGTTCAGCTCGATTCCCGGCCCCAACAGACCGTAGTGCTGGGGGAGGAAGGTCAGGCCAAGACCCGCCGCCTTGCACTCCTCGATCAGGTGCTCGGCCGCGGGTTCGCTCATCTCCTGCTCGGTGACGACCACCCGCTCGACCTCATACTCGCGCGCCACGCGGGAGACGTCGGCGATCGAGCCGAGCCGCGGGATCGCCGCCCGGTCCGCCCCCGCGCCGTCGTCGAACAGGTAGCCGATCAGCTGCAACCGCGCCTCGGGATGGGTTGCGACCCGCCGTGCCACCATCCCGGCCGCCTCGGGCGGGCCGATCACAATGCCGGTGGCGACACCCGTCAGCCAGTGCCAGAGGAAGCGCAGCACCCCCCGCACGACGAAGCTGCCAATCAGCGCGCCGATCCCGACCAAGATCGCGCTCAAGGCCGAGAGCGGCCCGGCCGGGCTGATCGCCAACAGGCCGTCGAGGGCGAGCGTCCCCAGCACGCTGGCCGAGACCAGGCTGGACAGCTCGTCGAGGGTGCTGTGGCGTATCCGCCGGTGGTCGTTGTCGTAGAGGCCATGCAGCTTCAGCACCAGAATCCATACGGGGCTGAACAGCACCGCCCAAAAGAGCGTCGCCACGTCGGTGGCCGCGGTGGTCGCGGTGGCGACGCAGAGCGCCCCGATCAGCGCCACCCAGTCGCCGGTCGCCATCAGGCGGCGCAGGAGTGCGTTGCGCCGCGCCATGCCGGTGGGCCCCGCCAACCCCAGCCGCTTCGCTACGTTCGTTCTCTGAGGCGGTAACCCAGAGGCGGGCAGATGTGGCGAGGATGGCGTCCGTCCAGCAACGGTTTCCTGAGTCTCCTGGGTCATCCTGCACCCGCCTGCAATAGCTGTTCCCTGGGATTCAGCTCCCGGGCGTGTTTCAGGTCTGCCTGGGCGGCGGCGGTGTCACCCACTGCCTGCTCTGCCTGAAAGCGTAGGTAGTACCACTGCCAGTTTCGATCTTCACGCTCGATCGCATGGGTGAAATCGAGGATCGCGGACGGATAGTCGCCCTGGATCTGCAGCGCGATCAAGCCGAGTTGCACGTAGGGGGAGGCCGCCCAGGGCTCGATCGAGCGGGCGTTCTTTGCGTGTTCGATTGCTCCGTTGACGTCCCCACTTGCCGCTGCCGTGCGGCTGGCCTTGATCTCGCGCTCGACCAGCAGGGGGCCGACCAGGGCCACCGCCCCGATCCAGGCGATCGCCAGGCCGGCGATCGCCAGCCCGTAGCGCCGCCCTTCCGCGGCCCCGATCCTCTGCTCTCCCCCGGCTGTGAGCTGGGCGCAACGCACACTCACCAAGACACCGGCGGCGAGGAAGAAGACCACACCCAGGCCGGCCAGCTCCCAGAACCAGTCGAAGGCGGCGCCGACCGCGAAGGCCAGCATCGCCGCGAACAGCGCCGCGTTGCGCTCGCGTTCGGGATGGGGGGCAGCCCGCCAGGCGGAGAAGCCGCACCAGAGAAGGACCCCAACCAGGCCCAGGACCAGGAGCCCCCCGACGAGGCCCAGCTCGGCGAAGGCCTCCAGGTAGAGCGAGTGCGCGTCATGCACCGGCAGGTCGATCGAGCGGTTCTCCTCCCAGGAGAACTCGTAGGTGCCGGCGCCATGGCCGAGGATCGGCTTTTCCCCGAAGGCGTCGAGCGAAACGCGCCAGAAGTCGTGCCGGCCGGCGCCCCCGAAGTCCGAGAAGTGCTGCTCGGGCCTATCGGGGAAGTACACGTCCGAGGTCGAGAACTGATGCCAGGCCCGCCCGCCGACCGCGATCGCCGCCCCGATCGCCAGCACCGCCCCGGCCAGCGCGATCCGTTTCAAGATGACCGGGTTCCGGGACATCTCCACCGCTCGCCCGGTCAGCTGCCCGTTCCGGCCCTCCACCCTGCGTAATGCCGCGAACAGCAGCAGCGCAAGCGCGATGCCGGCCAGCAGGATCAGCAGCACCGTCACCCCCTGGTCGACGGCGGCCTGGTTGTCGATGTTGTCGGCGAGGCTGCGCCGCGCCTGCACGGCGAGCACCGCCGGCAGTGTCCCGAGCGCCCCGATTGCCAGCGTCGCCAACATCCAGAGCCGATCCCGGGAAAGGGCGAGCAGCGCGCCGGCGGCGATGACCAGCGCCAGCAACCCGCCTCGTGAGTAGGTGAAGTAAAGGGCGAGCAGAACCGCCGGCATCGCCGCCACCGAAAACCAGCGCAGCGCCGCCCACGTCGCCCGCCGGCTGGTCCAGAGGAGCAGCGCGACCGCGATTCCGCACATCGCCCCGTTTGCGTTCCAGTAGCCGAGCGGATAGCGCAGCCGCGGCCCCGTGCCGAGCGAGTCGCTGACGTTCAGCACATGGGGGAGGAGGCGGCTGCCCAGGGCCAGCAGGGCGACGAGCGCGACCGCAATCGTCAGGCCCTCAGCGAAACGTTGACGCCTTTCGTCGGTTTGGGCGATGAGGAACGCGGCAAGGAAGAAGCTGAAATAAACGAGGACGCGATCGCCCTCGATCACGCTCAGCTCCATCGACCCCGACCAGAGAGATGAAATTGCGGATAAGAGCGCCAGACTCCCAAGCAGCCCAGCGGACCAGTAGAGCGGCCGACCGAGCTTCGCGCCAGAGGCGGCGCCCAGCACCAGCAGGGCGACCACTACCAGCCACACCGCCAGCCCGGCAATGTGGCGACCGGTCACGTCGAAGCCCCCTCCGGCGAGCGCCAGGCTCACGATCAGCGCCACTGGAGCGATCAACGCCGCTGTTTCGTCTAACCTTGCCCGCGATGTTCGGGAAGCGCCACCGTCAACCCCGGAACCGGGGCCGCTTTGCCTTCGGGTTGGCGTCAGTGTCGGCTCTGCTGGCATTGGCTTGCTTTCCGGTATTTGCTCAAGCGGATGCGACCGGTGTTCAGTATTCGGATGCTCCCCCCACTGCCACCGGCGATCACCCTACGACGCACAGCCAGCCTCCGGCGCACTCTTCTGGCGTAAATGGCGGGGCTTCCGTGCCAGATGAGTCCGGCACCTCGCCCTCGGACTCATCTGGGGCAGGGTCTTCGACGGGCGGTCCAGGCAGTCCATCTTCATCGGCGGGTGGGGCCGCGGCCACGGGGGAGAACGGCGGCACCGGGCAGGGTAACCCAGGCGACCGCCCGACCGGTTCGCAGGGCAGCGCCCTGCAGCAACCCGGCCAGGCTTCCGGCACCCCGGTCTCCTCGCAGGAGAGCGACGGTGGCGGCTCCTCCCCCCTCGTGCCGATCCTGATCGCCATCGTCCTCCTTGCGGCGATCTCGCTTGGAGTGGTGGCGATGAGGGCGCGGCGCCAGCGGGCCGGCGCACCCGTCTCGCCGAAGGCAAGCTGACTTCATGTTGAAAGACCGGAAGCGCAGGAGTGGGAAGACGCGTGCTTGGGCCGCGGCCCTGGCGGTTGCCGCAGTTGCCGCGGGAGCTTCCGCCCCTGCGGCCGAGGCGGTACCGGCCAACTTCTGGGGGGTTGCCCCTCAGGGGACGCCCAGCGCCGATGAGTTCCAGCGGCTGAAGCGCGGCGGGGTCGACAGCATCAGGATCCCGGTCGTCTGGAACGGAGTCGAACCGATCCAGGGGAGTCCCAATTGGTCGCAAGTGGATGCCCTGGTGAGGGGAGCGGCCGCAGCCGGGCTCGATGTTCTGCCCGTGGTCTACGGAGCGCCTTCTTGGGCGGTGCCAAACGTGCCCGTGCCGGGCTCCGGGGGTTCGGTCAGGGCGCCGAAGACGCTGCCGGTCAAGACCGGCGCGCAGCGCGCCGCTTGGTCCGCCTTCATTGCACAGGCGGTTGCTCGCTACGGGCCCAACGGCATTTTCTGGGCCGAGAACCCCTCTGTGCCGCAGCTCCCACCGCGCACCTGGCAGGTCGGCAATGAGGCGAACTTCAAGTATTTCGTCGTCCGGCCCAACCCGGTGGAATTCGGCAAGCTCGTGAGCATCTCCTATACGGCGCTGAAAAGCGTCGATCCCGGCGCGAAGATCGTTCTCGGAGGCCTCTTCACGCGGCCAAAGGAGGCGACCTTCAAGCGCAAGCCGCCGCAGGCCTACTTCGCCACCGACTTCCTAGATGGCATGTACCGCTCCACGCCCGGGATCAAGAGGAAGTTCATCGGCGTCGCCCTGCATCCCTACGCGAGAAAGTTCCAAACTCTCACTACCGACATCGAAGACGTTCGCGCGGTGCTCAGAGCAAACCACGACGCCGGCAAGGGCCTGTGGGTCACCGAGCTGGGGTGGAGTTCCAAACCTCCCAGAGCCAATAACTCCTTCGCCAAAGGGATGAGCGGCCAGAAGAAACAGCTGCAGGGTGCCTTTGGCCTGCTCAAGCGCAACCAGGCCAAATGGCGGATCCAGCGGGTCTACTGGTTCTCGATCGACGACGCGGTGGACACCTGCAACTTCTGCGACGGCAGCGGCCTATTCGGGGCCGGCTTCGCGCCGAAGCCCTCCTGGTTCGCCTTCGCCAAGTTCGCCGGCGGCACTCCCTAGCGGCCGCCGGTCGGTGTCCGTAAGATCGGTGGGTTGACCACCGACGCGAATCCGACCCTGGAATCCGACCCGTTGGCGCCCTTCAGCGCGCCGGCTAGGCGCTGGTTCGAGGATTCCTTCGAGGGGCCGACGCCCGCGCAGGTGGGGGGCTGGGAAGCGATCTCGAGTGGCGCCAACGCGCTGATCTGCGCCCCGACCGGTTCGGGCAAGACGCTCGCCAGCTTCCTTTGGGGGATCGACAAGCTCTCACGTGAGGCGGAGCGGGGCGATGGCGTTCGCCTCGTCTACGTCTCGCCGCTCAAGGCGCTCTCCTACGACATCGAGCGCAACCTGCGCGCGCCTCTGCGCGGGATCGGCGCTGACATCTCGGTCGGTCTGCGCACCGGCGACACCTCCCAGGCCGACCGTCGCGCGATGCGCAAATCGCCGCCGGACATCCTCATCACCACCCCAGAATCCCTCTACCTGATGCTCTCCTCCGCAGCCCGCGAGATCCTCGCCACGACCGAGGCGGTGATCGTCGACGAGATTCATGCTGTTGCCCAGTCCAAGCGGGGCTCTCACCTGGCGCTGACTTTGGAGCGGTTGGACCACCTGGCGAGGGACCATGCGCTCCGGCCCGCGGGTCCTGTCGCGGCAGGGGACCCACCACCCCTTCCGGTAGCTAAAGCTTCCTCAGGGGTGGTCCCCCCTACCGCGCCACCCGCGGGAGAGGCGCAGGGAATCCAGCGGATTGGGCTCTCCGCGACGCAGCGGCCTCTGGAGCGGATAGCCAGATTTCTCGTTGGGCCGAAGCGGGAATGCCGAATCGTCGACGCGGGGCGGACCAAGGAGTTGGATCTTCAGATCGTCGTCCCGGTGGAGGACATGGCGGAGCCGGGGGCGCCGGCATTCCCGAGCGAGGACGGTGTTCCGGCCGAAGGCGAGCCCAACGCCCACGTCCGCTCGATCTGGCCGGCGATCTACCCCGAACTCCTGAAGCTGGTCCGCCAACACACGTCGACGATCATCTTCGTCAACGCCCGCCGCGCCGCGGAACGGCTTGCGAAACGTCTAAATGAGCTTGCCGCTGATGAGAAGTGGCAGGAATTACCGGCAACGGAGCAGGTAGGAGAAGCAGCTTCAGCGGATGGGAGCTCTCAGGAGATTGCCCGTGCCCACCACGGTTCCCTTTCCCACGAAGAGCGGACCCTGGTGGAAGAGATGCTCAAGTCGGGGCAGTTGCCGTGCCTGGTCGCGACATCCTCTCTCGAGCTGGGAATCGACATGGGCGCTGTCGACCTGGTTATTCAGGTCGAGTCCCCTAAGTCGGTGAGTCGCGGGTTGCAGCGGGTCGGCCGCGCCGGCCACAGTCTCGGTGAGGTTTCGCGCGGCCGCATCTTTCCCAAGTTCCGCGCCGACCTGCTCGAGTGCGCCGTTGTCGCGAAGCGCATGCGCACCGGGGAGATCGAAGAGACGGTCATCCCACAGAACCCGTTGGACGTGCTTGCCCAGCACCTCGTCTCGATGGCGGCCCTCGACGAGTGGGACGTCGACGAGGTCGAACGCCTGGTGACGGCCGCCGAGCCGTTCCACGACCTCTCCCGCGAGCAGCTGGAGAACGTTCTGGACATGCTCGACGGGCGCTATCCCTCCGACCGCTTCGCCGAGCTGCGCCCCCGGATCGTCTGGGACCGCACCAAGGGGACGATGCACGGCCGCAGAGGCGCGCGCCAGCTGGTCGTCACCAACGCCGGCACGATCCCCGACCGTGGCCTCTACGGTGTCCACCTTCCCGACGGTCGCCGGGTCGGCGAGCTGGATGAGGAGATGGTCTACGAGGCGCGCGCCGGCCAGACTTTCCTGCTCGGCGCCACGACCTGGCGGATCGAGGAGATCACCCGCGACCGCGTCATCGTCACCCCCGCGCCGGGCGCCCCCGGCGCCGTCCCCTTCTGGAAGGGCGACGGGATCGGTCGCCCCGCCGAGCTGGGCCGGGCGATCGGCGCCTTCGCCCGCGAGGCGGTCAACCGCGACCCCGCCGAGCTGGCCGCCGAGTACGACCTCGACCGGCGCGCCGCCGAGAACCTCGTCGCCTATCTGCGCGAGCAGCAGGCCGCCACCCGCGTCGTCCCCTCCGACGAGACGATCGTCGTCGAGCGCTTCCGCGACGAGATCGGCGACTGGCGCCTCTGCGTGCTCTCGCCCTTTGGCGGTCGGGTCCACGCCGCCTGGGGCCTGGCCCTCGGCCAGAAGATCCGCGCAGAACGGGATCTCGAGGCCGACGCGATCTGGTCCGACGACGGCATCGTCATCCACCTCCCTGACGCCGACGAGCCACCCCCCGCCGACCTGGTCATGGTCGAGCCCGACGAGCTGGAGGACCTGGTCGTCAGCGAGCTCTCCGGCTCGGCCCTGTTCGGCGCCCGCTTCCGCGAGAACGCCTCCCGCTCGCTGCTTATCCCCCGCGCCTACCCGGGCAAGCGCACCCCCCTCTGGCAGCAGCGCCTCAAGTCCCAGAGCCTGCTCGAGGTGGCGCGGGACTTCCCCCGCTTCCCGGTCGTGCTGGAGACCTATCGCGAGTGCCTGCGCGACGTGCTCGACCTGCCCTCGCTGGCCGAGCTGCTGCGCAAGCTCCACTCGCGGCAGCTCAGCCTGGTCGAGGTCGAGACGCCGACCGCCTCTCCCTTCGCCTCCTCGCTCCTCTTCGACTACGTCGCGACCTACATGTATGAGGGGGACACGCCCAACGCCGAGCGCCGCGCCGCCGCCCTCGCCCTCGATCGCGACCTGCTGCGCGAGCTGCTCGGGCAGGAGGAGCTGCGCGAGCTGATCGACCCCGAGGCCCTCGAAGAGGTCGAAGCCCAGCTGCAGCAGCGCACCGAGGCGGGGCGGGCGGGCGACCGCGACGCCCTCCAGCAGGTACTGCGCAACATCGGCGACCTCACCGCCGCGGAGTGTGCCGAACGGGTCGCCGAGGGCTACTCAGCCGCTTCGATGCTGGAGAAGCTGGTCGCCGAGCGCCGTGCCGCCCTGGTCCGGATCGGCGGCGAGGAGCGCTACATCGCCGCCGAGGACGCCGGCCTCTACCGCGACG
>Ga0075423_10000202_pt1 | contig 42888 bp, 36 predicted proteins | sample SoiMethybrSBSTD2_FD_80114 | JGI IMG/M metagenome (GOLD analysis project Ga0075423, IMG submission 80114) | Bulk soil microbial communities from a Populus tree surrounding site in Tennessee, USA - Soil MetaG P. TD hybrid SBSTD2 | ecosystem: Environmental > Terrestrial > Soil > Tree plantation... | reverse complement strand
TTGTTGCCCGCAAACAGCGGTGTCTTGTCCTTCCACAGACTCTGGTGGCAGTGCATGCCGGAACCATTGTCGCCGTAGATGGGCTTGGGCATGAACGTCACCGTCTTGCCGTGACGCTTCGCGACGTTCTTGCAGATGTACTTGTACCACATGAACTGATCGGCCATTTTCAGCAGCGGCTGGAACTGCATGTCGATTTCGCTCTGACCGGCCGTGGCCACTTCGTGGTGATGCGCCTCAACGACGATCCCCACCTTGCGCATCTCGTACACCATCTCGCCGCGCAGATCGTGATAGGTGTCCGTCGGGCTCACCGGGAAGTAGCCGCCCTTGAAGCTTGGCTTGTATCCGAGATTGGGTTCTTCGATGCGCGCGGTGTTCCACGCGCCCTCGACCGAGTCGATCTGGTAGTAGCCGCGATGCTGGTTCTGCTCGTAGCGAACCTCGTCGAAGATGAAGAACTCCGGCTCGGGGCCGATGAAGCAGGTATCGGCGATGCCCGAGTCCTTCAGATGCTGCTCCGCCTTGCGCGCGATATGACGTGGATCGCGTGAGAAGTCCTTTCCCGTGACGGGATCGACGATGTTGGCGATGACGCTGATCGTCGGTTTGGCGAAGAAAGGATCGAGGCGGGCGGTATCGGCGTCCGGCACGGCGAGCATGTCGGATTCGTGAATGCCCATCCAGCCGCGTATCGACGACCCGTCGAACCCGAGGCCGTCCGTGAACGTGTTTTTGTCCAAATGTTCGATCGGGAAAGAACAGTGCTGCCAGCTGCCGAGCATGTCCACGAATTTCAGGTCCACCATCTCGGCCTCGTGCTTCTTGGCGAGCGCGAAGAAGTCATCGGGCGTCATCGAAACACCTCCAGATAGGTTTCAGCGCCGGTCCAGATGATCAGGGCGGCGTCCGGGAGGGAATCCCGCCGAAGGGGAGGGCCGAAGCATAACGGATCTTGAAGAAAACGGGGTCCGACCCTGCAAATTTGTCGCCTTTGAAAACGCCGTGTGGCCGCCTTGCCAGGCTTTTTCGCATCACTGTATTGCAGCGGATGCGCGAACGCGACATAATCTGACTTCAGTAACATTCCGCTCGGTCCCCGTCGCCCGAGCCAAGTGGTTCGGGAATCACTCTGTGCAACCCACCGCAAATCGTTAGTTGCTGACCGCCTGCGTCTGGTTGATGAGCGCAAGGGTCTGTTGATGAAAGGACTGATCGTCACATGGGATCTGCAGCTCTTTCCGAAGCCGTCAAGAGCATCCGTGAGTGGTCGATGGGCGAGGGCCGCGCGTCAGCGACGCCCGTGAAGGCCGCCGAGCTCTTTGGAACCCTGGCATTCAACGACAAGGCCCAGCAGGAGCGTCTGCCGAAGCCGGCGTACCGCGCGCTGCGCGCGACCATCACCCGTGGCGAGCCGCTCGAGCTCTCAACCGCCGACGCGGTGGCGGCTGCGCTGAAAGACTGGGCGGTGGAGCACGGTGCGACTCACTACACGCACTGGTTCCAGCCAATGACCGGCATCACGGCTGAAAAGCACGATTCGTTTCTGTCACCGACGGCCGAGGGAGGCGCCATCGCCGAGTTCCGCGGCAAGGAACTGATCAAAGGCGAGCCCGATGCATCGAGCTTTCCTTCGGGCGGTATGCGCTCGACCTTTGAAGCGCGCGGGTATACCGCGTGGGATCCGACGAGCCCACCCTGGCTGCTCTTCAACGGCGGCAACAGCGTGACGTTGGTGATTCCGACCGCGTTCGTCAGTTGGACCGGTGAAGCCCTGGACAAGAAGACGCCGCTGCTGCGGTCGATGGAGGCCGTATCGAAGCAGGCCGTCCGCGTGCTGAAGCTGTTCGGCTCCAGCGCCGAGCGCGTGTATGCAACCTGCGGCCCCGAGCAGGAGTACTTCCTGATCGATCGCAATTTCTATTTCGCGCGCCCTGACTTGATCAATGCCGGACGCACGCTCTTCGGCGCCAAGCCGCCGAAGGGGCAGGAGATGGAAGATCAGTACTTCGGTGCCATCCCTGAGCGTGTGCTTGCCTGCATGGCCGAGACCGAACTCGAGCTGTTCAAGGTCGGCGTGCCGGTCAAGACGCGTCACAACGAGGTCGCGCCGAGTCAGTACGAGATCGCGCCCGTGTTCGAGAATGCGAACGTCGCCGTCGACCACCAGATGATGACGATGGAGATGTTGAAGAAGATCGCGCCGAAGTACGGCTTGGCGGCACTCCTCCACGAGAAGCCGTTTGCGGGCGTCAACGGGTCGGGCAAGCACAACAACTGGTCGCTCTCCGACGAGTTCGGCAACAACCTGCTCGGGCCCGGCGACACGCCGCACGACAACATGCAGTTCCTCGTCTTCTGCGCCGCGGTCCTGCGTGCGGTCGATCGCTGGCAGGGTCTGCTGCGCGCGAGCATTGCGAGCGCGGGCAACGATCACCGCCTCGGCGCCAACGAAGCTCCACCGGCGATCTTGTCCGTCTTCCTTGGCGACATGCTCACGGACATCTTCGAGCAGATCGAGAAGGGGGCGGCGAAGTCGACCAAGCAAGGCGGTACGCTCGACATCGGTGTCAGCGTCCTCCCCAAGCTGCCGCGTGACGCCGGCGATCGCAACCGCACCAGCCCGTTTGCCTTTACCGGCAACAAATTCGAATTCCGTGCGGTCTCGGCCGGCCAGAGCATCGCGTTCCCGAACATGGTGCTCAACGCGGCGATGGCCGATTCGCTCGACAGCATTGCGACCGAACTCGAGGCGGCAACTGCCAAGGGCGAGGAGCTGAGTAAAGCTGTTGGCAAACTCCTGACGAAGGTCGTCAAGGAGCACAAGCGCATTGTGTTCAACGGGAACAACTACTCAGCCGAGTGGGAGAAGGAAGCCGCCAAGCGCAAGTTGCTGAACCTGAAGAACACGGTCGACGCGTTGCCTCAGCTCATCACGAAGGACTCCGTCAAGTTGCTCGAGAAGTACAAGATTCTCAACGAACGGGAAATTCATGCCCGCTACGAGATCTTCCTCGAGAACTACAACAAGACCATCAATGTCGAAGGCCAGCTCATGGTGTTGATGGCAAATCGGTACATCCTGCCGGCAGCGCTCGAATACCAGAAGCGGGTGGGCCAGAGCGTTGCGGCCGTCCGGGCTGGTGGTGGGAAGAGCACGCAGGGCAAGAAGCTCCTCTCGTCGTACACAAAGCTGGTGGACAAGTTCAAGGCGCAGACCGACGGGCTGACCGCCGCGCTGAATCACAATGGCGTTTCGACCGAGAAACACGCGAAATACATGAGAGACAAGGTCGTACCGGCGATGGGCAAGCTGCGGGAGGTTGGCGACGACATCGAGGTGCTGACACCCCACGAGATCTGGCCGCTGCCGACCTATCGGGAGATGCTTTTCGTTAAGTAACAGGGCAGTAACACCAGGAGGGAAGGGGCACTGGGCTCCTTCCCTCGTCGTCTCCTCGCCCCGTCATTTTTCTCCTTCCTGGATGCCGTCCTTACGACACGTTTCCAAGTCGCCAACTTTCTGGATCCAAAAAGGCAGATTCAACGCCCGCGACGCTCACTGTTTTGAGCGAGGCTGGTCAATGGGCGCTCGCCCAAACCACAGCATTTCCGGGGGCTCAAGGCCTAATTAGAGGTCGCGACCATAGGCCATCCTCAGGTCGGAGGTGTACACTTCAGATCTCGCCTGGGTCTTGCAAGCGACGACGAAGAGATGGGTATTCTCGAGAAACTCCGCCCGCAGCCACGATGGAAGCACGCCGATCCAGGCGTGCGCTCCGCAGCCGTATACGAGTTGGGTCCAGAGGAGGCAGACGCGCTGCTCGCGCTCGCCCGTGAGGACGCCGACTCCCGAGTCAGGCGAGCCGCAGTCGGTCGGCTGTCGGAGGTCGATGTGCTGGGGGAAATCGCCCGCACCGATCCCGACGAGGACGTACGCAGCGAAGCGATCCGCGGGCTGGCCGGGTTAGCCGCCGAGACAAAGGAGCCCGACCGCGCTTCCGAGGTGGTGCGTCAACTGCTCATGCTCGGTCGCGTGAAGGAAGTCGTTGTCGTAGCTCGCGAGAACACCAATCCGCTGGTGCGCGGGGCCGTCGTCGATCTCATCGACGATTCGAAATCGCTCGGGTCCGTGAGCCGTCATGCCCAGGACGGGTCGACTCGTTTACGCGCTCTGGCTCGGCTGACCGATCCTGAAGAAATCCTTAACGTTGCATTAAAGGGCGAGCACACGGACTCGGCTGTGTCCGCGCTCGAGCGAATTCAGGACCCGGCTGCCTTGTCGGCGATCGCCCAGCGCGGCCGGAACAAGGTGGCCGCTCGACGCGCGCGAACGAAGCTTCGCGTGACGGAAGAAGCCGCACAGCCCTCTCACGACGCTCCCGTCAGGATGACGGCAGCGGACAAGTCTCGAGGGACGGAACTGCTCCATCAGGCCGAAGCACTGGTCGCCACCTCCGATCCCGACGAGGCCTCGGCATCGCTAGCGGCGGTGAGGTTGGCGTGGGCCGAGTTCCAGGCGGATGTGGAAGTCGACGAGCCGATCGCGCGGCAGTTCGAAGCTGCGAGCGACGCGGTTCGGGAGGCTATCGACGAACGACGGCGCGAAGCGGCGGCGGAGCGCGAGCGCCAGATGGCGCTCGAACGCGAGCAGGCCGATCGCCTGGCGATTGTGCTCGAGATCGAGGAGCTGTCGGGGCCCGGTGCCGCCGATCGCATTGCCGAATTGCGGGTGCGGTGGGACGGGCTGCCGCCCATGCCGTCCGAGTACGCGGCGTCGCTGACACGACGTTTCCAGGATGCGTCGCGCGCGTTCGAAGATCGCGAGCGCCGGCGGCTTCTCGCTGAGGCTGCCGTAGGCCGGCTCGAGACGCTAGCGACCGAGCTCGAACAGCTCGTGGCGTCGGAACAGCCAGTCGAGGATGTCGTGGCTCGGTGGCGCGGGCTGCGGCGTGACGCAGACGTGCTGCGAGAGCATGCGTCTGCCAACCTCGTGGCGGCAGAGAGGCTCGAACGCGCGGTCGCCGCCCTGGAACAGAAGGAAGTCGAATATCAACAGGCGAGGTCGCGGCAGGAGCAGGAGAACCTGCGGCGCATGCAGCAGTTCTGCCGGCAGGTCGAGGCGCTGGCGACGGCTGAACCGCTGACGCTGAAGGCGGGCGACCGGGCGATGCGTGAGATCCGCGCGACGCTCGAGGATCGGACGCCGCTGCCGTCGAAGCGCGATCGACAGGAGATTCAGGCACGTCTCGAAGAGGCGCGCGCCAAGCTGGCGCCCCGCATCCAGGAGCTGCGCGACGCTGATGAATGGCAGCGCTGGGCCAATCTGCAGGTGCAGGAAGAGATCTGCCGCGAGATGGAAACGCTGAAGGCGGAGGCGAATCTCGAGGTCGCCGGGCGACGGATGCGGGAGCTGCAGGCCCGCTGGAAGCAGGTTGCGTTGGCGCCGCGGGCTCAGGGCGAGGCGATGTGGCGCCGTTTCAAGATTGCGCAGGATGAAGTCTACGCCCGGACGTCGGCGTTTTTCGCAGCCCAGAATGAAGAACGGGCCGGTAATCTGGTTCGCAAACAGGCGCTGTGCGAGCGGGTCGAGGCGCTGGCCGGATCGACCGACTGGGTGAAGACCGCGAGCGAGATTCAGACACTGCAAGCGGAGTGGAAGACCATTGGCCCGGTCGCGCGGGGACACGAAAAAGCTGTCTGGGAGCGCTTCCGCCGTGCCTGCGATCAGTTCTTCACCCGTCGTCAGGAAGATCTGAAGCACCGGAAGGAAGAATGGTCGGCCAACCTGGCTCGCAAGGAAGCCCTCTGCGTCGCGGCGGAAGAAGTCGCAGATTCGATGGATTGGGATCAATCCGCGGCGACCTTGAAACAGCTTCAAGCCGAGTGGAAGAAGATCGGTCCAGTCCGGAAGTCGAAGTCGGAAGCTATCTGGCAGCGCTTCCGTGCCGCCTGCGATCGGTTCTTCGATCGCTACAAGCACCGCGATCAGGTTGAGTTGCAGGAGAAGGCGGCGGTTCGCGAGACCGTCATTCGAGAGCTCGAGGCGCTGCTTCCGCAGGAATCGGATCAGCCCGTGCCGGCGCCTGAGAACCTCTACGACACTGTTCACCAGGCGCGAACGAAGTGGCAACAGGCGCCGGAACTGCCGCGGGCGGTTCAACAGGATCTGGCTGCGCGGTATCACCAGGCGGTGGCGCGCATCGTGGCGGCATGGCCGGGGGCCTTCGCCGGCACCGACCTCGACCCCGAGGCGACTCGCAAGCGGATGGAGAAGCTGCTGGCCAAGGTCGAGGATCTGGTTTTGACCCACGCAAGCCGGCCGGCGAATCTGTCGCCGACCGAGCTTCTCGCCCAGCAGTTGCGCGAGCGGCTGGCCGCGAACACCATGTCTGGCGGTTCGCGTGCGGCCGAGGCCGAGGACGCGCGCTGGCGCGCGATCGAGCAGGAAGTGCGATCGGCCCAGGCACAGTGGATGCGCCTTGGCCCCGTCCCGCCGCAAGTGGCCGGTCCGCTCAACGAGCGATTCCAGCGAGCCTGCCGGCGGTTCTTCGATCAGCGTCGCCGAGCCTCATAGAACCTTCGATTCCTGATTACGACACACCGAGGCACATTGCTGAAGTAAAGAATCCGAGCCCCGGATCCCGAGTCCCGGTCACCCTTCCAGATAGGTATACCCGTGCAGGCCGTCTTCGTAGAAACGAAGAAGCCTCCCAGCCCCCTCGTAGTCGACCCGTCCCTCGCGAACCGCGGTCTCAACGTCCGTTCGCAGCTTGCCCAGCAGCATTTCCGGGTCGAACTCGACGTAGTCCAGAACCTCGCGTACGGTGTCGCCCTTGATCAGGGCATCGAGCCGCGCCCCGCCGTTCTCGTCCAGGCTGACGTGCACCGCGTGCGTGTCGCCGAACAGATTGTGCAGGTCGCCCAGGATCTCCTGGTACGCGCCGACCAGGAACACGCCGAGGTAGTACGGATCGCCGTTGACGGCATGGAGCGGCAGCGTTTTCTTCACGTCGCGCCGATCGACGAATCGATCGAGCTTGCCGTCGGAGTCGCAGGTGATGTCCCCGAGGACGGCGTGCTTGGTGGGCTTCTCGTTGAGGCGATGAATCGGCATCACCGGGAAGAGTTGCTTGATCGCCCAGCTGTCGGGGATGGATTGGAACAGCGAGAAGTTGCAGAAATACGTATCCGACAGCTGCTCGTCGAGATTCTGCAAATCCTCGGGCACTTCGGCCATTGTCTGTACGATCCGTTGGAGCTTGGTGCAGATCGCCCAGAACAGGTTCTCCGCCATGCTGCGCTGAATGAGCGGCAGGTAGCCCGTGTTGAACAGGCTGATGGATATGTCGAGTGCCTGCTGCGCGTCGTGAAAGGCTTCGAGCGCGTTGCGAGCCGTCACGTTGTTGTAGGTCTCGATCAGGTCGGTGAGGGGCTGCTCCCATTCGAGGTTGGCCGCGGTCGGCACCTTCTCATCGCCGAAGCCCGACACGCCGAGCACGTTGAACACGAGCATGCTGTGATAGGCCACGACTGCGCGGCCGCTCTCGGAGACGATGGTCGGATGGTTGACGCCGGCTTCGTCGCAGACCGTCTGAATGTGATAGACGACGTCGTTCGCGTATTCCTCGAGCGTGTAGTTCATGCTCGATTCGAAGTTCGTCTGTGAGCCGTCGTAATCCACGCCGAGCCCACCGCCGACGTCGATGTACTGCAGGCCGGCGCCCAGCTTCGCGAGCTCCGTGTAAACCCGCGCTGCCTCATTGAGCGCGCCCTTGACGATCCGGATGTTGGTGATCTGACTCCCGAGATGGAAGTGCAGGAGCTTGAGGCAGTCCTGCATGCCGCGAGCCTTGAGCTCTTCGAGGCCGCGCATGATCTCGGTGACGGTCAACCCGAATTTCGATCGAAAGCCGCCCGAGGACTGCCAGCGGCCGCTGCCGCGGGCCGCCAGTTTCACGCGCATCCCGATCTGAGGCCGCACGCCCATCTTCTCCGCGGCTTCGATGATCAACCCGAGCTCCGTGTACTTCTCGACCACGGGGATGATGTTGCGGCCAATCTGCTGGCCGAGCATGGCTGTTTCGATGAACTCGGCGTCCTTGAAGCCGTTGCAGATGATGGGCGTCGTGTTATCCGCAAGCGCGACGACTGCCAGAAGCTCCGGCTTTGAACCGGCCTCGAGGCCGAAGTTGTAGGGCTTGCCGAACTTGTGGACCTCTTCGACGACCTGCCGCTGCTGATTGACCTTGATCGGGTAGACGCAGCTGTATCCGCCCTGGTACTGATGCTGTGCGATCGCGGTTTGAAAAGCGGCGTGAATGTCGCCCAGTCGATGTTTCAGGATGTCGGTGAACCGAATCAGGACTGGAAGGCTGATGCCTCGGAGCTGCAGGCGATCGACCAGCTCCTTGAGGTCGATAGCTCTGGCGGGGTCCTTTGTTGGATGTACCTGCACGTGACCGGCTTCGTTGACCGAGACATAGCCATTGCCCCAGCGCGCAACTTCGTACAGCTCACTCGCTTCGTGGACGCTCCACGCACGCGTCGTCGAGGTGGCGGCCGTGATCGGGAGCGGCCGTCCATTGGTCACAGTGCTCATAAAAGAGATGATAAACGCCTTTCGGTCGATACCTGCTCGGATTTTAGTGCTCGTCTTCAGTCTGGAGCGTCGATCCTCGTCCTGCGCTCCGATCATTGGTGCGTAGTTGCGAAGCTGGGCCACCGTAGACCGCAGAGCGCAGACCGGAGACAATGAAACGTCACATGTTGGAGCGCGTGCCTGCCATCAGGGTCCTGCTGCTGCCGAAGGACACGAACGCCTACGGCACCATCTTCGGCGGAGTGATCCTGGCAAACATCGACCTGGCGTCCGCGATCGAGGCACGAAAGATCGCGGCTCACAGGTTTGTTACAAAGGCGATGCGGGAAGTGGAATTTCACGAGCCGGTGTATGTCGGAGATATCGTGGATTTCCACACCACGACGATACGAATCGGGCGGACGTCTGTAACCGTGCGGGTAGAGGTCGAGGCAGAACGATGGGGAAATCCTCCGTTGACGGCCGGTGCGACCGGGCACGGTGAGCGCGTCAAGGTGACAGAGGCGGAAGTGGTGCTCGTCGCGGTCGATAGCGAGGGCCGGCCGACGCCGGTGAGACCGTAAGCGTCATGGTGAGCAACCACCCACGATTCTTCAACCAGCTATGAATTGGATCAGTACCCGCGGCAATTCGCCTGCTATCAGCTTCATCGACGCTCTCTTTGCCGGGACGGCGCCCGATGGCGGGCTCTACATGCCTGAGCGCCTGGATCCGCTGCCGCGGGAAACTGTCGACCGGCTCCGCGGCGCCGACATCGTCGAGATTGGAACGACGGTCGGGTCGCATATCCTGCGCGACGAAATCACCCGGGAGGCGTTGCAGCCGCTCATTCGTGATGCCCTTGACTTCCCGGTGCCCCTCGTCCCTGTCACCGAGCGAGTGTCGGTCCTCGAGCTTTTTCACGGCCCGACAATGGCCTTCAAGGATGTAGGGGCGCGGGTCCAGGCTCGTCTGTTACATCACTTCACGGATGGAACGCCGCTGACGATTCTCGTCGCGACGTCGGGCGATACCGGAAGCGCCGTCGCACAGGCGTTTCATCGTGTACCTGATTCGCGAGTAGTTGTCCTTTACCCCGAGGGGCAGGTCAGCGATGTCCAGGAGGCGCAAATGGCCTCGCTGGGCGACAACATCACGGCCCTGGCTGTTCGCGGCACCTTCGATGACTGTCAGCGGCTGGTCAAGCAGGCGTTCGCCGACGATAGTCTTCGCACGCACGTCTGGTTGACGCCGGCGAACTCGATCAACCTGGGCCGTCTGTTGCCCCAGGTCTTCTACTACTTCGTGCTTGCCGGTCTGGCTTCGACCGCAAAGCGACTGATCGTGTCTGTGCCGAGCGGCAATTTCGGCAACCTGACAGCCGGCCTGATCGCCAAGCGCATCGGCCTGTCCGTGACGCAGTTTGTGGCAGCGACGAACGTCAATGACGCCGTGCCCGAATACTTGAAAACGGGACGTTACGAACCCCGGCCATCCATCGCCACCGTGGCCAACGCGATGGATGTGGGTGCCCCGAGCAATTTCGAGCGGGTTCAAGCTCTTTACAACAGCGACCTGGCCGCCCTGCGTCATGACATCGTGGGCTTCGCGTATGAGGATGCTCAGGTCATCGAGGAGATCGGCCGCGTCTATCAGCAGCACGGGTATGTGCTCGATCCCCACAGCGCGATAGCCTGGCTGGCCCTGAAGGATCGATTAGCCGCCGATCCCGAGGCGAGCGGAGTCTTGCTGGCGACGGCCCATCCGGCCAAGTTCCGCGAGGTCGTCGAGCCAGCGATTGGCCGGAGCGTTGAACTTCCTCGTCCCTTAGCCGACGCGTTGTCCCGTCCGAGGCAGTCGGTTTCGATGCCGGCCGACTACACGGCTCTGGAACGATTCCTGAGAGCGACGCCGACGTCGAGCTCCGAACTTCCGATTCGTACCGCCTAGAGCCCTCGCCGATGACATACCGCCCGAATTCCGGACAGCTCCCAGAACGAGGAGCGATTCCGACTCCATACACGTGGGACCTCAGTCACATCTGTCGAAGCTGGGACGAGTGGCAGGAGATTTACCGGGAACTGGAGCAGGAAATCGAGGCGTTCAGATCCCGGCAGGGAAGCCTGGCGAGTGGCGCGGATGCGCTCATCGCCGCGTTTCGAGCGATGGACCGGATGGGTGTCCTCAGCTATCGCGTCTGGTACTACGCCTCGCTGCGCTATGACGAGGACCAACGCAACAACGAGATCAACGCGCGACGCCAGCAGGTTCAGATTCTCTTCGCGCGCGAGCACCAGTCGAGCTCATGGTTCAACCCCGAGCTGCTCAAGATCCCCCTCGAGATGATTTACCAGTGGATGGAGATGAATCCACCGCTCGCCCTCTATCGCTTCGCGATCGAGGCACTATTCCATGAACAGGAACATGTGCTCGACGAGCAGGGGGAGAGGCTGCTGTCGTACGCGACGCGCTCGAGCAGTGTGTCGCACGACAGCTACGCGGCGCTCACGACGGCGGACATGAAGCCACCGACGATTGGTCTGAGCGGCGGTGAACAGGTCGCTCTCAGCTACGGACAATACCGGGCGATACTCGAAACCAATCGAAATCAGGAAGACCGCGCAACGGCGTACCGCACCTTTCATCAGATCTACGCGGACAATCGCAATACGTACGCCGCACTCTACAACGGTGTGCTGCAGAGAGACTGGTTTCACGCCCGGGCGCGCGGTTACGAGACCACCCTGGAGGCTGCGCTCCATGGCAACAACATCCCATCCTCAGTCGTCGAGACGCTGATCAGCGTCACCAAGGAAGGCGTCGCACCGTTGCGACGGTACCATCGGCTGCGCCGCCGTGTCCTTGGGGTCGAGAGCTATCGGTTGTTCGACGTCTCGATACCACTCGTCGAACATCATGCCCGGTACTCGTATGACGACGTGGTGCCCTGGATTATCGACTCGGTAGCCGGGCTCGGAGCCGAGTACCAGCAGCACGTTCGAGATGCGTTCAACGGCCGTTGGATCGACGTCTTCGAGAACACCGGCAAACGAAGCGGTGCGTATTCAGCACCTGTGTACGGCACCCATCCCTACATGCTGCTCAATTTCAACGAGACGCTCGATGCGGTGTTTACACTCGCTCACGAGATGGGGCACTCGATGCACACGCTGCTGGCCCACCGGGCGCAGCCGTTCGTTTACGCCGGCTACACGATCTTTGTCGCCGAGGTGCCATCGACGCTGAACGAGGCGCTGTTCCTCGACTTCATGCTCGAGCGAGCCGGCACCGACAGCCAGCGGGCGGTGCTGCTCCAGCATGCGATCGACAGCATCACGAGCACCTTCTACACGCAGGTGATGTTTGCGGATTTCGAGCTTCAGGCCCATCGGCTCGTCGAACAGGATCAGCCGATCACGGCGGAAGTGCTGAGCACGATCTATAGCGGGCTGCTGCGCGAGTACTACGGCGACGTCCTCGACGATGAGCCGTTGTCGGCGATGACCTGGGCGCGAATTCCGCACTTCTTCAGCACGCCGTACTACGTCTACCAATATGCGACCTGTTTCGCGTCAACCGCCCGGTTGATGCAGGACCTCCGGTCGCCGGACCGCGCGATCTGTTCAAACGGGGTCGCGCGGTATCTGGCCCTCTTGAGTGCCGGCGGCAGCGGCTACCCGATGGATTTGCTGAAGGCCGCTGGTGTGGACCTCAGTCGGCCGGACACAGTGCGCGCGGTAGCGTCCGAGCTCGACATGCTGGTATCGCGGCTCGAGGGAGAACTCGGCGGCAGCGGGTTGGCTTGACGGGTGTGATCTATCACAGTGCACTGCGGCCTGGCGCCAAGCGCTTGCGAAGAAAGTTCGTCCGTCGCTCGGGCGGCAATCGCTGCCAGCGTTCGATCAACTCGCGCAGGTGACGCTCACTTTCGCGCGCGAGCGCGTCGAGCGCCTTTCGCCGGCTTCGAGCCTTCCGCTGCACGTGCAGCCTCCAATACGTCGAGTACTGCCAAGTCGCGCGGCCGCCGTGCTGCGCGCTTGCTGGCGATGATGTCCGAGAGCGACGCCACCAGGACGGACGCGCCTCCAATCTCGATGCTTGTCGCGCGGTCGCGCACACCTGCGAACGAACGGATGCCATGAATCGTGGACATGAAGTCCACCTGCAAGCCATCATCGTCGCGCACGATCCGATAGAGGTCCGAGGCTGGATAGTACGGCCGAAGGATCGTTGCGTGCAGGGCGTCCGCCACCCGCTTCAACTTAATGAGATTACGCGGCGTCTTTCGATATAGGAAATCAAAGTCGACAGTCGTCACAGGAGCCCCTTGCAAGGCGGCGCCTGCGTTGCCAATGAGCACCGCTTCGAGGTGCACGTCGTTCAACCGGCCCGCGACCTCAGACAGCAGCGGCGTCGCGTCCACGTGCCCAGTATAGCCGTGCGCCGACCGAGCAGATCGGCATCGCCCGATGGGTGAGGCGCTTCACCACTTGATGACTTCGAGTCCATCAATCCGGGGAAAGCTGCGCAGATCGCGCGTCGCCACCCGGTAATCGAGCCATACGGCAGTGGCAGCAATGATCAAATCCGCATCGCCGACCGACGCGCCCTGTGCGGACAGCTCTGCATCGAGTCGCGCGTGAACGCGCGCGACCTCGAGGTCGAAGGCGATGACGGGAATAGAGTCGATCAGATGCTCGATGAAGCGTTCGGCCCGCGTGCGCGCGACCGCGCTGGTCAGCCGATGAACACCGTGCAGCAGCTCCGATGCGGTCATCGCCGATATCGCGATCGGCTCGTCATCGTCGGTGTCGCGAAGGTGCTGCGGATCGAGCTGACCGCGCTGGATGGCAATAATGACGCTGGTATCGATCAACGTTCCCACGGGTTCCGCCGCACTCGCGGTCGGTTGCGCGTGGCCGCCGCATCTTCCGTGGCCTTCAGGTAAGCCTCATCGGCGTGCGGCAGCGCCGCGAGCAACGCCTTGAAGTCGGCCACGGTAAACGGCGCACGATCGATGGGAGTGATCCGCGCCACGGCCTTTCCACCACGTTCGACCACGTAGGTGGCCCGCTCTTCACGCACGCGGTCCACGAGCCGGCCGAAGTTCTTGGCCGCTTCAGTCGCGGACACCGTCGCTCCCGAGTTGCGCCGACCACGCCTCGAAGTGCTCATGTTCCGTATTTTACGGATATTTGCTGCTGGCGGCAAACTCTTCATGAGGTCTGCGCTCGAACGTTGAAACCCCCTTGACCACGGGTCACGCCGTTATGTATCATTGCATCCGGATATACGGATAAATGGGGGCTCCAATCCTGGATCACATGACGGCGCTGTCGGACCCGACGCGCTGTCGCATGTTGCTGCTGCTCGAAAAGCACGAGTTGACGGTCACCGAGCTGTGCTCGGTGCTTCAGCTGCCGCAGTCCACCGTCAGCCGGCACTTGAAGACGCTGGCCGACGATGGGTGGGTTACCTCGAGGCGTGACGGAACCAGCCGCTTCTACAGCATGCCGGTCGATGGCCTCGACCCGGCGGCCGCGAAGTTATGGCCGCTCATTTCCGAGCAGGTGACCTCGACACGAGGCGCAGAACACGACGAACGACGGTTGCGCAGCGTCCTCGGTCGACGACGCGCGAAGTCTCAGGAGTTTTTCGCATCAGCAGCAGCAGGATGGGATCGCTTGCGCGGGGAGTTGTTCGGCGATGAGTTCTTTCTGTGGGCTGTGCTCGGCCTCATCGATCCAAACCTCGTCGTGGGGGACCTCGGCTGTGGCACAGGACAACTGACAGAAGTTGTGGCACCGCACGTCAGGCGCGTGATATCGGTTGACGGTTCTGAAGACATGCTCGAAGCCGCGCGACAGCGACTGAGCGGCGCGAGCAATGTCGACATCCGGCAAGGCGAATTGGAAACGCTGCCAATCGAGTCCGGCGAGTTGGATGTCGCAATGCTGTCGCTCGTGCTGCACTACTCACCCGAGCCGCCTCGCGCGCTCGCCGAAGTCGGGCGCGTGGTCAGAACGGGCGGCCGGGTGCTGGTAGTCGACATGCTGCCGCACGACCGCGAGGAGTATCAACAGCAGATGGGTCATGTGTGGCTCGGTTTTTCAGAGAGCCAGATCACGCGCCTGTTGGGAGGCGCAGGATTCGAGCAGGTTCGCGTGCGAATGCTGCCTGTGGATCCCGATGCAAAGGGACCGGCACTGTTCGCCGCAATGGGTGTGAAGCAATAGGCCCGTGGCGGGTCCGAAGAGCAGGACCCGCCTACACAGCAGATGGACATCGTAGGACGGGTCTTGCTCTTTAGACCCGCCATGCAATTCAACAGCGAGGGAGAAAAAAGCAATGGCAACAGCAGTAAGCGGTAGCGTCCACGCGTACGAGCAGGCAAAGCAGGCGGGGCGGGTCCCGTTCAAGGTCGCCGACCTCGGTCTGGCCGAGTTCGGCCGGAAGGAACTCAGATTGGCCGAAGGCGAGATGCCCGGCCTGATGGCGGTTCGCAAGCGGTATGAGGGGAAGAAGCCGCTTGCCGGCGCCCGCATCATGGGCAGCCTCCACATGACGATCCAGACGGGCGTGCTCATCGAGACGCTGTCGCTGCTCGGCGCCGACGTGCGCTGGGTGTCGTGCAACATCTTCTCGACGCAGGACCACGCCGCGGCCGCGGTTGTCGTGGGACGGCCGGAAACCGGTGGCACGGTGCAGAACCCGAAGGGCATCCCGGTCTTCGCGTGGAAGGGCGAGACGCTCGAGGAGTACTGGTGGTGCACGGTCGAGTGCCTGGTGTGGCCGGATGGCAAAGGTCCTAATCTCATCGTCGACGACGGCGGCGACGCGACGCTGTTCGTGCACAAGGCGTACGAGTACGAGAAGGCCGGCAAGGTGCCCGCGTTCAATCCGGAGAAGGACCCCGAGGAGTGGGGCGTCATTCTCAAGGCGTTGAGCAACGAACTGTCGAAGAACCCGGGCCGCTGGACGGCGGTCGCCCAGGGCATCCGCGGCGTCTCCGAAGAGACGACGACGGGCGTGCACCGTCTCTACGAGATGGAGAAGAAGGGCACGTTGCTCTTCCCGGGCATCAACGTCAACAACTCGGTCACGAAGAGCAAGTTCGACAACATCTTCGGATGCCGTCACTCGCTCACCGATGGTCTCGACCGCGCCACCGACGTGATGATCGGCGGCAAGCTCGCGTTCGTTGCCGGCTACGGAGACGTCGGCAAGGGATGCGCGCAGGCACTGCGCGGCCAGGGCGCGCGCGTCGTGGTCAGCGAAATCGATCCGATCTGCGCGCTGCAGGCGGCAATGGAGGGCTTCGAGGTCAACACGCTCGAGAACGTGCTCGACAAGGCCGACATCTTCATCACGACGACGGGTAACTTCAACATCATCACCGCCGCGCACATGGCGAAGATGAAGAACCACGCGATTGTCGGCAACATCGGCCACTTCGATAACGAGATCGACATGGCCGGTCTGGCCAAGGTAGCCGGCATCAAGAAGATCAACATCAAGCCGCAGTACGACGAGTGGGTCTTCCCGGATGGGCACAGCGTGATGATCCTGGCCGAGGGCCGGTTGTTGAATCTCGGATGCGCGACCGGTCACCCGAGCTTCGTCATGTCAGCGTCGTTCACCAACCAGACGCTGGCGCAGCTCGAGCTGCACGCCAATGCCGAGCAGTACGGCAAGACGGTGACGATGCTGCCGAAGAAGCTGGACGAGGAAGTGGCGCGTCTGCACCTCGATCACATCGGGGTCAAGCTGACGACGCTCACGGCGGAGCAGGCCGAGTACATCGGTGTGCCGGTCGAAGGTCCGTACAAGCCGGATTTCTATCGGTACTAAGCCACTGACGGCGGGTTTAAAAGCCCGCCGCTACGTGCAGGTAGAGGCGGGTCTTCAGACCCGCCTTTTTTTCGCGCGACCGAGGGTACGATGGCCGCCATGATCGACGAGCACGATCGACGGCTGGCCTCTCTCGTACGTCCTCCCGACTTCCGTAACCCGTCGCCAGCATCGAAATACGACCTCGTTGTCATCGGTGGCGGCACCGCGGGTCTGGTGTGTGCGGCGGGCGCCGCTGGTCTCGGCGCGCGCGTTGCCCTGGTGGAGCGTGCGCGCCTCGGCGGTGATTGCCTCAACACCGGTTGCGTGCCTTCCAAGTCGATGCTGCGGTCGGCGCGCGTCGTGGGGGAAGCGCGAGCCGGAGCACTGCTTGGCGTTCGTGCCACCGCGCAGCCCGACTTCAAGGCGGTGATGACGCGGATGCGAGGCAGGCGCGCCGACCTCGCTCCAATCGATTCGGTAGAGCGACTGTCCTCGCTCGGTGTCGATGTCTTCTTCGGCTCCGCATCGTTTTCAGGGCCGCGTTCGATACGCGTCTCCACCGCGGATCAGGCGCCAGGCCGCGAGCTTCGCTTCAGGAAGGCCGTCATCGCGACGGGCAGCCGGCCGGCCATGCCGCCCATTCCTGGGCTTGCCGAAACGCCGTACCTGACAAACGAAACCGTGTTCGATCTCACCGAGCAGCCGCGTGAGCTTGCGATCGTCGGCGGAGGGCCGACAGGCTGCGAGCTGGCACAGGCATTCGCGCGACTCGGCACGCGAGTGACGCTCTTCGAAGCGGGCCGGCAGCTGCTCGCGCGCGAGGATCGCGATGCCGCCTCGATCGTGGAGGCGCGCTTGCGCCAGGATGGCGTCGCCGTGTTGCTGAGGACTGAACTGGCGGGCGTCCAATCTGACGGAGAGCGCACGCTCATGACGCATGTCGGAGGCGTGCTGTCGGTGGATGCGTTGCTCGTGGCGAGCGGGCGAGCGCCACGCGTGGATGGTCTTCAGCTCGAGGCAGCCGGCATTGACTACCGCGCGGATGGCATCAGCGTGGATGACCGACTGCGTACGTCGAATCGACGCGTCTTCGCCGCGGGAGATGTCTGTTCGAAATTCAAGTTCACCCACGCCGCCGATGCGATGGCGCGCATCGTCGTGCGCAATGCCCTCTTCTTCGGGCGCGCGCGGGTATCGTCCCTGGTCATCCCGTGGTGCACGTTCACCTCGCCAGAAGTCGGTCGAGTTGGCGACACCGGTGACGACGCGGCGGCGCGGGGCGCAGAGGCCGTGACCATCCCGCTGTCATCTGTCGATCGAGCGGTGATCGACGAAGCGACTGACGGTTTTGTGCGCCTGTATCATCGCCGCGGGCGGATCGTCGGCGCCACGATCGTCGCGCCTGATGCCGGGGAACTCGTGAGCGCCGTCGCAATGGCGATGCGGTATGGCGGCAGCCTCGGCGCTCTGTCCTCGTCTGTCTTCCCGTATCCGACGCTCTCGGTCGCGTTGCGTCAGGCGGGGGACAATTACCGCCGCGCCGCCCTGACGCCCGCTCTGCGGAGCGCGCTGCAGTACTATTTCCACGTGCTTCGATGATTGCTCTGCTGGTGGCGTTCGCTCTGGGCCAGTCCTCGTGCGAAGCGAGCGCTGCGTTGCTCGCTTCCGCAAACGAGCGTGCCGCTCGGTTCGATCTCCGCGGCGCGATGACCGGGCTTGCCGCGGATCTGTCCACATGCGCCGAGACGTCGGTGGCCTATTGGTACCTGCACGGCCTCGTCGCTGCGCGCGAGGCGTATCGCTTTGGCGGCTCGCCAGAGTCGCTGGAGCCGGTCAACGTGGCGATTGCCCAATTAGCTGAGCGCAGCCAGGAGAGTGCTGCTGCCGAGATCGCGCGAGTCGTGCTGCAGGCGGCATCCTCGGCCGCGCAAAGCGAACGAGACGAGATGGGGCTGTTTCTGGAGCACGCGCTCGCGCTGGAGCGGCAACAGCGTTCGGCTGGATTGGCCGGAGCCCCGATTGTGACGGCGCATGAAGTCGCCGGAGACCTGTGGCTGCAGGTACATCGCTTCGAAGACGCGCGTCGCGCCTACCTGGAAGCGGCAACACAGATCGGCACGACGAGACGAGTGACGCTGGGCCTGGCGCGGACCGCTGCTCGTCTGGGCGATTTTCGAGCCTCCTGTGAGCGGTATCGCGCTCTCATCAGCGGCTGGGCACAGCGTGGTGGCGAGCCGCCTGAGTTGATCGAGGCGCAGATGTTTCTTCGACGAGCGGAATGCCGCGCGACAGCGGCGCAATCACCGCGGTGAGCTCGTATCGATTTCGCGCGGACGTGCTGGAGCAGCTCGAGCGCCACGGCGTCCGGCCCACGACGACGACCCGGCCGGAACTGGTGCACGAGTTCGTGAGCGACCTCTATCGCTACGAACTCCGGCGGCTTCGCGACCGTCTCGTCAGGCGTGAGATTCCGAGGGCCGGCTATTTCGAGCGCGTCGTCGCGCTGCGCCGGCAGTACCCACTCGTTTCGCTGAAGCCCGAGCAGTGGCTGGAGTAACTCCCAACGTCCAACTCCCAACGTCCAACTCGCAACTTTTCAATTGCGCGCCCGAGCCCCGAGTCCGAGTCCCGAGGAGGCTATCATTAGGAACGATGTCCCAGGTCCGAGCCGTACCCTCGAAGTTGCCCGCCGGTGGCGTGAGCATCTTTGCCGTCATGACGCGCCTTGCCAACGAGGTTGGCGCGATCAATCTGTCGCAAGGCTTTCCTGATTTCGATACGTCACCAGAGCTGATCGAGTCGGTCGCGCGCTTCATGCGTGAAGGTCACAACCAATACGCACCGATGCCGGGTGTCCTCGCGCTGAGAGAAGCGCTCTCGCTCAAGATCGAGACGCTGTACGGACGGCGCTATGACCCGGTCACGGAGATCACCGTGACGACCGGCTCGACCGAGGGACTGTTTGCGACGATCACCGCGCTCGTCCATCCCGGAGATGAAGTGCTGCTCTTCCAGCCGGCCTACGACTCCTACACGCCGGCGGTGACGCTCAGCGGCGGCACACCGGTGTACGCCACGCTCAGGTACCCGCACTATCGCATCGACTGGGACGAGGTGAAGCGTAAGGTCTCTTCGCGCACGCGCGCGATCGTCATCAACTCGCCACACAACCCGACCGGGATGATCTGGACTCCTGACGACATCCGCGAGCTCGCACGCGTCCTGCAGGACACCGACGCCGTCGTCGTCGCTGACGAAGTCTACGAGCACATCCTGTTCGATGGCGCGCGCCATGAAAGCCTTGCTCGCTATCCCGAGATCGCAGAACGCGCCGTCGTGATCAGTTCGTTCGCCAAGACGTACACGACGACCGGCTGGAAGGTCGGCTATTGCGCGGCGCCGCCGGCGCTGACGTCGGCGATTCAAGGCGTGCACCAGTGGATCACGTTCGCGGTGAACACGCCGATCCAGATGGCATACGCCGAGGCCGTAGGTCGCGATCCGTACTGTCGCGACATCACTGATTTCTATCAGGGGAGACGGGACACGTTTCTGTCGCTGACACAGGCCTCGCGATTTCGTGCATTGAGCTGCCAGGGTACGTTCTTCCAGATGTTCGACTACTCGGAGATCACTCGCGAGCCAGACACGGACTTCGCCATCCGGCTCACGCGCGAACACGGCGTCGCGGCGATTCCGATTTCACCGTTCCTCTACGAAGGCGAGCAGGCCGGCCCGGTCCTGCGGTTCTGTTTCGCGAAACGCGACGAGACACTCGAGCGCGCCGCGGAACGACTACTCCGCGTCTGAGGGTTTCTTGACGCGCGGGTAGAGCGCGAGACCGACGCCCGCCCAGAGGAGCGCGCGCACGCGGCGCATCAACGCCAGCGCGCCGCCTCCGCCAAGTCCCAGCATCGCAACGGGCGCCGCGTTCGAGGCTTCCAGGGCGCCGATACCGGCGGGGATCGCTGCCGATGCAACGCTGCCCAGTCGCGCAAACGTGTCGATCGCCAGCGCCGCCGTGATTCCAATGGGCTCGCCGATCACCCACAGCACCAGCCAGACTTCGAACGCGGTGAGGAGGTAGCAGACGATGGGTAGGATGGTCAGCGCAATCAGCCTTCGGCGGTCGCCACGGAGAAGGTCGAGGAGCACATCCTCGACCTCCAGCACGAAGCGCACGACTCGCGCGCTTTCGAGGGGACGGTCAAAGAGCCGCCCGAGGCGAGTGACCAGCCTGCCAAGATAGTCCCCTTTGCGATGGCGCGCGATCTCAGCGAGGATGCCCAGCGCGATCACCGTGACCATCGAGAGCAATGTGAACAGCGCATCCCACGTTCCCGGCATCGCCAGCAGCCTGACCGCAATCGTTGAGACGACTCCTGCGATGACGAGCGACACGATCGCGAACGCCAGCCGCTCGAGTGTGATGGCGGCGGTGGCAATGGGCGCAGCCACGTCGTCGTAGAGGAGCATGATCTTGAGTGGCTCGCCGGTCACGCCGCGGATGGTGAAGAAGCTGATGGCATCGGCCGCCAGCCGCACGCGAAAGAGTCGCGCGAAGCCGGGCCTCGCATCATCGGGGAAGGCGATCGACCAGCCCCAGGTTCGCAGGAGGTGCCAGCACGCACCGGGCAGGAGAAGAACGGGAAACGCCAGCCCAAGGCGGCTGGCGCTTGCTATCGTTTCGTCGAAACCGGATCGAACGATCGTGAGCGCAAAGAGCGAGACGCCGATGAGGAGGGCGACCGCCGATACAAGTTGAGGAACGGACCGGAACACTTACAGTCAGAAGTCGCGAGCGGCAGCGTAAATCCGATTATTCCTCATCCTGCTCGTCGATTCCCTCGTCCGATCGCGTGGCGACATCGTCAATCTCGACGGACTGATCATCTTCCAGATCGTCGACGTCGTAGATGCGTCCGCCGGTCTTCTCTTTGATCGGCCCTCGCGGCTTGTGCTCCTGCTGCGTGGTTTTCTTTCCGCGCAAGCGCCGCGGGGGCGCCGGGGGTCCGAAGTTGGCGCTGCGATCGCGTCCACCCGGTCCTGGCGGTGGTCCGCCGGGGCCCGGCCGCGGACCGCCGAATCCGCCGCCCGCCGGACGTGGGCCGCCGAATCCGCCACCTGACGGACGCGGACCGCCAAATCCGCCGCCACCACCGGGGCCTGGACGTGGACCGCCGAAGCCGCCACCCCCACCGGGCCGGGGTGCGAAGCCGCCACCTCCACCGGGCCGGGGCGGTGGGCGATCCTCACGCGCGCGCGCTTCGCTGACCGCAAGCGGACGCCCCTGAAATGGCTGTGCGTCGAACTTGCGGATCACTTCCTCAGCGACAGCGCGATCCGCAAACTCCACGAACGCGAATCCGCGTGGACGACCGGTCTCGCGATCGACCGGCATGGCAACGTGGGCGGGCTCTGCGACGGCCGCTAAATGAGCTCTGAGATCCGCTTCGCTCGCGCCGTACGGCAGGTTTCCAATGAACAGACGGACTGCCAAGGTCTCCTCGTGAAAAACCCGAACTGATCGGGGTGGCGCTCGATTCTATCGCAAGTTGGGCTCAGGCTACGGTCTACGATCGATAGTTTGAGGCCTCAGTCTGCCGTCACGGCCCGGGAAGTACCCGCTGTTCGAAGAGACGCGAGACCTCGGAAGCGTGGATCGGCATACCCGGATCGACCAGGCCGACTCGCGCCGCGGCGATGCCGATGACCTCGGGGGCGCTGAGGCCACTCGACCGCAACTCACGCACGCCCGTGTCTCCCGCAGACTTACTGAGCTTCTCGCCCAGATCGTCATGGATGAGCGGATGATGCAGAAAAACCGGAGCATTTCTCCGTCCCAGCATCCGCGCGAGCAAAATCTGGCGTCCAGTGGACGACACCAGGTCTGCGCCTCGTATCACCAATGTGACGTTCTGCCGTAAGTCATCGACGGTGACGGCGAACTGGTAGGTCCAATGCCCATCCCGGTCGCGAACGAGCAGGTCGCCGCATTGCTCGGCTGGCAACTGAAACAGCCTCCCCAGCAGGGCGTCTTCGAACTTTTCCATATCATTGCCAAGTTGCACACGAATTCCGCGCCCCGTCGCCACTTTCAGTCCCCGACCGCGGCAACGGCCATCGTACCGCTCGCCTCCGATGTCCTTGCGTGAGCACTCACAGGCGTAGACGTGAGCTGTCGCGCGCAAGCCCGCGAGCGCCTTCTCGTAGACAAACGGTGTATCGCTTTGCCGCAGCAATGGCTCGAGCCCGAAGTCGGGCTCGAATCCGAGCCAGGAGAGATCCTCCAGGAGGGCCGCTTCGTATTCCGGACGGCAGCGGATGCGATCGTGATCCTCGACGCGCAGCAGCACGCGGCCATTGAGCGCCCGAGCGATGCCCCAGACGTAGATCGCATTGACGACATGCCCGAGATGGAGGTAGCCCGTAGGCGACGGCGCGAAGCGTGTAACCAGAGGCGCGGTAACGGTTGCCGCGAGCGTTGTCAGATGTGGACGAAGCAGAGGATTGATAATCAAGGATACGTGATTCCTTTTCTCAGTCCTCACGATCCATTTCCGCCGGTCGCGCATGCGCTGAAGGATCCAAATGGCCTGTTGGCCGCAGGAGCCGATCTCTCAACTGAGCGGCTGCTCGATGCGTACGCCAGGGGCATCTTTCCCTGGTTCGGCGACGATGACCCCGTGCTCTGGTGGAGTCCCGACCCTCGCATGGTGATGTTCACGACCGAGGTTCATGTCTCGCGCTCACTGCGCAAGACGATCCGCTCCGGCAGGATGCAGGTCACGCTCGACAACTGCTTCGGGCAGGTCATGAGGGGTTGCGCGGAGCCTCGACGCGGTCAGGACGGGACGTGGATCACGGATGAGATGACGCACGCATACCAGCGTCTGTTCGACATCGGGTATGCGCACTCCGTCGAAGTCTGGCTGGGGGGTCGACTGGTCGGCGGTCTGTATGGCGTGAGCCTTGGCCGGATGTTTTTCGGCGAGTCGATGTTCAGTCGAGTGTCCGATGCGTCGAAAGTCGGGTTGGTCGCGCTGGTGAAACAGATCGAACGATGGGGCTTCACGTGTGTGGATTGCCAGATGTCCACGGGCCACCTCTCATCGCTCGGAGCTCGCGAGATCCCGCGTGCCGCATTTCTGCGCCACGTCCGTTCCCTTGTGCGGCAAACCCCGGTGCGGTCGCCGTGGCGATTCGATGAAGACCTTCTAGGTACAATATGCAAGTAGGCAGGGTCCTGCACTGTGGACCCGGCGGATATTGCCTGTGAGTCACGAGACATCCTCATCGACGCTGGCCGACCCGCGCAGCGATCAGAAGCTCGAGCGCCCGCGAATGTGGCGGGTGCTGCTGCACAATGATGACTACACCACCCAGGAGTTCGTGGTGTGGGTGCTGGAATCGGTGTTCCGGAAGCCGCGCGCGGAAGCGGTCGAGGTCATGATGCACGTGCACTTATCGGGCATTGGCGTTGCCGGGATCTACACGCACGACGTCGCGGAGACGAAACTGAAAAGGACGAGACAGATGGCCGAGGAGCAGGAGTTTCCGCTCCTCGTAACGATGGAGCCGGACGCAGGTCCAGAACATGAGTAAGACGCCAGTACCTTTCGCGCCGGAAACACTCGAGACTATCCAGCGCGCGTTCCGCATGGCGGCAGACCGTCGTCATGAAGAGGTCGGCCTCGAGCATCTGCTCCTCGCGATTACTGACGAGCCGCAGGCCCGGCGGGTGCTGACGGGATGCGGCGCCAACCTCGAGGTGTTACGCCGCCAGCTGACCGACATCCTCGCGAAGGCGTTCACGCCGGTGGCGGCGCCGACGGTCGTCGAGCCGGAGCCGACGCTCGGATTCGACCGCGTGATTCAGCAGGCAATGATGCACGCCGTGTCGTCGAGCGCCAAGCATGTCGAAAGCGGAAGTCTGCTGGTCTCCTGCTCCAGGAGGAGAACAGCCACGCGGCGTACTTCCTGCGCTCGCAGGGCGTCGAGCGGCTGCTGCTGTTGCGTGTGCTGTCTCACGGTGGCAAGTCCGAGCCGGCGGCCGCTCCCGCGGGGGAGCCGGGTGCCCCGTCGACCGATCCGCTCCAGGTGTATGCGGCGGACCTCGTCGCCCGCGCGGCGGCGGGCCAGATCGACCCGCTCATTGGGCGGGCGCTCGAGATCGAGCGCATGGTTCAGGTGTTGTGCCGTCGACGCAAGAACAATCCACTACTGGTCGGTGAACCGGGAGTCGGAAAGACGGCCCTCGCCGAAGGGCTGGCGCTGCGAATCCATCAGGGCGAGGTGCCTGAGGTGCTGAAGGGAGCGCGTGTGTTTGCGCTCGACCTCGGCGCGCTCGTCGCCGGTACCCGGTATCGCGGTGATTTCGAGGAGCGCGTGAAACAGGTGCTCGACCGTCTCTTGAAGGAAGAGAACGCGATTCTCTTCATCGACGAGATCCATACGCTGGTGGGTGCTGGGGCCGCGTCCGGCGGCGCGATGGATGCGGGAAACCTGCTCAAGCCTGCGCTCGCGAGCGGCCAGTTGCGATGCATCGGCTCGACGACGTTCAACGATGTGAAGCAATCGTTCGATCGCGATCGCGCGCTATCGCGCCGTTTTCAGAAGATCGACGTGCTCGAACCATCCGAAGACGAGACGCTCGAGATTCTCAAGGGTCTTCGGCTGCACTACGAGTCGCACCACGGCGTGCAATACGACGATGAGGCGCTGGCGGCAGCGGTGTCGCTGTCGGCGCGCCACCTGCAGGACCTGCACCTGCCTGACAAGGCGATCGACGTGCTCGACGAAGCTGGCGCAGCGCACAAGTTGCTGCCCGCGTCGAAGGCGACCGGTCGGATCGGCGCGGCACAGATCGAGCAGATCGTCGCGAAGATGGCGCGCGTCCCGGTGCAGACCGTGTCGAGCGATGACAAGCGCGCGCTCGAGCTCCTGGACGTCGAGTTGAAGCGCGTGATCTTCGGGCAGGATGGTCCGATCGAAGAGGTGGCTTCAGCGATCAAGCTGTCGCGATCCGGCCTGCGGGCGCCGGACAAGCCAATCGGCAACTTCCTCTTTGCCGGGCCGACGGGTGTGGGCAAGACGGAACTCGCCCGGCAGCTCGCGCGCATCATGGGCATCGAGTTCGTGCGCTTCGATATGTCCGAGTATATGGAGAAGCACGCGGTGTCCCGCCTCATCGGTGCACCTCCTGGGTACGTCGGCTACGAAGAGGGCGGCTTGCTCATCGACGCCATTCGCAAGACGCCGCACGCGGTTCTGTTGCTGGACGAGATCGAGAAAGCTCATCCCGACATGTTCAGCATCCTGCTCCAGGTCATGGATCACGCGACGCTGACCGACTCCCACGGCCGCAAGGCCGACTTCCGTCACGTTGTCCTCATCATGACCACCAACGCAGGTGCCCGTGACCTCTCCGACCGTCGTCTCGGATTTACCGAGCAGGGCAAAGGTGGATCGTCGCGAGGCGCTCTCGAACGGACGTTTACGCCCGAGTTCCGCAATCGACTCGATGCCACCGTCACGTTTGGCGCGCTTGGCACGAGCGAGATCGAGAAGGTCGTCGACAAACAGATTGACGAAGTGCGGGGCATGGTGGCGGCAAAGAAGGTCACGATCGTGCTCGACGCGGCGGCACGCAGCTGGCTCGCTCAGAAAGGGTTCGACCGCGCGTTTGGCGCGCGCCCGATGGCGCGTCTCATCGAGCGGGTAGTCAAGAAGCCGCTTTCAGAGATGCTGCTCTTTGGATCGCTGGCCGACAGCGGCGGCGAAGTCCGCATCGCTGTGGAGAACGACGCGATCAAGCTGGTAAGCGCTGCATGAGCCTGGCCGACCTGCGCCGTGACTACATCGGCCAGCCACTGAGCGAATCCGAGTCCGAGGCCAATCCATTCACGCAGTTCGCGCGCTGGTTCGAACAGGTTCGCGAGACGGAGATCGATCCCACCGCAATGGCGCTCGCGACGTCAACTCGCGACGGGCGTCCGTCCGTTCGCAACGTGCTGCTCAAGGGTGTCGACGATCGTGGGTTCGTGTTCTACACGAATTATCAGAGCCGCAAGGCGCGCGAGATGGAGGCCACCGGCCGCGCCAGCCTGTTGTTTACCTGGCGCAGCCTCGAACGGCAGGTCCGTATTGACGGCACGGTGGAGAAGGTCTCGGCTGTCGAGTCCGATGCCTACTTCGCGAGCCGTCCAATCGAAAGCCGCTGGAGTGTCTACGCGTCGCAACAGAGCGAGGTTATCGACAGTCGAGACACGCTGGAGCTGTTGTTCAACGCCGCGCGTGAGAAGTTCGACGATCACGTGCCACGGCCGGAATGGTGGGGTGGGTACCGCGTTATTCCGGACGAGTTCGAGTTCTGGCAGGGACGCCCGAGCCGCCTGCACGATCGGCTCCGCTATCTGCCTCAATCTGGTGGAACGTGGCGCCGCGAACGCCTCGCACCCTGAACGCTCATTCTTTCTCGCTGAGCACGCACTCGAAGTAGATAAGAGGCACGCGTCGATAGACGGTGCGCCCGACCTCGGTGAATCCACACTTCGCGTAGAAGGGGCCGCCGCCCGATCGGCCGTCGAACGCGTCCAGCCGGATCGCATCGACGGGCCATTCGCGGGCGACGATCTTGGCACGCTCGATCAACTGGCGCCCGATTCCCGTTCGCTGCAGCCGTGGGTCGACGTTGACGTCGTGCAGGTACACCGCTTTCACGACCGGCGTAAAGTACTTGAGATCGATCGCCCAGGGCTTCTTTGTCGCCATCCTCAAGCCACCGACAATCCGCTCGTGTTGTTTCGCAATCAGGACCCGTGAGGACTTGAGCCCTCTGGCGATGCTCCTGTCCGTGATCGTCGTGGACCAGCGATCTGTCCCGAAACGCCGCTGCTGATCGGCGTCGACTGCGAGCTGAAGGTCCAGGAGCGATTGGATGTCCGCTTCCGTCGCGAACCCTAACGACACGGTCATAACCGAATTAATTTACCGCGTGAATCGACGGCGGGGTCTTCCTTCGACATGGCCCACGCCGGGACAGATCCGCGGCGACGAGGTCGTGCTACAGTGGTGCCGCTCAGCAGTGCGACGCTGCTGTTCCGGATGCCCGGCATGGGCCGGGGAAGGTACATGGCTTTTCGCATTTACGTTTCTTCTCTTGCGGCCGATCGGCTGGCTGTCGCGCGCGACCTGCTGCGTGCGCGCGGCGGGCTCACCCCAACGCTCATCATCGGTGCGTCTCGCGGCGCGGCGGACGATCTCGCGCGTGCCGTTGCGGCGACCTTGCCCGCGACCTTCGGCCTGCAGCGGGTCAGCCTGACACAGCTCGCGGCGCGCAGCGCCATCGTTGCGCTCGCGACCGAGGGATACACGCCGAGCACGCGGCTCGGTGCCGAAGCGGTGGCGGCAAGAGCCGCATTTGATGCGACGCGACAACGGGCGCTGAAGTATTTCGCGCCGGTCGCCTCGACGCCAGGTTTCCCGCGCGCGCTCGCTCGGACGCTGCAGGAGCTTCGACTCGCCGGCGTCGATGCGCGGCAGCTCCTGCGCGCATCGCGCGGCGGATCGGATCTGGCGGAGCTGCTCGAGCGAGTCGAGGAATCGTTCGAGCGCGCCTCGAGCGTCGATCGCGCGGCTTTGTTTCAGGCAGCGACACAGGCCGTTGCTCGCACGCATCCGGCGTCGCTTGTGGCGTTGATCGATCTGCCGCTCGATCGCCGAGCCGAAGCGACGTTCATCGAAGCGCTTCTCTCCGGCAGTCAGACCGCGTTCGCCACGATGCCGGCCAGCGATCGTGAAGGGATTGCCCGACTCGAGGCAATGGGCGGCCGCGTGGAGATCGTGGAACGCGAGGGACGCGCCGGCGATCTCGCCTGCTTGCGCCGTTACCTCTTCGACCCCGAAACGCCTCCCATCGAGCGTGAACTCGATGGCTCGCTCACGTTCTTCTCAGCGCCAGGCGAAGGACGGGAAGCTGTCGAGATCGCGCGGCGAATTCTGCGCGAGGCTCGCGCCGGCGTGCGCTTCGATGAGATGGCCGTGCTCGTCCGCGCACCGCAACACTACATCGGCCTCATCGAGCACGCGCTACGGCGGGCGAAGGTGCCGGCGTGGTTCGGACGCGGCACGCGCCGGCCGTTGACTGCCGGGCGCGCGTTCCTTGCCCTCCTCGCATGCGCGGCCGAACAACTGTCAGCCTCGAGATTCGCCGAGTACTTGTCGTTCGCCCAGGTGCCCTTGGCCAGCGAGCAGGCGGACACGAGCTGGGCCGCCTCGCAGGATGAGGCATTCGGTCGCATCCAACCAACCGAACAAGAGCTGAACCAGGAACCCGGAATCAGGACCGTGGAACTCGGAACCGGCGATCCCGAGTCCCGAGTCCCGAGTCCCGGCTCAGAGTCCATCCTCGCAGGGACACTGCGTGCCCCGTGGCGCTGGGAGGCGCTGATCGTCGACGCCGCCGTCATCGGCCGTGACGCAACGCGCTGGACACGCCGGTTGGAAGGCAAGCACGCGGAGCTCGAGCGTCAGATCCGTGAAGCCAGACGAGACGATGGTGGCGACGAGGCAAGGGTGGCGGGACTCAGGCTGGTGCAACAGCAACTGGAGTACCTGAAAGCGTTTGCGCTGCCGATCATCGAGGAGATGGCAGCGTGGCCCGCTTCGGCGACGTGGGGCGAGTGGCTCGACCGGTTCTCCGCCCTGGCGCCGCGAGTGCTGAAGTCACCAGCCCACGTGCTTCGCGTGCTGGCCGATCTCCGGCCGATGGGCGAAGTTGGACCGGTCGATCTCGATGAAGCGCGGCGTGTGCTTGCCGAGCGGCTGCTGACGATGGAGTCGGAGCCGCCGACGTATCGATACGGGCGCGTCTGTGTGGGAACGCCGGAACAGGCAAGGGGACGAACGTTTCGAGTCGTGTTCGTTCCTGGCCTGGCCGAGCGTATGTTTCCGCAGAAACCACGCGAAGACCCGATCATGCTCGACGGCATGCGGGAAGTCGTGGACCCAGCGCTGCCAGTACAACGTCAGCGCCTGGCGTCGGAGCGGTTGCTTCTGCAACTGGCGGCCGGCGCCGCCTCGGATCGACTCTACGTGTCGTATCCGCGCATCGAGCTGAGTGAGTCACGCGCGCGCGTCCCCTCGTTCTACGCGCTCGACGTCATACGTGCGGCGACCGGCCGCGTGCCGCATCACGACGAGCTGGAACGGCGTGCGCGCGAGGCGGGCGACGCGACCCTTGCCTGGCCCGCTCCATCGTCGCCAGACGATGCGATTGACGATCAGGAGCACGACCTTGCGGTACTGCGTCGATTGCTCGACGAGGTCAGGCCGGAAGCGGTCAAAGGGCATGCCCACTACCTGCTCAAACTCAACGAGTGCCTCCGTCGCTCCGTCGTCGACAGGTGGGCGCGCGGTCAGCGGCGCTGGTCTCCGAGCGACGGGTTGACGCGCGTTCAGCCGTACACGCGGGACGCGTTGGCGTCCCAGCGCCTGGGTGAGCGGTCGTACTCGGCGTCGGCACTGCAGCTGTTCAGCGCCTGTCCGTATCAGTTCGTGTTGTCCGCCATCTACCGCCTGCGCCCTTTCGAGCAGCCTGAGCCGCTGCAGCATATGGATCCGCTGACGCGGGGCAGTCTGTTTCACGAGATTCAAGCGAGCTTCTTCCGCACGCTGCAGTCGAGAGGACAACTGCCCGTGATCGGCGCCACGATCGACGCAGCGCGCGCCGTGCTGAACGAAGTGATCGAGCATGTGGGCGATCATGCGCACGACGAGTTGGTGCCGGCGGTCGAACGTGTATGGCAGGACGAGCTCGCGACGATCAGGCGGGACCTGTACGCGTGGCTCGAGTACCTCGCGCGCGACGGCGAAGAGTGGCTGCCGATCTATTTCGAGCTTGCGTTCGGCCCGGTGCCGGGCGAACGGGATGAGCACAGCATTCGTGGTGACGTCGTGATCGACGGACGATTCAGGCTTCGCGGAGCGATCGACCTCATCGAAGAGCACGCGCAGACCAAGGCATTGCGGATCACGGATCACAAGACCGGACGCAAGCCGGAGCGCATCGAGAAGGTCCTGATCGGCGGGGGAGCCGTGTTGCAGCCGGTTCTGTATTCGATGGCGGTTGAAGCGGCTCTCGAGCGCGAGGTGAGCCACGGCCGGCTGTTCTACTGCACATCGACCGGGAGCTTCTTTTCCCATCCCATTCTTCTGGATGACCGATCGCGGGCCGCCGGTCGCGAAGTCCTCGAGGTTGTCGATCGTGCGATCGAGACCGGCTTTCTGGCCGCGGCGCCGACGGAGGACGCGTGCGGCCGCTGTGATTTCCGGCCCGTGTGCGGGTCGGACGTCTTCAGGCGCGTGGCTCGCAAGCCGTCCGAGGCACTTGCCGATCTTCTGGCACTGAGGGAGCGTCCATGATGGGGTCAGACCCCTTCACTCTTTTTCCAGACGCCGACGACCTGACCCCGGACGAGCGCGCGCGTCGACTGATTCTCGAGGCCATCGATGACACGCTGGTTGTCGAGGCGGCCGCCGGCACGGGCAAGACAACTGAACTCGTACAACGGATCGTGCGTGTGCTCGCCGAGGGTCGTGCCGACGTTCGCGAGATCGTTGCGGTCACCTTCACGGAGAAGGCAGCAGGAGAGTTGAAGCTCCGGCTTCGCCAGAAACTCGAAGACGAGCGCCGTGACGCCACCACACGCGACGTCCACGGCCGGCTCGACGCGGCGGTGCAGAATCTCGAAGAGGCACACGTCAGCACGATTCACGGATTCTGTGCCGACCTCCTCCGCGAGCGGCCGGTGGAGGCCGCGATCGATCCGCTGTTTCGCGTACTGACCGAGGGTCAGGCAGAGCGGCTGTTCAATGAGGCGTTTACGAGTTGGTTCCAGGCGGTAATTGCGGAACCGCCGGAAGGCGTGCGCCGGTCGCTGCGCCGGGCCAGCCGCGGCAGCCGACCCGGGGAGGCCGAGGATGGCCCGACCGAGCGGCTTCGTCGCGCCGGCTTCGCGCTGGCCGAGTGGCGCGACTTCCGTGAACCCTGGACCCGCGAGCCCTTCGATCGCGTCGGCGCTATCACGCGAGTGCTCGAACTGGTCCACGAACTTGCGAATCTCTCCAAGTCACCTTCCTACGCCGGTGACAACCTGTACGTCGATACCGAGCCGGTCAGGAGGTTGAGCCGCGATCTGCGACGTACTGAGGCACCGCAGGGCGATGAAGATTTCGACGAACTGGAATCGCTCCTCGTCGAGCTGCGCAGGAACCGCGATGTCAAGCGCGCCCGAAAGGGCAGCGGACCGACCTATGCCAAAGGCGTGACGCGCGCGCAGGTGCTGGACGCGCGCGATCGACTGATCCAGGCGCTCGAGGAATTTCAGTTCCGCGCCGATGCGGATCTGTCGGCACTGCTGCAACAGGAGCTGATGGCGTGCGTCGACATGTACGAGGCGTTGAAGGCGCGAGAAGGCGCGCTCGATTTCCTCGACCTGCTGGTGCGGGCGCGCAATCTCGTCAAGGACGACCACGAGGTCCGCAGTCATTTCCAAGGTCGTTTCAGGAGGATCTTCGTCGACGAGTTTCAGGATACCGATCCACTGCAGGCGGAATTGCTGCTCCTCCTCGCCGCCGACGATCCCGTCGAGACGAGCTGGCAACGGACCACTCCCGTCGCCGGAAAGCTCTTCATCGTCGGCGACCCCAAACAGTCGATCTACCGGTTCAGGCGGGCAGATGTGGACGTCTACCGGCGCGTGTGCGAGATGCTCGTCGAACGAGGCGCGACACGCGTCGAGCTTCGCCGAAGTTTTCGCAGCGTCCCCATGATCCAGAAGCTGGTCAACGCAGCGTTCGAGCCGGTGATGGACGGCGATCTCGACACCCACCAGGCACGGTACGTTGCTCTCGAGCCGACTCGCGAGGACCCTTTGGGACAGCCGTCGGTCGTGGTCTTGCCTGTCCCGGCGCCGTACGGTCAGCGTTTCATCGCGGCGCGTGAAATCGAGCGCTGTCTCCCGGACGCGGTGGGCGCGTACGTCGATTGGCTCGTGAAGAAGAGCGGCTGGACGGTGACCGAGCGGCACGCGCCCGGCACGCGTGTTCCTGTCGAGGCCCGCCACATCTGCATCCTGTTCCGCCGCTTCGTGAGTTTCGGTGAGGACATTACGCGGGCGTACGTCGAGGCGCTCGAAGCACGCGGTGTCAAACACCTGCTCGTCGGCGGCAAGGCGTTTCACGACCGTGACGAGATCGAGACGCTCAGAGCCGCATTGATGGCGATCGAGTGGCCAGACGATCAGTTGTCGATCTTCGCGACGCTGCGTGGGGCGCTGTTCGCCATCGGCGACGAGGAGCTGCTCGAGTATCACGTTCTCGCCGGCCGATTCCATCCGTTCAGGATCCCTGAATCATTGCCGTCCGGGCTCGAACCCATTCGCGACGCGCTCACGCTGTTACGTTCGTTGCATGCCCAGCGCAACCACCGGCCCGTCTCGGACACGATCAGCGCGTTGATCGACCACACGCGCGCGCATGTGGGTTTCGTGCTGCGGCCAGGAGGGGAGCAGGCACTGGCCAACGTGCTGCACGTCTCCGAGCTCGCACGCCAGTACGAGCTCGACGGCGGGATGTCGTTTCGCGGATTCGTCGAGGCGCTGCGCGAGGCCGCGCGGGCAGGCGAGGCGGCCGAAGCCCCGATTCTCGAAGAGGGCAGCGACGGCGTTCGCTTGATGACCGTGCACAAGGCGAAGGGCCTGGAATTTCCGGTGGTGGTGTTGGCTGACATCACAGCTCGCCTGACCCCATGGGATGCTACGCGCCACGTCGATCTCGAGCGCGGCCTCTGTGCACTTCGCATCGGCGGCTGGTCCCCAAAGGATCTCAACGATCACAAGGCGCTCGAGATCGCGCGGGAGCAGAAAGAAGGAGAGCGGGTTGCGTATGTCGCGGCGACACGGGCGCGCGATCTGCTCGTGGTCCCTGCGGTCGGCGACGAGCCCTACACCGAGGGCTGGGTGTCTCCGCTCAACGCGGCAATCTATCCCGCCGAGAGCGAACGGCGTGTTCAACAGCAGGCCAGCGGTTGCCCCGTATTCCAGAGCAAGGACACAGTCCTGATGCGGCCGGGAGGTGACCCGGCCTCGCGATCGACGATGTGCCCCGGCGAACATCGAATCGCCGTCGGCGGCGCGCACACGGTTGTGTGGTGGTCGCTGGAGTCGCAGGTGCTGTCACTCAATGTCCAGGCGCCGTTCGGCCTGCGCCGCGACGATCTGATCGTCAAAGACGTGCAGCCGGAAATCCTCCGGCAGGGACTCGATGCGCACAACGCGTGGCAGACGGGACGCGCTGTTGACGTCGCGGCTGCCAGTCGGCCATCCCTTGACGTGACGACCGCAACGAGCGCGTCGATGCTCGAGCTTCCCGGCGTCGAACAGGTTCCTGTAACGATCGTCGATAGCGGCAGCCAGGTGCCGCGGCCCGGAGGCATCCGTTTCGGATCGCTGGTGCACGCGCTGCTCGCGGATGTACCGTTCGGCGACGAAGGGCTCGATGCGCTTCCGCGGTTGTCGGAGGCACACGGACGAATCCTCGGAGCCACAAATCAGGAAGTCGAGGCCGCACGAGAACTTGTGCGAGGCGTGCTTGCTCATCCCGTCCTCGAGGCGGCCGGACGTGCCGCGTGCAACGGGCAGTGCTATCGCGAAACTCCAGTCACGTACCGACTGGATACCGGCGCGCTCGTCGAGGGGTACGTCGATCTGGCGTTTCGCGACGGCGCCTCGATGGTGGTCGTCGATTTCAAGACAGATCGCGAGCTCGATGAGGCATTGGAGCGCTATCAAAAGCAGGTGTCCATTTATGCCACTGCGGTTGGACGAACGGCCGGGCTGTCGACACGTGCTTATCTCATGCGCCTGTAAATCCGCCTGAATCCTGATGCGGGCGCATTGGCCTGCAAGTTGCTCTGAATCAAGACGGAGGCTCGAGCAATGGTGATTCGCTTCAAAGAGAGCGTCCGGATTCGGGTCTGGGGCAAGGAAATGAGCCGCTTCCGGAAGGGTGAAGTTCACGCGGTGCCGACAGCGGTCGCCGGCGTACTGCTGGCGCAAGGGTGCGCAGAACCAGTCGAGGAATCGGAACCGCGCGAGCGCCCCAACTAGTCCGCGTCAGCCAATCGTCGATCGAGATCGGCGATGGCTTGTTCGAGCATGGCGCGATGCGCCGGTGCACACGCGTGTTGCAGATCGGCGAGGGCGCGCGTGCGAGCCAGCATTAACGTCGCACGTTCGGCGCGACGTTGCGCCTCCTGAGGGTCGAAACGGGCCGCTGGCGATTGTTTCGCTGCGGCCGCCTCCTGCTGCGATTCGACGGATTTACTCTCCCAGCCTCTGGCCATCTCTTGTCAGTCCGTAGCCAACTTTTGTCAGGCCCTGGCCATCTTTTGTCGTCGACGGCGCGTGCGGCGCTGTAGGCGGGGTCTTGTTCCTGAGACCCGGCGTTCGGTCGACCCGCGTAGGCCGGGTCTTGTTCTGTAGACCCGGCATTCTGGCGGGTCCACAAATCAGGACCCGCCCTACGGAGACGTGTACTACCAAAGGCAGGACCCGCCCCACGACGCAGGTGTACACGCAGGACCCGCCCTGCGACGACGCGAGGCTACTTGGCGTGTGCCGCCGCGCGTTCGGCCGGCGCGACCGCCATCAGGTCCGCATGCGCCGACATGTGCGCTTTGACAATCGCCTCGGCCTGCGTCAACGTTGCCGCGTCACCCGCCCTGAACGTCGCATTGGCGTCGATCAGCTGTTTCTGCGACGGCGGCGTTGAGTCGGTGCTGTCGTAGATCGCAGCGACCGGACACGCAGGCACGCACGCGCCGCAATCGATGCATTCGTCCGGGTGGATGTAGAGCATCGATGTCTGCTCGAAATCCGGTTCGTCCTTGCGAGGGTGGATACAGTCGACCGGACAGACGTCGACGCAGGCAGTGTCCTTCGTGCCGATGCACGGGTCAGTGATGATGAACGGCATGTCAGTGAGCTTACAACGGAACGGCGCCCGTTATGACGAGGCCCCGGCGCTCATCGGGCGCAAAATTGAGCCGGAGCCGGAATTCACGTTTGAGCAAGAGGAGATTTATCGCCAGTTGAACGACCACGGCAGCCGCCGAGATGTACCAGATCCAGCGGAGCGCGAAACCAGGAGTTTCAGCGAGCGCCAGTACAGGAACGGCCACGATCACAATGCGCGCTCCCGAGGTGATCAGCGACGGCATCGTATTGCCCATCGCCTGGAACATGCTCGAACTCACGAAGATCACGCCGGACGCGACGAAGTTGAACGCCACGACGTGGAGGTACTCCTCGCCGACCAGGACCGCCGCCGGATCCGCCGTGAACACGCGCACCATACCGTCGGCCCAGAGCCAGACTGCCACGGCAAGCACGAGCATCGCCGCTGCCGCGATCGCGGCACCCGTCTTGAACGTCTCCTTGACGCGCGCTGAACGTCGCGCCCCGAAATTCTGACCCGCCACCGGGCTCACGGCGAAACCGAGTGCCACGACCGGCAGGAAGCACGCCTGCAGAATCCGTATGCCGATGCCGAACCCCGCTTGCGCGGCCGCTCCGAACGGGCGCGATACGGCGTAGACGATCATCAGGTACACGGCCATGAGCGCGAACTCCGCGCCCGCAGGGAGGCCGATCTTCAGCATGTCGCTCCATAACGCAAAACGGGGCGCCCAGCTGCCGGGAGTGAATTTCAGGTAGGCCTCCGCCGGCAAGAAATACAGTGCCATCCAGACCACACCGATCGCGATGGCGAGCAGCGTCGCGATAGCCGCACCGGCCACGCCGAGCGGTTGTCCGATGCCCCACCCGAATATCAGGAAGGGTGCCAGCACGATGTTGATGATGACGGTGGCGGTCTGCACGACCATCCCGGGCCGGAAGTTGCCGGTCCCGCGAAGCGCCGACGCCATGGCGATGAGGCCGAATTGCAGCGCCATCGCGGGGATGAACCACAGCAGATACTCTCGCGTGAGTGCCATCGTCGCCTCGTCGGCGCTGAAGGCGCGGGCGTACGCATCACGCAACACCAGCGCGACGGCAAGGAAAATGATGCCCACCACGAGAGAGAGCACTTGTGCCTGGTTGAACACGACAATGGCCCGCGACTGATCGCGGCGGCCGGTCGCGTGGGCCACCAGCGTCGTAGTACCGACACCCAGCATTTGCGTCGCGGCGAGGACGATGAACGTGAGGTTGCCGCTGATGCCGACCGCAGCGACCGCCGTCGTACCCAGACGGCCGACCCAGTAGAGATCCACGAGCACGTACAGCGTCTGAAAAACCATGCTGACGAGCATGTAACTGGTCGTCCTGAGTAGGTGTCCGGTCAGCGAACCGGTCGTCAGATCCTGCACAGTGGCCTCGTGTAGGGGCATAGCTTACCTTGACCCCTCCGAAATCTGTGAGATAGACTCCTGCCCCGACTGTGCACAACGGGTCCCCGCCGGCCACGATCCTCGCGAAACCTTCCAACCGTGGAATCTTCCGCGTTGAAACATCCGAAGTTGATGGAGTGCAATTCATCAGGGTAACGTGGGCTGTCACTGCGGGGCCGGCACGGGCGGTCTGCGGCCGTCGCGTTGGAGGACGCATATGAAACGTGTGTATGGGCTCGTCGCTATCTCGATCTTCTTCGTCTCGTGTTCCCCGGCGCAGGCGCCTGCTCCGGCGGCAGGGGCGTCGGCCACCAAACCGTACGGCTCGCTTGCGCAGGTGATGCGGGGGATTCCATTCCCCAATTCCAACATCATCTTCGATACCCAGAGCACCGACCCGGCTGCCGCACAGAAGCCCGCCGAGGGCACGAGCGCGTCCTCACAGTTCTCTGGAGTGTACGGAGGATGGCAGGCGGTCGAGAACGCTGCAATCGCGCTGCAGGAAACGGCTAACCTGATCACCATCCCCGGACGCAAGTGCGACAACGGTCGCGACGTTCCGGTCAATCAGGACGACTTCAAGAAGTGGGCGCAGGGGCTTCAAGAAGCGGGCGCCGCCGCCTACAAAGCCGCTCAGTCCAAGAACATGGACCAGATGGTGGAAGTGAGTGGAACGGTGGCCGATGCATGCGCCGCTTGCCACGAGAAATATCGTGACAAGGAAGATCTGAAGATGCGCTGCATCCCGTAAGCATCATTACGGACACCCACGCAAGCGAGGTTGGAGCGTAAATGGCCGAATTGATGATGCCGTTGCGGAATGTGTTTCAGTGGGTGAGCGAACTCCCAACGAGCATCGCCATCCGGGAGTCATTGTTCTTTTCTCCCTATCTGACGGTGGCTCATGTCATCAGCATGTGCCTGTTTGCCGGCCTGATCGTGATGATGGATCTCCGGCTGCTGGGCATTGGAAACATGAGCACACCGTTCTCGGAAGTGCAGAAGCGTCTGTTCCCGTGGCAGATGCTGGGCATGGGCCTGAGCTCGGTCACCGGGCTCACGCTCACCTACTCCGATCCCATGCGCTTTTACGTCAACATCTTCTTCTGGACGAAGATGCTGGTGATGGTCCTGGCGGGCATCAACGCCATGGCGTTCCACTACATCACATACAACTCAGTGGTGAGGTGGGACACGAGATCGACCACGCCGTTTGGAGCGAGGCTCTCCGGCGCATTGTCGATTCTGCTGTGGGCTGTTGTCATCGTATCGGGGCGGCTCATCCCGTACAACTGGTTCCAGAACTAGTCGATGGCGCCCGGCATACGCTGGGCGCTCCGACATCGAGACTGATCAGGAGTCGATCGAATGCTACAGGGGTTCTTCGAGGCGATGGGCCAATGGCCCATCAGTCAGGCAATCGGGGCCTCCATCTGGATTTATCCGCTGGTCCAGGCGGTGCACCTGGTGTTCCTGGCGTTCTTCGCGGGCGGAATCGTCATCGTGGACCTGCGGCTGCTTGGTTACGGGATGCGATCGAAAACGATTGCACAGGTCGCTCGCGACGCGCGCCCCTGGATGATCCTGGGCTTTCTCGGACTGGTTGCCACTGGGCTGCCACAGTTGATGCAGAACGCCACCCGTGAGTATTTCAGCGAGTTCTTCTGGTACAAGATGTACCTGATCGGGTTCGGGCTGATCTTTCTTGTCACAGTGCGCCGCAAGATCACTCAGGGCGCTGAAGCAACTGCAGCGTCCAAGGTCGTTGGGCTGATCTCGATGGCGATCTGGACTGGCGTGACGATCACCGCGAGATTGATAGGACTGTTTACTTAGCCCGCGTTTCGGGAACTTTCCCCAGGCCCGCAGCGAGCAGGAACCCACCAAGGGCCAGGGCGGAGATCACGACCAGCATAATCACGGTCCAGATCAACCACCAGCCTGCGATGGTTCCGCGTTCCGTCGCAATGGCCATCGTCGGTACCAGGTACTTACCGAGAAGGATGTTCAGGAGTCCGAGGGCAATCGCCACGATTCCTGCAACAATCCACACGTTTCGGTTCATTCGTTTGCGTCTCCCGCCTCTCTCTCGAGAGGCCGAGAGATTATAGCGAAACTGGCGTCGTCAACTCCCAAACTCCAACTTCCGAAAAGCTCACTGCCCTGGGAGTCGGAAGTTGGGAGTTGGACGTTGAATCAGTTGCCCGGTCCCGCGCCGCGACCCGCGCCTGGAATGAGGCCTCCCGGTCCGGCCTCGCCAATCGGCTGTCCACCGACCCCGAGACCATCTTGCACCGGACGCCGCGGACGTATGATCCCGCGCTGCAGATCGGCCGCAACTTTCTGATCTTCCGCGCGTTCGGCGCCGAGTGACTGGCGGACGGCGTAGTTGCCCTCGTGGCACTCGTAGGGCAGCAGCGTCCCGCCATCGAGCGGCGTCAGCGGCAAAGACAGCGTGAACGGACGCATGTACGTCACCGGATCGTCCACGGTGATCTGGTACTGAAGAATCTGATCCGCCACGCGCTTGAAGCGCTCGGTGATCTTCATCTTGTCGCTGTGGCGCAAGCCGTTGCCGTTAGGGCCGATGCTGGTCTTGTCGGTCAGGTTCGTGGTCTCGACAACCAGTTCGTCGCCTTCCCAGTGCGCGCGCGAATCACCCAGATACTGTTTGATGCTCGGCGACACATGCGATCTGCCGTCGGTGTAGAAGAACCGCGAGTCATGGATCATCTCGTAGCTGAGGGCCACCATGCCGGGCGCCTGGACGATGCGGTTGCCGTTACCGTAGACAACGCGCATCACGGATCCGACGATGCCGCGAGTGATGCAGCGGTCGTACAACGTGAAGTCCTCGGTCGAATCGAACGGTCCGTTGCCGAAGGTCCCTTGATCCCTTGGCGCGCGCCGCTTCTGCGCTTCGGCCGTGAAGGCAGGTGTGCGGCCGTCGGGAGGATCGACGATCAGTGAGGTCTGACGGAACGCGCGTCTCGCGAAATCTCCGCGGAACGATCCGACGGCGTTCTCGGCGTTGCTGATGCCTGTCTGAATCTGCTTCTGCCGCGCGGCGAATTCCTCGTCGTTCAGATACAGCCGATCGCCGAAGTTCTGCGGCCTCGACATCGGCATCGTCGCATCGTCGCTGCTCCAGACCCCCTGCAGATCCGGGTCGCCCCATGGTGTCTTCGGAACCGTATACGGAGCGGCGGGACCGCCGTTGTACGCCGTGATGACCAGAGCTGGAGTAGCGCCCTGCCCCGACAGTGGTAATGACGCCATCGCGACCAGCGTCATCGTGCCTGCTGTCGCGAGCGACGCGAGAACTCGCCTATTCATCAGTCATCTCCTCTTCGACGTCCATAGATTTTAGCGCTCTTGATCGCCTTCGGGCGGCGCCGGCTCGTCCGCTTCTTGTCAGTTCCACGTCCGGGCACGTAACTAATTCGCATCCTCCGGATCGCGCGTCGCGGCCGGAGCCGGGCCTGCGGCACGGCCGCGGCCGCCGCCAGTGCCACTCTCCTGGACGCCGCGTCGAGGACGAATGATGCCGCGCTTCAGGTCCGCCTCGAGCGCTCGATCCTCGGCCCGTTCGGCGCCGAGCGATTGCAGGATCGCGAGGTTCCCCTCGTGGCATTCATAGGGAAGCAGCATGCCGCCATCGAGCGGGGTCAACGGAAACGACATCGTGAACGGTCTTTCATACGTCACTGGATCATCGACCGTGAACTGATATTGGAGGACGTCGCCCGCGACGCGCTTGAAGCGCTCCGTGATCACCATCCTGGCGCTGTGTCGAAGACCGTTCCCGTTGCCGCCGATGCTCGTCCGATCCGTGAGGTTGGTCGTCTCGACCACCAGCTCGTCGCCTTCCCAGCGAGCTCTCGAATCGCCCAATAGCTGCCGGATACGTGTCGCGATGTGCGGGCGCCCGTCCGTATACATCACCCGCGTGTCGTGAATCATCTCGTAGCTGATCGCCACCATTCCGGGCGCCTGGACGATACGGTTGCCGTTGCCGTAGACCACGCGCAGGACCGAGCCGACAATCCCGCGTGTGATGCAGCGGTCGTACAACGTGAAGTCTTCAGTCGTGTTGAATGGACCATCGCCAAACGTCCCACGATCGCGCGAGGCGCGGCGCTTCTGCGCCTCGGCCGTGAACGCCGGCATGCGCCCGTCGGGCGGGTCCACGATGATCGAGGTCTGCCGGAAGGCCCGCCGCGCGAAATCGTTACGGAAGGTGCTGGTGGCGTTGTTCTCGCGGTTGGCGACGTTCGCCTCCACCTGCTTCGCGCGCGCCGCGTATTCCTGGTCGGACTGATACAACTGCGTACCGAGCGCAGGTGGTCGTTCGCGCGGGATCCCTTCAGTGTCGTCGCTCGACCATGTGCCCTGCAGATCGGGTTCGCCCCACGGCGTCCGCGGTGTCACGTAATTGGTTGGAGGTCCCCCGTTATACGCCGTGATCACAAGCGGGGGAGCGGAACCGGATGCGCTCTGACCGGCCACCGGCAGCGACGCCATCAACGCCACGACTGCCGCGATCGCGAAGGATGCGAGAACTCGCGTGATCATGTCCTGACTCCTTGATGAACCCAGCGGGGAGCCGAAGGCCCAGGGCCGGAAGCCCGGAGCCGAGATGACGTCGCAGGGTCTGTCTTTGAGGGCGGACCCGACGGCAGAAGTCGAAGATTGCGTGCGTATTATACGGCGCGATCCCCCTTTGCTCTACGTGGTCCAGTCTGTTAGCCTGTGTGTATGAAACGTACGAATGTTGTGCTTGATGAGGCATTGCTCGAGGAGGCAGTCCGCGTCAGCGGCGAACGCACCTACTCGCGCACGATCGAGCGCGCCCTGCATGAGATGGTGCGCCGGGCCAAAGCCCGAGCGATCGACCAGTTAGCAGGCTCGGGTTTATGGCAAGGTCAGTTGGCTGAGATGCGTGGCGACGCGACGTCTCTCGTCCGCGAGGCGCGTGGCGTGTATCGGACGCGAAAGCGCCGTGTTTCTCGTTGACACGAGCGCATGGATCGAGGTGTTTCGGCGCGGCAGCCGGCTGACCGTCGATCAACTGGTGGACGATCGCGACCTCATCGTCACGTGCCCTCCCGTCATTCAGGAAGTGCTTCAGGGTTTCGGCGACGAGCGGGCTTTTGCCGTCGCGCGCACGGCAATGCTCGCGTTGCCGTGCGTAGCGCTGCCGCTTACCCTTCCGATTATTGAGGGGGCCATTGACATCTACCGCCGGGCTCGGCGGCAGGGCGTCACCGTGCGTTCGAGTGTCGATTGCCTTATCGCCAGTTGCGCGGCGACGTATGACCTGACCGTCGTGCACCGGGATCGTGACTACGCGCAGATTGCCAAAGTTATCGCGCTCAACCACCGCGACATCGGGCGTCTGGTCAAGGATGCCTGACTGTCAACGACGCCAACGGTCTACGATAAGATCACGTGCTGGCCGTGTCGGTTTGGCCTGTTCATTGTGGCTGCCGAAAGGGTGGCCAAAGGACTTTGCATGCGCAGATTCGGTGGATCACTGACGATCGTCGCGGTGCTCGCGGTCGCGACCCTGGCCGCACAGTCAGGTTCGAGTGCCCCCGCTCGAACCGCTTCGAAGCCGTACACAACGTGGACAGCCTACCAGGGCGGCGCTCATTCATCCCAGTATTCGGCGCTCGATCAGATCAACAAGTCGAACGTCTCGAAGCTCGAGGTCGCCTGGACCTACTCGATTTCCGGCACCGTGACATTCAACCCCATCGTCATCGACGATGTGATGTACGTGCAGGGCACGGGAAACGCCATCGTTGCGCTCGAGGCGGCCACCGGTAAAGAACTCTGGCGCCATGAGAACCAGGGGGCAATTGGCGCCCGAGGGATTAACTATTGGGAGAGCCCCGATCGTTCGGATCGCCGGCTCGTGTACCTCAACGCGGGCAACCTCACGGCAATCAACGCGAAGACCGGCGAGACGATTACGTCGTTTGGAAACAACGGTCGCGTCGATCTGCGCGTGGCC
>Ga0075423_10000201_pt1 | contig 42913 bp, 45 predicted proteins | sample SoiMethybrSBSTD2_FD_80114 | JGI IMG/M metagenome (GOLD analysis project Ga0075423, IMG submission 80114) | Bulk soil microbial communities from a Populus tree surrounding site in Tennessee, USA - Soil MetaG P. TD hybrid SBSTD2 | ecosystem: Environmental > Terrestrial > Soil > Tree plantation... | reverse complement strand
GCGAAGCTCGCGATGATGCTGCTGACGGCCTATGAGCTCGCCGGCGACGTCGGCGCCGCCGCGGCGCTGATCGAGCGCGCCGCAGACGAGATCGAGCGACTGCTGGCCGACGACCGGCGCGATCTGATTCGACGGATCGCCGAGACGATGTACACGGGCGAGCACCTGTTCGTGATCGGCCGCGGGCCCAGCTATCCGCTCGCGCTCGAGGCGGCGCTGAAGGTGAAAGAGGTGAGCTACATCCACGCCGAGGGCTTCGCGGGTGGCGATCTCAAGCACGGCGTGATCGCCCTCATCGAGCCCGGCACGCCTTGTCTGGTGCTGGCGCCGAACGACGAGACCTACGACGACATCATGGGCGGGGCCATGCAGGTCAGAGCGCGTGGCGCGCTCGTGATCGGCGTGTCGCCCTCGTCCCACGAGGCGTTCGATCACCACATCCCCGTGGCCGACCTCGGGCCGGCGACCGCGATCGTCAACGCACCGCCGGCGCAGCTGCTCGGCTATTACCTGGCGCTGCTGCGCGGCCACAATCCCGACAAGCCGCGCAACCTCGCCAAGAGCGTCACGGTGAAGTGAAGATCACGCGAGCTTCGCGACGGCGCCCTCCACGGCGGTGCCCTTGAAGAAGTCGGGATTGAGCGCGGTGTGCAGACGCGCGGCGTTCTCGAAGGTGAACTCGCGGAAGTCCGCCTCCGTGATCATCCCGTGCTCGACGAGTTCCCACGCTTCTTCGAGGACTTCGCTCATGTCGGTGACGTCGAAGTGGCTCACGTCGCTGCTGAACAGGGGATGCAGCTTGTGCGGATCGCGAAACGCCCAGGCCGTCATCGGATCGTCGGCCTCGGCGCCGAAGTAGAAGTGGTCGACGAACTGCCGACGCAGCTCGTCGGCCGACGACACGCCGGCGGCCTCGAAGTCGTCGATCTGGCCGAGCGCGTACTCCCGCTCGGTCAGCTCGTCGTTGCTCTTGAACGGCGGCACGATGCTCGTGCTCGCGAGCAGCTCGTCCATCTTGTCTTCGAAGGCGCGGCCGCCATACCGCGTGAACAAATCTTTGAGCAGATTCTTGTCGAGGTTGGTCGGCCGCAGGTGCTTCTCCATCGGTCCGCGGCTCCGCTTCTCCCAGTGCGCAATGAGATCGGTGAAGAGGTTGCACGCCCAGCCCACGCCGCCCTCGAGCATGCCAAAGCGCAGCATCGGGAAGCGCTTGACCACGCCGCCGAAGATGAGCGCGCGCGCGAAGGCGTGGCTGGCGGCGGCGAAGTGGCCGATATGGTTGAGGCTGAAGTTGTTGATCGACTCCCGCCCGTGCCAGCCCATGCTGCCCGAGTGGGCGGTGACCGCGACCTTCAGATCGACGCAGGCCTTCCAAAAGGCGTCATAGTCGTGCGGGCTCTCGTAGCCGAGCGAGTCGATGTAGTACCGCACGGTGGTCGGATCCGACACCTCGCGTGCGAGTGCCGGGATCGGCCGCTTCACGTGGTTGGAGATCATGATCACTTTGAAGCCGAGCTCGCGCACCGCGTACGTCGCGTCCTCGATCGCTTCTTGCGGGGTGTAAACCGGCACGACCGCCGCCGGCGCGATGCGATCCTTGTACGGCGCGAACATCTCGGCGTTCATGCGATTCACGGCGCGCGAGACTCCGCGGCGGATCTGCTCGTCGGCGTTGTTGATGTGAAACAGGCCGAGTGAGGTGTAGAGCAGGCAGAAGTCGACGCCGAAGTCGTCCAGGCGTTCGTAAAAGAGCTTCGGCACCATGGCCGTGGCGCGATCGAGCGTGTTGGCGGGCTCGCCCCACCAGGTCGGCCGAAACGGCCGCTTGTCCAGCCGCTCTTCGCGGCTCATCGCGTACCAGCCCCGCTCGATGTCCTTGGACTTGAAGTGCTCGACGAGCGACGGCCCGCCGACCTGCTTCAAGTAGTCGAGGAAGATGGGCATCGGCTCGAGCCAGTGACCGTCGCCGTCGATGACGGGATGGTCGAGCTGCCGGCGGACCTTGGCGGACTTCGAGTCTTTCACGTAGGCCATCTCACGCCTCCCGACGTCCTGCGGCTATCACTGCAGCTGCCGGGGCGATCGTGCGCGCGGCGTGCGCGTTAGTCAAGCGACGGAGCGTGTATAGTGTGCCCCCCGGAGGGGACGCGATGAGGAAGACGCTCACCGCCTGGCTGCTTGTCGCGGCCATGGCCGCCTCGGCGATGGCGCAGCCGACGATCGATCCCGACGCCGAGCTCGTCGTCGCCATGCCCGACGACACGACCAACATGGACCCGCGCATCGGGATGGGGTCGATCCGCTCCACGTACATCCGCCAGGTGTTCGAGAGCCTGGTCGACGTCGATACGCAAGGCAAGCCGGTGCCCGGGCTGGCGCTGTCGTGGAAGCCGGTGGGCGATACCACGTGGGAGTTCGCGCTGCGGCGCGGCGTGAAGTTTCACGACGGCGAGGTATTCAACGCCGACACCGTGCTGTTCAACCTCGACCGCATGTTCCGACGGAATCTGGACAAGCACGGGATCAAGGACGTTGCCGCCGGCACGCAGTTCGACAAGACGCTGCCGTATGTGAGCCGCTGGGAGAAGGTCGACGACTATACGGTGCGCGTGCACACCAGCGAGCCCGCGCCCACGCTGTGGGATGCGCTCGGACGCGAGCCGCTGGTGCCGAAGGCGTGGACGATCAAGAACGGCGTCGATGCGCTCAACGAGCGTCCGATCGGCACCGGCGCGTGGAAGCTCGTGGAGTGGAAGCGCAAGACGTCGATGGTTCTCGAGCGCAACGACGCCTACTGGGCCGGCGCGCCGCAGCTCAAGCGATTGCGCCTGCAGGTCATTCCGGAGGCGTCGGCGCGGCTGGCCGCGCTGCGCGCCGGCCAGGTGTCGCTCGTCGATGCGGTGCCGCCGGTGGACGCCGGGGTGCTGGCGCGCGAGCCGAACGTGAAGATCGTCTCGGGCCCGCAAAAGCTCAACTGCCGTCTCTATCTCAACGGGCGGCTGAAGAGCCAGTTCGACTCCGGCGGCAAGGATGGGTTGTACGCCGACACGAAGACGCGCCTGGCTTTCACCCTCGCGGTGAACCGCGAGGCGATCATCAAGAAGATCTTTCAGGGATACGCCCTCGCCAACGCGTCACCGGTGGCCACGGTGTCGTCCGGCTATGCCGCGCAAGAGCCGTACGCCTACGACCCGCAGCGGGCGAAGGCGCTCTTGACCGAGGCCGGCTGGAAGGCCGCGGGGCGTGGCTGGGAGCGCAACGGCGAGCCGCTCGTGCTGAACCTGCACTATGCGGCGAAGCACTATGGCCAGGCCTTCGACGAGACGACGGCAGCGGTCGCCGAGATGCTCAAAGACATCGGCGTGCAGGTGACGCTCAAGCCGATCGACTTCGGGACCATGCTGCAGATCTCGCAGAAGGGAACGCTGCCGTACAACGGCGGCTTCACCGCGTGCCGCACCAGCAACAATCTCGACGCGGACGATTTCCTGCGCGATTGGACGGCGCTCACCCTCATCAACTGGTCGCCATATCCACCCGACCTGATGGCCGCCTATTCGGCGCAGCGGCGCGAGCTCGATCCCGCCAAGCGTGTGCGGATGCTCGCCGACTTGCAGCGACAGATCCACGAATGGGCGCCGGTGGTGCCGCTCTACCAGGAGGTCAAGGTCTACGCCCACGGAGCCCGCGTCGCGGGCTTCACGCCGCTCACCGAGCTGCACATGGACTTCCGGGGCGTCACCGTCCGGAAGTAGCCACGCGGAGCCACGCTATGCACTGTTGCGGTCACGTGCTGACACGTCGGGCCTGGATGTGGTCGACGGCGCTGAGCTCCGTCGGCGCGGTGGTCGCCGGCTGTGCCGGCACGCAAAGCAGCGCGCCGGCAGCCGACGCGTCGTTGGCCGACGCCACCAGCCTGCTGCGCGACAACATCTCCGTCGACGTCCACACGCATGCAGGGGCGAACGGCATCACGTCGCGTACAGCGCGACCGAGCGATGAGATCGCGCGCCAGATGCGGACCGGCCGCATCGCCGTGCTGTGTCTCGCCGAGGTGCCGGATGGCCCGATCCTCGGCCGGAACGCCAACAACGTGCTCGTCGCCCTGCGCACGCCCGAACCGGGCTTTCTCTACGCGTATCATCTGGACCGGCTCGCGTGGGCCGACGAGCTCGTCGCGCAGCGCGGGATCCGCCGCGCGCTGACCGCCGCGGATTTGAAAACAGCCCACGCGGCCGGACAGCCGGCGATCATCCTCGACATCGAGGGGCTCGACTTTCTCGAAAAGAAGCTCGAGCGGCTGGAAGAATCGTACCGCCGCGGCGTCCGCACCATGCAGCTCGTGCACTACACGCCGAACGACATCGGCGATTTTCAGACCGGCGCCGTGGTTCACAACGGCCTGACGCCCTTCGGCGCGGACGTCATCCGCGCATGTCATCGGCTCGGCATCGTCGTCGATGTCGCGCATGCGACCGCGAAGACGGTGGATCATGCGGTCGGCGTCGCGACGAAACCGCTGCTGCTCTCCCACACCGCGCTGAGCGGTTCCAAGGCACAGGGGCCGACGCCGCTCACCGAGCGCCAGATCACGCGAGAGCACGCGCGCGCGATTGCCCAGACCGGCGGCGCCATCGGCGTCTGGCACTTCTTCCCGAGCTTCGACCGATACGTCGACGGCCTCAAGGAGATGGTCGACGTGGTGGGCGCGGACCACGTGAGCATCGGCACCGACGCGTCGGCGAATCCGGGACTCATGCCCGAGTACGACTATTTTCCACGGCTCGTCGACGCCATGCTGCGCGGCGGATTCAACCGAGCTGAGGTCGTGAAGATCATCGGCGGCAACTATCTGCGCATCTTCACGGCCTCCGTCGGCTGAGGCGGTCGCGTCAAATGGAAATCGAGCTCGCCGCGAGCTCGATGGGTGCCGACGGCAGCGCGACAGTGAAGACCGCTCCGCCGCCTCGCCCCGGGCTTTCCGCGCGCACCGTGCCGCCGTGTGCCTCGACGAGGTGGCGCACGATGGCGAGACCGAGCCCGAGTCCGTCGCGGTGCCCCACGCCGCTCCCCTGGTGAAAGCGATCGAAGACGTGGGACAAGAGCTCCGGTTCAATGCCGCGCCCGGTATCGCGCACGGACAACACCGTTCTGGAGGCGTCGTGCGCAAGGCTCACCATGATGTGTCCGCCGGACGGCGTGAACTTGATCGCGTTCTCGATCAGATTGAGCGCGATCTGCTGCAGCCGTTCGGAATCGCCGAGGACGTGATGCGTGGAGACCGACGGTGATGTGTGAAGCGCGACGCCTTTGACGTCGGCCGAGTGCTGGAGTGACGCCACGGCATCGCTGACGACGCACTCGAGCAGAACCCGTTCCCGGCGAAGGCGCAGCTTCCCAGCGACAATGCGGGACAGGTCGAGCAAGTCGTCGATGAGCCTGGCCTGCAATCGCGTATTCCGTTCGATACGCTCCAGCGCCGGTGCGATGTCCTCGCGCTTCACGCGCCCTGTGCGCAGCGCATGCACCGAGCTCAGCACCGCCCCGAACGGCGTGCGAAGCTCGTGAGAAACCATCGCGAGGAATTCGTCCTTCGCACGCCCCGCGGCTTCTGCCTCCGCCCGGCGCTGCCGCTCGATTTCCGCGCGCTTGCGCTCGGCGAGATCGAGGACGAACGACGCCCATTCCCGTCGTGCCTCGTCGAGAAAGACCGAGCCGACAAGCACTGGGACGCGCGTCCCGTCGGGGCGCACGTACTCCGTCTCGTACGGTTGGCCAAGCGGCGCCACGGCGGGCCAGTTCACCCGTCCGTCGCGGAGGTCGGCGCGGGTGACGCCGATTGTGCGCAGGAGCGCGTCGTTGACGTCGACGATCCGATCTCCCTCCCCGACCAGAATGCCGATGAGGCTCGAATCGACGAGCCGTTTGAGCCGGCGCTGGCTGGCGATCAGCTCTTCGGTGCGTTCCGCGATGGTCGCGCCGGCGACCCTGATCGCGTGCCCGACGGCCTCAACCTCCGCGACCGGTGATGACGGGCACGTGACCGGCTCGCCTCGCCCGAGGCTGCCGGCGGTCGAGACGAGCGCGCCCATCGATGCCGAAATCCTTCGTCCCCAGACCAGCGCAATAGCTCCGCCGCCGGCCGCAAGGACGACGCCGACCATCGTGATGCGCCACAGTGACCGTTGGAGCGGGGCCTCGACGAACGTTATCGGAGCGCCGAGCGTCACGGTCCAGCCGAGCGAGGGCAAGCGGTACCAGGCTGAATAGACGTCGGGACTGTCGTAGACCGGAAATCGGCCGGCTCCCTCGGGAGCGGCGCGTACGGCCCGCGCCAGTGGGCTGATGAGCTCGCGGCCGATGAAGCGCTCAGGATCACGGTTCCACGCGATCAAGATCTGGTGCGTGTCAGCGACGCCAGAGATCCAGTCGCCGGGGATATTCTCCGCATTCAAGATCCGGCCGATCGCCTCGACGTTGAGGCCCACGAAGAGGACGTACCGCAGCACGCCATCGTGTGTCACCGGCACCGCCACGGTGATGTTCTTCGTACCCGTCGTGCGCCCGGAGATCAGATCGGACACCGAGGGTCGTCCGCTGGCGACCTTGCGAAAGTAGTCGCGATCCCCGATGTCGGGCAGGGCGGTGCCGAACGGACGCAGCGTCGAGAGAAGAATCTGGCCTCGCGGGTCAGTCAAGCCGACGACGTACCACATGTCGTTAACGCGGATCATGCGCAGCGCTTCGGCATGAAACGCCGGCAGATCGTCGTGGCGCAGCAGCTCCGAGGTCGCCAGAACTTCGAGCGTCCGCTGCGTGGCCAGGATCTCGCGCTCGACGGCGATCGCGAGCGCCCGGGCCGTCGTGCGCAATCCGTACTCGACGCGGCTCCGATGCTCGCGTCCGATATCGTGAATGATCCACCCGGCAAACGCCAGCAACGGCACGATGGCGATGGCGACGAGGAGCACGAGGTGATGTCCAAGTACGAGCTTCCCGCGAGTGCGCGCGAACGACTTCGGCACAAAGTCTCCTTCAAACACGGTGACGACACGACGATCGGTCCGGAGAAGGCAACGACGCAGAGAAGGCAACGGCGCGACCAGCGTCGCACACTGCCGTTCCGCGGCGCACCGGTCCTTTAGTCCTGCCTAGCCATCGGGCGCCCCTCTTGTACAGCTGTCTCCCATCGGTGAATCCCGGCAGTAGAATGGCTGCCGCGAATGCGTGCGTTCCTTCTGCGACGGCTCCTTCATGCAGTCTTCGTGACCTGGGGCGTCGTGACTGTCGTGTTCTTTCTCGTACGCCTCACCGGCGATCCGACGTTGTTCCTGGTGGACCAGAGCGCCACGCAAGAGGAGATCGCCCACACGCGCGCGATGCTCGGCCTCGACCGGCCGCTGATGGTGCAGTACGCCGATTTTCTCAGCGCGGCGGTGCGCGGCGACTTCGGTGTGTCGATCCGCGAGAAGCGTCCGGCGATGACCATGGTGATCGAGCATTTCTGGCCGGCGACCGCGGAGCTGGCGGCCGCGGCGCTCGCGCTTTCGACGGTACTCGCGGTCCCGCTCGGCGTCGTTTCGGCGACGCACCGCGGGCGGCTGGCCGACCACGCCAGTCGCCTCGCCTCATTGTTCTTGCAGTCGATGCCGAGCTTCTGGCTCGGCATCATGCTGATCCTGCTCTTCGCGGTGGCGTTGGGCGGCCTGCTCCCCGCGTACGGCACCGGAACCTGGCGGCATCTCGTCTTGCCGTCGATCGCGCTGGCGGCCGCACCGCTCGCCCAGAACGTGCGGCTCGTTCGCGCGGGGATGCTCGAGGTGCTCGGACAGGATTACGTCCGCACGGCGCGGGCGAAGGGATTGGGCGAGCGCGGCGTGATCTATCGTCACGCGCTACGCAATGCCGCACTGCCCGTCATCACCGTCACCGGACTGTCGCTGGGATTCATGCTCAGCGGCGCCTTGATCATCGAGACGGTGTTCGCGTGGCCGGGCATGGGACGGCTCATCGTGCAGGCGGTCCCGGGGCGTGACTTCCCCGTGATCCAGGCCGGCGTGTTCGTCTTCGCGCTGGTGTTCGTCGTTCTCAACGTCGTCGTGGACGTGCTCTACACCGTCGCCGATCCGCGGGTGCGCCTGACGTGAGACGCATCGACGCGCTCGCCGTCGCGGGCGCGCTGGTCGTCGTCGTGACGATCGTGCTCGCCGCCGCCGCCCCGGCGCTGGCGCCGGCCGACCCCATCAGGAACTCGCTACTCGAGCGGCTCTCGCCGCCGACGTGGGGTCGCGAGCATCCGCTGGGCACCGACACGCTCGGGCGCGATGTCGCGAGCCGGATGCTCCACGGCGCGCGTGTGTCGCTCGTCGTCGGATTCTCCGCGGTGCTGCTCGCGGGCGTGGTGGGCGTCGGCCTCGGGCTCGTGAGCGGCTGGTATCGCGGCTGGATCGACGACCTGCTGATGCGCGTCGGCGACGTGCAGCTCGCGTTTCCCGTGCTCGTGCTGGCCGTCGGCGTGCTGGCAGTTCTCGGCGCGAGCCTGCTCAATCTCATCGTCGTGCTCGGCGTCACGGGATGGATCACTTACGCGCGCATCGTCCGCGGCGAGGTGCTCACGCTGCGCGAGCGGGATTTCGTCGCCGCGGCGCGCGCGCTCGGCGCGAGCGACGCCTGGATCGTCGCGCGGCACCTGCTGCCGAACGTGTTGCCGCCCATCACCGTGGTCGCCACGTTCTCCGTGGCGCGCACCATCATCGCGGAGGCCTCGCTCAGCTTTCTGGGTCTCGGCATCCCCGCGCCTGAGCCCAGCTGGGGCGCGATGCTCGACGAGGGACGCAACTACATCACGACGGGATGGTGGCTCGCGCTCTTCCCGGGCCTGGCGATCCTGCTGCTCGTGCTCGGGATCAACCTCGTGGGCGACTGGCTGCGCGACGTTCTCGATCCGCGGCTGGAGCGGGGACTCTGAGCTCAGACCACGGTTCGCGCGGAGACGGCGTAGAGCGGATCGCCGTCGGCCGGCGAGCGGTCCTCCGCGCGGATGCCGGTCCAGCCGCCGGCGGCGTCGAAGTAGGAGCGCACGAGCATGACGTGCTGCGCGTCGCTGGTGGCGAGCCAGACGGCCACCGCCTTCGTGGGAAAGCAGCGATTGGAGAACGACACGACGAACGGCGCGCCCGGCCGCAGCACGCGGCGGACCTCGCGGAACAGCAGCAGCGGATGCAGCACGTACTGAATCGACACCGCGCACATGGCGCCATCGAACGCCGCGTCCTCGAGCGGCAGCCGCGGGTCGCGATTGACGTCGTGAACCACATGCGAGGTCAGCTGCGGATTGTCCGCCATCTCCTCGGCGTTCAGCCCCACGCCGACGACCTCGTTCGTGCGGTCGCTCGGCAGATGACTGCGCCAGCTGCTCATGAGATCGAGCAGCCGGCCGTGCAGCGGAAGCATCTCGCCATACACGCGGCCGAGCGCGGCGATGGCGCCGTCGTCGATGTGCACGACCTTGCGCGCGACGGTATAGAACTGGCCGTCAGGCGACTCGTCCTCGCGCTCGTAGGCGGCGGACGGGAAGGTGCCGTCACCGCGAACGAGCGTCATGCGCCGGCGGTCAGTGCGCCGCGGCCGCCTCGGGCATCGAGTCGAGGACGACGGTCGGGTGCACGGCCGGCGAGTAGATCTCCAGCACCTCGATGTCGTCGGAGCATTCGAGCTCGTTGTGCACGATGCCGGGCGGCTGCAGCACGCAGTCGCCGGCACGGAACGTGTGCTCGCCCTGTCCCTCGTAGACGAACCGGATCCAGCCCTTGAGCACGTAGAACATCTGGAAATCGCACTGGTGCTGATGCAGGCCGGTCGTGTGCAGATCGTGGGCGCCGCCCGCGTCGGCTTTGATGCGAATCACGTGGGCACGGAAGCGCCCGTGCGTCGCGCGCTCGATGCCCAGGTCGCGGTACTCCATGAAGCTGCGCAGCCCGGTGGCGTACACGGCGTCCTCGGCGCGGCTGACGCTGAACAGCTGCTTGGGCTCGCTCATCGCACGTACTCCTTTCCGCGGCTGACGATCTGGCCGGTTTCGATGTCGAGCTGGTCGCGCCGAGGGCCCATTGTCTGCATGGCGGCGAAGCCGTCCTCGACCATGTCGCAGTAGAGCTCGACGCGATTGCCGTCGGGATCGTGGAAGTAGACGCTGCGGGACACGTTGTGCTCGACCGTCGATTCCACCGCTATGCCGAGCTCGCGCAGCTCACGATGCGCCGCCTGCAGCTCGGCGAAGCTGCCGAGCTGCCATGCCGTGTGGTGTAGCCCCGGCTGCTTGACGTCCGGCGTCTCACCCGTGGCCAGCTGGAACAAGGCCAGATCGTGGTGCTGCGTGCCGAAGCTGAGGAACACGGCGCCGTGTTCCAGATCTTCGTACGCCACCTTGAGACCGAGCGCGCGCGTGTAGAAGTCGCGGGATGTGCGGGCGTCTCTGACTTTGAGGACGAGGTGGCCGAGCTTGCGGGCCTGGATCATCGCCAATGCTCCTGCGCCGTGGCGCTTTCAGTGGACGACACACCGCACCTGTTGGCGAGCGCCAGTATACTCCGCGCCATGAGTCTCGCCGACAGCGGTGCGCTGAGGGGCAGAGTCGCCATCATCACCGGCGCCGCCACCGGCATCGGCCGCGCCAGCGCGCTGCTGTTCGCGCGTGCGGGGGCGCGGGTGGCGCTCGTCGACGTGCGTGAGCCGGAGCTCGCCCGCACCGAGGCCGACGTGCGCGCCGCCGGCGGCGAGGCGATGGCGCTCGCCGCCGATCTCGCCCACCCCGACGATTGCGAGGCCGTCGTGGCGCGCGCGATGCGCGGCTTCGGCCGGCTCGACGTGCTGCTCAACAACGCCGGCGTCGGGACGATGGTCGTCGGCGGCACCGTGGAGAGCATCTCGCTCGAGCACTGGGACCTCGCGCAGAACGTCAACGTGCGCGCGATCTATCTGTTGTCGCGCGCGGCGGTGCCGCACATGCGCGGCGCCGGCGGCGCCATCGTGAACATCGCGTCGGTGTCGGCGTTCCACGGCTCCGTCGAGCGTCCCACGCACGCGTACGCGGCCAGCAAGGGCGCGGTGCTCGCGCTGACGCGCGCGATGGCCGCCTCCTACGGTCGTGATGGCATCCGCGTGAACGCGATCTGCCCCGGCACGATCCGGACGCGGCTGACCGCCGACATCGTCGACCGCGTCGAACGCTCCGCGAAGGAAGGCCGCGGCATTCCGCTCGGGCGCGTGGGCGAGCCGGAAGACATCGCGCGGTGCGCGCTTTTTCTCGCCTCCGACGATGCGTCGTTCATCTCGGGCGCGGCGATCGTTGCCGACGGCGGCGCGATGGCGGCGACGCCCTGAGCGGGGCCGCCCGGGCGAGGGCCTACCGCTTGGAGGTCGAGAGATCGGAGCGGACGATGGCCCAGCCGAGCGCAGCGATCTGGCGATCGACGTTGCGCCAGCGCAAATTCATACGGGCCACCGCCGGCTGCGTCCGGCCGCCGCGCCGGTCCAGGATGACCGTCACCGTCTCGTTGCCCTGGAGCTCGCGGCGCAACATTTCGAACAGCTTGGGCTGCTCACGCGACACGATGACGAGATGGCGGGCGTCGCGGGACGCAGGGCCGCTGCGCGTCTCGGCCAGCACGGCGCGGACGGCACGCACGACGGAGCCCTCAGAGGCGTGTCCGATGAGGCGAGCGACCGGCGACCATGTCCGGCCGCCACAGGCGGGGCAGGCGTCGAAGCCGATTTCGAAGCAGACCTCGCAGTCGGCGCAGAGGGCGAGCCGAGCGAGCGGGAAGTAAAGCCGCGCTGTCGAGGCCTCGAGGCGTGATCGCATGGCGCGCCCACGTGGCAAGGGTGATGCCACGCGAAACTCCGCGTCTTTCGAAGAATCGTGCGGCGCGTCCGCCAGAGCGTCACGCGCGAACTGGCACCCCGCGCGCCAGGCTGGCGCAAGGGCGCCGGCTGTCAGCCGCGTGGAGTGGCGCCCGCCGGCACGTCGCCGGCCAGGGTGATCCGGTGCATGACGCGACGGTGGCCGGCGTAGTCGTTCACGGCGTTGTGCTGGGCGCACCGGTTGTCCCAGAACGCCAGCGAGCCCGGCCGCCACCGGAATCGGCAGGTGAACTCGGGCCGCACCTGGTGCCGATAGAGCATGGCGAGGATCGGCGCGCTCTCCTCCTCTGTCATGCCCTCGAAGCGCACGGTATGGGCGACGTTGACGTAGACCGCCTTGCGCCCCGTCTCCGGATGGACGCGGATCACGGGATGTGCCGCCTCGTAGACCGTGCGCGCGTCGGTTCGGCCGCGCTCGGCGATACGGTCCTCCCGTGTGCGTGACGCGTCGGCTTTCGAGGAGCTGTTGACGGCGCGCAGGTCGGCGAGCAGGTGCTTCATTTCCTCCGACAGGCCCTCGTAGGCCAGGTACATGTTGGCGAAGAGCGTATCGCCGCCCGCCGGCGGCACCTCGCGCGCAAGCAGCATGCTGGCCATCGGCGGCGCGTCGAGATAGGCCGTATCCGAGTGCCACACGCCGCCGAAATTGATTCGCTCGTGCTCGAGCTTCACCACCGGAATGATCTCGGGATAGTCGTCGAGCCCCTTCACGAACGGATACTCGACGATCTCGCCGAAACGGCGGGCGAACGCGAGGAATCGCGCCGGTGGCAACGGCTGATCGCGAAAGAAGAGCACGAGGTGGTCGAGCCAGGCCTGACGCAGCACGCCGAGCGTCTGGTCATCCAGATCCCGAGCCAGGTCGACGCCGGTGATTTCGGCGCCGAGGGCGCCCGACACGGGATGGATGCCGATGTCGCTCACGGGGCCTATCTTATCCTTCGCCATGCGGCGCGTGTGGATCTATGCGGGGCTGACGCCCTTTCTCGTGTTCGCGCTGTTTCCCGTGTTCTGGATGCTCATCACGGCGTTCAAGCGCGAGCGCGAGCTCTATTCGATGCGGGGAATTCCGTTCTGGTTCTACGACGGCCCGACGCTCGATCATTTCCGTCTGCTCTTCACGCAGACGTGGTTCGGCTCGTGGGTCGTCAACACCGCATGTGTCGCGGCGTGTGTGGTCGCGATCACGCTGCTCACCGCGGTGCCCGCGGCGTATGCCCTGGCGCGATTGCGTTTGCCGGGCGCCGCCAATACCGCGATCGCGATCTTCCTGACCTACCTCGTGCCGCCGATCATCCTGTTTCTGCCGCTCACGTATGTCGTCGGCCGGCTCGGGCTGTTCGACTCATGGTGGGCGCTCGTTCTCGTGTATCCGACGTTCACGATTCCCGTCGCGACGTGGCTGATGTTCGGCTTTCTGCGCGGGTTGCCGCCCGAGATCGAGGAGGCGGCGTGGGTCGACGGTTGCGGTCGGCTTCGCGCGCTGCTGCACGTCGTGCTCCCGTTGAGCCGGCCCGGGATCGCGACGATCGCGATCTTCGCCTTCACGCTCGCGATGCAGGAATATCTGTATGCGGTCGTGATGGCGGCGCCCGTGGATCAGAAGGTCATCACCGTCGGCCTGCCGACGATGCTGATCCGCGGCGACGTCTTCTTCTGGGGCGCGCTCATGGCGGGGGGCCTGCTCGTCGGAGTGCCGGCCGCCGCGTTGTTCGGCGTCGTCGTCGATCGCTTCATCGAGGGCCTGACGGCGCCTCCCGAATAACCCCATCTGCCTCAGCGTCCCTTGCGACTGCCGCGCGGCGGCACGCGATGCTGCTCTTCCGCCTCCTGCCCCGGCGAGAGGTTGGAGATGCCGACGGCGCCGACCGCGCGGAGGCGGCCCGAACGCTTCGTGGGGCGCCGCCGCTGAAGCGCTCCCGCCGATCGCGGTGTACGGTCCGTTCCTTCGAGTCCGAACGCGCCCGCGACCGGCTGGGCCGCCGGCTGCGCCGCCGTGCCGTGCCGCGACGTCGTCGCCTTGCGCGAGTCCGATTTCAGGCCGTGCTTTGCCGAGCCCTGAGCGCCCATCGCTCTCACCTCCAGGGCATGGAGGAAGCGAGGCGCATGCCATCTGTGAGCGTGAGTCGAGATGAAAGAAATTCAGCGCGACGTCAGACCGCGGCTTCGCGCTCGAGCAGTCGGCGCTTGCGCTCCACGCCCCAGCGATAGCCCGACAGGGCGCCGTCGTGGCGGACCACGCGATGACACGGGATGGCCACGGCAATCGCGTTCGACGCGCACGCGCGCGCGACGGCGCGCACCGCCTTCGGCGCCCCGATGCGCTCGGCGATCTTCGTGTACGTCGAGGTTCGACCGGCGGGGATCTCGCGCAGCGCCTGCCAGACGCGCTGCTGAAACGCCGTGCCCCGCACGTCGAGCGGCAGATCGAGCCCGAGCCCAGGCGCTTCCACGAAGCCGACCACCTTTGCCACCAGCTGTTCGAACCCGCGGTCACCGCCGATCAGCCGGGCCTTGGGGAAGCGATCCTGGAGCTCGCGCGCCAGCATATCGGGATCGTCCCCGAGGAGAATCGAGCACACGCCGCGCTCGGTGGCGGCCACGAGGATCGAGCCGAGCGAGCACTCACCGACGGCAAAGCGGATCACCGTGCCGTCGCCGCCGGCTCGGAAATCGGTGGGTGTCATGCCGAGGACCTCGGGAGCGGTCGCGTAGAAGCGCCCGCTCGAGCTGAAGCCCGCGCCGTAGATCGCGTCGGTGACGCTTCCGCTGCGCGTGAGCTCGTCCCGCATGCGCCGCGCGCGATGTGCGGCGGCATAGGCCTTGGGCGTCAGGCCGGTCGTCGTCTTGAAGACGCGATGAAAGTGAAACCGGCTCAGGCCCGCCGCTTCGGCCAGCGCGTCGAGGCTCGGCATCTCTTCCGAGGTCTCGATGAGCCGGCACGCTTTCGCCACCGCCTCGGTGCGCAGAGCGGCGAGGCCGTGGCCGTCGGGGCGGCAGCGCTTGCACGGGCGAAAGCCGGCACGCTCCGCTTCGGCCGGCGTCGCGTGAAAGCGCACGTTCTCACGCCGCGCCTGCCTGGCGGCACACGACGGACGGCAGTACACCCCGGTCGTGCGAACGGAGTAGAAGAAGACGCCGTCGGCGCGGCCGTCGCGCCGCGTGACCGCGGTCCAGCGTTCGGCGTCGGTCGCAAAGGCCGAAGAACCGTTGTGCGGTGTCATCGCCACGCTCATCATGATGCCTCCCTTTTGAAACCGATTCTCGAGCACCTCGGTCGCGATGACACTCCGCTCCTTGCTGTCGAATTCGTCGTCGCTCGCACCCGGGGAGAGGCCGCTTACCCGGAACGTAATTGATTTCCCGCTCCGGCGTGCCGAGGATCGGCAGGAGGAGGACGCGATGCTGACCATCGCCCTGGCCGGTACCTTCGCCGCGAGTCTGGAGGCCTCCCTGCGAGCACAGCTCCGGATGCCCTGTCAGATCGTCGTCGCCGACGAGGCTGCCATCGTGAGCAAGCTCGGCGACGTCGATGTGCTCGTCACCATGTCGTTTACTCGTCAGATGGCTGCCGCCGCTCCGCGGCTCCGCCTGGTGCAGGTGCCCGGTGCCGGTCTCGATCGCGTCGATCGCGGCGCGCTCGGCCCGGGCACGGCGCTGGCCAACGCCTACGGACACGAGGTCGGGATCGCGGAATACATCCTCGGCGCCATGCTCGCCCTCACGCGCGACTTCGTGCGGCTGGACGCCGCGTTGCGCCGCGGCGTGTGGGCCAGCCAGTGGGCGGTGGGTGCTCCCGCGCCGCCGCCGTGGCCCGAGCTGGCCGGAAAAACGCTCGGGATTCTCGGCTACGGGCGGATCGGTGCGGCGCTGGCGCTACGCGCCCGCGCATTCGACATGCAGATCTGCGCGATCCGCCGCGACGTCGCGCGCTCATCGGGCGACGACCTGGTGTTGCTCGGTGGACTGGAGATTCTCGACGAGGTGCTGCGGCGCTCTGACTACCTCGCGGTGACCCTCCCGGCCACCAGCGCCACGCGCGGCCTCATCGGCGAAGCGCAGCTCACGGCGATGAAGCGCAGCGCCGTGCTGGTCAACGTCGCGCGCGCCGAGATCATCGACGAGGACGCGCTCTATCGCGCGCTGGCCAAGCGTGTGATCGCGGCGGCCGCGCTCGATGTCTGGTATCGGTACCCGACCGAGCCGGCGCCGACGCCGCCTGCGCGTCCGCCATTCCACGAGCTGCCGAACGTGCTGATGACACCGCACGTTTCGGGGTGGACCGAAGGCATGCTGCAGGCACGCGTGCGGCTGATCGCTGAGAACATCGCCCGCATCAGCCGGGGCGAGCGGCCCGACAACCTGATCGTCTGATCAGAACGCGGCGGCGCCCGGCGCGGGCTGATCGGTGTCGGACGGATTCCGGCCGCACAGCGATGCGATCGTCAGGCAGAGGCGGTCCATCTGTAGGGGCTTGCGGAGATAGGCCGAGAAGCCGCGCGCGGCGGCCGCGGGAAAGTCCTCGTAGTGGGCGGTGATCGCGATCGAGGGAACGTTGCCGCCGTCGGCGGCGGAGCAGGTCCGCAGCCACTGCATGAAGTGGGTGCCGTCCTCCGCCGGCAGGTTCAGATCGCAGAGGATCAGGTGGACCTTGCGTGTCCGGAGGTACTCGCGCGCCTGGCCGGTGTGCGTGGCAAGAAGCGGATGCGCGCCGGCGGTCTCGAGGATGGCGCGGATCAAGTTCAGCGCGTCGAAGTTGTCCTCGATGACGAGGATGGTCAGGCCCGTGAGATCCGGCAGCGCGGCCGGACGGCTCGGCGTCATCGGTTGAGCAGGTCGCGAACGAGGGTCACCAGGTCCTCCAGGTTGACCGGTTTCACGAGGTAGCCGGTGTAGCCGGCGCCCTTCGCCGCCGCGGCCGTGAAGTCTTTGGCATAGGCGCTGACCGCGATAGCCGGAACGTCACCGCCAGCCTCGGGCGCGAGCTTGCGCATCGCCCGAATGAACTGGAACCCGTCGGCGCCGGGCAGGGAAAGGTCCGAGATGATCACGTGCGGCCGGTACTCGCCCAGGTCTTCCAGGGCCGATTCCGTCGAGTGACAGGTGGTGACGAGCGCGCCGCAGTATTCGAAGAACGTCGCCAGCAACTGGCGACTATCCTCGTCGTCCTCGACGATGAGGATGTGAACCCCGGTCAGATCGACGGAGACCGAGATCGGTTTGGCGCGAACCACTGAAGACCTCCACGGGTCGTACGCATTGCCGACACAGTACCGCGCGCGCGGTGTGAAAAGCAGCCGTGAAAAGAATTGCTCCGAATTTACCTAAGTACTTGTACCGATTACATCGCGATTGTCTAGACCGCCGGGCTCCTCTCGCGCCTCCTCTTCACGCGCACAGGCCTTGTGCACGCCGAACCCGCGCCACGAGGCCGCGGAGTCGTCGAGCGGTTTGTCGCACAGCCAGCAGAGCCCTTCATCGTCGAGTCGCATGGTGTTCCCCCCTTGCGAACGGACGCGGTGCCAGCAGCATGGCGGATGCCAGCGACCTCAGCTCCTCAGTTGCTCGATCAGATCCAGCACGCGGAGAATCTCGGCGCCATCGCGAACCATCTGCCGATCCCCGGCTTGACCCCAGCGCAGGATGCCGTCGCGGTCGATCACGAACGTCGAGCGCCACGCAACGTTGCGATCGGCGTCGAGCACGCCGTAGGCGCGGATCACCGCACGGTGCAGGTCGCTCAGCAGAGGAAACGGCAGCTTGGTCGCGGCCGCGAAGGCGGTGTGGCATGCGGGGCTGTCGCCGCTGATCGCGAGCACGGCGGCCCCGCGCTCCCCCGCGCGCTTGGCGACCTCGACGAGGTCGCTCAGCTCGGGGGTTCAGATGCTGCCCCAGTCGAAGCAGTAAAAGATCAGCACGACGTCCCGGCCGCGAAAATCCGCCAGCTGTATCTGACCGGCCGTTGCCGGGAGCGTGAAATCGGGCGCGGGCTGACCGAAGCGCAGGCCGGTCATCGCGCCGCAGTATATCCTTCGCACGCCCGCTCCGCCCGTCCGGGCCACGGCGGGCTCATGTCCCCGACCAAGGAGAGGACCGATGAAAGACAGCGAGACGTACCGGAAAGGCGCCGAGATGCGCCGGCGTCTACTCGGTGACGCGTTCGTCGACCGCTCGACGAAGACGGTGTACGCCGATCCCGTGATGGGCAAGTTCATCGATGTCGCTACCGAGGCGATCTTCGGGATGCTCTGGACGCGTCCCGGTCTCGATCTCAAGACCCGTACGCTGGTCTGCGTCGTGTCCGACGCCGCCACGGGGCGCGAGCCCGAGCTGGCGATCCACCTGCGCATGGCGCTGCGTCAGGGATGGACCGAGGAAGAGTTGACGGAGGTCCTGATCCAGCTCGTCGGGTACGTCGGCGCGCCGTACGCCCGCGATGCCCTCATCGTCGCGTCACGGGTGTTTGGCGAGATGCGCGCGGAGAGCGCGAAGAGCTGAGGGTCAGCGCGAGGCCAGCCGCGCCACGACCTCCACCAGCTCGGCTGGCTCGACGGGCTTGCTGACGTGCACCGCGTAGCCGGCGGCGAGCGCGCGGGCGCGATCCTCGGCACGCGCGAACGCCGTCAGCGCGACGGCGGGCACCCGGCCGTCGCGGTCCAGACCCAGCGCCCGCACTCGCTGCAGCAGCGCATAGCCGTCGTCGCCCGGCATGGACAGGTCGCTGACGAGCACGTGAGGACGCGCACGCGCGAGGGCATCGAGCGCCTCGACCGTCGAGGCCGCGGTCACGACATCGGCACCCGACTGGCCGAGCACGGCCGTGACAAGGTCGCGCGCGTCCGGGTCATCGTCGACGACCAGAACCCGGATCCCGGTCAGCGGTGGCAGTCGCTCGACGTCAATCGCAGCGCTGGCGGAGGTCACGCGGGCCGCGCTCCGCAACGGCGCGAGCGGGATGCGGACGGTGAACGTCGCGCCACGGTTGGGACCGTCGCTCGCTGCGGTCACCGTCCCGCGGTGGAGCGTCACGAGATGGTGGACGATGGCGAGGCCGAGGCCCAGGCCGCCGTGCGCCCGCGTCGTCGTCGAGTCCGCCTGTCGGAACCGGTCGAAGATGAACGGCAGGAACTCCGGCGCGATGCCCTGGCCCGTGTCCTCCACGCGCACGAGGACGTTCGGGTCTTCGCGGTCCACGCTGACGATGACACGTCCGCCCGAGGGCGTGAATTTGACGGCGTTCGACAGAAGATTCCAGACGACCTGTTGCAAGCGGTGCGCGTCGGCCCATGCGGGACCGGCCGCGGGGTCGAGCCGACGCTCGAGCTCGACGGACTTGCCGAGCGCGGCCGGAGTTACCGCGTCGACCGCCGTCTCGACGACGGCGCCGACGTCGACCGCCTTCAGCTCGAGGCTCAGCTTGCCGGTGACGATGCGCGAGACGTCGAGGAGGTCGTCGATGAGCTGCGCCTGGAGCTTGGTGTTGCGGTCGATGACCTGCAGCGCGCGCGCGCTGGTCGCATCGTCGAGGGTTCCGCTCTGCAGCATGCGCACCCAACCGAGCATCGCCGTGAGCGGTGTGCGCAGCTCGTGCGACAGCGTGGCGAGAAATTCGTCCTTCGCGCGATTGGCGTCCCGCGCCTCCGCGTAGAGCCGCGCGTTCTCGAGGGCCAGGGCGGCCTGCTCGGCGAAGCCCTGAGCGAGTAGGACTTCTTCCGCACGAAACTCCCGGCCTTTGCGATCCCCGAGCGCCAGCACGCCGATCACCCGCTCGTGCGAAAGCAGCGGCACTGCGAGCACCGACCGGTACGGCGCGTGCTCGAGCGTCACACGCAGCTCGGGCGTGAGCGCGATGCGCGGGTCCGCCAGCAGATCCGGCGTCGTGACGGGCCGCCGCTCCCGGACGGCGAGGCCCACCGCTGCGAGGCCGGCTGGCAGCGTGACGCCGGGATCGAGGCCCGGGATCGGCGTGCCGGCGCCCGCCACCACGGTCATGTCCAAGGTCGACGGATCGACTCGATAAAACACCGACGTGCCGAGCCCGAGCAGCGCGCGCACCGACTCGGCGATCCGACGCCCGACGACCTCCGGATCGAGTGCCTGATTCAGGAAGCCACCGAGATCGGCGGCCGCCTCCGCCGCGCGCAGCCGCGTCTCGTTCTGGCGATAGAGGCGCGTGTTGTCGATGGCGGCCGCCGCGCGCCGCGCGATGTCCTCGGCGAACGGCACGTCCTCCGCACTGTAGTGTCGACCGGAGCCGGCGGACACGAGCGAGATCGCGCCGAACGTCCGCTCGCGCGCGATGATCGGCACCACGAGATACGACGTGTATGCCATCGCGTGCGCGAGCTCGCGATGCGCGGGATCCGGCGCGATCGTCTCCAGGGTATCGGCCGAGATATCGCTGGCGAGCTCGGGGCGGCCGCTGCGCAGCGCGCGCGCGACCGGATGGTGACCGCGGCGGTCCGGCGGAAAGCGGCGCGCGAGCTCGCGGGCGGCATCGTCCTTCGCGGGATCGGCGTGAGCCGCCGCGAGGCGATGGATCTCGCCGTCGTCGCCCGCGATGTCGATCACGCACAGGTCGGCGAGCGTCGGCACGAGCAACCGGGCCAGGCGCTCGAGCGTCGACTCGTAGTCCAGCGACGACGCCAGCAGCCGACTCGCTTCCGCGAGCAGCGCCGCGCGCTCGCGCGACGACTCCGCGCGGCCCAGCAGCACCTCGCGCTCGCCTTCCGCCTCACGCCGCCGCCGCGCCGCGTCCCCTAGCGCCATGCCGAGCGCCGTCACCTCGTCGACTTTGCCCTCGGCTGGCGGCTCGGCCAGCTCGCCGGCGCCGAGGCGTGCCGCCGCGCTCGAGAGCGACACGATCGGCGCGGTCAAGCGGCGGCCCACGAGCAAGGCCAGCACGATGCCGGCCCCGAGAAAGACGAGGCCGCCGCCGATCACCGCCCAGAGTGAGCGCTGCAACACCGCGTCCATGACCTTCGCGGGCAACGCAAGGTAAACCGTCCAGCGCGCGTGCTGGAGACGATTGAAAACGGTATGTCGGCCGACATCGTCCAGACCAGCCAGTCGCGCCGCGCCGGCATCGCGGCTCTCGGTGAAGGCCACGTAGCTCGGCGTCGCCGGTTGGCCGATGAAGCGCTCGGGGTCGGGCGTGCGCGCCACCACCACGCCCCGCCCGTCGACGATCCCCGCGACCCATCCGTTCGGCAGCTGCTGCGACTGCAGCACGCGCACGAACGTCGTCGCGTCGAGCGCCGTCAGCAGCCCGCCTCGCAGAACACCGTTGCGCAGCACCGGAACCGCCACCACGACGTGAGCGCGGCCCGGCAGGTCGCCGGAGATGAGATCGGAGACGACCGGCGTGCGCTGTGCGAGGACGGCGCTCACGGTGCGCGTGTCCGCCGGGGGCGGGAGCGCGGTGCCGGTGGGTTGCAGCGTGTTCAGCAGCTGCCGGCCTTGCGGGTCGACGACCGCGACGCTCAGCCAGCCTGGCTGTGCCTCGAGCGCGCGTGCGGCGGCCACGTGGAAAGCGGCCAGGTCACCGGCGTCGATCAGGTCGGACGTCGCGAGGAGTTCGAGCGCGCCGATCGCGTTGTCGAGCGTGTGATCGACCGCCGTGCCCATCGCACGTCCCGTCGCGCGCAGGCCACGCTCGGTGGCGTTGCGCTCGCTGTCGGCGGCCAGGCCGAGAAGGATCACGGAGAACGCCAGCAGCGGCAGCACCGCGACGAGAACGAGGATGATCAGGTGGGATCGCAGCTTCATGCCTGCGCGCCTGTCCTCATTGCATGACCGCGATTCGTACGCGGAACACGCCGTCGGCCACGGCGTCGAGGGCACGCGCGGCGGCGTACGAAAGATCGATGATCCGATCGGGGATCTGCGGACCGCGATCGTTGATGCGCACCTCGACCGTCCGTCCGTTGCGCAGGTTGGTGACGAGCACGCGCGTACCGAGCGGCAGCGTGCGGTGCGCCGCCGTGAGCGCGTTCATGTCGAACGGCTCGCCGCTCGCCGTCTTTCGCCCCTGGTGCGCCCTGCCGTACCACGACGCGTTGCCCGTGAGGAGAGCGTCCGGCTCGCGCGGCGGCGCGGTGACCGTGGGCGGCGCCGGCGGCGGCCTCACGGTCGTCGAATCGTGCGGCCGCGCACTCGCGCACCCGGTGAGCAACACGACGACGCTCAGCGTCGCAACCAGCCGCGGAATCGGCTCCACCATTCCTCCACGCGATCGCCGAGCCCACCGTGCTCACGGCAGGCCTCGGGCTCGGTGCCGGCCAGAAAGACTTCCTTGCCCGTGCGTGGGCAGAAGCGATTGGCCGTCTTGCCGTTCGTGAGATCGATCTCGACGAAGGTCACACCCGGCGGGACGCTGAAGCCTGGACGCGCCGCGATGCTGTCCATCACGGGCTTTATGAATTCCGCCCAGATCGGCAGCGCACCCTCGGCGCCGCTGAGCCCGTGCGGCTCGCCGCTGTCGTAGCCGACCCACACCGCCACCAGCAGCCCCGGCGTGCCGCCGACGAACCATGCGTCGCGTCCGTCGTTGGTTGTTCCCGTTTTTCCCGCGACGGCGCCGGTGACGCCGAGCGCACGCGCCGAGGCGCCCGTCCCCGCCTTGATCACGCCCTCGAGCAGCGACGTCATGAGGTACGCCTCCGCCGGCGTCATCACCGTCTGCTCCGGCTCGTCGTCGGCGTCGACCCTGCCGCCGCGGTCTTGCAGCGCGCGGACAGCGCGTGGTGGCGGCGTGCGCTGCCCACCGTTGAAGAACGGCAAATAGGCGCGCGCGAGCTCCAGTGGGGTCACCTCGAACGCGCCGAGCGCCATTGCCGGCACGGGGTCGAGGCGACTCTCGATCCCGAGCGCTCGCGCTCGCTCGATGATCGTCGGCAGGCCGACGTCCTGCGCGAGCCGGATCGTCGCGGCATTGAGCGACTGCTGCAGCGCCTCGCGCACGGTCACGCGGCCGAGGTAACGGTCCTCGTAATTGCGCGGGGACCACGGCACGCCGTCGACCGTGAGCGTGACTGGCGAGTCATCGAGGAATGTGGCCAGCGTGAACCCGCGGCCGCCGCTCGGTGCCGCGAGCGCCGCCGAGTACACGAACGGCTTGAACGCCGAGCCGGGCTGGCGATGGGCCAGCGTCACGCGGTTGAACTGGCTCGTCTGGTAGCGGCGGCCACCGACCATGGCTTCGATGTGGCCGGTGACCGGGTCGAGCGCGACGAGCGCGGCCTGTAGCCGCTCGGCTTCATCAGCGCGGCGCAGCTGCGGGCGCTGCGCCTCGAGACGGGCGAGGCCGCGCTCGACGGCGCGCTCCGCCTGCCGCTGCAGCGCGAGGTCGAGCGTCGTGAACACGCGTACGTCGCGTCCGTCGAGCGCGCCGCTGCCGAACCGCGCTTCGAGCTCCTGGCGGACATGGTCGGCGAAGTACGGCGCCGTCTGGGTTGCCGCGACGACCGGCTGCACGCTGACGGGCTCCCGGCGCGCGGCCTCGTAATCCGCCTGAGACAGTCGGCCGAGCTCGCGCATGCGGGCGAGCACCACGTCGCGCCGCTCACGCGCGCGCGTGGGGTTGACGCTCGGCGAATATGTGTTCGGCGCGCGGATCATGCCGGCCAGCAACGCCGACTCCGCCACGGATAGCTGGTGTACCTCCTTGCGAAAGTACGCGCGGCTGGCCGACGCGACACCGCGAATGGCGATCGAGCCGCGCTGCCCGAGATAGATCTCGTTGAGGTACGCCTCGAGGATGCGCTCCTTGCTATAGCGCCATTCGATCAGTGTGGCGAGCCACGCCTCATCGATCTTGCGGGTGAGCGTGCGCTTGGGATCGAGTAGCCGATTCTTCACGAGCTGCTGCGTGATCGTGCTGCCGCCCTGAGCCACGCGGCCCGATCGCACGTTGACCCATGCGGCGCGCAACAGGCCACGCAGATCGACGCCGGGGTGATCGAAGAACCGATGATCTTCGGCGGCCAAGACTGCCTGCAGCAGACTGAAGGGCACGTCGCGGAGCCGCACCGGGCGATGGTCCTCCCCCGGACGGTCGCCCGCGCTCGCCAGGATCTCGGGCTCGAGTGCGGCCGCGCCGATGTCGCGGCCATCGCGCGAGACGCGCACGATGCGATCGTCGCGGACGTCGACTCGCACGCGCTGCGCGGTGCTGAGGCCCGGCATCCCGCGCAGATGGATGTCCCACCCGGCGCCGTCGCGGCGGAAGTGGCCAGGATCAGGCTCGCCGCGTGTCTCGGTGTACGAGAGGCGTGCGAGCGTCCCGGGCAGATCCGCAATCTTCACGTGCACGCCGACGGCGAGCGGCTGCGGCATCGCATACATGAGCGCCGCGCGGCGCGCCTCCACACGGTCGAAGCGCGCCAGCTCGACGGCGGAGTAGACCAGCAAAGCGATCAGCGCCAGGCCGACGATGCCGCCCAGGCCGATGACGATGCGGGTGCTGCGGCGTCGCTCGCCAAAGCGTGACCACAGGGCGCGTAAGGTCACGATTGATTATGCCCATGCGAGCGGGCTGCGCGCCGGCCAAAGCCGAGAGTGGCAAGCGCGGACCGGCCGAAGTTTTTCTCAACCCGCGTTCGCGAGACAGTGGAGAGATTTTCCGTATCGATGGTCGCGCTGCGCGGTAAGTCCACGTCCCCGCGGCGCCAATGGGATGAGGCACACCCATTGCAGTGTGGCGCACGCACGGGGAGGTTCCGGTGCTGCTGACTCGATGCGCGTGGCATCCTCGCTATCACGGCTATCCGCTCGTCGAGGGCGTCGTGTCGTGGGGCGGCTGGGGCGTGAAGTTCACCGACGGCATCTGCGCCGATTGCGCGGCGCGGTTCCGTGCCGAGCACCGCGCATTCCTGGAACGCCGCCGGCCCGACCGGTCGCGCGAGCGCGAGGCCGAGCGGCAAGTCGCCTGACCTTACTAACCGACCGCGACTGAATGCTCACCGTTGGGGACTCCGTGCCGGCGTAGTGCGTGTCTGCGTCGGAAACGGCGTGCATTCGAGTGCGCTCCTCAGGGATCGGTCGGTTGTTCTCGGTAGGCGGTTCAAGGCGGGTGCCACCACCGGCGGCCCGGTCCGTGCGTCGTTTCTACAAAACGCAGCGATCCTTGCGACTCCGGCCTATGGTGGGTATCCTCTGGGCGCGCGAAGTTGCGCCTATCTCGCGAGAGTGGCGAAACTGGCAGACGCGCCGGACTTAGGATCCGGTGGGTTGAAAAGCCCTTGGGGGTTCAACTCCCCCCTCTCGCACCAATTCGGAGCTTCGATGACGGTCGTGTGTGTGGTGCGCTCGTGAAAGTCGCGGTCGAGGAGCTCGAAGCATGTAAGCGGCGCCTGGCCGTCGAGGCACCCGCCGACGTCGTACAGAAGGAGTGGGAGCGCGCCTACGGCCGCGTGCAGAAGCAAGCGCGTCTCCCGGGATTCCGCAAAGGTCACGTCCCGCGCTCGCTCGTCAAGCTCCACTTCGCCGACGACGTCCGTCGTGAGGTCGCCGAGCATCTGATCCCCGACGTCTACCGTCAGGCTCTCAGCGAGGCGCGGCTGGATCCGGTCAACGAGCCTGACCTCACGGAGGTCAAGCTCGAAGAGAACGCGCCGCTGTCGTTCGTGGCGGTAGTCGAGGTCAAGCCCGCCATCGCGCTCGGCGAGTACAAGGGCGTCGACGTCCAACACGCGCCCGACGCGGTGACCGACGCCGACGTGGCCGCCGCCCTCGAGCAGATGCGCGAGCAGCAGGCGGAATTCCGCGCCGTCGACCGCCCGGCCGCGACCGGCGATCTCGCGGTCGTCGACTACACGCTGCGCCCCGACGACCACGACGCGACGAATGCCAACGGCTATCACTTCATCCTCGGCAGCGGCGCCGTGATGCCCGAGATCGACGCGGCCGCGGTGGGAATGAAGGCCGGGGATGAGCGCGAGGCGGCTCTGCACTTTCCCGACGACCATCGGATCGAGTCGCTGCGTGGCAAGAGCGGATCCGCGACGCTGAAGGTCACCGAGGTGAAGGAGAAGATCCTGCCGACGCTCGACGACGACTTCGCGAAGTCGCTCGGCGAATTCGAGACGCTCGACGCGTTGCGCGCCGAGGTGCGCCGCCAGCTGGAGGCGCGACGGCAGGCCGAGCAGCGGCGAGAGCTCGAAGACAAGGTCGTGAGTGCCGTGCTCCAGCGCCACGACTTCACGGTCCCGGATGCGATGGTCATGCGCCAGATCGCGCACCAGGTCGAGCACGCGCGCGAGCGGCTGCGCCGCCAGGGGGTCGATCCCGACAAGGTGCCCTGGGATGTGCCCAAGCTGGTGACCGAGCTGCGGCCCGGCGCCGAGCAGGGCGTCAAGCGTGCGCTGCTCCTGGAAGCGATCGCCGACAAGGAAGGGCTCGCCGCGGGCGACGACGAGGTCGACGCCGAGGTCGAGAAGATCGCCCGCGCCAGCCAGCGCCCGACGCCGGCCGTGCGGCGTATGATGGAAAAAGGCGGTGACCTCGAGGCGCTTCGCCTGGGGCTCCGTGAGCGCAAGACACTCGACTTCCTGATCGAACACGCGAGCGTGCACGCGTGACGTGGCAGTGCGAGCCGGAGGACGTCGTGGGGCTGGGGCCCCACCGTCCGAGGCGAGCTTATAAAAGGAGAAGCAGCATGGCCCTGGTGCCGATGGTCATCGAGCAGACGCCGCGCGGCGAGCGTGCGTTCGACATCTTTTCGCGCCTGCTCAAGGAGCGGATCATCTTCCTGCCGACGTTCATCGAGGACGAGCTGGCGAACCTCGTCATCGCGCAGATGCTCTTCCTCGAGGCGGAAGACCCCGACAAGGACATCTACCTCTACATCAACTCCCCGGGCGGCTCCGTGACGGCCGGCATGGCGATCTACGACACCATGCAGTACGTGAAGCCCGCGATCTCCACCATCTGTATGGGACAGGCCGCGTCGATGGGCGCGCTCCTGCTATGCGCGGGGGCGCGCGGCAAGCGCTTCGCGCTGCCTCACGCGCGCATCATGATCCATCAACCGCTCGGCGGCGTGCAGGGACAGGCCACGGACATCGACATCCAGGCCAAAGAAATTCTGAGGATGCGCGAGGAGCTCAATCGCATCCTCGTGCACCACACTGGCCAGGGCCTCGACAAGATCCAGAAGGACACCGACCGGGACTTTTTCATGACCGCCGAGCAGGCCAAGGACTATAGAATCGTGGACGAAGTCATCTCCTCCAAGCCCACGACGCGGGCGATCAGCGAGGCGGCGGCGCTGGCGGCACAAGTCCAGAAGTAAGGAGTCGGTCACGATGGCGGGTCGGGCGCGCGAAGGCAACGGGGCCCTGAAGTGTTCGTTCTGCGGCAAGAGTCAAAACGATGTCCGCAAGCTGATCGCAGGGCCGACCGTCTACATCTGCGACGAGTGCATCGAGCTCTGTAACGACATCATCGCGGAGGAGTGGGAAGAGGAGAAGTCGCGCGAGATCCGATCGCTCCCGAAGCCCGCCGAGATCAAGAACGTCCTCGATCAATACGTCGTCGGCCAGGAGCGCGCCAAGAAGATCCTCTCGGTCGCCGTTCACAACCACTACAAGCGCATCGAATCGGGAAATGACAACGGCGACGTCGAGCTGCAGAAGTCGAACATTTTGTTGATCGGCCCCACCGGCTCGGGCAAGACGCTGCTCGCGCAGACGCTGGCCAAAATGCTGCGTGTGCCGTTCACGATCGCCGACGCCACCACGCTGACCGAAGCAGGGTACGTCGGCGAGGACGTCGAGAACATCATCCTGCGATTGCTGCAAGCGGCCGACTACGACGTCGAGCGCGCCGAGCGCGGCATCGTCTACATCGACGAGATCGACAAGATCGCACGCAAGTCCGAGAACCCGTCGATCACACGCGACGTGTCGGGCGAGGGCGTGCAGCAGGCGCTGCTGAAAATCCTCGAAGGCACGATCGCGAACGTGCCGCCGCAGGGCGGCCGCAAGCATCCGCACCAGGAATTCATCCAGGTCGACACGTCGAACGTGCTGTTCATCTGCGGCGGCGCCTTCGTCGGTCTCGACAAGAACATCGAGAGCCGGGTGGGGCGCTCGGGCATGGGGTTCGGCGCGGAGATCAAGAGTCACACGGAGCGGCGCGTCGGCGACCTGCTCGCGATGATCCAGCCCGAGGACTTGCTGCGCTACGGCCTGATCCCGGAATTCGTCGGCCGGCTCCCCGTCATCGCCACGCTGCACGACCTCGACGACGCAGCGCTGGTTCGCATCCTCAAAGAGCCGAAGAACGCGATCATCAAGCAGTACCAGAAATACTTCGACCTCGAAAAAGTTCGCCTCAAGTTCACCGACGACGCGGTGGCCGCCATCGCGCGCGAGGCGCTCAAGCGTGGCACCGGCGCGCGCGGCCTGCGGGCCATTCTGGAAGAGGTCATGCTCGAGATCATGTACGAGCTGCCGTCCATCCAGGGCCTCAAGGAGTGCATCATCACGCGCGAGGTGATCCTGAACCACGAGCGTCCGGTGCTGGTGTCCGAGGCCCAGGAACAGTCCGCGTAGCCTGAGCGACCGCGGCACCCTCTTCGTCGTCGCGACCCCCATCGGCAACCTCGAGGACGTGTCCGCCCGCGCGCTCCGCGTGTTGCGCGAGGTGGCGCTGATCGCCTGTGAGGACACGCGTCGCACGCGCGCGCTGCTCACGCATTTCGACATCCACACGCCGACGGTGTCCTACTTCGAGCACAACAAGCTCGCGCGCGGTCCGCAGATCTTAAAGGCGCTCGCGGACGGCGCGTCGGTGGCGCTCGTCACCGACGCCGGCACGCCGGGCATCTCGGATCCCGGCTTCCTCCTCGTTCGCGATGCGCGTGCGGCAGGCATCGACGTGGTGCCGGTGCCGGGCCCTTCGGCCGTCGTGACCGCGCTGTCGGCGGCGGGCGTTCCGGCGGACCGCTTCGCGTTCGATGGTTTTCTTCCGGTGAAGCCCGGCAAGCGCGTGAATCGTCTCAAGGCGCTGCGTGAGCTCGAGACGACCATCGTCGTGTACGAGTCGCCGCACCGGATCGAGGCTGCGCTGGAGGCGATCGGCGAGGTCTTCGGCGAGGCCGACATCGTGGTCGCGCGCGAGCTGACCAAGCGGTTCGAAGAGATCGTCCGCGCGCCCGCCGCCGCGCACCTCGAGAGGCTCCGATCGAACCCGCCGCGCGGCGAGTTCGTGGTGATTATTCCGCGTGCGTGAGCGGCGTATACTGCATGGGTCTATGACCGTTTCGAAGGCCCTGACCATCGCCGGGTCGGACTCCGGTGGCGGCGCAGGCATCCAGGCCGACCTCAAGACGTTCTCGGCGTTCGAGGTGTTCGGGATGTCCGCCGTGACCGCCGTCACGGCGCAGAATTCTCTCGGCGTGCTCGGCGTTCTGGACCTGCCCCCCGACTTCGTCGGCCGCCAGATCGATGCCGTGCTCGAGGACTTCGGCGCCGACGCGATCAAGACCGGCATGCTGGCCACGAAGGACATCGTCGGCACGGTCGCCGGCCGGCTGCGCTCGCACCGCGGCACGCCCCTCGTCGTCGATCCTGTGATGATCGCCTCCTCCGGCGATCCGCTGCTGCAGCCCGCGGCGCGCGACACGCTCGTCCGCGAGCTGTTGCCGCTGGCGACGCTCGTGACGCCCAATCTGACGGAGGCGGGCGCGCTCGCCGACATGGCCGTGGACTCCGAGGCCGACATGGTGGAGGCCGCGCGTCGCATCGCCGCGCTCGGTCCACGGCACGTGCTGGTGAAGGGCGGGCACCTGAAAGACTCCGCGACGGACGTGCTCTGGGACGGCCGCACGCTCACGCGCTTTCCCGCGCCGCGCGTCGAGGGACCCGCCACCCACGGGACCGGCTGCACGTACTCCGCGGCCATCGCGGCCGGACTCGCCCGTGGTCGCGTGCTGCTCGACGCCATCGCCGAGGCGAAGGCCTACGTGACGGCGGCCATCCGGTGCGCCATCCAGGCCGGCCGCGGCGCCGCCGCGCTCCGCCACTTCGTGGGCCCGCGCTAGATGGCGCGCTTCTCCGTCGACGACAAGATGCCGTTCATGGAGCACCTGGGCGAGTTGCGCACGCGCATCATGCGCAGCCTCTTCTGGCTGCTCGGCGGCACGTTCATCGCGCTATTCCGGGCGGAGCAGATCACCGATTACCTGGCGCGCCCGGTGACCAAGCTCGGCTACAAGCTGGTCTTCACGGCCCCGGCGGAGGCGTTCTGGGTCCAGATGAAGGTGGCCCTGATCGTGGGCGTCTTCATCGCATCACCCGGCATCCTCTGGCAGGTGTGGGCGTTCATCGCCCCCGGACTGCACGAGCACGAGAAGAAGTATGCGGTGCCGTTCGTGATCATCGGCTCGGTGATGTTCGTCGCCGGCGGCGCCTTCTCGCTGTTCGTGGTGACGCCGTACGCGATCCAGTTCCTGCTCTCGTACGCGCGCGACACGCTGCAACCGATGATCACCCTCGAGAACCACATCGACTTCCTGCTGAAGTTCACGTTGGCCTTCGGGGCCGTCTTCGAGCTGCCGCTGGTCATCACGATCCTCGCGCGGGTCGGCGTTGTCACCGCCAAGCAGCTCTCGAAGAACCGCAAGTACGCCATCCTCGGCGCCTTCATCGCAGGGGCGGTGCTCACGCCGACGCCCGACGCCTTCAACCAGACGCTGATGGCCGGACCGCTGATCCTCCTCTATGAAGTCGGCATCATCTGCGCCAGGATCTTCGGCCGCCGCGCGGCGCCCGTGCCGCAGCCCTCGGAGGCCGGCGGCTCCTGATGGAGTTCTCGACCCTCGATCTGCCCGAGCCCGTCATGCACGGAATCCGCGACGCGGGGTTCGTGGCCGCGACGCCGATCCAGGAGGCGGCGCTCCCCCTGGCGCTGCGGGGCAAGGACGTCGCGGGCCAGTCGCAGACGGGCACCGGCAAGACCGCCGCGTTCTTGATCGCGGCGTTCACGAGGCTGATTCGTGAGGGCGAGCCGTCCCGGCCCGGCCACAGCGGAGAGCCGCGCGTGCTGATCATCGCTCCCACGCGCGAGCTGGTCGTGCAGATCGAGTCGGACGCGCGGCTGCTTGGCAAGCACGCGCCGTTTCGCATCCAGGCCGTCTACGGCGGCATCGACTACAACAAGCAGCGCGAATCACTGGCCGCCGGCTGCGACATCCTCGTCGGCACGCCGGGGCGCCTGATCGACTACCTCAAGCAGCACATCTGGTCGCCGCGCCGGGTCGAGGTGCTCGTCATCGACGAGGCCGACCGCATGTTCGACATGGGGTTCATCGCCGATCTGCGCTTCATCCTGCGACGGCTGCCGCCGCCTGAGCGCCGCCAGTCGTTCCTGTTCTCCGCGACGCTGTCGTTCCGCGTGCTCGAGCTGACGTGGGAGTTCATGAACAACCCATCGCAGATCACGATCATGCCGCAGCAGAAGACGGCCGAGCGCGTGGAGCAGACGCTCTACCACGTCGGCCGCGAAGAGAAGTTCCCGCTGCTGCTTGGGCTGATGCGTCGCGAGGGTGACCGCTTTCTGATCTTCTCGAATACGCGTGAGGAAGCGCGACGGCTGGAGGACCGGCTGATCCGCAACGGCTGGGACGCGCGCGCCCTCACCGGCGATGTGGACCAGAAGCGTCGATTGAGGATCATCAACGACTTCAAGGAAGGCGTGCTGCCGGTGCTCGTGGCCACGGACGTCGCGTCGCGGGGCCTGCACATCGAGGCGGTCAGTCACGTCATCAACTGGGATCTGCCGCAGGACGCCGAAGATTACGTGCATCGCATCGGTCGCACGGCGCGGGCCGGGGCGGCCGGCCGCGCCGTCGGCCTCGTTGACGAGGCGAGCGCGCTCAATCTCGAGGCGATCGAGAAGTTCATCGGCCAGAAGATCCCCGTCGAGTGGGCCGAAGACGATCTGTTCGTGCCCGAGATCAAGCCGTCGGCCGAGGAGCGGCGTCGGTTCGCCGAGGAGCGCCGCGCCCGGCTCGACGCGCGGCGCGGTGTGCAGCGCGGACCGCGACGCGGCGGCGGCAGCGACGGACGTCCGATGGCGCACACGCCACACCATCCGGCATCGGCCGCGCCCGCACCCCCTGCGTCCACTGACGGCCAGCGTCGACGGCGGCGCCGGCGTCGCGGCCGAGGCGGCGGCGCGCGACCCGAGGGAGGCACGTCGTGACGCGGATTGCCATCATCGACGACTGGGGCGGCATGGTCGGCGCGCTGCCGATCTGGAAGCGGCTCGACGGGCGCGCGCCGATCGACAGATTTTCGGACACGCTGCCGAGCGAGGACGCGCTGGCCACGCGGCTCGAGCCGTACGAGATCATCGTCCCGACGCGCGAGCGCACGTTCTTCCGCGCGGGCCTCATCGCCCGGCTGCCGAGGCTGCGCATGATCGCCATCGGTGGCCGCTGGACCGGGCAGGTCGACCTCGCCGCCGCCGCCGCACGCGGCATCGTCGTCACCGACACCGAAGGCTCCGGCGTCAACGCGTTCGAGCACACGGTCGCCTTGATGATGGCCGTGGTGCGGCGCGTGCCGCAGGAAGACCGCGCGACGCGCGAGGGCCGGTGGCAGACGCCGCCGATCGGCGTCGACATGTACGGCAAGACGCTCGGAATCATCGGTCTGGGACGCATCGGCGGCAAGATGGCCGCCTTCGGCCGACTCCTCGGCATGCACGTGCTCGCGACCGGCATCACGCTGACCGACGCGCGGGCGGCCGCGGCCGGCGCCACCCACGTCGACCTCGACACGCTGCTGCGCGAGAGCGACGTCGTGAGCGTGCACTACCGTCTGTCGGACAAAACGCGCGGACTGATCACTGCGCGTCATCTGGCGCTCATGAAGCCGACCGCGTTCCTGGTGAACACCGCGCGCGGGCCGATCGTCGACGAGGCCGCGCTGATCGAGGCGCTGCGCGCCCGCCGCATCGCCGGCGCCGCACTCGACGTGTTCGATGTCGAGCCGGTGCCGAAGAATCATCCGCTGCTCGGCCTGGACAACGTCGTGCTGACGCCGCATCTCGGGTTCGTCACGGCCGAGGGCTACGGCATCTTCTTCGGGCAGGCGACGGAGTCGATCCTCGCGTTTCTCGACGGCAAGACGCCGCCGCGCGTGGTGGTCGCGCGCAGCTAGCCAGATACGGGAGCCACTGCTACACTGCCGGCCATGCCACGATTCCTCGCGTTGTGTCTCGTCCTCGCCGTGCTGTCAGTCGCTATCCCCGTGCTGGCCGCCGATCCGTCGCCGACGTCTCCGGGCATACTGCCGCCCACGGCGCCGTTCGCGGATTTCAACGGTCCGGGTCAGTCATCGTCCTTGCTCGTCTCGACGATGCACATCCGCGGTCCCGAGAAGATCCTCGGCACCGTCGTAGTCGTGCTTTTGTTGATCGCGGTCGTGATGTTCGCCGGGATGCTGCGGCACGTGTACGGCGGCCCCCGGCGCTCCTGAGCGCCGGCCCCGGCGCCTCCACGGCCCAGCCTGACGTCATTCCGCGCGGAGCCGCTCCCTTGACGCTGTTCCGGCCAGCGGGCTAGTCTGCGCGGACCGACGCGGTCTCTCGGGAGGAGGAGCCCATGGACGTGAGAACGCTGCTCGTCGATCTCGCCGTTCGCTACGGCTTCCAGGTGCTTGGCGCCGTCGTCATTCTCATCGCCGGCCTCGTGCTCGGCCACTGGGTGGCCGCGCTGGTCGGCGCTCAGCTCAATCGTTATCAGCTCGAGCCGCCGATGAAGCAGCTCATCACACGAGTCACGCGCGTCGTCGTCCTGGTCTTCGCGCTGGTCGTCGCCATCGACAAGCTCGGATTCCAGATCGCTCCGCTGGTCGCGGGCATCGGCGTGGCCGGACTCGGGATCGGCTTCGCGCTGCAGGGCGTGCTCGGCAACATCGTCGCGGGGCTCAACATCATCCTCACGAAGCCGTTCCGCGTGGGCGAGCACGTCGCCGTCGCGGGCGTTCACGGTGACGTCGTCGAGATCGGCCTCACCGCCACCATCCTGATGCACGCCGATCGCTCGCGCGTCATCATTCCGAACCGCAAGATCGTCGGCGAGATCCTCCACAACTTCAGCACCTCGCGGCAGCTGAACCTCACCGTCGGCGTCGCGCAGCCCGGTGATGTGGTGAGTCTGCTCCGCGGCGTCCGCGATGTGGTCATGACGAATCCGCGCGTCCTCAAGGATCCGATGCCCGCGATCGGCATCGCGGCGGTGACGGACGGCGGCGTGAAGATCGCCGTGCAGCCGTGGGTCCGCGTTCCCGACGTCGGTGTCGTCGACGGCGAGCTGTACCAGGCGCTGCTCGAGCACCTGCGTGCCCGCGGCCTCGCGGCGCCGGCGGCGAGCCAGCACGAGGTCCGTCTGGTGAACGGCGCCAGCGTGAAATGAACCGTCGGCGGTTTCTCAAGCTTGCCGGCGCCGGCGCGCTTGCGGCGCCGGCGGTGGCTCGCGCGCAGCCGTCGGTCAAGATCGGCACGGCGGTGTTGGGCTCCTACATCCTGGCCGGACCGGTGATCGCGGGCGTCGAGAAGGGCTTCTTCCGTCAGCAGGGATTGAACGCCGAGTTCGTGCCCTTCCGTGGCGGTCCGGACCTCGTCAAGGCGGTGATCGCCGGCGAGGTGCTCGTCGGCCTCACCGGATCGACCGACATCTTCGTGTTCCGTGAGGCCGGCATGCCGATCAGGATGACGGCGACGCAGGGCGAGGGCAACGACTTCGTCCTCGTGGGACCGCCCGACGGGCTGCGGATGGCGGACCTCAAGGGCAAGTCGATCGGCGTCACGCGGGCCGGCGCGGCCACGTGGGTGTTCGCCCGAATGGCGGCCAGGGCGCAGGGCTGGGATCCCGACCGCGACGTGACGATCGTCGCGCTCGGCGGACTCGATGCGCAGCTCGCCGCGCTCGCTCGCAAGGAGATCGCCGCCTACGTGTGGGGCGACTACGGCGCGAGCACCGAGGCGCAGGGGCGTACCAAGCTCGTGTTTCGGCTCGACAGCCTGACGCCCAGATGGATCTCGTCGATCCAGTACGCGTCGGACGAGCAGATCAAGAAGAACGCCGACCAGATTCGTCGCGTGACACGCGCGATCTTCCAGGCCATGGGCTTCATGAAGGCGCAGCCGCAGGAAGCGGCCGCCGTCATCGGGAGCAAGCTGAGCTGGGCGGCCGATGTCGTCGCCGCGGTGCACCGCGCGTGGACGCCATACTTTCCAGAGGACGGCCGCATCCGCGTCGAGAACCTCAAGGCGATGCAGGACGCGCTGCTCGATGCGGGCTCCGTCCGCAAGCGCCTACCGCTCGACGAGCACTACACCACGGAGTTCACGCCCGTCCGCTCGTGAAGACGATCCGCGTCTCCATCGAAGGCCCGCTCGCGCGCGTCACGCTCGATCGTCCCGAAGTGCTCAATGCCGGCAACGCCGACTGGGTGCGCGATCTCACCGAGGTCGTCGACCACATCTCGCGCGCGGCCGACGTCCGCGTCGTCGTGCTCACCGGCGCCGGTCGCGCATTCTGCACCGGCGTCGATCTCGGTGCTCTCGCCAGCGGCGTCTTCGGCCTGGCCGACTTCGTGGCGTGGGAAGACGCCATGACCGCCATCGAGCGCATGGACCGGCTCTTCGTCGCCGCCATCAACGGCCATTGCCTTGGCGGCGGGCTGCAGCTGGCGCTGGTCTGCGACTATCGCCTCGCGTCCGACGCTGCGTCGCTCGGGCTCCCCGCGGTGAAGGAATGTTTGATCCCGTCGATGGCGCTGTACCGGCTGCCGCGGCTGATCGGCGCCGCGCGGGCGCGCGAGCTGATCCTGCTCGGCGAGCCGATCGACGCGGCCACCGCCGAGCGCTATGGCCTCGTCAATCGCGTCGTGCCGGCGACGGATTTCGAGCGTGAGCTCGATGCGACGGTGCAGAAGCTTCTCGCGCTGCCACCCGCGAGCGTGCGCGCCAGCAAGCGGCTCACCGCGCGCGCGTTCGACCTGTCGTTCGACGACTTTCGCCGCGAGATGCAGGCCGAGTTCAAGATCTGCCTGGACTCCGAGGAGCACCGCGCGGCGATGGAGGCGATCAGGCAACGGCCACGGCGGTCGTCCGCCCGACCGTCGGGTGCCGGAGCCCTGCGAAGGCGCCCCGACGGCAAATCTAAATAGCTTCAGCCCGCCAGCGCGACCGCTTCGATCGCGACCTGAACGCCTGGGATCTCGGCGCCGAAGCGCGCCATGGCGCGCGCCGGCTTCGGCCCGGGGAAGAACTCGGCGTACGCCTCGTTCATCTCGCGCCAGAGCTCGGGTCGCGCCAGCAACACGGTGACCTTGACGACGCGATCGAGCGAGCTGCCGGCAGCCTCCAGGATGAGCTTCACGTTTCGCAGACACTGCCGCGTCTGCTCCTGCATCGTGGTGCCGACGACGTCCGTCGGTCCGCCGCCTGGACGCACCGGGATCTGACCCGAGACGAACACGAATCCGTTGGCGACGACCGCGTGCGAGTACGGTGAGTGCGGCGCCGCGTAGCCGGCAACCTCGTGGATGTGGCGAATCGCGCTCATCGACACCTCACGGTGGTCCTTCGAGAATCGCGTTGCGGTAGTGGCTGGGGTACACGATGGTGGCGCGCGCCGGGATCGCCGCGAGGTCCTGAGCGATCTGCCAGCCGAGCGTCTCGAGCGCCGGCCGCGCGCTGCGCTCGCGCGCGGCGAGGAGCCGCCACGCCTCATCCTCCGACGCCGCGGCCACGATGACGGGACCGATGAAGTCGTCGTCCGTGATGCGCTCGAAGAAGTAGAGCGTCACGGCTCCCTGAGATCCGGCCGCTTCAGCGCCGCCGCCGCCCAGTCGCTGCACGCTTTGCGCTTGAAGTCGATCGCCCGCTGCCACTCGTCCAGCGGATAGCAGTCGCGCTCTGCGATCACACGGATCTCGGTCACCGTCCGCTCGTCCAGCGCCAGACGCTCGGCGATTTCGCGATCGCTGAGGCCGCGCCGATCGATGCGCTGGAACGAGTTCGACAGCGCGAGGACCTCGTCCTTGTGACGCGCGTACACCTCTGGATCGAGACGGAAGAATGTCACCGCAGCTCCTTCAGCCCGTGGGCGGCCGGGCACGCCCGCATGCACTCGAAGCACTGGGCGATGTTCGTCGACGAATACGTGATCGACCACAGAGTGCGCGTCATGAAGTCGCCGTAGACGAGCATTTTGCGACGCTCACGATCGGGCTCGTTCAGCGTTTCCTCGAGCACCTTTTGAAAGCCGCCGACCCAGTGCGTGTGCACGCGGGTATTGCAGCGGCCGGCGTCGTACGCGGTGCGCACGGCGCGGCCGCCGTCGAGTGCGCCGGCGAGACAGCCGCCGGCGTCCAGCGGGCACACGCGTAAGCAGGGCGTGGTGTGCTCGCGCTCCCACATATCCCGACAGGCCGGCGCGGGGCACGCCGCGTCCGTCGTCGGGCCGTCGACGTCGAACGGCGCGGTCGTCACGACAGCGCTCCAGTACATGAAGCCATGCTCGCGATTGAGAATCGGCCCGGCGAGGCTGCGGGTGCCGAGTCCGGCGAGCTCCGCCGCCAACATCAGGGACAGGAACGGCGTGTCACCCGCGGCCGTACCCGGCGGTACGAACAGCGCGTAATAGCCCAGCTCGCTCTCGATCGCCTGCGCGATCCGGCGCCCGACGCCCTGGATGCGCTCGGTGGTGCCCATCGTCGACAAGAGCCATGGCGACGTCGCGACCCAATCACCGGCCCGCGGCTGAGCGCCGCCCACGACGAGCACCGTGCGCGCGCCGGGCAAGAGATCGGCGGGACGATGCTTCGGGGGCGCGTACGCGTCGAAGGCGGCGGCGTCGGCCACGCCCACGACGGTCGCACCCGACTTGAGTGCGAGAGCCTTGAAGCGTTTGGTCGCGTCGGCAGGCAAGTCCGTCATTTCAGTTTTCTGTGTTTGCGACCGACGGGGCAGACGCGCATGCACTCGAAACACTGGGCGATGGAATCGCGGAAGAATCCGAGCGACTGCACGGACTTCGCGAAGAAGTCGGAGTGAATCATCTCGTGGCGGCGCCCAGGATCGTCCTCGTCGACGACGGCGAGCAGCGCCTTCTGGAACGATCCGATGCCGTACGTCTGCGCGCGCGAGTGACATTTCTCCCGGTCGTACGTCGACGTCTCGATGCGCGCGTTCTTCATCGTCCCCGACAAGCAGGCCGGGCACACGCGCAGGCACGGCGTGGTGCCGATGCGCTTGTACATCGCGGCACAGCCCGGATGCGGACACGCGGGCTCGGCCAACGGTGGGTCCGCCGGCAATGGCAGCGTCGTGATCAACGCGGCGTAGTAGAGCAGGCCGTATTCCGGATTGAGGATGATGTGAGCGGCGAAGCTGCGCGTGCCGAGTCCGGCCAGCTCGGCGGCGTGCATCATGCTCATCGGCGGCTCGTGTCCATGCACCGGCAGCGAGGGCGCTTGTACCGCGTAATAGCCCAGCTCGCGCTCGATGTAATCGCACATCGCGTGGATGGCGACGTTCTCCCGCAGGTCGTAGCCCGTGATCTCCATCACGCGGTGATCGGGGCAGCGCCATGCGCCAGCGGTGGGCCCATCGCCGCCGGCGACGACGACGCTGCGCGCACCGGGAAGGATGTCTTCCGGACGAAAGCCCTCCGGCACGCCGGCGCGGAACGCCTCCGCCGTCGCGACGCCCACCACACGCGCGCCGGCGGCCAACCCAACTCCCTTCACCGCGTCGACGACGGCGTCGGTGGCCATGAGGCTCCCCACTATACGGCCTTCCGCCGCCGGGGCACCACGCCGTAGAATCGCCAGACCGCGATGGATTTCAGCCGCCTCCGCGCGTCGACCATTCCGGGCCTGCTGGTCGAGCGCGCACGTGCGCGCGGCGACCGCGTCGCATTCCGCGCGAAAACGCTCGGTGTGTACCGCGAGACGACGTGGGCGGAATTGGCGGCTCGCGTGGCGGCCGTGGCGCACGGGCTGGCGACTCGATTCGGCGTCGAGCGCGGCAGCACCGTGGCGATCGTCGGCGACCCATGCCCCGAGTGGACCATCGCGGATCTCGCGGGCCAGGCGCTCGGCGCCGTGACCTATGGCATCTATCCGACGAGCGCACCGGGCGAGGTGCGCTATCTGCTGCAGCACGGCGGCGCGCGGGCGGTCATCGTCGGGGATCAAGAGCACCTCGACAAGACGCTCGCGGTGGTCGACGAGTGTCCCGATGTCCGCGGCGTCGTCGTCGTCGACACGCGCGCGCTGTTCATGTATTCGAGCCCGCGCGTGCACCGATTCGCCGACGTGGAGGCGGTGGGACGCAGCGCGGCGTCGCTGGACGAGCTCGAGCGGCTGGCCACCCGGGTCCGCCCCGACGATCCCGCGACGATCGTCTACACCTCGGGCACCACCGGTCGACCCAAAGGGGCGCTCTACCGCCACGGCCAGCATCTCGCCGCGTGCGCCAACATCCTGGCGCACTATCCCGTGCTCACCGAGGCCGAGCATCGTGTGGTCGCCATGCTGCCGCTGTGCCACACGATGGGCCGCAACACCGTCATCACGATGCCGCTTCTCGCCGACATCGTGCCGCACTATCCGGAAAGCCTCGAGACGTACGCCGAGAGCCTCTATGAGGTGGCGCCGACGTTCGTCTTCACTGTCCCACGGTATCTGCAGAAGTTCGCGGCGCACCTGCTCGTCGGCATCGATGCGTCATCGCCGCTCAAGCGGGCGGCGTACCGGGTGGCACTCCGCCTCGCGCGCCAGGCGACTTCCGCGCACCGCTCACCGGGCGCGCGCGTCGCCGCGGCGCTTGCACGCGCCCTGGTGTTTCGCTGGCTGCTGGAGAAAGTCGGCTTCGCGCGTGTGCGTCTGCTGATCTCCAGCGGCGCGCCGCTGCCGCCGGTGGTCGCCGCACTGTGGCAGGCGTGGGGCGTGAACCTGTGCGAAGGGTACGGCCAGACCGAGACCGGAGGCGCGCTCGTCTCGGGGCAGCGCGGACCGTATCCGAATCCGGGTGACGTCGGCACGGAAGCGCCCAACATCGACGTCGCGCTCGGCGCCGACGGGGAGCTGCTCGTGCGCGGCCCCGATCTGTTCGCGGGCTACTGGCGCGATGCCGAGGCGACGGCGGCGGCATACCGTGATGGGTGGCTGCTCACGGGAGACGTGGCCGAGCGCACGCCCGCGGGCGCGATACGACTCGTCGACCGCAGAAAGGATCTCGTGATCACGGCGGGCGGCAAGAACGTGAGCCCCGGCCAGATCGAGACGGTCCTGCGCGCCAGCCCGTATGTGAGCGACGCCGTCGTGTTCGGCGAAGGCCGCAAGTATCTCGCCGCGCTGATCGAGATGGACTACGAAACCGTGGCGGAGTGGGCCCGCGGCCGCGGGCTGACGCACACGAGCTACGCGTCGCTCGCCGCGCATCCTGAGGTCACGCGCCTGCTCGACGCCGAGCTCGCGCGGGCCAACGCGTCGCTCGGGCGCGTCGAGCAGGTGAAAGCGTTTCGCGTGCTGCCGCGCGAGCTCGATCCCGAGCAGGAGGGTGAGCCGGTCACGCCGACGCGTAAGGTCAAGCGGCGCTTGATGCTCGAGCGCTACCGCGATCTGGTCGAGTCGATGTTCGGGTCGGACGAAGAGCGACGGATCACCGCCGAGGTGGCCGCGTTCAAACAGGAGAGGTGACATGCGAGGACGTATCCTCATCGCCGCCGCGGGCATGCTCGGACTTGTTGCCGCTCCCGCGGCTCGCGCGCAGGCGCAGACGCCGGAGTCGTACCGCATCGGCATGACGGTCGCGATCACGGGCCCGTTCTCGGCCGGCTATGCACCGACGTACGAGGCCTACCGGACGTATTTCAAGCGCGTGAATGACGCGGGCGGCATCAACGGCCATCCCGTGGCCATCACCTACGAGGACGATCGCGGCGAGCCTCAGCGCGCGGCCGCCGCGGCCAAGAAGCTCACCGACGGCTCTCTGCTCCTGATCAACGCGTCGATCTCGCCGACGTACAAGCCGGTCATGACGGAGGCGGAAGCAACGAAGACGCCGCTGCTGTTCGGCGGCGGTGTGTGCCCGCGCGAGGCGTTTCCGCCCGCGGCGCCGCTGATCTTCTGCACGACGTCGTTCGGCAGCAAGTGGGACAGCCGCATGGCGCTGGGCTTCATCAAGGAGCAGTCGGCGGGGAAGAAGGTGAAGGTCGGCTTCGCCGCGCAGGACATCCCGCTCTCGCGCATCGAGCTGGAATTCGCCGAGCAGCACGCCAAGGAGCTGGGGATGGACACGATCCCGGTGGTCGTGGTTCCCGGCTCTGCGTCGGACTTCACGCCGTTCGCCCAGAACCTCAAGGAGGCGGGCGCCGACTGGGTGTTTTCCTGGGCGCCGTGGGGCGTAGAGATCGGGGTGTTCGAGGCGCTCAATCGCATCGGCTGGAAAGGCAACTACATCCTCTATGGCCATCAACCCGCGCAGGACGAGCTCACACGTCTCAAGGCGCCGAACCTTCACGCGCTGACGGGCAACGCGATGTTCGTCGAGAATCTGCCGATCCATGCCGAGATCACCAATCTCGTGAAGGGCCAGACAAACCATCCGGCGCACTACATGGCCGAGGGCTGGACATCCGCGATGGTGCTCGACGCGGGACTGCGCAAGTGCGGGTGGCCGTGCTCGCGTGAAAAGCTCGCGCAGGCGCTCGCGGGCGTGAGCGTCGACACGAAAGGGCTGCGTGGCGGGCCGATCGAGATGACGGCCGACAACCACTATCGCAAGGTGACGTACTACAAGGTCTATCGCTGGGACGCCGCGAAGTCGGCCATCGTCTCCGTCGGCGGCTGGTCGAAGCTGGACATCAAGTAGATGGCGCAGGCGCTGGCGACGACGGTTGTCGTCGCGAGCCTGTATGCCCTGCTGGGGGCCGGGTACGTGCTCGTGTATCGCGCCTCGCGCGTGCTCAACCTCGCGCAAGGGGACCTGCTCACGCTCGGTGGCTACTTGCTCTTCGCGAGCGCGGCCACGTTTCCCGGCACGCCGGCGGTCGCGCTGCCGCTGGCGGCGGTGCTCAGCGCGATCACCGGCGTGCTCGTGTACGTCGCCCTCATGCGGCCGATGGCCGGCCATCCGGTCTTCGCCGCCGTGCTGGTGACCGTCACGCTCGGCATTCTCCTGCGCGCGGCGATCGTCTTCGTGTTCACCGACCGCACGCGTCATCCGTTGCAGCAGCTGGGCCTGTCCAATCCGCCGCGGCCTCTGATCGCCGGCGCCGTGGTGTCGACGTTCGACCTCGTGATGGTCGGTGCCGCGGTCGTCTTGTTCGCCGGCCTCTTCGTGTTCCTCAAGATCTCGCCGCTCGGCATTCGCATGCGCGCGGCGGGTGAGCGCGCGCTGCTCGCTTCCCAACGTGGTATCGACTTCCACGGCGTCTTCGCGCTCTCGTGGGCGCTCGCCGCCTTCGCCGGGGGGCTGGCCGGCATGATCTATTCGAGCAACGTGCGACTCGAGCCGTCGATCGGCATCCTCGGGCTGCGCGCGTTCGCGGTGGCGCTCGTGGGCGGGCTCGACAGCCTCGGCGGTGTCATTCCCGCGGCGCTGCTGGTCGCCGCCGTCGAGGTGGCGTCGGTCCGCTACGGCAACGCGCTGCTCTCGGATGTCTCGCCGTTCCTCTGCCTGCTCGTGATGCTGTTGATCCGGCCGTGGGGGATGTTCGGGACGAAGGAAGAGCTGGAGCGCGTGTGATGGCGACGAGGGGGGGCGGGTATTTCAAGACGTCGTATGAGGCGGATCTCGCGCTCGTGGACACGCGATTACGCCGCGTGACACTGGCCATCTTCGTGGTGATCCTGCTGGCGCTGCCACGGTTCGCGTCCGGATTCGTCCTTGACCTCGTGAGCCAGGCCGCGTTCGCAGCGATCGGGGCACTCGCGCTGAACGTGCTCACCGGGCTTGCCGG
>Ga0075423_10000200_pt1 | contig 42998 bp, 39 predicted proteins | sample SoiMethybrSBSTD2_FD_80114 | JGI IMG/M metagenome (GOLD analysis project Ga0075423, IMG submission 80114) | Bulk soil microbial communities from a Populus tree surrounding site in Tennessee, USA - Soil MetaG P. TD hybrid SBSTD2 | ecosystem: Environmental > Terrestrial > Soil > Tree plantation... | reverse complement strand
CTTCGAGAACCTGCAGGCGCGCGGGAAGGAGAAGGAGTACGCCTTCCACGTGGTTTCGAAGGCGATGGCGGACGAGTTCCTCGTCGCGGGGGAGGACGGGGAGGCGATGGACCTCGTGAAGTTCTACGCCCGGGCGAAGGACTACGCGGCGCGGGCGTTACAACATTAAGGTCTTGACATATCTCCAGCGGGCGCGGGATGCCTCGCCCGTCGCAGCCCGAGGATCCACAGGATCGCCAGGATCCCGAGATCCGCGGGCAGCAGGTAGAAGACGTCCTCGCTCCGGTACAAGCCCACCTCGAATCCCTTGAGGGAGAAGGGATGCAGCAGCATGACCGCTCCCCGGCCCAGGTAGGTCTTGAGCAGGTCTCCCAGGATGTGGACCAGGGACCCCGCGTAGAGCGCCACGAAGGCCCTCCGGCGGAAGTCGGGTGCGAACAGGTGGCAGGCGGCGCCGCAGGCGCAGAGCAGGCCCAGGAGGCTGTGCGCCGGGGCCTGGGCGAGATCCGGAAGCCCCGGGATGAGGCTGATGGGCTTTCCGATCAAGTCCGGGAGGAATACGCCCAGCGTGAAGACGATCGCCGTCGCGCGGTCGCGGATGCCGAGGCCCGCGATTCGGCCGGAAACGTAGTGGGTCAGGAGATCGGCCATTCGCCTTCGCTCCTAGTTCCTATCCGTGAGATTCTGCGGAGCTTCGGCGGAATAGGATTCCCGCACGTGAAACGCGCCGTTCCGCCACGCGAACGTCCGGTGAAAGAACCCGGCGAAGAGGACCAGGACGGCGATCGAAATCGCGAGGACGCCGTTCCGTTCGGCGATGAAGTGGTCGTCCGCGAGGATCGATTTCTGATCGACAACCCCATCCGCCTGGAACGTCCCGCGAACGTACACGTAGGACCCCGGCGTCGGTTGCGACGTCGCGCGGACGCGCACGCTCCCGCCGCCTCCGTGCTGGACCTCGTACCCTTCCGGGTCGGACGCCGAGACTCGCCCGGGGATGATCCAGATCTCGCGACCGGCGTACCGGGCCGGATCGGCCTGGCATCGGGCGATCGTCGGATAGGCCTCCGGCAATCGCGTCCCCGCGTCCCAGCAAAGGGCCGCGAACCCGGCGATCGACGCCGTGCAAATCAGCCAGCCCGGAATGTTCATCGCGCGATACCCCAATAGATATCGGCCTCACCGGCTTCTCTCGGGACTGCCTTCGAACGGGGAGAGCTCTGTCACATTGGCATCCGGTCCGTCTCGTGGCGACGACGGGTCGTGAAGTTTCTTAACGGCCTATAGTGCAAGTACTTACGTGCGTAGGTTGCCGGTCGATTGGCACAAGGGTTGCGATTATTGGGCCGTAGCCCCTAGGAGGGTCTCATGAGCAAGATCGTCGGCATCGACCTGGGAACGACCAACTCCGTCGTCGCCATCATGGAAGGCGGCGAGGTCAAGGTCATCCCCAACAAGCACGGCTCGAATCTCACGCCGTCCGTCGTCGGCTTCACCGAGACGGGCGAGCGCGCGGTCGGGCAGCTCGCCAAGCGCCAGGCCATCATCAACCCGAGAAACACCGTCTATTCCATCAAGCGGTTCGTGGGCCGCCGGCGCAGCGAGGTGGCCCAGGAAGAGAAGATGTTCCCCTACGAGGTCGTCGGGTCGCCCGACGAGCCCGTCAAGGTGAAGATCCGCGACAAGATGTACACGCCGCAGGAAATCTCCGCGATGGTCCTCGCGGACCTCAAGGAGACGGCCGAGGCGTACCTCGGCGAGAAGGTGACCGAGGCGGTCATCACCTGCCCCGCGTACTTCAACGACTCCCAGCGGCAGGCCACGAAGGAAGCCGGCCGCATCGCGGGCTTCGACGTCAAGCGCGTCATCAACGAACCCACGGCCGCGGCCCTCGCGTACGGCCTCGACAAGAAAAAGGGCATCCAGAAGATCGCCGTGTACGACCTCGGCGGCGGCACGTTCGACATCTCGATCCTCGAGGTCGACAACGAAGTCATCCAGGTGCTCTCCACGAACGGCAACACGCACCTCGGCGGCGACGACTTCGACCACATCCTGATCAACCACGTCGCGGACGAGTTCCAGCGGCAGAACAAGGTCGACCTCCGCAAGGATCCCATGGCGATGCAGCGCCTCAAGGAGGCCTGCGAGCGCGCCAAGTGCGAGCTCTCGTCCATGCTCGAGACGGAGATCAACCTCCCGTTCATCGCGCAGGACGCGAACCGCCAGCCGCTCAACCTCGCCGTCAAGATGACCCGCTCCAAGCTGGAGCAGCTCATCGGCGACCTGGTCCGCGGCTCGATGAAGCCGGTCGAGGCGGCCCTCGCGGACGCGAAGCTCAAGCCCTCCGACATCAACGAGGTGGTCCTCGTCGGCGGCTCGACCCGCATCCCGATGGTCCAGAAGCTCGTGAAGGAGTATTTCGGGCGCGAGCCCAACCGGAGCGTCAATCCCGACGAGATCGTCGCGGTGGGCGCGGCGGTGCAGGGAGCGATCCTGAAGGGCGACAAGGACATCCTGCTCCTCGACGTCACGCCTCTCACGCTGGGGCTGAAGGTCGAGGGCGGGCTCATGGTCCCGCTGATCCAGCGCAACTCGGCGATCCCGACCAAGAAGTCGCAGGTCTTCTCCACGGCGGCGGACAACCAGCCCGCGGTGACGATCGAGGTCTACCAGGGCGAGCGGCCCATGGCGAACGACAACCGCAAGCTGGGGACGTTCGACCTGGACGGGATACCGCCCGCGCGGCGCGGCGTGCCCCAGATCGAGGTCGCGTTCGACATCGATGCGAACGGCATCCTCAACGTGACCGCCAAGGACCTCGGCACCTCGAAGCAGCAGCAGGTGACGATCAAGGGCTCCACCGGCCTGAACGAGGCGGAGATCAAGAAGATGGTCTCCGAGGCGGAGCAGTACGGCGAGGAGGACAAGAAGCGCAAGGAGCTCGTGGAGGCGCGCAACCAGGCGGACCACGTGCTCTACACGACGGAGCAGTTCGTGAAGGACAACGCCGAGAAGCTCCCCGCCTCCGACAAGGAGCGCGTGGAGAAGGCGGTCGAACGCCTGAAGAAGGCGCGCGAGGGCGAGAGCGTCGACGAGATCAAGCGGGCCATCGACGAGGTGGCCTCGGCGCCCCACGAGTACAGCAAGAAGATGTACGAGGAGGCCGCCAAGCAGCGCGGCGCGTCGTCCGCCCCTCCGCCCCCCAACGGCGGCGGGCCGGCGCCGGAGGCCAAGGGCCCCGGCGGAGAGAAGATCATCGACGCGGAGTTTGAGAGCAAGTAAGGCTGGTGCTTGAAGCGGGACTCACGAGTTCACTTCGAGAGCTTTCAGTTTCTTGTCTGCAAGCTCCCAAAGGGGCCACGAGCGGCGTAGCATCGAGCTGGAGGCTTCGTAGCTTGAAGCTGCGGGCTCGAAGCTCAGTCAGGGCCTTCGTAACCGGGCCGTGATGCGTGATGCGTAATGCGTGATGCGGTCTGGGTTGCTATACTCCCCCCCTTGTTACTGACGGGTATCGCCTTACAGCCGTAGATTCACAGGGTCATCCGTCTAGTCTATTGGCCGTTGGTTTGCTGCCTATTCCGATTTCCCTGGATACGCCGGCATGATCGAGGTCCGCAACCTCACGAAGGTCTACCCGGGCGCCGTCGCGCTCGACGACATCAGCTTCAGCGTCGCCAAGGGCGAGATCGTCGGCTTCCTGGGCCCCAACGGCGCGGGCAAGTCGACGACGATGCGGATCCTCACCGGCTTCATCCCGCCCACGACGGGGTCGGCCACCGTCGCCGGCTTCGACGTCGTCCGGCAGTCCCTGGAGGTCCGCCGACGCGTGGGATACCTCCCCGAGAACAACCCGCTGTACCCCGAGATGCGCGTCGAGGAGTACCTCGAGTTCCGCGCCACGCTCCACCAGCTCCCGAGATCGCGTCGCGCGGCCGCCGTCGACAGCGCCCTCGAACGGTGCAGCCTCGGCGACGTCCGCGAGCGGATCGTCGGCCACCTGTCCAAGGGGTACCGCCAGCGCCTCGGACTCGCCGAGGCCATCGTCCACGATCCGGAACTCGTGATCCTCGACGAGCCCACGATCGGCCTCGACCCGATCCAGGTCCGCCATGTCCGCGAGGTGATCCGCGAGCTGGGCCGCGAGCGGACGGTCATCCTCTCGACCCACATCCTCTCCGAAGTGGAGAAGATGTGCAGCCGCGTCCTGATCATCAACCGGGGCCGCTTGGTCGCGAGCGGCCCGCTTGAGGACATCCACAAGTTCACCACTACGGGCCGTACCCGTCTCGACCTTCGGGGCGCTCCCTCCGGCGCCCGGGAGGCGCTCGGCAAACTCCCAGGGGTCGCGAACGTCGTCGAGGTCTCGCGCGGGAATGACCGGACGTTCTTCGTGGAGCCGCGCGACGGATCCGACGTGCGATCTGAGGTATTCCGGCGGGCGGTCGAGGCGAAGTGGGAGGTGCTCGAGATGGGACCCGAGCGCGTCTCCCTGGAGGATGCGTTCGTGGAGCTAACCGACCGGTCGGGTCCCGTGGCCGACGCCCTCGGCGCCGCCGGGGAGAAGGGGGTAGGCGCGTGAGATCGATCGCCGCCCTGGTCCGGCGCGAGCTCGGAGTCTACTTCGTCAACCCCATGGCGTACATCATCCTCACCGCCCTCATGCTCATCTTCGGCGTCATGTTCTATTCGGAAACCAACACCGCGGCGCAGTGGTCGCGCCCCTTCACCTTCTCCAACCTGCTCGGGGCGATTGCGCAGCTCATGGTCTTTGTCGCGCCGCTCGTCACGATGCGGCTCGTCGCCGAGGAGAAAAACCGGGGCACGATCGAGACCCTCATGACCGCCCCGGTCACCGAATTCCAGGTGATCCTGGCGAAGTACCTGGCCACGCTCATCTTCCTGCTTTACCTCCTGCTTCCCACGGTCGCCCACGTGATCCTGGCCGGCAAGTACGGCACGGTCGACGTGACCGAAACCCTCACGGGCTACCTGGGCGTCTACCTCATCACGGCCTCGCTCTTCGCGATCGGACTCTTCGTCTCGACCATCTGCGGAAGCCAGATCACCGCGGGGGTCATTACCTTCGTCATCACCTTCATGCTCCTGCTAACCACCGTGCTCGCCCCGATGATCTCCGACGCGAACTGGTGGGGGAAGCAGCTGCGCGCGGTCGTGGAGGCCCTCGACCCCTTCCGGTACCTCCAGGATTTCCTGCGCGGCATCATCGACACCCGTCCGCTGGTCTATTTCCTCAGCCTGATCGTCTTCTTCCTCTTCCTGAGCGTGCGCGCCCTCGAATCCCGGAGGTGGCGATGAACATCTCCGACATTCCCGTGCTCTCCGAACCCGCCCGTCTCGCGGCCTCCAGCAGCCGGAAACGGCGCCTTCTCACCTGGCTGAACGTCTCGGTCATGACCTTCCTCATGGCCGCCTTCCTCTTCGGGGTCAATCTCATCGCCAACACGCGGTACGCCCGCATCGACATGACGACCGACAAGGTGTGGGAGATCTCCCCGCAGTCCCGGCAGATTGTCCGGAGCGTCAAGCGCAACCTCGATATCTACCTGAACTTCGTCTCCGAGGGTCAGGTGGACAAGTCGCTGGGCGAGGGATGGAAGCGGACTCAGCAGCTCCTCATCGAGATCGCCGGCCAGAACCCGAAGATCCGCTGGGCGCCGATCAAGGAGGGAACCCCGGAGCTCTCCGAGGTCATCAAGCAGTTCTCCAAGCCCGAGCCCAACACGATCTACTTCGTCACAAAGACCGTCGACGACAAGCCCGTGAGCCGGGCGCTCAACGTGAAGGAGCTCTACGAGGGCAATCCCGAGACGGGCGAGGTGATCGACTTCTTCGGCGAGCCCAAGATCATCACGACCATCGCCCAGCTCATCTCGGACCGGAAGGCGATGGTCTACGTCACCGTGGGTCATCGCGAGATCGATCCCCGGGGCACCGGAGAGCTCGGGATGGCCGCCTTCATCAACCGCCTGACGGCGCTGGAGAACATCGAGCTCAAGCCGCTCGACCTCGTGAAGGACAAGGCGGTCCCGGCCGACGCGGACCTCGTCTTCATTCCCGCCCCCTGGAACGACCTCAGCACCGTGGAGACGGACTCCCTCCGCGAGTACTGGAAACGGGGGGGCCGCTTCTTCGTCGCGATCCACCCGCTGATCCCCGAACCGCTCTCCGAATTCCGGAAATTCATGGAGAGCTGCGGCGTCCGCGTGAACCGGGACCTCGTGCTCGACTCCGCGGCGGAATTGAGGGACCCCAGCCAGCACGCCGTGAGGGGCTTCCCCCCGCAGCATCCCGTCAACCGGGGCATGCTGGGCTCCTGGATCCGGATCGGGACGACCTGCAGCGTCGACCCCGCGCCGATCAGCAAGTCGATGCAGGGCATACCGCTCTTTGTCTCGGGACCGAAGGCGTGGGCGGAGGAGAAATTCGGGCCGGGAGACGCGCCGTACCTCCTCAACGTGGGCGAACGCTCTGGAGAAATCCCCCTCGCCGTGGCGAGCGAGGAATTCCGGCCGCCGGGCAAGCCGTCCCGGATGATCTGCTGGGGCGGCGTGATGGCCCTGACGAACAAGTACAACATGGCCGGGGACATCCCGAACGACCTGCCCATCACCTACATCCTGAACAATTTTCGGTGGCTCCTCGAGCGCGAGGAAGTCATCGCGAATCCGGCGGCGTCGCGGAAAACCCGCATGAAGCCCTTCGCGCCGCCCCCGGAGTCCCTCGCCGTGATCGGCTGGATCAGCATCGGCGGCGTCCCGCTCCTCGGCGTCATCCTCGGGACGCTCGCCTGGTACTTCCGCCGGAAGTAGGAACCGCGCATGAGCTGGAAAAACACAGTCCTCCTCGCCGCGCTGACGGCGGCCGCGTTCATCGCGTGGGTCGCAGTGCGTCCCGCGGAGGACGCGGTGGCCGGCGGGCGCGCGCGTCCGTTCGAATACCGCGAGACCGACTACCAGCAGTTGACGATCCGAGTCCCGGGCGAATCCGAAATCGCGATGCACCGCGAGAAGGACAAGGTGCTGGGCTCCTTCTGGCACCTGGACAGTCCCCTGAAGAGGCCGGCCGACGACGGGCGTGCGGCGGAGATGATCGGCGCCCTGCGGAAGCTGACGCGGGACTCCTCGATCAAGCCCGGCGACGCCGCGTACAACCTCGCCACGTACGGACTCGACAAGCCCTCGGTCGTCGTGACGGTCAAGGCGGGGGAGGAGCGGACCGTCAAGTTCGGCAACGTCTCGAACCGCGACCCGGATACGCGCTATTTCATGGTCGAGGGGGAGCCCGAGATCTTCATGGGGCCGGCCGACTCCGGTCCCCCGTTCCTGCGCAAGGTCTCCGACCTCCGGACCCGCTACTTCCTCGCCTACGAGCCGTCGCGGGTGCGCAGCTTCGAGCTCTCGCGCCGGTTCCTCAAGGCCGGGTCCGACCGCAAGCTGGCGCCCGAGTTCGATACGTTCCGGTTCGAATTCAAGGACAAGGCCTCGGCCACGGGTTCGCCCGGCTGGTACATCACCCGGGTCAACAAGGACGACTGGAACGAGAAGGCGGATGACACGGCGGTGAGCCGCCTGATCTCGGGCCTTCGAAACCTTTCGGCCGAGGAGTTCATGGAGGGCGCGAAGCCCGAGGAGTGCGGCCTGGACTCGCCGACGGCGGTGATCCGCTTCGACATCCTGCAATCGCCGGGAAACGAAACCCGCGAGACGGTCGTGGAGATCGGCAAGATCGAGGAGAAGGGGTCGCGCAAGCTTGGATACCTCCGTGTCGACCGGGGGACCGAGATCGTGGCGGTCAACGGATCGAACCTCGAGCGCCTGCCGATGGAGCGCAAGGACTTCCTCGCGCGGGACCTCTTCGATTTCCCCCCGTTCGCCGTCGAGACGATCGAGATGACGACCGCGACGGGCCACCGCATCCTGCTCGGGAAGACGGAGCGGGATGAGATGCAGGGCCCGCAGAAGGTGAAAATCGCCACGTTCTTCGTCGCCGAACCCGCCAACTACCCGGCCGAGAAGGGCGCCGTCGACGATTTCGTGGCGACCCTGCTGAAGTCCACCTGGTCCGACGTGCTGGGCTCCCAGCCCGACCTGAGTTCCTTCGGCCTCGACAAGCCTGCGCTGGTGCTGACCCTGAAGATCAAGTCGAAGACCGGCGAGATTTCGGACCGCGTCTACAAGTTCGGGTGCCTCGGCGATTCGAAGATCGCCTACCTGATCAAGCCCGGCAGCAAGGAGATCTACCAGGTTTCCGAGGAAATCTGGCGCCGGCTGGACCGAACCGACCTGAATTTCCGCCAGCTGAAGATGTTCGACGTCTCTCGCGACCAGATCGCGGGGGTGTCGTTCGACTACCGGCCCGACCGTTTCAGCGCGAATGCGGTGCGCTACTCGCTGCGGCGGGGAGAAGGCGGCGCGTGGGAATTTGACGACCCCGCCAACATGCAGGCCGGGGTGAAGGTGGACAAGGATCGGATGGACCAGGTCCTGGGCGCCCTCAATTTCGTCAAGGCGGAGGGCTTCCTCACCCGCAATCCGAGGATCGCCAAGGAGTACAAGCTGGACCTCCCCGTGCCGCAGGGCCGGCTCGTGATCCGGTACTCCGATCCGGCCCATCCCGGCAAGGCGGCCGAGAAGGTCTTCCGGCTGAGCGAGCCGTACACCGACCCCTCGGGCCGCGAGCGGCTCTATTACTGCCGCGTGGAGGCTCCGCCGGGGGACACCAGCCCCTCCTCCGACGCCACGATCATCTTCCGGATCCGCACCGATCTCGTGGAAATCCTCCGCCAGGGGGTCGTCTACGAGCAGAAGGGCGATCCCGGCATCAAGCCGGGCGAGAAATAGGACGGACTCGGCGGTCGCCCGGGTCGAGGCTTGAAGCTCCAAGCTTGAAGCTGGCCTCCCAAAGTGCTAAACCCTAGGTCCCCCAAGAACATGGACATCAACGAAATCCGCCGGATTCTCGAGCTGATGGACCAGAACAAGCTCGTGGAGTTCGAGTACGAGGAAGAGGGGAAGAAGATCCGGCTCCGCCGGGCGGACGACCGGCCCTCGGGGGCCGTGACCGCCCTTTCCTCGCTGGCCCCCGCGCCCGCGCCGCCGGCGCCGGCCCCCGGGGCTCCGGCCGTCCCGGCCGCGCCCGAGAAGCCGTCGAACCTCCTCGAATTCAAGTCGCCCCTGGTGGGGACCTTCTACCGGTCCCCGAAGCCCGACTCCGATTCCTTCGTCAACCCCGGAGACGAGATCACGCCCGACCGGGTCCTCTGCATTATCGAGGCGATGAAGGTCATGAACGAGATCAAGGCCGAGCTGAACGGGGTGGTCCGGGAAGTCCTCGTCAAGAACGGCCAGGCCGTGGAGTTCGGCGAGGTCCTCTTCCTGATCGAGAAGCGCTAGCCCGCGACATGTTCTCAAGGATACTTGTCGCCAACCGGGGGGAGATCGCCCTCCGGATCATCCGCGCCTGCCGGGAGATGGGGATCGAGGTCGTCGCCGTCTACTCCGAGGCCGACCGGGGCGCGCTCTACCTGAAGCAGGCCGATTTCGCGGTCTGCATCGGCCCGGGACCCGCCGCGAAAAGCTACCTCGACATCTCCCGGATCCTGAGCGCCGCGGAGGTGACGGACGTCGACGCCATCCACCCCGGCTACGGCTTCCTCTCCGAGAATCCCCACTTCGCCGAGGTCTGCACCAGCTGCAACATCAAGTTCATCGGGCCCTCGGCCGAGGCTTCGCGCCAGACCGGCGACAAGGTGATGGCCAAGGACCTGGCCCGGAGGCTCCGGATCCCGATCGTTCCCGGGTCGGACAATGCGGTCCGCGACGACAAGGAAGCGAAGGACATCGCCCACCGGATCGGCTATCCGGTCATCATCAAGGCCGCGGGGGGCGGGGGCGGCCGCGGGATGCGGATCGCCCACAACGACGTGTCCCTGGCGACCAATTTCATGGCGGCGCAATCGGAGGCGGGGGCCGCCTTCAAGAACTCGGCGGTCTACCTCGAGAAGTTCGTCGAGAAGCCGCGCCACATCGAGATCCAGATCCTCGCGGACGACCACGGGAACGTCATCCACCTGGGGGAGCGCGACTGCACGATCCAGCGCCGCTTCCAGAAGCTGATCGAGGAGTCCCCGTCGCCCGTGATGACCTCCGGCCTGCGCAAGGACATGGGCAACGCGGCGGTCGCCTTCGCCCGCGGGGCGAAGTACACGAACGCCGGGACATGCGAATTCATCGTGGACGAGCGCGGGAAGTTCTTTTTCATCGAGATGAACGCCCGCATCCAGGTCGAGCACCCCGTGACCGAGATGGTGACCGGCATCGATCTCATCAAGGAGCAGATCCGGATCGCGGCGGGGGAGAAGCTCCGCTACCGGCAGGGGGACATCTCGATCAACGGGTGGGCGATCGAGTGCCGGATCAACGCGGAGAATCCGGCGGACGGGTTCAAGCCGAGCCCGGGAAAGATCACCGCGTACTACCCGCCGGGGGGCCCGGGGGTGCGGCTCGACTCGCACGTCCACGCCGGATACGAGATCCCGCCCTTTTACGACTCGATGATCGGCAAGCTCATCGTGCACCGGAAGACGCGAGACGAGGCGATGGCGGTGATGAAGCGGGCGCTCTCGGAATTCGTGATCGAGGGGGTGCACACCACGATCCCCCTCCACCAGGCCGTCTTCGACCACACCCAGTTCATCAAGGGCCAGGTCGACACGACCTTCATCGACAGCTACTTCACGCGCTGAAGGTTACGCCGGGCCGCTAGTCTTGGAAGTACGGGCTGTAATCGTAGTGCGGATGGATGACGCCGAACGTCATTCCCGCCACCAGGGCCGCGATCACGACTCCCACCGCGATGAAGGGCAGGGAGGCCGCCAATCCCGCGCGGAACTTGCCCATCCCGTGGACGTTCTGGAAGGCGTGGTAGTTGAGCGCCGTGCCGAGGACGATCGCGACCACGTTCCCGATGATCGGGATGAGGTGCCACATCTGCGCGCCGCTGTTGTAGGCGACGGTCCGGACCGTCCCTTGGTAGCTGCCGGAGCCGCCGAGAATCTTCAGGGGTATATGCCAGGCGAGCGCCTTGATCCAGGTGCCGAGCGCCACCACGACGTACGACAGCGGGTAGAGGAGCAGGTAGAAGCCGCCGAAGGCGACCTTCTCGGAAATCGAGGGATGCATCGGGCAGGCGAGCGCCGTCCCCACGAAAACGAAGGGGAGGAGCAGCGTCAGGATCTGGGCGACGGGGTACCAGGCGAACGCGATCGGCTTGCAGTGGCCGCCTTCGAGCGGCGCCCGGCGCCAGAATTCCGCGGGCTGCGTGAGGGATCCCCACGTCTTCCACCAACGGCCGAACCGTCCGCCCGATTTCGGGTCCTCCCAGGAGACCGAGCGGACGTCGCCGACGAATTCGATCTCCGGCTTGGGTACGGGCGGGGCGACGGGAGCGGGGGCCGCCGTCGGCACCATCGCCGTCACGGCCGCGGGCACCACCGACTCGCCGCAGTACTTGCAGAGCGCCGCGAGGACGCTGATGTCTTCCGCGCACGCGGGGCACCGCCGGATCATGACGCGCCGGCAGGTGGTGCAGTGCTTTTGATCGCGCTCGACTTTGACGCGGCAGTGGGGGCAGTGAAGGATCATGACGGTTACCTCACACGCTTCATGAGATTATAGACGACCCGCGGGCCCCATCATTTCCATAAATCCGTCGGCGATCGTCCAAAGTACCCAAGGGAATGAGGTAAGAACTTCGCCGGTTCATTCACCGAAAATCGAAGAAGTGAGACCTTGGACAGGCTCAGGACGCAGGACGCAGGACTCCTCGTTACTCCAGATTGGCGTGCCGGCGCCGGAGTTTCCGCGCCGTGATGCCGAGGTCGTCTTTGAGCGTGAGGATGAGCGAGTCGAGGTACAGGAAGAGCGCCTGTTCGAAAAGCGACCGCGCGGGCTGGCGAGAGCGCACGCCGCCGTCGCCTCCGCGCGAATTGAGCGACGCGGGGATCACGATCGTCCGGCGCGCGAGCCGTCCCAGCGGGGTCCCCGGGCTCGCCGTCAGCGCGACGCACCGGGCCCCGATCTTCCGCGCTTTCTTCGCCATGTAGACGGTCAGCTCCGTCGTGCCCGACCCCGAGCAGGCGATGAGGAGGTCGCCCCGCGAGATCCCCGGAGCCGTGATCTCGTCCGCCAGGTGGACGTCCCAGCCGAGGTGCATCAGCCGCTGGCCGAACGCCTTCACCACGAGGCCGCTCCGGCCGACGCCGCTGATGTAGATGCGCTTCGCCTTCTCCAGCTCGCGCACGAAGCGGATCGTGTCCTCCTCCCCGATCCGGTCAAGGACCGTGGCGACCTCCTTGAGGACGATCCAGCGATACGCGCGCATGAGCGTCAAACACCTGCCTTGGGCGAAATCAGATTGCCGATTGTGGATTGCGGCTAGCCGGTGACCGGGGAGCCCCTGGAATCCGCAATCGGAAATCCGAAATCCTGTGGCGTCCCTTCCCTTTCACTCCAGGACCAGTTTGTCGCTGTCGTACGTGGGCCCTTCCCAGCAGATCCGGGAATAGCGCCAGTCGTCGCCGTCCACCACCTTGGTCACGCAGGCGCCGCACGCTCCGAGCGCGCAGCCCATCCGGCGCTCCATCGACACCTCGCACGGGAGGCCGCGCTCGCGGGCGATCCGCACGACGCGATCGTTCATCCGGTCCGGCCCGCACGTGTAGATCATCGTCCGCTTCGGGTCGAGCCCCTTCAGCGTCTCGACCAGGAGGTCCGTCACGAGGCCCTTCCGGCCGCGCGAGCCGTCGTCGGTCGCCGCCCTCGACTCCACGCCGGCCGCGACGAAATCGTCGATCCCGTACAGCATCGACTCGTTGCGCGCCCCGAACAGGAGCAGGATCTTCGCCCGCGACCCCGACGCCTTCAACTGCCGGGCGAAGTGATAGAAGGGGACGATCCCCACGCCGCCCGCCACGAAGACATACAGGTTGCGCCTGGGGTTCACCGTGAATCCGCGGCCGACGGGTCCGAGGAATCCCACGGTGTCGAGCGGCTTCTTCCGCGCCAGGATCTCCGTCCCCTTGCCGACGACGGTGTACACGATGTCGAGATTGGTCCACGCGCCCTCCTGGGGCTCCACGTCCCAGAAGCTGAAGGGCCGGCGGAGGAGCGGGTCGGTCGCCTCCTCGTCGCACAGCAGGTGGGCGAAGGTCCCCGCGGCCACGGGACCGCGCACCGGCGCGGCGAGACGCATCCTCAGGCAATTCGGGGCGATGCGCTCCTGCGATACGACGTACGCGGGACCGTTGTAGACGCCCGGATTGAGCCGCATCGCGCAGGATTCTAGCCGAACCCCAGCCCATGCGCTATAACCGAGGCCATGAGAGGGGACGAGTCGGCTCGGGCGCTCGAGGTCGCGAAACGGCTCGCCATCAAGGCCGGCAAGCTCCTGCACAGTCGCCGGTACGGCCGCCGGACGGTCTCGTCCAAGGGCGGCGTCGGCAACATCGTCACAGAAATGGACCACGCCTCCGAGCGCCTCATCGTCGGGGGGATCCGCAAAGCCTTCCCGCACCACGCCATCATGGCCGAGGAATCGGGCGCCTCGGGAGCGAGCGAGTTCCGGTGGCACATCGACCCGCTCGACGGCACCGTCAACTACGCCCACGGGTTTCCGCTCTGGAGCGTCTCGATCGGCCTCGAAGCGGACGGCCGGCTCGAGGCGGGAGTCGTCTGCTGTCCCGGCCTCGGGGACCTCTACGAGGCGCGCCGGGGCCACGGGGCGAAGCGCAATGGCAAGCCCATCCGCGTTTCAGGGACGAAGCGCCTCGACAAGGCCTTGCTCGTGTCCGGGTTTCCGTACAACTGGAAGCTCAAAATCGAGGCGCTCAAGGCGTGGGGCGCCTTCGTCCGCCGCGCGCAGGCGATTCGTCGCCTGGGTTCCGCCGCCCTCGACCTCTGCCTCATCGCCGACGGCCGACTCGACGGATACTGGGAGCGGGGCCTCGGCTCGTGGGATCTCGCAGCGGGGGTCCTCATCGCGCACGAGGCGGGGGCGGTCGTCACCGACCTGCGGGGCGGGCCCTTCGACCTGTTCAAGGGCGACGTCCTGGCCGGGAATGAGACGATTCACCGACAAATGGCCGCTGTTCTCAGGACATTGAGGTAGCCCTCAGCTCTCAGCCTTCAGCTCCTGAAGCTGACAGCTGTCAGCTTCGGAGGCTGAGCGCTGAAAGCCGAGAGCCGTGAGCTCCCATACACATGAGAGAAGAACAATGAGCCCCGAGCTCGAGAAGATCGTGAAGATGCTGGAGACCGGCGGCGCGGAGCTCCAGTGCGCCGCGGCGATGGTCCTGGGCGAGCTGGGGGCGAAGGAGGACCGCGTCCACAAGGCGCTTCTCGGATCGCTCAAGTCGGAGAACGACGAAGTCCGCCTGTACGCCGTCGAGGCGCTCGCCCGCACCCGGGCCCGGGAGGCCGCCCCGCACCTCATCCCGTTTCTCGCCGGCTCGGTCCGCCTCCGGGCGCGCGTCCAGCAGATCCTCGCGGAGCTCGGAGATGAGATCGTGCCGCTGCTCCAGAAGCAGATCGACAAGGCGGCGCCCGAGCTGCGCCGGGGCCTCCTCGAAGTCCTCGGGCAGTTCAAGCAAGTCGACATGAGCGACACGCTCTTCGACGCCCTCCTGGACAAGGACCCGGAAGTCGTCCGCCAGGCGGCCTCGTCGCTGAAGGAGCGGTTCGCGGGACTGAAGGAGGACGAACGCGATAAGGCGGTCAAGCGCATGGTCGCCTTCCTGGGGACGCCGAAGGTGCGCAAGCATCCCGAGACGCTCATCGCGGGCATCCAGGTCCTGCAGGAGCTCCGGGCGCCCTCGGCCGCCCGTACGTACCTGGAGTTCGTGGGGTCCGACCTTCCCGCGACGGTCCGTTCGGCGGCCCTGACGGCGCTCGCGGGGTGCGACATCGCGGCGGAGGAGGAACGCGTGGTCGGGAAACTCCTGCCGCTCCTGGCGGAGGAGGACCAGGCGAACGTCGTCTCGCCGGCCCTGCAGGTGCTCTCGAAGGCGAAGGTCGGCAAGGACCAGGCCGACCGGATCTTCAAGCTGCTCAAAAGCCCCCATCCCGCGGTGCGCCTCTTTGCCATTGGCGGCCTCGGGGCGCTCGGCGGCGCGAAGGCGGCGGACGGCTTGATCGAAGGCCTGTGGAATTCGGATACCCGGGTCGCGGAAGAGGCGGCCTCGGCGCTGCGGAGCAACTCCGCCTTCGCGAAGCCGCTCATCAAGGCGCTCGAGGCGGAAGAAGACCTTAATCGGGCGTGGAAGCTCGCCAATGTCCTCCGGCCCCATCGGGAGGCCATCGACGCCTCGACCGTCGCCTCGTTCCTGCGCCGGTGCCTCGCGCTCCACGAAAAGCGGGGGCCGGCCTTCCAGGTCTACTTCGAGATCCTCCGGTCGGTCGCGCCCTCGGAATTGCGCGAAGCGATCCTGAAGCGCGCGCGGGAGTTGATGGGGCGGAAGAAAGTCGAGGAAGGGGACCGGATGCTGCGGCTCCTGGAGCGGGAGGATCTCGCCACCGGGGCGAGCGACTACCTCCTGGCGATCTCCCAGCTGAAGACGCTCAACAAGGACATCGCCCTCGCCCCGCGCGACCGGAGCAAGGCGGTCCTTCTCTTTTCGAAGCTCATCCGGCGGGGCGAGTTCCCCGTCGTCAAGACTCTCGAGAAGGACGCGCGCCTGTTGTCTCCGCTCGACCTGCTGTACCTTGGGTTCGTCCTCATCGAGCGCGAGGGGGCGGAGCGCGATTTCGGCGCGGCGGTGCTCAAGCTCCTGGTGAAGAAGCACGGGGCCTCGAAGGAGGCCAAGACGGCGAAGGCGAAGTTGAAGACGCAGGGGACAGGCTAGGCTCCCAGCTCCGAGCTTCGAGCTCCCAGCGATCTCGAATCGGCGAGTGGATCCCCGGGGTTGCGTGACTTATCGGTACACGTCGCCGCGGTGTCCGACCGCGATGATCAAGACGACCAAGGCTCGGTCCCTGATTTCGTAGATGACGCGGTAATCACCGACTCGAAGTCGCCACAGGTCATCCGCTCCCGCCAGCTTCTTGACTCCCCCGGGCCGTGGATCATCGGCCAGGGACTCGATGGAACGAACGATTCGCTTCTGGATGGGGGTTTCCAATCGGCGCAAGGATCGGTCCGCGCCGGTCGTGAATCGGACCGCATGGGCCACGGATCACATTCCCAGCCGCGCCTTGATTTCCTTCAGCGGGATGAGTCTCTTGCCCCGGGATTCGCGCAGGGCCTTGCGGGCGGCGGCCAGGTCCATCCGGTCCTCGAGCGCCTGGAGGAGCTCGGCGTCTTCAACGGAAACGATCACGGCCACCGTCCGGCCCCGTCGGCCGAGCCGGATGCGTTCACCGGCATAGGCGACCCGATTGATGAGTTCGGCCAGGTTGCGGCGTGCCTCGTGGATGGGGAGACGGGCTTCATTGTTCGTGTCGTACTTCATGTACATAGTGTACATGATGACGCCGCGGGATCAAGGGTTTTCTTCGTGCAGGGGACCGGAGACTTTCCGCACGATCCGGTCGGCGAGGCCCGGCAGGAGGGGCCGGATCGCGAGCAAGGCGCGGCCTTCGAAGGTGAGATAAACCTCGCGCTTGCGGCGCTTCGAGGCGGCGAGGATCGCCTTCGCCACGCGCTCGGGTTTCCATCCCCCGGCGTTTTTGCGGGCCGGCAGGAAGTCCTTGAAGCGGTTCCCGGCATTCTTCTGGAAGTCGGTCGCCACCTGCCCGGGGCCGACGACGATGACGTCGATCCCGCCCTTCGGCTCCTCCATCCGGAGCGTATCGGCATACGCGGTGAGCGCGTGCTTCGACATGTTGTACGAGGCGCCGCCGGGAGTCACCGCCTTGCCCAGCACCGACGTGATGAAGATCGCCTGCCCCCGCGCCTTTCGCAGGTGGGGCAGCGCCTCCTGGATCGTGTAGACCGCCCCGTAGACATTGGTCCGAAGGACGGCCTCGAGATCTTCGTCCCTCATGCGCGCCGCGGAGTGGTAAATGCCGAAACCGGCGTTCGCGATCGCGACGTGAAGCGCACCGAACTTCCGGACGCCCGTCTCGACCGCCGCGCGCACCTCCTCGCGCTTCCGGACGTCGCAGGTCACCGCGAGCGCGGAGTCGCCGATCTCCTTCGCGAGCGCATCCAGGCTCGCTCGATTGCGAGATGCGACCACGACGCGCGCGCCGTCCTTCGCGAAGGCCAGGGCGGTCGCCCGGCCAATTCCCGAAGAGGCTCCGGTGATGAGGACGACCCGGTCCCGAGGCAGGGCGTTACGCACGGACGACATTATCGCCATCCGGGACCGCATGGCGTGTGTCCACGATCAGTTTCGCGTGGCGGGAGATCCAGCCGAAGTCGTACGTCGAATGGTCGGTGACGACAATCACGGCGTCGAACGACGCGAGAGACTTTTCCGTGAGCGGCGCGGGCCGGAGCTTCATGCCGCGGTAATGGCGCATCGCGGGCGGCTTCGGGAAGAATGGATCGTGGTACGCCGGCCGCGCGCCGCGGCGAAGGAGCTCCTTCGCGATCGCGAACGCGGGCGATTCGCGCGGATCGCCCACGTCCTTCTTGTACGCGATTCCCAGCAGCAGGATCCGCGCGCCTTTCAGCTTCAGCGACTCCGCCAGGCGACCGACGATGTAGGCCGGCATCCGCGCATTCACCTCGCCCGCGAGCCGGATGAATTTCGCCGACGCCCCGGCGCGCTCCGCCTTCCACGCGAGATAGACGGGATCGATCGGGATGCAGTGGCCGCCCGGCCCCGGCCCGGGCCGGAAGGCCTGGAATCCGAAGGGCTTCGTCGCCGCGGCGTCGACCACTTTCCAAACGTCGATCCCCATCCTGTCGAACGCCGTCTTCAATTCGTTCACGAGCGCGATGTTCACGCACCGGTAGATGTTCTCGAGGAGCTTCGCCGCCTCGGCGATCTCGAGGCTCGCGACTTCGACGACCTTGGGAACGACGGCGCGATAGAGCGCGGCCGCGGCGCGACGGCTGTCGTCGTCGATCCCGGCCACGATCCGCGGAATCGACTCCGGCGGATGCTCCCGGTTTCCGGGGTCCTGCCGCTCGGGCGCGTACGCCAGCAGGAAGTCGACCCCCGACTTCCGCAGCCGGGGCAGGAGCTCCTCGCGCGTGGTGCCCGGGTAGGTCGTCGACTCGAGCACCACGAGCGTACCGGACCGGAGGTTTCGCGCGATCGCATCCCCGGTCCGGCGAACCGCCGTCAAGTCTGGAAGGCCGCCCGCCGTCAGGGGCGTCGGCACGCAGATGACGATCGCGTCCGCCTCGACGAGACGCGAGAATCGACCCGTGGCCTGGAACCGGATTCGCTTGAGCGACTTGAGCCGGGCCGGATTCGTGTCGAACCCCAGCACGCGGAATCCCTTGGCGGCGAACAGCGTCGCCAGGGGAAGCCCGACGTAGCCGAGCCCGATCACGGCGACGACGGCCTTCTTCGTCCGGATTCTCTCGAGGAGGGAGTCGAGGAGCGACGGCCGTTTCACGCGGGGAATCGTCGCGGGCTCGTCGCGGCCGGAATTGGGCCAGGGACGGTAGCCGTGGGGGGCATCCCGGGTGCCCTCGCCGGAATCAGGCGGCTCCGAGGACGGCGTCCAGGATTTCGCAGGCGGCATCGATGTGACCTTTTTCGACGTTCAGGGCGGGCAGGAACCGGATGGCGGTTTCTCCGCACCCGAGGAGCAGCAGGCCGCGGTTGAAGCACTCGTTGACGACCTTGTCGCGCCGCGCGCCGTCCGGCTGGCGGCCCGTCTTGCTCTTCACGATCTCGATCGCGCGCATCAGGCCGAGGCCGCGCTCTTCGTAGACGGAGTCGTGCTTCGCCGCGATCGCGGCCAGCCGGCGCGAGAGGTGCTCGCCCATCTTCGCGGCGTTCCGCATCGCCGATTTCTCGATGATCTCGAGCGCCTTCAGGCCCGCGGCGCAGGCGACCGGATTGCCCCCGAACGTGTTCGCGTGCGCCCCGGTCGGCCAGACGTGCAGGTCCTTCCGCGCGATCATCGCGCCGAGCGGCAGGCCGCCGCCGACGGGTTTCGCGACGCACACGATGTCGGGCGTGACGCCGAAATGCTCGATCGCGAACATCCTGCCCGTGCGGCCGAGTCCGGTCTGGATCTCGTCGACGACCAGCAGGATGCCGTGCCTGTCGCACCGGTCGCGCAGCCCCTGCAGGAACTCCTTCGTCGCGAGGTGGTATCCGCCCTCGCCCTGGATCGGCTCGACGAAGATCGCCGCGACGTCCTCGGGCGGGCAGATCTTGCCGAACACGTACTTGTCGAGGAACCCGAGGTCGTTGTAGATCGTGTGGCTGACGTCTCCCAGGAGCGGCGAGAAATGGCGGCGCTGGGCCGGCTTCGACGCCGTGAGCGACAGCGATCCCATCGACCGGCCATGGAACCCGTTGAACATGGCGATCATCCGGGGCCGCTTCGTGGAGTAGCGCGCGAGCTTGATCGCGGCCTCGATCGACTCCGTGCCCGAGTTCGTCAGGAAGCACTGCTTGGGACCCGGCCCGGGCGCGAGCGAGCAGATCTTCTTCGCGAAATCGGCCATCACGCCGTAGTAGAAATCGGTCCCGGCCATGTGGACGAACTTCGCGGCCTGGTCCGTCAGCGCCTTCGACACTTCCGGGTGGACGTGCCCGAGCGCGTTGACCGCGACGCCCGCCGTGAAGTCGAGGAACCGGTTGCCGTCGGCGTCGAAGACGAACATCCCCTCGCCGCGCTCGATGACGAGCGGGTACGAGCGCGTGTAGCTGGGAGTGATGAACTCGTCGTCGCGCGCGATGATCGCGCGTGCCTTCGGGCCCGGGGGCGGAACCTGGATGTCGGGGCCGAACGAAGCGCCGGGCGCCTTGGCGGCGGGCTTGCTCGCGGCGCGGGTGGACTTCACGCGGGGCCCTCGGGGCTGTAGTTGGGGGCTTCCTTCGTGATCAGGATGTCATGGGGGTGGCTTTCGCGCAATCCCGCCGTGCTCACCCGCATGAACCGCGTGTCCTTGCGCAATTCGTCGATCGTCTGCGTGCCGCAGTAGCCCATGCCGGCGCGTACGCCGCCGACGAGCTGGTAGACGAGGTCGTGCAGCGGCCCCTTGAAGGGCACCATGCCCTCGACCCCCTCGGGGACGAGCTTCGCGCGGTCCTCGACTTCGCGCTGGCCGTACCGGTCCTTGCTGCCCTGGACCATGGCGCCGAGCGAGCCCATGCCGCGGTACGACTTGTAGCTCCGGCCCTTGTGGATGATCGTTTCGCCGGGGCTCTCGGCCACGCCGGCGAAGAGGCCGCCGATCATGACGCAGTTGGCGCCCGCCGCGAGCGCCTTGGTGATGTCCCCCGAGTGGCGGATGCCGCCGTCGGCGATCACCGCGACGTCCTTCTCCTCCGCGACCCGGGCGACTTCCATGACCGCCGTGATCTGCGGGACGCCCACGCCCGCGATGACGCGCGTGGTGCAGATCGACCCCGGGCCGATGCCGACCTTGAGTCCGTCGACGCCCGCCTTGATGAGATCGCGCGCCGCGTCGGCCGTCGCGATGTTCCCCGCGATGAGCGCGACGTCGGGAAGGCGCTTCCGAATTTCCTTCACGGTGTCGAGCACGTTCTGCGAATGGCCGTGCGCGGTGTCGACCACGAGGACGTCGACGCCCGCCTCGGCGAGGAGCTTGGCGCGGTCGACGTCCTGGACACCCACCGCGGCGCCCACGCGCAGGCGGCCCCGGTCGTCCTTGGTGGCGAAGGGGTGGAACTGGACCTTGTTCAGGTCCTTCATCGTGACGAGTCCGCGCAGGTTCATGTCGCCGTCGACGATGAGGAGCTTTTCGACCTTGCTCTTGGCGAGCAGCGTCCGGGCCTTCTCGCTCGTCGTTCCGACGGGCGCGGTGACGAGCGGGGGCTTGGTCATGATGTCGGCCAGGCGCCGCTCGTTGCCCTCGGGGGAGCGGAGATCGCGGCTCGTCACGATCCCGACGAGCTTGCGGCCCTGCGTGATGGGAATTCCCGAGATGTTGTGCTCGCCCATGATCCGCCGCGCGGTCCCGACCGTCTCTTCGGGGCCCAGGCAAATCGGGTCGGCGATGAGGCCCGCCTCGTACCGCTTGACCCGGGCGACCTCGCGCGCCTGGTCGGCGGCGGGGAGATTCTTGTGGATGAAGCCGAGGCCGCCCTCCTGCGCCAGGGCGATGGCGAGCCTCGAGTCGGTGACCGTATCCATGGCGGCCGACACGATCGGAATGTTCAGGCGGATCGCGGAGGTCACGCGGGTGGCGACGTCGACTTCGGTGGGGACGACGGCCGAGCGGCGCGGGATCAGAAGGACGTCGTCGAACGTGATGCCTTCGCCGATGATCTTGTCGGTCATCTCACGGCCGTGCGCAATGGGGAGAATATAGGGAGGGGGGGTGACCCTGTCAAGGCCGCCTCTCCTTCGGGAGTCCCGCGTCGAGAGTCGAGGGTCGAAAGTCGAAGACAAGAAGTCGCGGGTCACCGGCTCGAGACTTCATGTTTCGACAGAGGCGCGATTTTCCGTCATAATGTCCGCCCAACGATGCGCCGTCTGGAGCGTTCAATAGGGACCATGAGACTCCGCACCCTCGTCGTGGCCGCGCTGGCCCTGCTGGCCGCCTGTTCGTCGACTCCCGACGGATCCACCGTCGGCGATTTCTACGACTGGTTCAACCTCCGCCGGGCCGAGTACAACGCCACGCTCGACCAGAACGATCGGGGCACGCAGGCCAACCTGGAGGCGCGGATCGCGCGCGAGGTGGCGCTGAGATACGACGACATTGTCGAGCTGGCGGGGTCGAACGCGGACGGCGACCGGCGGGAACTGGCGGTTTCCGCCCTCGGGTTTTCCAGGCGCCCCGAGACGGTGGCCCACCTGCTCCCGCGGCTCGACGATCCCGCGCCGCAGGTGAGGGGATCCGCCGCCGCCGCGATCGGGATCCTCAATCCGCCCAACCCGCCGATCGAGAAAATCGCCGGCCTGCTCGCCGATCCCGACAAGTACGTCCGGATGGCCGCGCTCTTCGGGCTGAAGCTCCTGGTCCGGGACAAATCGGGCGCCGGCCTCGTCGATCGGATCGCCGCGTTCGCCCGCGAGGAGGCCGATCCCGACGTCCGCAACGAGGCGATCCTGCTTCTCGGCCGGACCCGCGATCCCAAGGCCCTCGATGTGCTCTTCAAGCGGGGCCTGACCGACGAAGTGGCGCTCATCAGGCTCAACGCCGCGATCCAGCTCGGACAGTTCGGGGATGCCGGGTGGCCCGCCGTGCCGTCGCTGATCGAGCGGCTCAAGGACGGCGAGACGACCGTCGTCGAGGCGGCGCACTGGGCCCTCATGAAGATCACGGGGCGCGTCGAGGCGGACCGCCAGTACAACAGCTGGTTCGACTGGTACAACGAGCAGGCGCAGGTGGTCGAATATGTCTGCCCGCGGTGCCTCGAAAAGAGCTCCTCGCCCGGCGCCTGCCCGAAATGCGCCGTGCCGAGGGAGGCGCGCGTGCTCGGCCCGCCCGAATACTACTGCCCGACGCACCCCGAAGTGGTCGCACCGAAACCCGGGAAGTGCTCGAAATGCCAGAAGGACCTGGTTCCGCGGAAGAAGGAAACGCCGAAATAGGGCGGGGCGAGGGGGTCGACGCGCAGGAGGTCCTGCGGACCTTCGAGGCCTCCGCCGGCGAGGCCGTCTTTCACCCCGAGCCGGTTCCCATTCCTTCGGGCGCCATCCCCGCTCTTCCCCGGTCCGAATCCCGGTTCTCCGTAGGCCCGACCCTGGTCATCGGCGCCTGCGGGTCGCTCTGGTTCGCCGCGGCGCTCTCCTCGGGGGCGACGATCCCCGCCCTCTTCGCGGCTTTCTGGCTGGCGCTGCTCGCGGTCGACCTCTGGCTGAGCTTCCCTCGCTGAGGTCCTTCACCGGACCCGACCCGTCCAGTAGAATCCGGCGACCTTTCCACGGGGAATGGAGTCTCCCCTGAACCGCCGCTTCCGGCTGATGACTCCTGCCGGACGACTGGTCCTTGTAGGAGACATCGCGTGGACATTCTCCTTGTCGGCGTCGGCGGCTCCCTCGGCGCGATGGCCCGGTTCGGGCTATCCAAGCTGGTGCACCGGCAGCTCAGCGACGCTTTCCCGTACGGAACCCTCGCCGTCAATCTCCTCGGATGCCTCGCCATCGGCACCATTCTTTACCTGGTCGAAGAACGGGCCGTGCTGGGCTCCCAAGCCCGGCTCTTCGCGGCCGTGGGCGTCATCGGCGGCTTTACGACGTTTTCGGCCTTCGGGTACGAGTCGCTCCAGCTCCTGCGGGGCGGGCGATTCGGAGCGGCCTGCCTCTACGTCGGGGTCAGCGTGGTCCTCGGCCTCTTCGCGGTCTGGCTGGGGCGGACGCTGCTGCGCCTGGCGGGTTTGTGAGCCTCCCTCGCCGTTGACTTGGTTCCGGGTCATTGCTATAGTTCCGCTTCTCTTATGCGCGGCCAGAAGCAGATTTCGTATGTTGCGAGCGGCAAGACGCAGCAGCACTCCTGGTACATCGTCGACGCGACGGACCAGATCCTCGGTCGCCTCGCCACGCGCCTCGCCATGGTGCTCATGGGCAAGCACAAGCCCACCTACACGCCCTTCCTCGACACCGGCGACTTCGTCGTGGTCCTGAACGCCTCGAAGATCAAGGTGACCGGCCGCAAGATGGACCAGAAGGTGTACAAGACCTTCTCGCGCTATCCCGGCGGCCAGAAAGAGACGCCCCTCCGGACCCGCCTCGCGAAGGCCCCGCAGGAAGTCGTCCGCCACGCCGTGGAAGACATGCTTCCGCGCGGCACGCTGGGCCGCCGGCAGATCTTCAAGCTGAAGGTGTACGCGGGCACGGATCATCCCCACGCGGCGCAGAATCCCCAGCCGCTCCTGATCAAGTAGGAACCGACATGGCTGAACCCAAGAGCTATTTGTGGGGTACGGGCCGCCGCAAGACCGCCATCGCGCGCGTCCGCATCGCGACGGGCACCGGACTTCTCACGGTCAACCGCCGGCCCCTCGAGAAGTACTTCCTGACGGAGCAGGACCGCAACCACGCCGTCGAGCCCATCTACCAGAGCCGCGCCACCGGGCGCTTCGACTTCTTCATCACCTGCCACGGGGGCGGCCTCGCCGGCCAGGCCGGAGCCGTTCGCCTCGGCATCGCCCGCGCCCTCATGAAGGCCGACCCGACCCTCGAGCCCAAGCTCCGCCAGGAGCGCCTGCTGACCCGCGATCCGCGCATGAAGGAGCGCAAGAAGTACGGCCTCCGAGGCGCGCGCCGGGGCGTCCAGTACTCGAAGCGGTAGAAGCTCCGAGCTTCGAGCTTCGAGCTTCCAGCGAGGACACGATGTCCTTCTCACCTTCCGATCGCCTGGGGCGACTCCCTCCTTATCTGTTCGCCGAGTTCGAGCGCAAGCGCGCCGCCCTCGAGAAAGCGGGGAAGGACGTCATCAACCTCGGGATCGGCGACCCCGACCAGCCGCCGCCGCGCCTCCTGACCGACCGCCTCGTCGAAGTGCTCCACGAGCCCGGCATCCACCAGTACTCCTCCACGCACGGCACGGAGGAATTCCGCTCCGCGGTCTGCCGCTGGTTCAAGAAGCGCTACCACGTGGCGCTCGAGCCCGGCGAAGTCTGCCTCGGCGTCGGATCGAAGGAGCTCATCGCCCACGCGCCGATGGCGCTGACCAATCCCGGCGACGTCGTCCTCGTCCCGGAGCCCGGCTACCCTCCGTACCGGTCGGGCACGATCTTCGCGATGTGCGAGCCCTTCGTCATGCCGCTCCGCAAGTCGAACGGATTCCTCCCGGACCTCGACGCGATCCCGAAGGACGTCGCGTCGCGGGCGAAGATCCTGTACGTCAACTACCCGAACAATCCGACGGGCGCGACCGCGACGCGCGAGTTCTACAAGAAGTGCGTGGAGTTCGCGTGGAAGCATGGGACGATCGTCATCAGCGACGAGGCGTACGCGGAGCTCTACTACGAGGAGGCGCCGCCGTCGTTCCTCGAGACGCCCGGCGCGAAGGAAGTCGGCGTCGCCGTCCACTCGATGACCAAGACCTTCTCGATGGCGGGATGGCGCATCGCGTGGGTCGCGGGGAACGCGTCGATCGTCGAGACGCTCCGCGGCTTCAAGGCGAACTGCGACAGCGGCCAGTGGATGGCCCTGCAGAAGGCGGTCGCCACCGTGCTCGACCGGGGCGAGGCGGACATGAAGGGGATCCGCGAGATGTACCGGCGCCGCCGCGATCTCTTCGTCGGCGGCCTGCGGGGTCTCGGGTGGGAAGTCCCCAGCCCCCGCGGAGCCTTCTACGTCTGGTTCGATGTGCCCGAGAAGGGGACCGGCTCGATGGCGTTCGCCGATCGCGTCCTCGACCGGGCCGGCGTGATCATGCTTCCCGGCATCGGCTTCGGCGCGTTCGCCGAGGGCTTCATGCGCGTGGCCCTTACGGTTACCGAGGATCGGCTGAAGGAAGCCGTCGACCGCTTGAGGAAGTTGTGACCCGCGAGATCGTGATCGCCTCCCGCAACAAGGGCAAGATCGCGGAGATCCTCCAAATCCTCGCGGAAGCTCCCCTCAGGCTCCATTCGCTCCTCGATTTCCCCGACGCCCCGACGGTCGAGGAGACCGGGACAACGTACGTGGAAAACGCCCGCCTCAAGGCCCGCGCCATCGCGCGCCACTCGGGTCTCTGGGCGCTCGCCGACGACAGCGGGATCGAGGTGGACGCCCTCAACGGAAGCCCGGGCGTCCATTCCGCCCGGTACGCCGGACCCGCGGCGGCCGATGGACCGAACAACGAGCGGCTCCTGCGCGAGCTGGCCGCGGTCCCCGACGAAAAACGGACGGCGCGGTTCCGCGCGGTGGTCGTCCTGGCGGCGCCGGACGGCTCGTTCCTGGCCGAGGCCGAGGGAGCCTGCGAGGGAATGATCGCGCGCGAACCCCGGGGCGCGTCCGGCTTCGGCTATGATCCGCTCTTCATCCTTCCGGAGTTCGGCCAGACCATGGCGGAGCTCGGCCTCGAGATCAAGAACCGGATCTCGCACCGGTCCGTCGCCCTCCGGCGGCTCCGCGATCGGATGGCCGAATTGAAACTCGTCGGGTGATTGACTCCGGGCGTCCCGCGCCTTACGAATAGAAGCGTCGCCATGGCCTCGCGCAGAAGCAACGAACCCGCCCCCGGACGGTTCATCTCCGTGGACACCGAGCAGGCCGACCGGATTTTCTCCTCGTTCGAGATCCGGGTCGCGAAGTCGCTCCTGAACAAGGACGCCGGGAACATCGAGGCGCTCACGCTCCTCGGCGCCGCGCTCACCCGGGCGGGACGCCACGAGGAGGCGCTCGAGATCGATCTCCGCACCACGACCCTCCTCCGGAACGAGCCCACCGCGTTCTACAACCTCGCCTGCAGCTACTCGATGCTCGACCGGATCGACGAGTCGATCGCCGCGCTCACGAAGGCGCTCGATCTCGGCTACCGGGATTTCAATCACATGCTGAAGGACGCGGATTTGAAAAACGCCCGCCGGGATCCGCGGTTCCGGGACCTTCTCCGGCGCAAGTGGGGCAAGCGACAGCCTTGACCCGCGGCGGAAAAGGGGAAGATCCTTGGCCAGCCTGCACAGTCCGGAACAGAAATCGCGCCTCCAGCTCGAGGTCCGCGGGTACCAGCTCCTGAAGCCGGTCGGGGAGGACTGGGACGACAACTGGCTCATCCTCAAGATGACGGTCGAGACCCCGAAACGGCGGTGGAACGGCCAGGGGCCCTTCCTGACGACCTTCGAGGTGATCCACCTCGTCACCCAGCTGAAGGCCTGGTCCGCGAAAGGCGAGATGGAGGAGACGCTCAAGTTCACCGAGCCCAACCTCGCCTTCGTGAAAAACCCCTCCGGCGACACGCTTCTCCTGCTTCGCGTGGGATTCGACCTGGAGTGCCATCCCGACGGCATCACCCGCGTGGGCGGAGCCTTCTGGGTTCCCTTCGAAGTGACCCCTGCGGAGCTCCTCGCCTTCGCGGAGAGCCTCGAGAAGGAGGTCGCGGCGTACCCCGAGCGCCATCTCACCCGGGGGTCGAAGATCTACAAGGCGAAGAACACCTGATCCCGCATTTCCTGCCGCCCCGTGACCTCTTCCGGCACACCGAGGCGTGAGAATGGGTGTCGGGATCGGTCGTCCCGGAAGTAAAGGGGTCACATGACGAAGCTGAAAACCTCGTACGCCTGCCAGCAGTGCGGCGCCAAGGCGCCGAAGTGGGTCGGCCGCTGCCCCGAATGCGGCGAATACAACTCGATGGTCGAGGAAGTGGAGCGTCCGCCCGACCGCCCGGCGCGCCACGTCCTTTCCGAGGAGCGCCCGATCCCCATCACGGAAGTCGCCGCCTCGGAGCGGCCCCGCATCGCGGTCGGCATCGGCGAGCTCGACCGCGTCTTCGGCGGCGGCATCGTCACCGGCTCCGTCGCGCTCATCGGGGGCGACCCCGGCATCGGGAAATCGACGCTGATCCTGCAGGTCTGCCAGCGGGTCGCGGCGCAGGGACTGAAAGTCCTCTATGTCTCGAGCGAAGAGTCGGTCATGCAGACGAAACTGCGCGCCGACCGGCTCGGCGTGGGCTCGGAAAACCTTTTCGTCGTCAGCGAGACGAACCTCGACGTCATCCGGCGCTACCTCGAGGAGGTCAAGCCCGCCCTCGCGGTGGTCGACTCGATCCAGATGATCTACAAGCAGGACCTCCCCGGCGCCCCCGGCACGGTGGGGCAGGTGCGCGAATGCGCGGCGGAGCTGACGTACTTCGCGAAGCGGGGCGGCGTCTCGCTCTTCATCGTCGGCCACGTCACGAAGGACGGCGCCATCGCGGGACCGCGCACCCTGGAGCACCTCGTCGACGCGGTTTTCTACTTCGAGGGCGACCGCTTCCAGGCCTTCCGCGTCCTGCGCGGCGTCAAGAACCGGTTCGGGTCGACGAACGAGATCGGCATCTTCGAGATGCGCGGCTCGGGCCTCGCGGAAGTCGCCAACCCGAGCGAGCTCTTCATGTCGGCGGACCGCAAGGGGCGCGAGGGCTCCGTGGTGGTGCCGAGCATCGTGGGCTCGCGCACGCTCCTCGTCGAGATCCAGTCGCTCCTGAACCGGACCGTCGTGGGTTTCCCCGCGCGGCGCGTTTCGGGCGTCGACCTGAATCGCGTCCAGCTCATCCTGGCGGTCATCGAGCGGCGGGGCGGGCTCGCGGTGGGAGCCCAGGACGTCTTCGTCAACGCGGTGGGGGGCGTCGAGATCGACGAGCCGGCCGCCGACCTCGGGATCGCCGTCGCCGTGGCCTCAAGCTTCCGGAGTCGCGCCGTCCCCACGCGTACCTGCATCTTCGGAGAAGTCGGCCTCGCGGGTGAAATCCGGGGCGTCGCCCAGGCGGGTCAGCGCGTGATCGAGGCGAGCCGGCTCGGTTTCGAGCGCGCCATCGTTCCCGCCGACAGCGCGCGGGCGATCGAGGCTCCGGACGGATTCGACGTGGCGCCCGTGAAGAACTTGCGCGAAGCCTTGGAAGCCGCCGAGGTGATGTAACGGCCCTGTCACGAGTCGAGCGTCAAGCGTCGAGAGTCGCCGAAAGAGGTCGAGGGTCATGATGCGCGACGCGCGACTTCGGTGGACTCGCGACCCACGACCGTCGACTCGTGACTTCTTTCTCCGACCCTCGACCCCTGACTCTCGACCCGCGACTCATTTCCCTGTGGCCACTCTCATCGTCGCCCGCTTCAGGAAGAGGATCGCGAAGCAGTTGTCGTACAGGTTGACGTACTTCCCCGTGTGCCAGTACCCGCCGCTCGTCTGGTTCGAGATGAGCAGCGTCGCCCCCTCGGCGTACCAGTCATGCTCGCCGAGCCGCGCCACGCCGTCGAGCATCCCGCATCGCTCGAGGCCGTATAGGAAGTAATAGAGCCAGTCCCTTCCGTGCGTCGGATTGCCCTTCACGGTCCAGTGAAGTTGCAGCCACGCCCACCCGTCGCGGAGCGCGGTCTTGACCCGCGCCCGCTCCCGGGCGTCGTACTTGGAGTCGTTGAGGCGGCGCCGCAGGGCGTCGAGGATCACGAGGCTCGAAAGTCCGCCCGCCGTCATGCTGCCGTAGATGGGGTCGAGCGGATGGTCGTAGTAGGGCCAGCCGCGCGCCTCCGCCATTTGCTTCGCGCCCGTCTTTCCCTCGGAGTCGGCCTCGACGAGGGCGAGTTCCACCCGCGGCCCCTTCTTCTGCTGGACGCGCAGGTAGGACTCGGCGACGCGGCGAAGGATCGCGAGGTCGGGCGTCGCGCCGCACCGCGCCGCGGAGTACAGGCCGAGGACGCCGTACTGCGTGTTCGAGAAATCGCGCGCCTCGGCGTCGGTCGAGGGATAGCTCCACATGTCCTTCGCCAGCTTCATCTCGAGCCACCGCGCGGCGCTGCCCACCCAGCGCGCGTGGACCGGGTCGATCCGCGCCGAGACCTCCTTGTCCGCCGCGGGGGCCTGGCCCTGCTTGACGGTTTCGTCCTTCGGCGAGTAGTACGCCTCGAGGGCCATGAGCGAGACCGCGGTGTCGTACGTGTGCTCGAACGTCTGGTCCAGCATCCAATTCAACGCCGTGCCGAGCCGCGGGTCCTTGCGGTCGGAGCTCCCCTTGAGGATCGTCAGCAGGGAGAGCGCCGTCGGGCCGGGCTTGTGCTCGTAGTGGAATCCCCAGTGGCCTTCGCGCTCCTGGTATTGCCGCCAGACCCAGGCGAGCCCCTTGTCGATGGCGGTGATGACGTCCCCCTCGAAGCCGCGGTAGCGGTTGGGGAGGACCGCCTCGAGCTCGAGGCGCTCCCTGAAGTCGGTCGTTTCGCGATTCCCCTTCGGATCGGTGGGGAGGAGCGTCAGGGAAAAGATGAAATCGAGGCGGCGGGCGACGCCCTTCGCGGCGTCGAAGAGGAGCGTGCCCTCGAACATGCCTTTCTCGACGACGCGCTGGGACTTCGGCGGCGGATCCGCGCGGAGGAGCGCGGTGATGCGCGCCTTGAGATCGATCGCCACGCACGACACGCCCTCGACGTCGACGGCGGCGCGCCGCGTTGCCGAGCAGCGGGCCGTGATCGGGGCGTAATCCCAGCCCTCCTCCCAGTCGACGCTCCAGTCGTGCGCCTGCCCGATCTTGAGGGGCTTGGGGGGAAGGGAGAACCCGAGGAGGATCGGGAGCTCGGCCGTCTCGAATCCCGACGGACGGTACCTGATCCCCTCGGAGATTTCGTACCCGAAGAGGCCGCAGGTGCGGAGCGGGTTGGCCGCCGCCCGCTCGTCGCCCCCCGAATCGAACGAGATCGTGCTGGAGCGGTAGCGGGCGAAGTCGGTGCGCGCGAGTTTCCACGCGAGCGAAACGGCGGGTTCGGGCGGGTCCTGGAAGGCGAGGGGCAGAAGCAGAACCAGGAGGAGCCCCCGCATCGCTGCATTATACCGATCACGGTCGGAAGCCAATCTTTCGTCAGATCTGACCGCGGAGAGCGGAAGGGGGTTGGCGATCCCCGTCATCAATTCTGGTCCGGCTCGCTGACCGCCGTTAGAATTCCCGCCTTACATGATTCACCTGGCCTTCCTCTGGCACTTTCACCAGCCCTCGTACCACGACGCGCGCAAGAACCTCCTGCGCATGCCGTGGGTGCGCCTCCACGGGGTCAAGGACTACACGGGGATGGCGCTCCTCCTGGAGGAATTCCCGTCGATCAAGGGCACCGCGAACTTCAGCCCGGGCCTGCTCGACCAGCTCCTCGCGTACGGGCAGGGCGCGAGCGACACGCTGCTGCTGACCGTCCGCAAGCCGCCGGAGGCCCGCACCGACGAGGATCGCGCCTTCCTCCGGCACAATCTCTTCCTCGTCCCCGAGCGGCAGATCGTGAAGTACCCCCGGTACGGCGAGCTTCGGGAGAAAATGCGCGCGGGGGGCGCTTTCGACGCGAAGGACTGGCTCGATCTCGAGACACTCCACTCGCTCGTCTGGTTTCATCCGCTGATCCTGGAGCGCGAGGAGACGCTGCGCGCGCTCGCGGCGCGGGGGCGCGATTTCACCCCGCAGGAACGGGACGCCCTCCTGGAGCGACATCGGTCCCTGCTGTCGGACGTGATCCCGCGATGGAAAAAGCTCCAGGAGGCGGGAAGCGTCGAGATCGCCGTCAGTCCCTACTACCACCCGATCCTGCCGCTCCTGTGCGACTTCGAGTCGGCGAAGCGCGCGATGCCCGACACGCCCCGGCCCGCCCTGGGAAAGACGCTCGCTCCGGACGCGGAAATGCAAACGGCGCGGGCGCGCCAGAGAGCCGCGGAGCTCTTCGGACGCGCTCCCGCGGGAACCTGGCCGAGCGAAGGGTCCGTCAGTCCCGAGACGATGGAACTCCTTCGCTCGTGCGGCCTCCGGTGGTTCGCGACCGACCAGGCGATCCTCGAGAAATCGGGCGGAGGCGATCTCTTCCGGCCCCATCCCGTGCGCGGCATGACGGGCGTCTTCCGCCACGCGGAGCTCTCGAACCTGCCGGGCTTCATCTACAAGACCTGGAATCCGCGCGATGCCGCGGCCGATTTCATCCGCCGGGTCGAAGCGCTCGCCGCGGACAAGGATCGGCTCGTCGTCGTCGCGCTCGACGGCGAGAACGCGTGGGAACACTACGAGGAGAACGCGGTTCCTTTCTTCCGCGAGCTCTACCGGGGTCTCTCCGCTCATCCCGTCATCCGCACGGTCACGGTGTCCGAGGGGATCGCCAAGGTCGCGGCAGGAGAGCCGATCACGGACCTCTGGAGCGGGTCGTGGATTGGCGCCAATTTCGCGATCTGGATGGGGCACGAGGAGGATCGCCGGGCGTGGGACCTGCTGGCCGAGGTGCGGCGGCGGCTCGGTGCCCCGCGCGCCGACGCCGCGTGGGATTCGTTCTACCGCGCCGAGGGGAGCGACTGGTTCTGGTGGTTCGGGGAGGACTATTCGTCGGCGCAGGATCCGGAATTTGACGCGATCTTCCGAATGCACCTGGCCAACGCCTGCGCGTACGCCGGCGTCGATCCGCCGGAGAATCTTTCGAAGCCGGTCCGCCGATGAGCGAGTTGAGACGCGATCCGATCACCGATTCGTGGGTCATCATCGCGCCCGACCGGGCCGCACGGCCGCTCGACTTTCCGATCGCGAATGCGCGACCTTCCGCCCAGGCGACCTGCCCGTTCTGCGCGGGACGCGAGCACGAGACGCCGCCGGAGATCGCGTCGATCCGCGACGCGAAGGGCTGGCGCGTGCGGGTCGTCCCGAACAAATTCCCGGCGCTCCGGAGGGAGGGGACGACGGGGGGCGGCGTCGAAGGCCTCCTCGAGTCGGCCGCCGCCGTCGGCGCGCACGAGGTGATCATCGAGGGCCCGGAGCACGTCCTGAGCCTGACGGGGCTTCCGAAGGAGCGGATCCCGGAGATTCTCGCGACGTGGAAGTCGCGTCTCCTCGACCTCAAGCGGGATTCTCGCCTCGCCTTCGGCCTCCTCTTCAAGAACGTGGGGGAGCGCGCCGGCGCGTCGCTCGAGCACGTCCACTCCCAGCTGATCGCCGCCCCGGTCGTGCCTGTACGGGTGCGGGCCGAGTTGGAGCGATGCGTGCATCACCACCGCGAGACGGGCCGGTGTCTCCTCTGCGACCTCATCGCACAGGAGCGGAAAGACGGGGCGCGCATGGTGGCCGAAACCGCGCGGTTCATCGTCCTCGCGCCGTGGGCTTCGAAGGCGCCGTTCGAGACGCACATCCTGCCGAAGGGCCACGCCTCGCACTTCGAGGCGACGGACGACGCGGGGATCGCGGAGCTGGCGGAGGCCCTCCGGACGACCTTGATCCGGATCGAGCGGGCGCTCGACGGTCCGGCGTACAACGTCCTCGTCTGCGGCGCGCCTCTCAACGCGCCGGCGTCCGATTCTTACCACTGGCGCCTGGAGATCATCCCGCGCGTCGCGGGCGTCGCCGGATTCGAGTGGGCGACCGGCTTCTTCATCAACACCGTGGCCCCCGAAACGGCCGCGGCCCGGCTGCGCGACCTTCCCGTCTGACCCCGCGGATATATGCCAATTCCGGCATATTGTCGGTGACGCGTCCTGCGTCCTGGGTCCGGAGTTCGTTCGGAGTTCCGGGTCCGATGTCGGTCCGAAGCCCGGGAAGAGTGCCGACCCTGGACCCAGGACGGGCATTGGAGGCAGGGCCAAGGACTCGACCCACAGACTCGGTCTAGTCCGTCCCGAAGAGCTCCTGCAGGGCCCGCCGGTACGTGTCGGCGTCCTCGGAGTTGAAGCAGACGAAGCGGACCGTCAGGAGGACGGGGTCGGTCTTGAGGAAGCGCGCGGTCTCGGCGAGCGCGATCCGGGCGGCGCGCAGCTTCGGGAACCGGTAGGCGCCCGTGCTGATCGCGGGGAAGGCGATCGACGAGAGGCCCAGGTCGGCCGCGATCCGGAAGGAGTTTCGGTAGCAGGAGGCGAGAAGATCGTCCTCCTTCTCCTCGCCGCCTTGCCAGACCGGGCCCACGGTGTGGATGATCCACTTCGCCCGGAGGCGGTAGCCCTTCGTAACGCGCGATTCGCCTGTGGGGCAGCCCGTGTACCGCGCGCACTCCTCGAGGAGCTCGGGCCCGGCCGCGCGGTGGATCGCGCCATCCACGCCGCCGCCCCCGAGGAGCGTCGAGTTGGCCGCGTTGACGATCGCGTCGGTCTCCTGGCCGGTGATGTCGCCCTCGGCGATTTCGATCCGGTCGCGGATCCCCACGGCGTCCGTCCTCGATGCTAGAATGGCTTCGTGAGAATAGCGGAGATCGCGTCCGAGGTCGCGCCCTTTTCGAAGACGGGCGGGCTGGGGGACGTCGTCGGGGCGCTCCCGCCGAACCTCGCCGCGCTGGGGGCCGAAGTCCTCGTCGTCTCTCCCCTTCATCGTTCCGCCGCGGCGTTCGATCTCGAGCGGCTCCCACTGCGACTCAAGGTCCCGATGGGGAAGACGGTGACCGAGGCGCGCGTCGCGCGGACCACCCTCCCGGGCAGCCAGGTGCCGGCCTACTTCATCGACCATCCCGGGTATTTCGATCGCGAGTACCTCTACGGCGAGCCGGAGGGGGACTATCCCGACAACGCCGCGCGGTTCGGCTTCTTCGCCCGCGCCGCCCTCGAGCTCTTCAAGGCGCTCGGCGAAATTCCCGACATCGTCCACGTCCACGACTGGCAGGGGGCGCTCGCCCCGGTCTACCTGAAAACGGGGGCCTCGCTCGCTTTCCCGAAGGCGAAATCGGTCCTCACGATCCACAACCTCTCGTACCAGGGCCTCTTCACGGCCGAGGCCCTCGAGGAAGCGGGACTCGACAACGCCCTCTTCAACTGGAAGCAGCTCGAGTACTACGGGAAAGTCAGTTTCCTCAAGGGGGGCATCGTCTTTGCCGACGCGCTCACGACCGTCAGCCCGACGTACGCGAAGGAGATCCAGACGCCCGAGCTCGGGTGCGGCTTCGACGGGCTCCTCCGCGACCGGGCGGAGCGGCTCACCGGCATCCTCAACGGCGTCGATTACCGCGAGTGGAGCCCGGAAAAGGACCGTCACCTCCCCGCGACGTACGGCGCCGCCGACCTCGGGGGCAAGGAGGTCTGCAAGCGCGAGCTCCAGCGCACGTTCGGCCTGCCCGAGCGGCGCGAGGCGCTCCTCTTCGGGTTTATCGGGCGGCTCGTCGAGCAGAAGGGGATCGATCTCCTCTGCGCGGCGGCGGAACGGCTGGTGGGACTCGACCTGCAGATCGCGATTCTCGGGACGGGCGACCCGCGGTACGAGGACATGCTGACCCGGCTCGCGGCGGCCCATCCGAAGAAGGTCGCGCTGCGCCTCGGTTTCAGCGAATCGGTGGCCCACCTCATCGAGGGAGGCGCCGACGCCCTGCTCATGCCCTCGAAGTTCGAGCCGTGCGGGCTCAACCAGATCTACAGCCTCCGCTACGGCACGATCCCCATCGTCCGCAAGACGGGCGGGCTGGCCGACACGATCGTCGACGCGACCCCGGGGAACGCGAAGAAAGGGGCCGCCACCGGGTTCGTCTTCGTCGAGTACGCGCCTGAGGCCCTGGCGGGAGCCGTCGACCGCGCCCTCAAGTCCTGGCGCGACAAGGCGGCATGGGGTCGGCTGATCCAGACTGCGATGAAGCAGGATTTCTCGTGGGGCCCGAGCGCGAAGTGCTACCTTGAGGTATTCCGATCGCTTCGTTAGAGATATCATCCAGCCGTCCCTTCCGGCTGAATGCCGATTGCTGATCGCTGGCCGCTATCACGATGCCCATTAACTTCGTCTTCTGCCTTCACAACCACCAGCCGGTGGACAACTTCGACAAGGTCTTCGTCCAGGCGCACGACGACGCGTACCTGCCGTTCCTCGAGCGGATCGAGCGCCGCCCCGGCATCAAGTTCGTCGCGCACTACAGCGGACCGCTCCTCGAGTGGCTCGACCGCAACCGCCCGGAGTTCCTCGACCGGCTGAAGAAGCTCGTCGACGCGGGGCGCCTCGAGCTCATGGGCGGCGGCCACTACGAGCCCATCTTCACGATGCTGCCGGAAGAGGACGCCTTGGGCCAGGTCGCCCTCATGTCGGGCTTCCTCGAGAAGCGGTTCGGCCACCGTCCCACGGGGGCGTGGCTGCCGGAGCGGGTGTGGGAGCAGGGCCTCGTCCCGATCCTCGCGAAGGCCGGCGTGAAGTACACGATCCTCGACGACTTCCACTTCCGCGCGGCGGGAGTCGCGCCCGCCGATCTGGCCGGCGCGTTCCTCACCGAGGATCGCGGCTCGCTCCTGCGCGTCTTTCCGCTCCAGGAGGAATTGCGCTACGCGATCCCGTACAAGGATCCGCAGTACACGATCGACTACCTCCGCCGGTTCGCCGACGACTCCGGCCTCCGCACGATCGTGTACGCGGACGACGGCGAGAAGTTCGGCCTCTGGCCCAACACGAAGCGTCACGTCTACGACGAGGGCTGGCTCGACCGGTTCCTCGACGCGCTCGAGGGCGCGGCGGGCGACATCCGCACGGCCACGTTCACCGAAGTCATGGCGAAATCGCCGCGCCCCAGCCGCGTCTACTTTCCCTCCACCTCCTATCGCGAGATGGGGGAGTGGGCCCTGCCGCCCGCGGCGGCGGCGGAGTACGAGTCGCTCTCCGAGGAGCTGAAGCGGCAGAACCGGCTCGAGGCGGCCAAGCCCTTCCTGCTCGGCGGCACGTGGCGCGGATTCCGGGCCAAGTATCCCGAGGCGAACCTGATGTACGGCCGCATGCTCCACGTCTCGCGCAAGGCGCGCAAGTCGGGGAAGCCCGGGGCGCTCGAGGAGCTTTACCGCGGCCAGTGCAACTGCGGCTACTGGCACGGCGTCTTCGGCGGCCTCCACCTCCCGCACCTGCGGGGCTCGATCTATCGCCATCTCATCGCCGCCGAAAAACTGGCGGACCCGGCCGGCGCGGGATGGGAAATCCTCGACCTCGACCTGGATACGGGGATGGACGTCCGGCTCTTCAACGACCGGCTCAACGTCTTCATCACGCCCTTCACAGGCGGCCACGTCGTCGAGCTCGATGTCCGGGACGCGGGCGTGAACCTGACCGCGACCCTGGCGCGCCGGAAGGAGCACTACCACACCAAGATCCGCCAGGCGACCTCGGGCTCGGGCGAAGCGAAGAGCATCCACGACGTGATCGTGAGCAAGGTGGCCGACCTCGACCGGCACCTCGTGTACGACGCCCATCCCCGCGCCTCGCTCGTGGACCATTTCTTCGCCCCCGATGCGACGCTTGAGGACGCGTCGAAGGGATGGAAGGAGATCGGCGACTTCATCACGCACGCGTACGGGGCAACGCCGCCCGATTCGCCGGCGCTCGGCCTTCTCCGCCGGGGCCGGGTCGGCGGAATCGTCGTTACGGCGGCCAAGCAAATCGTCCTGAGCGGGAGCGAGATCGTCGTGACGTACACCCTCGTCGCCGAGGCGCCCGTGGAGGCGATCTTCGCCGTCGAGTTCAACGTCGCGCTCCTCAGCCCGACCGCGCCCGACGCCGTGGTGACCGGCCCCGATCCGAAGCGGACGGGCTCGCTCTCCGACCGGATCGAGGGGCACGGCCAGCGGCTCTCGATCAGCGACCGGTGGTATGGGCTCGAAGTGGAGTTCGTCGCCCCGCGCGGCGCGGATTTCTGGACGTACCCCGTGCACACGGTTTCGCAGTCCGAATCGGGCTTCGACCTGACGTACCAGAGCACGGCGATCCTGCCGCACTGGAAAATCAAGCTGGAGCCGGGAAAGCCCTGGACGACGGCCATCACCCACCGGATACAGAAGCGATGAACTCGCGCGAGCGCCTCAGCCCGACCGACCGTCCGCACGTCGCGGCGTCCGATCCGTACCTCGACTACGGGCCGGCGCTTCCGGAGCGGTACGGGATCCTGACGCTGCGCGCCCTCGTCCGCGACCCGCGCTCGGTCTTCGCGTACTGGGAGTGGCCCGACTCGGAGAAAACCTCCGCGTGGGCCGTCCGCCTGCGCGATGTGGCCACCGGTGCGGCCACCGTCGCGACGCTCGACCGCGCGGCCGGGGCGAGCGGGGCGTTCTACTTTGAGGCGACGCCGGAGCGCGACTACGAGGTCGACCTCGGCTGGACGAGCGGCGACGTCTTCGTCGTCGTCCGTACGAGCAACCGGATCCGCACGCCCCGGGAAGGTCCCGCGACGGAAATCGATCCCGAGTGGGTACCCGTCGAAGGTGAAGCGGACGTCTGGACCTCATTGTCCGGACCCGCCGCGCGCCAGTGGCTTAAGGGCGGAGGTTATCGCCGAGCGGGGCCAAGCCATGAATAGGGGTGAAGCTTCCCGTTTCCCGATCCCCGATTCCCGCTGGGGTTCGAGCTCCGCGATTCCCGAGCCCGAGTCGCTCGCCCCTCGGAACTTCTCGAAACTCGCAACTTCAGGACCTGGGACCTGGGATCTGGGATCTGGAAACGCACCCCAATGACCTCGAACGCGACGATCAACGGCCGTCTTTGTCTCCTTCTGCATGCTCATCTCCCGTTCGTGCGCCATCCGGAGCATCCCCGATTCCTCGAGGAGGACTGGCTCTTCGAGGCGATCACCGAGACGTACGTCCCGATCCTCGTCATGTCGGAGCGGCTCCGCGACGAAGGGGTGCCGTTCCGGCTGGCGCTGACGCTCTCGCCGCCGCTCTGCGAGATGCTCGCCGACTCGATGCTCCAGGACCGCTACGGCGCCCACCTGGCGTCGCGGATCGAGCTTGTCGATCGAGAGCGCCACCGGGGAACCCATCGCGCCGTCGTCGAGACGTACCACCGCCTCTTCCACCAGGCGCACGACATCTTCGAGCGGCGGAACGGCCGCCGGCTCATCGGCGCCTTCAAGTCGCTCCAGGATTCGGGCCATCTCGAGATCCTGACTTCCGGCGCGACGCACGGATTCCTGCCCAACATGGGACGGCCGGAAGCGGTGAACGCGCAGGTCGCCGTCGCGGTCGAGAACTACAAGGGCCACTTCGGCCGCGCGCCGAGGGGCATCTGGCTCCCCGAATGCGGCTACGCGCCCGGGCTCGACAAGGCGCTCGCGGCGAACGGGATCGAATGGTTCGTCGTCGACAGCCACGGCATCGTCAACGGCTCGCGCGTCGCCCGGCGCGGCCTGTACGCGCCTGTCCGGACACCTTCCGGCGTCGCCGTCTTCGCGCGCGACCGGGAAAGCTCGAAGCAGGTCTGGAGCGCGAAAGAGGGGTACCCCGGCGACGGCGTCTACCGCGAGTTCTACCGCGACCTCGGGTACGACGGGGACTACGAGTACATCAAGCCGTACCTCCACCCCGACGGCGTCCGGCGCAACGTCGGCCTCAAGTACCACCGGATCACGGGCGAGGTCCCGCTCCATCTCAAGGAGCCGTACGACCCCGCGGCGGCGGAGGCGAAGGCGGAGGAGCACGCCGAGAATTTCGTTTTCAACCGGGTCCAGCAGGCGCGGTGGCTGAAGGAAAAGCTCGGCGCCGTCCCGACCGTGCTCTCGCCGTACGACGCGGAGCTCTTCGGCCACTGGTGGTTCGAGGGTCCGAGATTTCTCGAGGCGGTCGCGCGCCGCATGGGGCGCCCGTCGTCCGAAGTTGTTTTGATTTCACCCTCGGAGGTCCTTAAGATCGAGAACCGCCTCCAGACGCTGGAGCCCTCCATCTCGACGTGGGGGGACCGGGGGTACGCCGAGGTCTGGCTGAACGGCGCGAACGACTGGATGATCCGCCACCAGCACCGCGCGGAGGACCGGATGGTCGAGCTGGCCCGCCGGCGCCCCGACGCCGCCGGCCTCGAGCGGCGCGCCCTGACCCAGGCGGCCCGCGAGCTCCTCCTCGCGCAGTCGAGCGACTGGGCCTTCCTCATCACCGTCGGCACCGCCTCGCCGTACGCCCACCGCCGGTTCCGGGAGCACGCGTCGCGATTCATCCGCCTCGCCGACATGGTCGAGCGCGGCGAGGTGGTCGAGCGGGAGCTCCGCGAGATCGAGGAGCGCGACTCGATCTTCCAGGAGCTCGACTATCGGGTTTACGCCTGATGCGCCTGCTGATCCTGTCGCGTCGCCGGGCGCTTTATTCCACGCGCCGACTCGTCGAGGAGGCGGTGAAGGCGGGCCACGAGGCGCCGATCCTCGACCCGCTCAAGTGCGTCGTGGTCCTCGCGGGCGGAGTCTCGAAACTCCTCCACAACCGCAAGGAGGTCGAGGGCATCGACGCCGTGATCCCGCGCGTCGGGACCTTCGCGACGGGGTACCTCCTCGCCGTCCTCCGCCAGCTCCACCTGATGGGCGTCCCGAGTGTGAACGACCACGGGCCGATCGCGCGCGCCCGCAACAAGCTCGGCTGTCTCCAGCTCCTCCAGGAGCACGGCGTGCGCATCCCGGACACGCTCATCTCGCGCTACCCGCGCCACCTGAACAAGCTGATCGCGCTCCTCGGCGGCACGCCGCTCATCCTCAAATTGCTGAGAGGCACGCAGGGCACCGGCGTGGTGATCGCCGAGACCGCCGCGTCGGTGGAGTCGATGCTCGAGACGATCTGGAGCCTCGGCGAGGACATCATGCTCCAGCGCTTCATCGCGGAGTCGAAGGGGCGCGACGTCCGCGCGCTCGTCATCGACGGCAAGGTGCGGAGCGTGATGCGCCGCGTCGGCCGCGAGGGGGAGTTCCGGTCGAACATCCACCGGGGCGGGATGGGGGAGAAGGTGAAGCTCCCCGCCGACTACGAGCACGCGGCGGTGATGGCGACGGAGGCGTGCGGCCTGAAAGTCGCGGGGGTGGACATCCTCGAATCGGACCAGGGCCCGATGGTGATCGAGGTCAACTCGTCGCCGGGATTCCAGGGCCTGGAGGAAGCGACCGGGCAAAACGTGGGGAAGATGATCGTCGATTACGCGGTGAAGATCGCGAAACGAAAATAAGGAGTGCCGGCGGTTGACTGCTGACGGCTGACGTCCATTCCGTCATCGGTCATCCGTCATCGGCCCATGGTAGACACCCAGCGTCGTCAGAATCCGCACGTCGCGACCCCGTTCGAGCTCGGGGGGATCACGGTCATCCCGGGCGAGCGGTCGGACATCCGGGTCAAGATCAGCGAGCTCTACACCGCGGTGCCCGTCACGGTCCCGTTGACGGTGGTGAACGGCGCGTCGCCCGGGCCCCGGCTCTTCGTCACGGCGGCGATCCACGGGAACGAGATCAACGGCATCGAGATCGTGCGGCGGATCCGCGCCGAGGTCGACCCTCAGCTCCTGCGCGGGACGCTGCTCCTCGTCGCGATCGCCAATCCGATCGCCTTCATGAACCTGAGCCGCGATCTGCCCGACGGACGCGACCTCAACCGGTTCTTCCCCGGCCGCGACTTGGGGTCGATGGCCTCCCACATCGCGGCGGCGCTCTTCGACAAAGTGATCCGGCGGGCGGACTACGGGATCGACCTGCACACCGCGGCGGCGGGGCGGACGAACCTGCCCCACGTGCGGGCCGACATGAAATTCCCGCAGGTGCGGCGACTCGCGGCGGCGTTCGGTTGTGAGGTCGTCTTCGACATGACGGGCGAGAAGGGGATGCTCCGGAACGCCGCGACGCGGCTGGGGATTCCGACCATCGTGTACGAGGCGGGGGAGCCGCTCAAATTCCAGCTGGGGCCGATCGAGCAGGGCGTGACCGGGGTCAAGAATGTGATGAGCGAGCTGGGGATGTACGATTTCCCGCGGGTCTCGCCCGCGTTCCAGGTGAACGTGGACGACCACAAGTGGATCCGGGCGGAGAAGGGCGGGATCATGATGCTCCAGATCAAGCCCGGCGACCTGGTGGACAAGGGGGACGTGATCGCGATCAACACGAAGCCCTTCGGGGCCGAGGTGATGCGGCTCAAGGCGCCGCACGCGGGACTCGTCGTTGGAACCTCGACGATGCCGATGGTGATCCCGGGTTCCGCGGTCTGCCACCTGGTGAAATTAGGTAGTCGATTGAGGCCGCTTAGGGCGATGTTGAAGAAGAAACCACTGAGATTTGAATGAAGTCGTGGGTCAGGGGTCATGAGTCGGGAGTCGAAAATAGGAAGTCGGGAGTCATGAGTCGAAAGACCGAAAGACTATGGATCTGAACCGGACGGTGGTTGTCCTGCTCGCGGGCGGGAAGGGGCAGAGACTCGAGCCGCTGACGCGCGATCGGGCCAAGCCGGCGGTCCCGTTCGGCGGGATCTACCGGATCGTCGATTTCACGCTCTCGAACTGCCTCAACTCGATGCTGAAGAAGGTCCTCGTGCTCGTGCAGTACCGGTCGCGGTCGCTCAACGGCCACATCCGCGACGGGTGGTCGGTCAATTTCAATCCGGCGCTGGGCGAGTTCGTCGAGACGCTGCCGCCGCAGTACGTCACGGGCGAGCAGTGGTACCAGGGGACGGCGGACGCGGTGCACCAGAATCTCTTCGCGATCGAGGAGGAGCAGCCCGAGGCGGTGCTGATCCTCGCGGGCGATCACATCTACAAGATGGACTACCGCCACATGCTCCGCCTGCACGAGGATCGCGGGGCCGATCTCACGGTCGGGGCGGTCGAGGTGCCGCGGTCGGAGGCGTCCAATTTCGGGATCGTGCAGGTCGACGAGGCGGGGCGGATCGTGGGATTCCAGGAGAAACCCAAGGAGCCGCGGACGATCCCGGGCCAGCCCGAGATGTGCCTCGCCTCGATGGGGATCTACGTCTTCCGGCCCGAGATCATGTCGCGCCTGCTGGCGGAGGACGCGCGCGATTCGAAGAGCTCGCACGATTTCGGGAAGGACATCATCCCGAAGCTCGTGGGTTCGGAGGGCAAGGTCTTCGCCTTCAGCTTCATCGACGAGAACAAGAAGGAGGCGAAATACTGGCGCGACGTGGGGACGATCGACGCGTACTATGCGGCGAACCTCGATCTCGTGACCGTGAACCCGATGCTGAACCTGTACGACAAGACGTGGCCGATCCGGACGGTGCCGATCGTGGGCCCGCCGCCCAAGTTCGTCTTCGCGCAGGACCAGCCCGGGGGGCGGCTGGGGATGGCGCTCGACTCGCTCGTCTCGCCGGGCTGCATCATTTCGGGCGGGCGGGTGCAGGAGTCGGTGCTCTCGCCGTACGTGCGGATCAACAGCTTCAGCCAGGTCTCGGGGTCCATACTCTTTGAGAACGTGAACGTGGGGCGCCACGCGAAGATCCGGAAGGCCATCATCGACAAGGACGTGAACATTCCCGAGGGGATGGAGATCGGCTTCGACCAGGTGGAGGACCGGAAGCGGTTCCTGGTGACGGAGAGCGGGATCACCGTCATCTCGAAGGGGACGGTGATTT